>Ga0181517_10004352_pt1 | contig 12950 bp, 7 predicted proteins | sample PEATcosm2014_Bin_31_FD_119748 | JGI IMG/M metagenome (GOLD analysis project Ga0181517, IMG submission 119748) | Peatland microbial communities from MTU Mesocosm Facility, Houghton, MI, USA - PEATcosm2014_Bin01_30_metaG | ecosystem: Environmental > Terrestrial > Soil > Wetlands > Peat | place... | reverse complement strand
GTTTACGGTCATTCGAACTGCTTCTCGAAACCAATAGCATTGGCGCCAATGCGCCGGAGGCGCGCGTCATCGCCCAGCGATACAGTTCATTGTCGATCCCATGATCCCAGTTCCTGCCCCCAAGCAAAAGCAGAAGGCCGCAAGGAATACCACTCCACAAATTGGTTCGGTGAAACGACAGATCCCTATCTTGACTGGACTGCAGGAGAAATAAGACAACACGTGGAACGCACCGGCCAAGCGTTCACTTACTCACAATTCACTGCGGCGGTTGGGGGCGTTGACAGATCGTATTCCGCATCAGCCATATATTCAGAGAGCGGAAGAATCCGGGGGTCATGCTGCGGTGCCGGCCTCTGCATATATTCCTGGGTGGAATGCTGGGTGTCAACTTCGGAATGTATTTTCCCGCCCACGCCATCTGCCGGCGCTTTTCTATCCGTTTGCTGACAACCTGGTTGACAGCTGACTCTACAAAACCGGAGGCTATTCTTTCCACGCTTTTTCAGCTCCCGGTTTGAACCGAACCGATCCGCCATTAGCACTCGATGATGTTCAACGCCAGCCCCGCGAGGCTGGTCTCCTTGTAGCGCGACTGCATGTCGAGCCCGGTCAGGTACATGGTGCGAATGACCTGGTCTAGCGACACCTTATGCGCTTCGGACTCGTTCATGGCGATGCGCGAGGCATGGATCGCCTTGGCCGCGCCCATCGCATTGCGCTCGATGCAGGGAATCTGCACCAGGCCGCCAATGGGATCGCATGTCATCCCCAGGTTGTGTTCCATGGCAATCTCCGCCGCGTGCTCCACCTGTCCATTTGTTCCCCCGAGCGCCGCCGTCAGACCGCCGGCGGCCATCGAGCAGGCCACGCCAACCTCGCCCTGGCAACCGACCTCGGCGCCGCTGATTGAAGCATTCTCCTTGTAGAGAATCCCGATGGCCGCCGACGTAAGAAAGTAGCGCAGTATTCCTTCATGGTCCGGATTCGGTGCGAAGCGCTCATAGTAGTGCGCCACCGCGGGAACCACGCCAGCCGCGCCGTTCGTCGGTGCAGTCACCACGCGGCCGCCCGCGGCATTTTCCTCGTTCACCGCCATGGCCCACACCGTCACCCAGTCCAGCGGCGCAAGCGGGTCGCCGTGCACCCCGTCCGCATCCTTCTCGCGCAACCGTTCGGCCAGCCGATGCGCCCGCCGCCGCACGTTCAGGCCACCGGGCAAAATGCCTTCTGTCGCAATCCCGCGCGCCACGCACTGCTGCATCACCTGCCAGATGCTCTCGATGCGCGCGCGCACCACCGCAACCGGCGCCAGCACTGCATCGCGATCCAAAAGAGCGCATTCGTTCTCCAGCATCAGTTGGCCGATTGAAAGCTCATTGGCCTCGGCCGTGGCTAGCAACTCCGCCGCGCTATGGAAAGGAAACGGAATCTTACGCTGTGGCTTTTCTTCGCTGGGTGGTCTTGCCGCGGCACTGTCCTCGGTGATGAACCCGCCGCCAATTGAGAAGAATGTGCGCTCGTCCAGCAGTACGCCCGCCGCGTTGTACGCCATCAACCGAAGCCCGTTGGGATGCTGCGTTGCCGCGCCGGGAGGAAACATTACCGAGCGTTCGAAGACCAGATCGCGTGCTTCCTCAAATTCAATCGGCCGCACGCCGGCCAGCTCGATCCGCCTCGCGGAGCGAATCGCAGCCACTGTTGATTCAATGGCCGCCGGGTCGATGGTGGCAGGCTCGTTGCCGGCCAGCCCCAGCAGAACGGCGCGGTCCGTTGCGTGGCCCATTCCAGTCAGCGCCAGCGAGCCGTAAAGCTCGGCCCGCACCCTTTCGACACTGTCGAGCATACCGCGTGATGCGAGTTCCCGCGCAAATCGACACGCCGCGCGCATCGGCCCCATGGTATGCGAACTCGACGGGCCCACACCGATCTTGTAAAGGTCGAAAAGACTCGTAGTCATAGAAGGATTGTAGAACAGCGATCGGTGGTCCGCAGGCTCGCGTGCCGCTTGCGAGAAGTACGATGGCGAGGCGCGGATGCGTCCATGCCGCTGTTGCTTCAAATTCATGATGTGCTATTGAGCGTCGAAATCCTGTCACGCAATTCAAGGCGTTTCAGTTGATTCAATGCGGATTGCGTTGCGCAAGATAAACCAACTCGTCAATCGGCGGATGGCCAAGCGATAACAGATGCACTGGAGCGGGCAAGGCGCCCATCAGCGGTTACAGGTCCGCGCGTCTGCGACTTCAGGAAATCGGTGGAGTACACCCGCAGGAACTGCGCTGAACGAGATGTGTGTGCACCTTGATCTGTTGAGAGTGCCTGGACGAAGAGGACACGCCGCTCTTGCGCTGGTCGAATAACTGCTCGAAGAGAATCTCCGCAGCCCGGCGTCCAATCTCTTCAATCGGTTGCTGAATTACGCTGATCGATGGGCGAACCGTCGAGGCGAGATCAAAGTCGTCGAAGCCTATGAGGGCGATGGATTGGGGCACGGGAACGTTGAGCCGTTGCAGCACCTCGAAGGCGTTGATTGTGGTGCTGTTCTTGAGTGCAAAGATGGCATCCGGAGGATTCGGCCCATCGAGCAGGCTCTTGATCGCGTATTCGGCGGACTTGTAGTCTTTGACTGAGGTGTCAATGATGCAGGGCAAGTGCGCAGTCTCGACGGTTTTGCGATAACCCTTCATTCGCTCGCGAATCGTGTACAAGGTACTTTCACCGGTGAGACAGACGATCCGCTTGCGGCCGTGATCAATCAGATGCTGGGTGGCCATCATTGCGCCTTTCACATTGTCGGCTACCACGGAAGAGATGGACGAATTGGCGACGGGCCGGTCAATGGACACGACCGGCATTGCGGTTCGGTCGAGCAGATCGCGCAAATCCGGGCTTTGCGAATTGGCCGGGACAATGATTAGTCCGTCGACTCGATGGCGTATGAGAAGTTTGAGGTTGTCGATCTCCGTGCGTGGGTCATTAGCCGTTACGGTCACGATCAGGAGTGAGCCGTTGGCGCGCACGATAGCCTGGGCGGCTTCCGCGCAACTTGAAAAGAAGGGGTCGGCGATGCTGGGGATGACCAGGCCGATGGTCTTTGTGCGCTGACCTTTGAGGTTACGTGCCGCCTCATTGGGCATATAACCGAGTGTTTCAATCACGCGGCGTACGCGGGCTAATGTTTTTGGGCTCACGCGATCGCCGCCATTGATGACACGGGAAACAGTCGTTGTACCTACGCCCGCCCTTCGAGCAACCTGGCTGAGAGTTGGGTGCGAATTATTCTGCGTCATTTGAGTACGGCTCCGGTAGGGTCTTCTTTGAAATATAAGTCTATGCTGCCTGGACTGAAATGTTAAATTTACCTGCGCAGAAGCATATGTTCGGCGAAAGAAAGCTTGTCCGGAGTGCTTGTGTGTCAGTTTGTTGACCGTCCCTTGCGGCTGCCGGAGGCGGGACTATTTTGGGTGTTTCCGCGACGCGGCACAGAAGTGGTTTGTGATCGTGGTGCGCGTGTGGTATCGTTTCCATCGAGCGGGATATTGTGGCTTACAGCGTCCTACACGGAGCCGCAGTGGCCCCGCTGCCCTTGCTTTATCAATTCATGCAGAATTGCTGCTCGTAACCGAGCGCATATGGTGATCAAAGATGGCCCTTGAAACACAACAGTTACTGACAATTGGCGTCGATCTGGGTGGAACAAACCTGAGGATTGCCGCCTACACTCCCGCCCTTGGCATACTTGACACCATCTCACTAACCACCCGTCTTGAGGCTGGCCCTCTGGCGGTGGTCGATGACATGTGCGGGGCAATTCTCCAATTGCTGGGCCGAAACTCCGAAGGCCGCAAAGTTGCAGGCATCGGAGTGGGATCGCCCGGCCCTCTTGAGCTTCCCGCCGGACGTTTGCATCACCCACCCAATCTGCCTGGATGGGACGGCTTTCATTTGCTGGGCGAGATGGAAAAGCGCCTGCAAGTGCCAGTTGTGGTGGAGGGTGACGCGAATGTGGCGGCTCTCGCGGAGTACACACTGGGCCTGGGAAGACAGCTGGGCGTCGATTCCCTCTGCATGTTGACTCTGGGCACGGGGCTTGGAAATGGAATCATTCTTGACGGAAAGCTCTGGCATGGAGCGACCGGCATGGGCGGCGAAGCCGGACATATCACGATTGATCCGGATGGCCCCGTTTGCGGATGCGGCAACAACGGATGTTTGGAAGTGTGCGCTTCAGCGACGGCTCTTGTGAACGCCGCAAACAGAATGGTTGGGGCGGGCAAAGCGCCGGGCCTGGCGCTGCTGAAGGGCGATCGCGCATCGCTGACCGCCCTCGATCTTGCCCAGGCTGCGCGGCATGGCGACACGGATGCCCTGCGCATCTATGCGGATGCCGGACGCGCGCTGGGAATCGGATTAGCGGACCTGATCAACATCCTCAACCTGCCGCTTTACGTTGTTGGCGGAGGGGTAGCCAGTTCGTGGGACCTTCTGTCACCCTCGCTGTTTGTGGAATTGGAGCGGCGGAGTTATGTGTATGGGCTCACTGCGCCAGGCAAGGCTGCTTCAAGCGGAATGCCCGGTGGAGGAACTCAAGTGCTGCCTGCCAAACTAGGCCCGGAAGCCGGCCTTCTGGGTGCTTGCATCCTGCCTCTTCATGTATCTAAAGACCCTGGCATCTGTTCGACTCAAGTTCAGCGCCAGACGAACTGCGTTTCTGGAGCATAGACAATGCGACCCAATTTCAAATTGATACGGTCAACACTGACAGGCGCACTGGCGGGCCTGGTGTTCGGCTTCGACATGGTGATCATCTCCGGGGCCATCGACTCGGTGGCTCGCCTTTATGGACTGAGCGATTGGGGCAAGGGGATGACGGTGGCCGTCTCTCCCATCGGCACGGTGCTGGGCTGCTTCGCCGCCGGAGTTATCGGCCAGAGGCTGGGATCACGCACGGCGCTGCGTTGGGCGGCTGCCCTCTACCTGCTTGCCGCAATCGGTAATGCCGTTGCGATTGGCTGGCCAATGTTACTGACCACCCGCTTTCTGGGCGGATTCGGCATCGGCGCAGCATCCGTACTTGGCCCGGTTTACATTACCGAGCTTGCGCCGGCTCAGTGGCGCGGCCGGCTTGTGGGTACCTTCCAGTTAAACGTGGTGCTCGGAATTCTTCTCGGCTATACCGCGAATTATGTTGTCCGGCTGATGCACATGGGCGGACTCGAGTGGCGCATGATGCTGGGCGTGGCCACGGTGCCGGCGCTTCTTTTTCTTGTATCTCTGTTCAGCATCCCGTGCTCGCCGCGCTGGTCGGCTTCACGCAACCAGATCGATGAAGCGCTGCGGGTGCTTCACCAGATAGGCGCAGCCGACCCGCAGGCCGAACTGGCTGAGATCCAGGCAGCGCTGGCCTCCGAGCACTCAGTGGTGCATGAGCCTGTCTTTCGCTGGAAATACCGCTATCCGTTATTCTTGGCCATCACCATCGGCGCCTTTAACCAATTGGCCGGCATCAACGCGATCCTTTATTACCAAGGCACGATCTTCAAGGCCGCAGGGTTCAGTCAGCTTTCCGGCGATCTGCAGGCCATTGCCATCGGCGCCACCAATCTGATCTTCACCCTGGTGGGCATGAGCTTCATTGACCGCGTCGGCCGAAAGAGCCTGCTGATGGTGGGCGCTGCTGGAACGGCGGCTTGCCTGGCCGGCGTGGCCTGGATATTCAAGACAGGCACCCACCAAACGGCACTGCTGGGACTGCTGGTGGTCTATGTGGCATTCTTCGCTTTGTCGCAGGGAGCAGTTATCTGGGTCTATATCGGAGAGGTCTTTCCGACCTCAGTGCGCTCCAAGGGCCAGGGAGCGGGCAGCGCCAGCCACTGGATCGTGAATACCATCATCGCCCTCACCTTCCCGGTGTTGGTACAGCAGTTTGGCTCGGGGACGCCGTTTATCTTCTTCGCGTCGGCTACGCTGTTGCAGTTGGTGGTGGTCACACTGTTCTATCCAGAAACCAAGGGCCAGACACTGGAACAACTGCAACTGAAGCTGGTGAAGAGTTAGAGATAGTGCCGTGGCCGGATAGATTTGTGCTTTCCCAGGTGCCCAAAGCCGAGGCGCCTGGGGGCGCCCAGACTCCAAGCGGAAATACAAAATCAAACGGTCACGGTCCTAGAGCGAAACCAGAGTCCCTGTGGCCCGGTGAGTTTCGTGCAAGGTCGCCGCTTTCTGATGGTCGCGTCGACTTTGGCGCAGTGCTTTCGAAATATACCAACTCTGGTTTCGTTATAAGTCCAAGGAATTCTCAGAACACATATCATATGGTGAGAACCGCGAAGGATAGCCCTTCCTGGGAAAAACCCTTCGCGGTTCCTGCTACACCTGTTCAAAGAACGCGCTGGTCATTTCTTCTTGTGTCCGCGATGGATTACGGTACAAGAGTTATGGCGAGCACCAGGACTTCCCGATTGCTGGGTAGATTGACGCTTTGCACCACTTTATCCCTGTCGAGATCGAAGGAATAGGCGTGGGCATAGAACGTGTTTGTGTCCTTTGAGTTGTCGGCCGCGACGCGATAGGGCATCTCGGCCGCCACCGACTCGCCCTTGAAACTGCCTGGTGACGCCCAGTCGCTGAGGCTCTGAGTGAATGAGGAAGATGTGCCATCGGCGTAGTTGACGCTGAAGGTCTGCAGTTCCTGATTCCCGTCTACAGCCGCGGCGAGAATCTTCAGGCTGGCGAATTTACCTGCCGGAAGCGCCACCGTCTTGCCCGTAACAACGTCGGGGGCGTTGGCCGGCCCAAGCTTGAAGACCACGCCGTCTCCCACCTGCTCGTTACCCAGCAGGTCTTTGGAGAAAGCGTAGCCGCCTTGATCGAGACCGGCCGAGGGCCCAAAGGTCGAGCCGTCGTTATAGATGCCCGTCACATTGAAGGCCGAAGATAGATCGACGGGCACTGTGCCAGCGAGAACCGGTGTAACTGCAACACTGGTTGTGATGGTATGCGTCAAGGAACCTGATACACCGGCAATGGTAATGGTCGCCGATGCCGGAGCTGTGGTGCTGCTCGTGGTGAGGGTCAGCGTGCTGGCTCCTGCGGCGCTCGCCGGGTTGAAGGCGGCTGTGACTCCCGCTGGAAGTCCCGTAGCAGAAAGACCGACGTGACCAGCGAAGCTGCCTCTCGGCATCACGATGATTTTGGTCTTCCCTGTTCGTCCTTGCGGGATCGAAATGCCGGCCGACGACGCAGACAACGTAAAATCGCTTGGACCGGCGTTGGGTGAAGGAAGCACGTCATAAAGCGGCCGCACCGGCTTCACTTCCGGATTCTCGTTGGCCACCGAGATTGCCAGAATACGGACCTTGTCGTTGTTCGGCAACTTGATGGTCTTCGCACCGGCCGGCAGGTCGATCGCATATCCAAACAGATAGGAATATGCGTAGGCCACATTTTGTCCCGATGCATCGTGGTGATGGCTGCAATACCACGCCAGATCGGCACGCTTGATGAAGCCGGGTTTGAGGCCCGTCATGTCACCGTAGTTGTCGTGCGAGGTGTCCGCTGAACTCCACTGCCGGTTGTCCCACTGGCCGATGTAACCGCCCCAGTCCTGGATCTTCAACTCGACCTTGCTGGAGCCCGCTTCAAACACTGCGTTCTGATCCCCATCGGCCGATGCGGCGAGGATGTAAACACGGTTATATTGGCCTGATGGCAGATCGATCTTCTGCCCCTTGGCGACGATTGCGTTGAGAGTGCCGGTCTTGCCGGAAGCAAGTTGGAACCGGACGCTGTTGAACAGGATCTGCGCAGGCAGCATCTCCGCCGGAAGTGCATTTCCCTTGCCGTCAAACCCGGCTCCGGAGCGGTCGCCGTCGTTGCTGGCTGCCGCGAGGTTATAGCGCAGCGCTACCGGAGCCGACTCGACACCAGCAGTTCTGGCTGCGGGCGCAGACAAACTGATTGCAAACGTCCGCGGCTGATACGCGCTCAACGAAGTTGTCAGCACGCCAGCGTTCACAGTGGCGGGTCCGACCGGCTGCTCTTGCCCGTTTACTTCGCGCGCGCCGACGATGGGCGCAGCAAAGGAGACTTGTACATCGGATTGAGGCTTGCCATCCAGTTCCACGAGACGCACGACGATCTCGTCGCTCTTTTCCGCTTTCTTCACCGCAAGAATCCGTACACGCGGGTTGTTAACCTTCAACAGAGAGAAGAGCCGGCCCTGCGGCCCCGCATGCTTTGCGGTTTCAAAAGCAACGAGCGGAGCGTTCAGCCGTTCCGCTTGCCAATCTGTCTCAGCGTCGCGCCAGCCTGCGGTGTGTCCGGCGATGCCATAGACAAACTCATGATGACCAATATCCTGCGTGCCCTGGTCTGCATAGCCTCCGGTTGTTCCTGGAGTGCGGATCAGCGTTAGGCGAATCGTATGGTCGTTCGGCTTGTCGGACCCGTTCTTGCAGTCGGTCAGAATCGTCGCGCCGAATTTGCCGCTCATGTCGGTGAGGTCGATCCACTGATGCGAGAGCACTTCAAACTTCTTAGGCGCAGCCGTGGGCCGCTCGATGGTCCCAATGTCCAGGTTATATGTGGCCACCTGGTTGGATGCGGTGAGAGGGAAGGTCGCTTTCAGATTCGATTCCCTGGTATTCCAATCGATGACGTTCCCAAACTCGACGTGCTTTCCCGCATCGCCTGCAGCAAGACTGACGGTCTGAACAAAGCGCGAGCCTGCGGTTTCGCGTGAAACTTCAATTGCCACACGGACCGGACCATCTTCAACGACACGAATCTGCGCAGGGCCTGCGACGAACGATGTGGGCTGTGCCTGCTCCTGCTCCCAGTCCATATTCCAGGCTGGCCACAGGGCGGGATTATCGTAGGATATTGCCAGGCGCGCAGGAGCCGAGAGCAGTTCCCTGCCGTTCTGCTTGTCAAAGATGCTTGCAACATCTCCGTCCTGATTCAGTGTGACGCGGTAGAACTCGTTTTCCATTTGCTGCCTGGATACGCGCAGCTGCGATGGGGACCCAGCCGATTCCGCAATGGGCTCGACATCGTAGACTGCATAACCGACCGACGGCACCTTGGCTGCGAAGATTACTTTGCCGTTCGAGATTTGCGCTGGAACATCCTTGCCGTCCGGATCCGTCACGCGGATCGCCTTGGGCATGCCGCCAGGGAAATCGACGCTTGCTTCAACCACATCTGTGCGTGCGATGTTGAGCGGGTTGAAGACAACCAGTGGCTCACCCTTTGTATCCGTGTTGAGCGTCGCTGCAACAGCTTCGCTCGCGTTGGTCAGCACACCTGCGAATTGATTCATTGCAATCACGTCGTCGTTCCATGCAAACTCATACGACTTGGGCGTAGCTGTTCCCGCCGCCAGATCGTGAAAATGCGCGCCCATGGCCAACGTCCAGGCGTCATTCAGCCGCTGCAAGGGATACGGCCGGGCCCCTAACCATTCGGCCGCAATGGATGACTTTTCCGCTGCATCGGCAAGCAGTTCCTCTTGCCGGATCCAGCGCTTCTGGTAAGCCTGCGAAGTGAGCGAACCGGCGGAGTGATTCGTCAACTCCATTTCTCCGGTATATCTGGGAAGGCCCGCCGCCTGGGCGGGAGTTATATTGAGAAACATCTGATCGGCAGTTGCAGAGAGCACGCGTACAGGGCCGTCACCCACCTTAACGGCGGGCTCCTCAAGCTGCGATTGTCCAGGAGCAAAGAACCGTCCGTGCGCAGGCAGACTTGCGCTGCCCTTGGTGACGATGGCTTCCAGCAGCTTCACAGAAGATTCGTCTGGCGCCCCGCCGATATCGCCCGTTCCGTAGTAGTGGTAGTCCGCGAACAGGCCGGTGACCTTCCCGTTCTGCAACACGCGCGCAGCCCAGTCGCCTTGATACCGCTGATGTTCGCGGTCCCGCTGTTCCCTGGCAAGCGCGTCCTGTTCGCCGCGCAAGCTGAAAAACGCCTGGACCTCTTTCTCGTCAAGGGGCTTACCGCTTTGTTGGGCCAGCTGCAACTTCTGTTGCGACTCGCCGATCCGCTTCTGCAGATCCGCGAACGCCGCGCTGGTTTGCAGCGCAGGCAGCGGCTTGCTGAGATCGGTTCCTATCCCGCCGCTATAACTACCAGGATTGAGGCCCGCCAGAACACTCTCGCCATCGGGGCCAACCCAGATGCCCACATTGAATGGGGTTCCTTCCGGCGTATTCTCCAGGGATTGCGGGCCTCCGGCGGCAGCCGAAGAACCCCACACCAGCTTCTGCGTAGAGAAGCCCTTCACGCCGGAGTGCGCCAGAATGGTCGGCAACGAAGCCGGGAAACCAAAACAATCCGGCAGCATGTATTCGGCGCTGGACTTTCCAAACTCCGCATTGAACCAATCGTTCCCGTAGAGGATCTGCCGGATAATGGCTTCCGCGCTGGGCGCGTTGACATCGCCTTCTTCCATCGAGGAACCCGCCGGGAACCAGCGCCCTTCATCGACGTACTTCTTCACCTTCGCATAATCGGCGGGGAAATACTCCTTCATAAAGCGGTAGCGGTTGGCTCCGCTGAAGTTGAAGATATAGTGCGGATACTTGTCGAACAGCTTGAAGTTATCTTCCATGGTCTTGCGAATGTATTCGTTGATGACCTGCGGATACTCCCACCGCCATTCCGTATCGAGGTGTGCGTATCCAACGACGTACAGCGTGGGCTGCTGAACCTGGCCGGCAGGTGCTGCCGGGGCGTTGCTTTGCGCACGACCAACCGCCGCGGAAAAGAAACCTGCGGATAAGAGTGCAAGAGGAAGCGCGGCTCGTCCCGCGCGCGAAAGCATATGCATGATCCGTATGTAGTGCATTCAATCTCCCTGTCGGCAATAGCTTGCCGGGGTTATGGATATGTTCCTGTTTGCGTAAGGCCCTATGTTCCATGAAAGGGCTCTCGACGCGGCCAGGGCCTGTTCACACTCCCCAAGCGGATGGTCCGGATAGTGTGAATGGGCCCTGGATCTTATCTGCCCAACGGTTCATCGTAGATTCCAAACTCAGCGATTCCTGGAGAACTTTGATAACCGTCAATCTTCAGGCGGACCCGTTCCGCAACGGTGCGCGGGAACTGATGAATCTGACACTTCGAAGGCGTGCGGCCGCTCAGGATGTCTATCCAGACTCCCTTGTCCCAGCGCTGCACCTGGTATGCCGAAATCCGGCTTGCGGGCCCGTAGTATTCCGAGGAGCGCGGTTCCACCAGCGTGATGGTATTGAATGCCGTTGCGCGATCGAATGCAATTTCAATCCAACCCGACGTCTGGCCGTCATCGCTGATCCAAAACGTGTGAAAGAGATTGTCGTTTGCAAGATCGGGGCCCGACGTGTCGGCACTGCTGCTTGCAAACGAACGCTGTTTGAACGCGAGGTTTGGTGTGGTGATTATTACCGGTGGAGTGAGCTTGGGCGCGGGCCCTGAATTCTTCCACAGTTGGCCAATCTCAGCGAGACGATCGACTGCATTTTGATCGAAGCGGCCATCTCTGTTCGGCGCCACATTCAATATCAGGTTGCAATGACGATCATTGAAAGGGACCAGCCACTCATCGACGATTTGCCGCGCAGGACGGAGTTCCTGTTGAGGATAATCCGTCTTCCAGAACCAATCGCTTTGCAAGGTGGTTCCAGACTGGGAGGCAATTACGCTGTCAGATGGAATCATCTGGCCGGCGTGCTGTTCGTATTGCTTGATTTCGGTGTAGTAGAGTGCGGGATCGGGAAACTGACCAGCGTTATAGTCCGCGACCAAACAGTTCGGCTGCAGACTCTTGATGTGATCGTAGATGGTGCGAAACGGGATTTGGTCATACGTGAGCCGGGACCAGGCTGCATCCCAGCCGTCGAAGAAAAAGGCGGTGATCTCTCCATAATTCGTCAAGAGCTCTGTCAGTTGCGCCTTGATCATCGCGATCTTTTGCGGAGTCACCTGATAGGGCCGTATATCTGCCCGCAGATCGAGAATCGACAAATAGAGACATACTTTGAGGCCGTGACGCCGAAAAGAATCCACGTACGCGCGCACGACGTCGTGCTTGCAGGACGAATCCTTGACGCTGGGGCTGCTGGTGGCTGTCGGCCAGAGGCAGAAACCGTCGTGATGTTTGGTGGTTAAACATCCATATTTCATGTTTGCCGATCGAGCAGCGAGCGCCCATTGATCGGGATCGAGATGCACAGGGTTGAAGAGTTGTGGAGACGCCTTTGGATCACCCCATTCACGCTGCTCATAGGTAGCCATGTTCAGGTGAATGTACATTCCGAATCGCAGGTCAAGAAACTCCTGTTGCAATTGCAGCAAGGATTTCCGCGCAGGAACGGTATCCGATGAGGCACTCAGACTGTGAGCGTTTGCGGCCAAGCCAGTTGCCGCGATGAGGCCGTAAGTGAATTCCCGCCGGTTGATGGTCAAGCTATATCCCCCTTGCTCTTTCGGTCCAGGGTGAAGTCTTTCAGGATTTGAAGCAAGAAATGATGGGGGGATTGAAAATCAATCCCCCCAGGGTGATGGCCAACTATTGCTGGCGGTTGTCTGCTTCTGCCGGTGCGTTTTGACGCGGAGCGTCGACCAGCGGCTGGGCGGGCACGAGGTCACCCGCTTCGTTGGCGACGGAGATCGACAGAATCCTCAGATCCTTGTTGTCGGGCAGCTTGAGGGTGGTTGCGCCAGCAGGAACCTCAAGGCGATAGGCGAAGAGGTAGGAATAGGCGTAAGGTTCGTTGCTGCCGTCGGAAGCGTGACGGTGAGAAGCGTACCAGGCGACCGGCGCGGGCTTGATGAAGCCGGGAGTGAGACCGGCAAACTCGTCGCGGGTGATGGGGCCGTGCTCCTTGACCCAGGCGAGGATGCGACGGTCCTGCTCAGCGGCGCGGCTGGTGTCGCCGGCGGCGGGCTCGGCCGGAACCGGGACC
>Ga0181517_10004350_pt1 | contig 12952 bp, 9 predicted proteins | sample PEATcosm2014_Bin_31_FD_119748 | JGI IMG/M metagenome (GOLD analysis project Ga0181517, IMG submission 119748) | Peatland microbial communities from MTU Mesocosm Facility, Houghton, MI, USA - PEATcosm2014_Bin01_30_metaG | ecosystem: Environmental > Terrestrial > Soil > Wetlands > Peat | place... | reverse complement strand
TATACCGTCCTGGACGCCCAGCGCCAACGAGTCAATCGCGTCGGCATCGACCTCACGCGCCGCGGGGCCACAGTGCCACAGACCGCGGCCGCCGATGGCTTGCCGTCGCAGGCGGACGCGATGCCGTCGGCCGATCCGCGTTCGACGTGACGCTATGCCTTCTCGAACAGTTCCGTAACAAGCCGATTCAGTTCCCTGGCGACAACCTGCTCGCTCACGACCACATCACTGGCCCCTCGCTGGCGGGCGTGCATCCCCGTTGATGTGTAATGGCACCGCGCCACGATTCGCACCGCCGGATTCAGCCGCCGCGCCTCTTCCACTGTCTGTAACACCACGTTTTCATCCGGTACCGTCGCCGCGAAAAGCGTTGCCCGCTCGATGCCCGCCGCCTTCAGCACTTCCGGCCGCCGCGCATCGCCGGTAATGATGGGCTCGCCGCCGCCGCACCGCTGGGCCGTCTGAGGATTGCTGTCGATCACGCAATACTGAATTCGCCGGTTTTTCAGCGTCTCGGCCAGCACGCGCCCCGGCACGCCAAACCCGGCGATTACGACAAAGGCCTCCGCGCCGGCAGACACCACCGCCGTGCCGGCGGGCCGCTCCGCCGTTCCAATTGCCACGCTCTGGTTGGCACTCTCCGCCATTTGTCCGCCGCCGCCTGGTCCTCTATCGATCCACCTCGCCCATCACGATGTCGATTGAACCCACAATCGCCGGCACATCCGCCAGCAGCACATTCCGGCACAACTCACCTGTAACCGCCAGGTTGACAAAACACGGCCCGCGAATCTTCACGCGGTATGGAATCGGGCCGCCCTGGCTTTCGATATAGAACCCCAGATGCCCTCGCGGGTTCTCATATTCCGCGTATACCTCGCCGGCCGGAACTTTCATGTTTCGCGGCAACTTGGCGCGGAACGAACCGGCCGGCATTTGCGCGATGCACTGTCGCAAAATCCGCACGCACTGCTTCATCTCCAGCATCTTCACCCAATACCTGTCCCAGCAATCGCCCAGGGTTCCCTTAAGGCCCTGCCCCACGCACACATCGAATTCCAGCTTGTCGTAAATCGAATACGGCTCGTCCTTGCGCAGGTCCATCGGAATCCCGCTGCCACGGATCATCGGACCGGATAATGCATACCCAACGCACAATTCCTTCGAGCAAACACCCACGTTCGCCGTTCGCTTGATGAAGATGTGATTGAAGCTCAGCAGATCGTTGTACTCGTCGATCTTCGGCTCGAAATAATCCAGAAACTCGGTCAGCTTCTCCAGAAACAGCGGCGGCAAATCCCACGTCACGCCGCCGACATTGATGTAGCTCAGTGTCAGCCTCGCCCCGCACAACTGCTCGAACAGGTCCAGGATGTATTCCCGATCGCGGAACGAATAGAGGAACGGCGTAAACGCGCCCATGTCCAGGCCGTATGTCCCGAAGCTGACAAGGTGCGACGCGATGCGGTTCAATTCGACTGCAAGAACCCGGATGTATTCCGCCCTTGGTGGAATCTGGACATCGGCCAGCTTTTCCACGGCCATGGCCCAGGCGTGGTTGTTGTTCATCGCCGCCAGATAGTCCAGGCGGTCGGTGTAGCCGATGTACTGGTAATAGGCCAGATTCTCCCCGATCTTCTCCTTGCAGCGATGGAGATACCCCAGATGGGGCACGGCCTCCAGCACCATTTCCCCGTCGGTTCGCAGCACGATGCGCAGCACGCCGTGCGTCGACGGATGCTGCGGCCCCATGTTGACGAGCATCTCCTCCGACTGCACGTCAACGTCCTCATCGCCGCCGCCGGGCGCCAGCCCGAACGCGACCGTCTTGATTCCGCCATCCGCCGCCGGTTTCACTGTCGTCGTCATAGTCGCCTGTCCAAAGCCACATCTCGAGTACGCATAATGCAGCGAGAAGGAATACTAAACCCTCCCCCACCGCAATGCCATCCTTCGCGCAACGGCCATTATCCACTGTTCATGATCCATTATCCATTGGCCGCCGCCTCTTGAACACTCAACTTCTGGAACCAATAATCGCAATACATGATAAACCTCCCACCCGCCGCCAACGAAGCCGATGATGTTCAGGAAACCCGCCAGCCGCCCAGTGTGCTGCCACGTGCCGATTTCGATCGCGCACGCGAACTGGCCGAGCCGCTCCTGGCCGCTCTGGCCGATGCCCCCGACGGCGACATCATTGCCGAGGTCATCGATAACGCGCTGAAACTCCTGCGCGATCAGACCAACCGCGGCGATCTCAAGCTCATCAACAAGACGTTCAAGGAACTCCGCTATGCACTGAAGGTCTTCGCCCCTTACCGCGAAGTCCGCAAGATCAGCATCTTCGGCTCGGCCCGAACCCCCGAAGACCATATCGACTATAAGCAGGCCTCCGACTTCGCCAGCGCCATGGCCGGCGCGGGGTGGATGGTCATCACCGGCGCCGGCGGCGGCATTATGGCCGCCGGGCATGGCGGCGCCGGCGCCAAGCCGAGCTTCGGCCTGGCTATCCGCCTGCCCTTCGAGCAGAAGGCCAACCCCACCATCGCCGATGATCCCAAGCTCATCAATTTCAAATACTTCTTCACCCGCAAACTCATGTTCCTGCGCTCCAGCCACGCCATCGCACTCTTTCCCGGCGGCTTTGGCACCATGGATGAAGGATTTGAAGTTCTCACGCTCGTGCAGACCGGGAAATCCGTCCCCATCCCAATCGTCCTGGTCGATGCCCCCGGCGGCGATTACTGGCATTCCTGGCAGCACTACGTCAAGAACCACCTCCTGGCCCGTGGCCTGATGAACGAAACCGATCTCCGCCTCTACCGCATCACCGACAACATCCAAACCGCCCTGGGCGAGGTCCGCCATTTCTACAGCAATTATCACAGCCTGCGCTACACGCGCGACGGCATCGCACTCCGCCTGCAACGCAAACCCTCCGCCGCCCAACTCGAACGCCTCCGCGTCGAGTTCGCCGATCTCCTGGGCCGGGGCACGTTCACAGTCACCGGCCCCCTTCCCGCCGAGCGCGACGAACCGAGTCTCCAATCACTGCATCGCCTGCTCTTCGATTTCAATCACCGCGATCACGCCCGTCTGCGCATGCTCATCGACTTTCTGAACGATTTGCCGGAGGAGCCATGAAACCAATTGACACACTGCTGGCGAAGCTCTGGGACGATTACAAAGACCTCAACGTCTCCCCCGAGCGAATCCGTGATCTGCTGGTCAGCCGGGGCGAAACCGTCGTGAACGACCACATCGCCCTGCGCACGTTCGACGATCCGCGCGTCAACATCGACCGCCTGGCCGCCCCGTTTGTGGCCGGCGGTTACGCTCACCTGGGCCAATACGATTTCGCCGAGAAGAAGCTCGATGCCAAGCACTATCAGCATCCGGACCCGGACTATCCGCTGGTTTTCATCAGCCAGCTTCGCCTCCGCGATTTCTCTCCGCAGCTCAACATGATCGTCGCCTCACTTCTCGATCAAATGCCGGCCGATGCGCCGTCACGGCCGGATTTCCCCGTCCTCGGCCGTCCGTGGAATATCTCTTACGCCGATTACGAATCCCTCCGCGTCCAAAGCGAATACGCCGCCTGGGTGGCCGCCTTCGGCTTCCGCGCCAATCATTTCACCGTCCTGGTCAATGCCCTGAAAGGCTTCCCCACGCTCGCCTCATTGAACGATTTCCTGACACAACACAACTTCCGCCTCAGCGATTCCGGCGGCGTCATTAAAGGCTCCCCAGCCGTCTTCCTCGAACAATCCTCGACACTGGCCGACCGCATCGGCGTCACATTCACCGACGGCCGGCACGTCATCCCCGCCTGCTACTACGAATTCGCCAAGCGCTACCCCGGCCCCGATGGCAAACTGTTCCGCGGTTTCATCGAATCCTCCGCCAACAAGATTTTCGAGAGCACAAACAAATCATGACCTTTTCTTGTTCCTTTCGCTCGGTACAATACACGTCGGGAGGAACGGGCGAGGGTTCTTATGACCGCAATCAACCGAATATCTTTCTATATCGCAGTATCGCTTATTCCGATCGCCACCGCATCGGCGCAACCGACTCTTGAGGCACCGAGCGGAAACACCACCCTGGAGACTCGGTTGGGCGCGTTCGATTTGTCGGTGGGGAATTCAGTGTTCAGCCTCGACGGTCGCCACATCGCGTTCATCGCAGAAAACGACACGAGCCAATTTGTCGTCGTCGATGGTAAGCCTGGGCCGGCATATCAATTTGTGGGCCAGGGCAGCGTGGGTTTCAGCCCCGATGGTACGCGGGTTGCGTACAATGTCTCCACGGGCACAAAACAGATGGTCGTACTCGATGGAGTGGCCGGACCCCAGTATGATGGAATCGCAGGCCTCCAGTTTAGTGCCGACGGGAAGCACCTGGCATATGGGTTCAGGAGCGGTTCCAAGTGGTCTTTAACCGTTGACGGCCATAGCGGCGCGGAGTTTGACGCGATCATGCGCGGGTCGATCGTGTTCAGTCCCGACGGCAGGCAACTCGCGTATTGCGCCAAGAACGGAACCGATTACTTTGTTGTCGTAAACGGCAAGCCCAGCGAGCCCTACGAAAAAGTTAGCTCTCTCGCCTTTCTGGTTACGCCGAACGGGACACAGCCCATCTATTTCGCGCAGAGGAAGCAGGTCATGTCCCTTATCGGTTCACCGCAGCCAGTCGCGCAAGGCGACCATGCGAGCGAACTGGTGATCGGCCCGGACCACAAACACTTCGCATACCTGGCGACATCGCTCGATCCGGGAACGAAGAAAGTCAACTGCTTTGTCGTTCGCGATGGTCAGGCCAGCGCGCCATTCGACGCGGCCCATACCCTTAATGATCCCGCTCTCATGGTTTTGCCAAAATATAGCCCCGACGGTGCACATCTGGCGTATGTGGCCGTTAACAACAATAAGCAAAGTGTTGTGCTCGACGATAAGCCAGGCCCAGCGTACGGGGTCATCCTCGACGGAACACTGACCTTCAGCCCCGATAGCAATCACTTGGCATACGCGGCGCAGACTGGCCCGGGTACGTGTTGCGTAATACTGGACGGACGGGCGGGCCCGAACTTTCGCCTCGTCGTTAACGACCCAGTGACATTTAGTCCCGATGGCAAGCGACTCGCATATGTTGCCACCAATGACATATCAAAATATTTTGCTGTCGTAGATGGGCAGGCCGGCCCGCAATATGATCAGATACTGCGCCATTCCCTGGCATTCAGCCCCGATGCTAAGAGCGTGGCCTATAGCGCAAAGGCCGGGACAAACGGTTTGGTCGTAGTGAACGGCCAGGCGGGGCCGAAATACGAGTCCATCTGCGACTACTCCCCGACCTTTAACTCTGACGGCAGCCTCGACTACCTTGCGGTCCGCGACAAAACGCTGTATCGCGTCCACTGCTCCCCGGCACATTGAAGAACTCGCATTTACTTCGCGAGCTTCGCGCCTTCCGGAACCTGAGCCTGTCGATGCCCGCGTGGGACTCGGTTTTTCTGAAAGTCAAAGACCGCCCCCATTCCAAGAATCCCCGTCAATTCATCCACCGCCCGATAGCTCTCCTCCATCAACTTCGGATCGGCCAGATCATTCCACGACAGCCGATCCCGGTAATTCCGTTCCACCCATGCCACCAGCCGATCGTGCAATCTCTCGCTGTAGAAAACCCCCGGCAGCGTTGCCGACCGCTCGGCTTCCGTCAACATGACCCGCAGCCGCAGACACGCCGGGCCGCCGCCGTTGCGCATGCTTTGTCTCACGTTCTGCACCAGGTAACCGCCAATCGTCCCATCGTCGGCCAAACCTTGTACTATCCGCCAAGCTGCCGCACTTTCCACGCACTCGGCCGGGACGATCATCCACATCTCACCGTCCGCCGCGGTCACGATCTGGCTGTTGAAGAGGTAACTACGCACGGCCTCGGCCAGCGACAATTCCCGCTGGCGTACCGTGCGTACCCGCACTTCCCCGCCCCAGTACGCGCGGGCATACGCCACCCGTATTTCCTCGATCGCCGCCAGCCCGTCGGCAAACGCCAGTTCATGGCACAACAGGAAATCGCGATGTCCCACCGCCACGACATCGGTATGAAACGCCCCCGCATCAATTGCCCGCCGGCTTTGCCGCACAAATAGCGTCCGCCTGGCTTTCAACCCATGCAGCCGCGCCACCGCCATCGACGCCGCCAAGGTCTGCCTCGCCGCGAATCTCCCCCGCTCCCCTTCTCCGCTTCGCTCCTGCTCCCCCGCTTCCTCCCTCCCCCAAAAGAAGATTTCGAGCCCCGCCCGATCCGCTCGCTCCCATAGCCGCGTGTGATTCGCCGCGCCTTCATCGCCAAATCGCATTCCCGCTGGCAAAGGATCATGGTGAACAAAGTAACGCTCGTCTGCGAATATCCGCCGCAGGACGCGCGATGTATCCACAGTCTCGATTGACCGGTGAAACTGGCTCGACAGATTCGCCGGCGTGAAATGGACCTTGCCGTCCTCCGTATCGCCACTTGGCGAGACCGTCGCCGCATTTGCCGCCCACATGGATGAGGCGCTGCTCACGGCCGCCAACAAGTCCGGCGCACGCCGCCGCGCGGTTTCCAACACCTTCGCATCGCTTCCGGAAAATCCCAATCTCCGCAGTGCTCCCACATCCGGCCTTGGCATTGGCGGCAGCACGGCCTGTCCTACGCCCATCCCCCACACCTGCCTCATTTTCGCCAAGCCCTCCAATGCCGCTGCTTTCGGATTGCTCACCCGCCGCCGATTTGCCGCCGATGCCAGATTCCCACTGGCCAGGCCGCCGTAATGGTGCGTCGGTCCCACAATGGCGTCGAAATTCACTTCGCTGGCTGGCCGGCTCATTCGTCGATTCCGTTTTCCAGTTTTTCCGGCAGGGCGACGACCTCCGATTCGGTGCTGGCCACCGGATCGGAACAGTAATCCGCCGCGAAATACGAGCTGGCGCGATGATTGCCGCTGCGGCCCACACCGCCAAACGGCAGGAAACTGCGGGCTCCGGTGAGCGGATTATTCCAATTCACGACACCCGCGCGCACCGTCGCCTTGAACACCTCGTGCAGATCACGCCGATCCGTCATGATTCCAGCCGCCAGCCCGTACGCGGTCCGATTCGCCTCCCGGAGCGCCGCCGGAAAATCCTCGACCTGAATCACCTGCAAGAGCGGCCCGAAGACCTCTTCATCAGGCCGGTCGGCAACGGCCGTCACATCCACGACACCCGGCCGCAGCATTCCGCGCGTGTCGATCCGCTCGACGTTCAAGACCGAGCGAGCGCCGGCATCGATCAGCCGGTTCTGGGCCGCCAGTACACTGTCGGCCGCCGCCGCCGTTATCACCGGCCCCATGAACGGTTCGGGGCGGTTGGTGTACGGCCCGACGCGCATTCGCCGGGCAAATGCGGCGACGCGCTCGATGATCTCATTCCCCGCGGCGTCGTCGGACACGATCAGCCGCCTGGCGCATGAGCATCTCTGCCCGGCGGTGATAAAGGCCGACAGAGCCGCCCCATACGCCGCGGCTTCGACTGCCTTCACATCCCACGCCACCAGCGGATTGTTCCCGCCCATCTCCAAGACCAGCAGTCGTTCGGGGTGGTCGGCAACGCTTTTGGCGATCGCCCGTCCACCGGCATAACTTCCAGTGAACAGGACCGCGTCGATCCCTTCGTGGGCACAAAGCAATGCCCCAGTCGATCGACCGCCCTGAATCATGTTGAACACGCCGGGCGGCAATCCTGCCAGCTCCCACAGCTCGGCCGTTAATTGCCCCACCAGCGGCGTGCGTTCGCTGGGCTTGAACACCACCGTGTTCCCCGCCAGCAGTGCCGGCACGATATGCCCATTGGGAAGGTGCGCCGGCAAATTGAACGGCCCCATGACCGCCACCACCCCCACCGGGCGGTACCAGGTGTGCCATTCCGATGTTGAGTGCATCCCTTCCGTGAACCGTTCAACCCGTCGGCGCTTCTGGGCATCAATGGACATCGTCACCTTGCCCACCATCGCCCGCGCCTCTTCCAGCGCCTCCCACATGGGCTTACCCGTCTCACGGCAGATCGCCTCGGCCAGGCGATCGCGATTCTCGCCCACAATCCTCGCAAAGGTCTTGAGCAGTTCCTCGCGCACTCCCAGCGGCCGACGTTCCCAGTCCCCCAGCGCCCGCCTCGCCGCGACAATCGCCTCTGTCACCTGCCCGTTCGATGCAGACGTTCCCTCCCACACCAGTTCGCCGCTGGCCGGATCGTGCGACGCCATCGGCTCGCCCGCTCCTTCAATCCATCGGTTGCCAACGTAATGGGTCCGATTCGACATCGCTCCCTGCTCTTTCCCGCGGCCTGTTTGCATCCGCCGGCCGCAGTGCCGCGTACGCCACCTTGTCCCCCACCTGCACACCCAGCGCCTTTGCCGCCGCAGTCGATATCTTTACTGTACCAGCGCCGGCCGGCGTCACATCCGCTCCGCATGCCCGAAACGCCTTGCCGATGGTCGCGATCACATGGCGCGACGCCGAGGGTGCGTCCGGCCTGGGCATATCCGATTCATCGACAATATCACCCACCACCACCGTCGTGCATTGGCGCACAATTCGAATCGCGTCGCGGGCGCACTGCACGACCGGCCCGGCCTCGAAGATGTCCACCATGCCGGACAATACGAAACCCTCATCCTGCAACATCCGCAGCGCGGGCTTGGTGTCATCATGCACGGCCCCGATCACGCTCTGCGCCGCCGGGGGCAGAATCGCCGTATAGATGGGATGCTTGGGCATCAGATCGGCGATGAACTTCTTGTTGACCATGCTGAGGTAATCCGCCTTGGGGAAGTCGATGTCGAAAAAGTGCTTGCCCACCGCGTCCCAGAACGCCGACTGACCGCGATCGTCGATCACGCCGCGCATCTCCGCGATCACCATCGGATCGAACCGCTGGCGGTGCATCGCCATGAACACGAACCGCGACAGCGACAGCAGCCGTCCGCTTCCGCCCTTGCGGTATTCGGGCGAGAGGAACAGACTCCCAATTTCGCACGGCCCGTTGTGATCCATCACCAGGTGCAGCGTCTGGACCTGCTTGTCCACGTTCAGCATTTCAGAGCGGAAATGCTCGCTCTCAATCTTGTAGGCGTAGAACGGCTCGAATCCGCCCACCTTCGACACGATGCCGCATGTCCCGACGACTTTCCCGGCGTCCGCATCCTCCATGACGAAAAGGTACGTCTCGCCCTTGGGCCGGCGCGACATTCGATCGAAACTCGCCAGGCTTTCCTGGATGCGCTCGCCGAGCAACTCCGCATCGCGCGGCAGCGTCGTCAGCCCGAACCCCGTCCGCGTCGCCAGTTCGCTCAGCGCGTCCAAATCCGTCATCGCGATTGGTCGAATCAACAGCATCTTTGTCCTTACCCGCTCACATTATATCGGCCCTGGCAGGCCCTTTGACCAGTCGCATGGCCGCTTCGGCCAGCGTGGGATTCGCCGCCACCGCCGCCACGGCCATTTCCGCCAGGGCGGGGCGCGACAGCAACATCGCGATGCCCCGGCACATTATCGCCCGCCACGAGTGCAAATCCCGCATCTCCCGCCGCAACTGGTGAAGGGCCGCATCATCCAACCGCGGACCATGTTTGACCAGCGCGGCGGCCGCCAGTTCGGCCGTGGCCATCGCCAATCCCATTCCCTCGCCACCAACCGGTTCGATCGCCGCCGCCGCGTTTCCGACGGGGATCACCCCCACCGGCCAGGCATCACCGAGCGCATGGCGGTAGAGCGGCGATGCCACCCACTGGCCGACGCGCCGCGCCCGCGACCACCGCGCTGCCAGAGCGGCGTTCTGACCGGCCAGTTGTCGCATCACCTCATCGATATCCCCGCGACACTGGCGCGCCATCTCCGCGGCGACGCTGAACGACAGATTCCATTTTCCATCCTCCACCGCCGCCAGGCCGCCGTAATGCCCTTTCACGCCAAAGAGCATCACCCGATCCATCGGCCCGTCGTCCAATTTGACATGGGTCTTGATCCCCAACCGCGACGGTGCCGCTGGGCCGGCTCGCGCGGAGGCCGGCGGCTTGCCGTCCGCCAGCACGACGACCGCCGAGTACATCGTCGTCACCGTATTGTCTGTCAGCGAACGAATCCGCGCGCGCGGCGGCGACCCCGGCTCGATCTCCTCGCAGCGGCCGGGCTGCACGATCTTCGCCCCCGCCTCGGCCGCCGCCGCGAGCAATTCCGTATCCAGAACCGACCGCGACAATCCCCACATCGGCCGGCTCAGGTCAATCTCCAATTTTTCCGGCCCCGGCCCATAGAACACGACTCGCCGCAACACGGCTGGAGCGAACTTTTCCAGCCGCAGCCGCATCCCCAGCCGCGTCAACACCTCCAGCCCCAAATCGCTAATGCATTCCCCGCACACCTTATCGCGCGGAAATCGATGCTGCTCGACGATCGTGACATCCCATCCGGCCGCGGCCAACACCATGCCCGCAACCGCCCCCGCCGGTCCACCGCCGATGATGATTGCATCGGTCACGAGTTCTCTTCCCGCAAGGTGCTCACCATGTCACCCATTCACCTTGTCACCCTGTCATTTCACCGCCGCCCCGCAATTGCCGGCTTGCCCGCGGCCCGTGCCACCGGCGGCGGCTCGCCGCGTTGTTCGCGGTCGTAGGCCTGGCGCAACAGGTTTCGCAGCACCACGAGCAGCGTGTCCGGCTCCATAAATCCCGCCGGCATGCGCAAATACACCGTCTTTTCGTCGATGACGCGCAGCGATCCCGGCGCGCCGATCAGGCCGATCTGGGCCCGCGCGGCGTCGCGAACCGTCAGTACCACATCCGGCTCCTTGCGGATGATGCTGTCGATGCCGAACAAGCCCGACAGCAACCGCAACTCGGTCAGCGCCAGCAGCATCACCGTCGGCCGGGGCGGCGCGCCGAAAGCTTCTTTGAGCGTCTCCTCCAGTTCCGTCAGCATGGCCGGGCTGGTGCAGCGCGTCAGGCGACGATAGACGTCCATGCGCTGGCGATCGGCCGGGATATATTGCCGAGAGATAAACGCCGAGACGCCGATATCGACATGCGCCTCCGGCTTGGCGGGTTTCGGTTCGTTCTTCAATTGCCGAGTCGCCTCCTCCAGAAGCTGGCAGTACATTTCGTAGCCGACGGCCTCGATGTGGCCGGATTGCTCCGAGCCCAGCAGATTTCCGGCGCCGCGGATTTCCAGGTCGCGCATGGCGATTTTGAATCCCGCTCCCAAGTGGCTGTATTCCTCGATCGCCTTGAGCCGCTTGGCCGCCACCGGCGTCACCGGTCGATCGGCCGGCAAAAGCAGATAGCAATATGCGCGGTTCTTGTATCGCCCGACCCGGCCGCGAAGCTGGTGCAGTTCGCTGAGGCCGAAGCGGTCGGCGTTGTTGATGAAGATCGTGTTGGCGTTGGGGATATCCAGGCCGCTTTCGATGATCGTCGTACAAACCAGGATGTCCGCCTCGTGATTGATGAACTTGAGCATGACAGCCTCAAGTTCACCTTCACCCATCTGCCCGTGGCCGATGAGAATTTTCGCGTCGGGAACAAGCTTGAGGATTTCATCGGCGGCTTCGACGATGCTGGCCACGCGATTGTGGACGAAATAAACCTGCCCGTCGCGGTTGAGTTCACGTTCGATGGCGGACTTAACGCGCTGTTTGTCGTACGCCATCACCTCGGTCACGATGCTGCGGCGATCCTGCGGGGCGGTGGTCAGCGAACTGATGTCGCGCAGGCCGAGCATCGACAGGTGCAGCGTGCGCGGTATCGGCGTGGCCGACATGGTCAGGACATCAACGGTGCGGCGCATGCGTTTGAGCCGCTCTTTGTGCGTCACGCCAAATCGCTGCTCCTCGTCGATAATGACCAGGCCCAGATCGGCGAACTTGACATCCTTGCTCAAAAGGCGATGCGTGCCGATGCAGATATCGACTTCGCCGGCGGCCAGCCGTTTGACGACCTCTTTCTGCTTGGCGGCGGTTTTGAACCGCGAGATTGACTCGATCAGAAACGGATAATTCACCATGCGCTCTGTAAACGAGCGGTGATGCTGCTCGGCCAGCACCGTGGTCGGAACCAGCACCGCAACCTGCTTGCCATATTCGATCGCCTTGAACGCCGCTCGCATCGCCAGTTCGGTTTTTCCGTATCCGACATCGCCGCACAGCAGCCGATCCATCGGCCGGGGCTTCTGCATGTCCTGCTTGATCTCCGCCGCGCCGGAAAGCTGATCGGCGGTGGGCTCGTAGGGAAATTCGGCTTCAAATTCGCGTTGCCAGTCGGTGTCCGGCGGATAGGAAGTGCCCAGTTCGGCATTGCGGGCCGCCTGGATTTCGAGCAAATCCGCGGCCATGTCCATGACCGCTTCGGAGACCTTGGCCTTTTGCCGCTCCCACGATCCGCTGCCGAGTCGCGAAAGCTGCGGATGGCCGTGGAAGCCGCCGACGTATTTCTGGATGAGATTGATCCGCGCCGCCGGCACGTGCAGCACGGCGTTGTCGGCGAAGCGCAGGGTCAGGTATTCATCGGACTTGCCCTCCTTGGCCAGGGTTTGCATGCCCGTGAATTTGGCGATGCCGTGCGCGACGTGAACGACGTAATCGCCGACTTTCAAATCCAGAAACGAATCGACCGGGCGGGAGGCGATGACCTTTGTCACCCGTCGCCGCTGCTGATATCGATGAAACAGTTCGTGATGCCCCAGCATCGCCAGCGGGCGGACCGCGGTGCCGTCAATCGCCGCGGGATTCCACACGAATCCGCGATGCAGATAGCCGATGGGCGTGTGGATTCGCTGGGAGAATCCCGGCCGGACCTGTTCCATCATCTCGGTGAAACGCTCGCGTTCACCGGCATTCTCGCAGAAGACCGTGACATCGTGTCCGGCGGAGAGTTC
>Ga0181517_10004349_pt1 | contig 12954 bp, 11 predicted proteins | sample PEATcosm2014_Bin_31_FD_119748 | JGI IMG/M metagenome (GOLD analysis project Ga0181517, IMG submission 119748) | Peatland microbial communities from MTU Mesocosm Facility, Houghton, MI, USA - PEATcosm2014_Bin01_30_metaG | ecosystem: Environmental > Terrestrial > Soil > Wetlands > Peat | place... | reverse complement strand
TGCTGAAAATTTCTCTGATTTTGGGCGCGATTGCCGCGCTGGCCGATGTGGCCGGCGGACTGGTGCTGGTGCGCGCCAAGGGCGTGGAACGCTATCTGCGCTATTTTGTTGCGCTCGGCGCGGGTTTTCTGATGGCCACGGCACTGGTAGAGATGATGCCGGAGAGCCTGAAGCTGAACAGCGGGAGACCGCTGCTGGGTCCGAGCCTCATCATGGCCGGTTATTGCGTGGTGCACCTGTTGGAGCACACTATCAACGCGCACTTCCACTTTGGCGAAGAGACGCATCACGACGAGTTTGTCAGCATGCACACGGGCAACTCTGTGCTGGCCGGATTGAGCCTTCACGCGCTCTTTGACGGCGTGGCCATCGGCTCGGGATTTCTGGTTTCGGGCTGGCTGGGCTGGCTGATTTTTCTGGCCATCTTGCTGCACAAGGCGCCGGAAGGCTTCACCATGGCCTCCGTGATGCTGGCCAGTGGACGCAGCCGTACGGCAGCTTTTTACTCCGCTGTCGCGCTGGCCGTGGCCACGCTGGCCGGCGTGCTGGTGATTCAACTGGTTCCCAGTTGGCTGCCGTATGGATTGGGAATTTCGGCTGGAGTGGCTCTGTACGTGGGCGCAAGCGATCTGGTGCCCGAAGTGAACCGCGAGCCGGGAATTCGGATGGCTCTGGTCTTCTTTGCCGGTGTGGGCGGATTTCTGTTGCTGAGGATGTTGTTGCCTGCGCTGTAAGTTCAGTGCCGCCGCGGGCCGAATCTGGCTGCGTAGAGCCTGGCCAACAGCTTGGCGTAATCCCAGCCCACTTTGAAGTTGGCTTTGCTTGCTCCGCGGCTACGGCTGCCGAAGGCCAGCGGAACTTCCGCCACCGAGCGGATGCGCCCTCGCACCAGAATTTCCAACAATAATTTAAAGCCGGATGGCTGGAATTCAATTCCGTCGATGCATTCGCGACGAAGCAGGAAGAATCCCGTCATGGGGTCCTTGGCTCGAATGCCAGGTCTCTGGATGGGCCATGTGGCCCAGACCGCGACGGTGGAGAGCCATTTTCTGATGGGGTTCCACTGGCCCACCTCGCCGCCGGCGGTATAGCGGCTGCCAATCGCCATATCGTTGCCCGAGAGAATGGCGGAGACCAATGCGGGCAGCAGTTCGGGAGGGTGCTGCAAATCTGCATCCATCACGCCAAGAATCGTGGCGTCCGTGTGCCGCCAACCGAAAAGAACCGCCCCGGACAAGCCGCGCTCTCCTTTACGCACCAGAAGGCGCACGCGCGGGTCTTCATCTCCGATGGCTGAGACAATCTCCTCGGTCCCGTCGCGGCTGTCGTCATCGACAACAATAATTTCATAGCCGATCCCCACCGGATCGAGCACGGAGCGTACGTCGGCGAGCAGGCCGGGAAGGTTTGCCGCTTCGCGCAGGGTAGGAATGACGAGCGCAAGCTTTTCGCGGGTGTGCGTCGGCGGCCCAGCCGATGACAAAGTGTGCGTTGCCGCGCCTTCCGCGGGCATATAGGATGTATCTGGCGTTGAAGGTGACATTCTGCGTCCAAGTATACGGGGCTATCTTGTTGAGACGCTACTTCCCGGTCAATTTTTTACTGACCATCTTCTTTACGGTGTTGGGCATCGCCGTGATGGGCTACCATCCCGGCCTCGAAGACGACGGCGTTTATCTGACGGCGATTAAGCGCAACCTCAATCCAGCGCTTTACCCTCACGACGCGAAGTTTTTTCAGCTTCAACTCCAGGCCACACTTTTCGACAAGTGGATCGCATGGTTCGTGCGTTGGACCGGAATCCCGGTGGCAGCGACAGAGTTTCTCTTTCAGTTTGCGTCAATCGCGCTCATTGTCTTCGCGTGCTGGACGATTGCGCGCAGGTTGTTTCCGGAAGCGCACGCGCAGTGGGCCGGCGTTGCCATGGTATCCGCCATGTTCACGCTTCCTGTGGCCGGAACCGCGCTCTACCTGGTCGATCAGCATCTGCACCCGCGCGCATTAGCCACGGGCTTCATTCTGTTGGCAGTCGAGCGGATATTGGCAAACAAAAAGTGGCAGGCTATTCCCTTCCTGTTGCTCGCGTTTGTGATGCATCCCATCATGGCGGCATTGGGAATTTCCTTTTGCTTCTTTCTGTTTTTGACCATGATGGAACCGACGCCTGTTTGGCTGAGAAACTGGCGAAGACCGGGAGAAGGTTCTTTGGTGGCCGCTTTTGTCCCCCTTGGCTGGGTTTTCGAGCCGCCCACTGCCACGTGGCGCGAGGCTGTGAATATGCACAATTCACTGCGCCTCTACCATTGGGCCTGGTATGAGTGGCTGGGTGCATGGGCGCCGCTGGTTCTTTTTTGGCTGCTTTGGCGCATCGCGCGAAAGCGCGGTGAGAGGCTGCTGGCGCGGTTTGCGCTGGCGGTCTTTCTCTACGGGGTCTTTCAACTGGCTGTGGCGATGAGCATCTCGGCAATCCCAGCGCTGATCCGGCTAACTCCCATGCAGCCGATGCGCTCTCTCCACCTGGTCTATGTCTTCATGGCGCTGATAGGCGGTTGCCTGTTGGGCAAATACGTGCTGAAGGCGAGAGTTTGGCGCTGGGCGGTCTTTCTGGTCGTCTTCAATGGCGGCATGCTTCTAGCGCAACGACTGGAGTTCAGCAGCAGCGACCATCTGGAACTGCCCGGACGGACCTCGGACAACCCGTGGCTGCAGGCCTTCGCGTGGATTCGCCAAAACACGCCCACCGACGCTTATTTTGCCCTCGACCCGGAGTATCTGGCTGCGCCGGAGGAGGATTATCACAGCTTCCGCGCGCTGGCTGAGCGAAGCCAATTAGCAGACAACATCAAAGACCCGGCAGTGGTGACGCAGGTTCCTGAGTTGGGTGAAGCGTGGAAACAGCAGGCGGAAGCCCAGAAAGGATGGAGCCGTTTCCAGCTTGCCGATTTCGAGCGGCTGAAGAGTGAGTTTGGCGTGGATTGGGTGCTGGTCTCCTATCCCCAACCGGCGGGACTGAACTGTCGCTGGCACAGTGACGTGCTTTCCGTCTGCCAGGTACCGTAGAAGCAGGAAATAAGGAATAGGGAATAATGAATGTGGTCAGTGAACATTCGTTGGCGACCGGTTTCCTGCCCTTTGCGTCTTGAGGCTCATTCCGCGAGAATGGGTGAGTTGCCTTTTACCGATATGGATGGATCATGCTCAATCTTACTCAGCGACTGATTCTCGGCTGTGTGTTGCTTGTTGGCCTCGCATTTGGGCTGGTGGTGGTCGCCCATAAAGCCCTGGCGGCGGCGGGGCAGCTCAAGCTCGCGTGCCTGTTTGTGGTGGCCGCGGCGGTGGTCGCGGCAGGGACCAGCTTTTTTGTGCTGCGGCCCATTCGGTTGCTGGCCCGCGATGTTCGCAAGATAGCTCAGGGCAATCTCGAATCCCGTGTGGATTGGAGCAGCCGCGACAGTTTTGGCGTGATTGCCAGTGAGTTGAACCGCATCGCGGTCCGGCTGCGCGAACTGATTGAATCCGAGGCAGGGCGGCGGCAGATGGAATTTCAACTCTCCGACGCCGTGCTGCAGTCCATCTTTGAGCCCATCATCGTGACCGACGGCAAAGGGCATGTGCTGAAAGTGAATCAGGCCGCCGCCGAGCTTCTAGGCGAAGCCGCCACCGACCGCATGGCGCTGGCTACCACTCCCGGCGGCGACAAAATCCTGAGCGCCATACGCGATGCCGTCTCCATGCAGAAGCCGGTGGCCGCAGAAGACGAGGCGGCGCTGCTGCCGATGCGGATCGGCAAGCAGGAGCGCAGCTACCGCCTGCGCACCACGCCCATGCGCGACTCCGACGGAAGGCTGCTGGGCACCGTGACCACGCTGGAAGACGTGACCACGCTGCAGGACACCGACCGCTTCAAAACGCAGTTCATCAGCGTGGCCAGCCGCAAGCTGCGCGACCCGCTGCTGCAGTTGCGCCGTGGCCTTTATGCGCTGGGCCATGGATTTGGCGGCGAGCTGCTTCCCTTGCAGGTCGAACTGGTGGCCGCAGCCGGCAGCGAGAGCGAGAAGCTGGACGATTTGATGAGCGATTTGATCGAAGTGGCCGAGTTGGACGCCGGCCGCCGCGAATTCACGCTGGAACGACTGCGCCCGTTGCAGGCCCTCAACGAGGCCCGCGACCGCTTCTGCGACGAGGCTGCTCAGAAGCATATTCGCGTGGAAGTCTCGGCTTACGCCGATCTCTCGTTTGTGCAGGCCGACCGGCGCGCCATGCACTCGATTCTTGACAACCTGCTCTCCAATGCCCTGCGCTACACTCCGCCCGACGGCGAGATTCTGCTGGCCGCAGAAGAGGTGAAGGACTTTGTGAAGTTCACAGTTCGCGACACCGGCCGCGGCATTGAAGCCGAAAGATTGGGCAACGTCTTCGACCGCTTCAATTCCAACTCGGACCGGGGCACGGGCCTCGGCCTCGCATTGGTCCGGCGGCTGGTGGAGTCGCTGGGCGGCCAAATTGCTGTTGAGAGCCGCTTTGGCCATGGAACCACCTTCCGCTTTACGATCCCTGTGGCGGCCAGCAGCGATATCCGCCATCCCGTCGAGGTAGGCTAGGACCTGCTAACACTACTGGGATGGCGGCGACGGGAGCCGGTTTTTCCCAGTTCTAGGAGAAAGGAGCGAACTGTAGTGACCTACTGGAGCGACGCGCGACAACGATATGGGGAAAACCGGCCCCGTCCCTTGGGGTTGTGGCGAAAATTCGACCATACTTCATTCTCGCCCTCGACAGTGGTCCCGCCACAGCCTTCAGACTCGGCTTCCCACCCCAACGACGAAGACCTGTCGCTGGGGACCCCGGCTTCGTCTGGCCGAATTTTCGCACACAACGCCGTCCACCCCAGTAGTGTTAGCAGGTCCTAACTATGGCAGAGATTCAACTGGAGCGCCAGCAGGAACCCGCCAAACTCCGCGTCTACATCGGCGCGGCGCCGGGTGTGGGCAAGACCTACGACATGCTCAACGATGCCCACCGGATGAAGCACCAGCAGGATATCGATGTGGTGATCGGCCTCGTCGAGTCTCACGGGCGCAAAGAGACAGAAGCGCGCATTCGCGACCTGGAGATTATTCCCCAGCGCGTAATTCCCTACCGCGGCGTCAACCTGAAAGAAATGGATGTGGACGCCATCCTGGCCCGGCATCCGCACACCGTTGTCGTGGACGAACTGGCCCACACCAACGTTCCGGGAAGCAAGAACCGCAAGCGCTACGAAGATGTGCTGGAATTGCTGGACGCCGGCATCAACGTGATGACAGCGGTGAACATCCAGCACCTGGAGACGCTCAACGACGCTGTCAACCGTTCGGCCAACACTATCATTCGCGAGACAGTGCCGGATAACTTCCTGAAGCGCGCCAACGAAGTGGTGAACGTGGACGTGACCGTGGAAGAACTGCGGTCGCGCCTGCGGCAGGGCAAAATTTACGCCGCCGAAAAAGTCGAACAGTCGCTGGCCAACTTCTTCCGCAAAGGCAACCTGAATATGTTGCGCGAGCTGGCCTTGCGCACTACCGCGGAGCAGGTGGGCAACCAGGCCTCAGAATATCGCCGCACACAGGGATTGGAGCAGGCGCCCATTCCGGAAAAAGTGATGGTCTGCCTCAGCACTCGCGCCGGCACTGAGCGCCTGTTGCGCGTGGGCTCACGCATCGCCGGCCGCCTGGCCAGCAACTGGTACGCTGTCTTCGTCACACGGCCCGACGACGACAAGGGTCACGGCGACCCAGAGGCTTTCCACCGTCTGGAAGAGTACCAGCGCATGGCTCGTGATCTGGGTGCACAGGTGGTCATTCTGTCCGACAAAAGCGTGGCCGATGCCCTCGTCCGCTTTGCCCAGCAGGAGAGCATCTCCCACGTGGTCTTCGGCCAATCCGCCCGTTCGCGCTGGGACATCTTTCTGCGCGGCTCGGTCATCAACCGCTTTCTCTCCGAAGTCCGCGATGTCACCGTGCAGGTGGTCCCCATGCAGACGCAAAAATCGCAGCGCTGGGGTTGAGGCGGCCTATTCAAAGAAGACGCGCTCAATCTTCAGTTCAAAAATCTGGCGAATTGAGGCTGTCGGGAGCCTGGACAATGTGCATCAGCTTACCGCGATCGAGCCAGATAAGGCAGCAATCTTCGCAGGAGTCAATTACCACGTTGCCGGGACCGGCATAGAAATGCGCGTCCATGGGATGGTGACACTGTGGGCAATTAACCGCGCGGTGCAAATCTTCACTGTCGGGAGCAGTCGGAGCGCCACCGTCTCCCTGGCCAGGCCGCAATCGCTCGACAAGACCTTCCAGCTCCTGCATGGGGACCAACATGCCGTGGCATCCGGAGCAATAAACAATCCGGAGATTGGCAAGGACAGCATGATTGAGCGGGAGTTTGCACAGCGGGCAATCCTGGCCCGCTGGCTCGTCGAGAACGCGCACGCCATCGTCGTTCTTTTCTGGAAAATAGACGCTATTGCAGAAGGCGCACTTGAAGCTCTCCATGTCAGCCTTGAGCTGCATGGGAGCGCCGCAGGAGGGACAGTTCATTGCGCCTTTCCACATTCTGCGCAAAATTTTGCGCGTTGAGGGATGGACTTTCCGCACTCGATGCAGAATTTCATTGCTTCGGCGGTAGCTGAATCAGCGCCGGCTTGAGCACCGATTAGAGCTGGTACGGGAGTTGGCGGCTGCGAAGGAGTTGCGCCCGGAGCGTTCATCGCCGGCCGGAGCGCGTTGGAGAGAACCTGCGCCACTGCGGCCCCGGCGCCCAGTCCCATGCCCATGCCAGCCGCACCGCTGGTGTTGGCCGCGGAAAGGTCCAGCGACTCAGCCGCGGAGTAGAGCGTATAGCGGCCAAGATCGCCAACCATATTCATGCCAATGCGCTGGTCGAAAACCTTTTGCAATTCTTCCGGCAGGGAGACATTCTCGACAACGAACTGGTCCAATGCGAGACCCAGCGCGGCGAAAGCCGGCTTCATCGTCTCGACGACTTTCTCGCTGAGAACGGTGTGATTGGCGGCCATGTCGAGGAAGGAAATATCGCTGGAGGCAAAGGTCTCCGTCATGCAACCGATGATGGTGTCGCGCAACTGGCCTTCAAGCTCGGCGGCAAGATAAGCGTCGCGGGTGCCACTGATCTGGTTGAAGAAGATGCGCGGATCGGCGACGCGATAGGAATAGATGCCGTAACTCCGCACGCGGACAGCGCCAAACTCCTTGTCGCGGATGGTGATGGGCGTGGCGGTGCCCCACTTCTGGTCAACCTGCAGGCGGGTGGAGAAAAAATAGACCTCCGACTTGAACGGGGATTCAAAGGCCTTGTCCCAGTTCATCAGATCGGTGAGCAGAGGCAGATTGCGGGTCGAGAGCGTGTGCAGGCCGGGGCCGAAGACGTCCGCAATTTTGCCCTCGTTGACGAACGCCGCCATTTGCGATTCGCTCACCGTGAGCTGGCCGCCGTTTTCAATCTCCAGATCCCGCATGGGATAGCGATAGGTGAGGATGCCGTCTTGCGGTTCATTCCACGCAATAACCTTAATGAATTGCTTGCCTAGAAACTGTCCAAGATTCATTTGATTCTCCGTAAAAACCATTACATGTGCTCAGGTCCGATCCGGCGGGCAAAGCGGCCGGAAAGGTGGTCCAAGGCTCTAGCTCAATTGGAACGCATGGCGAGCAACGGCTCCGCAACGCTGTTCCGAGAGCATTGCCTGCACCTGTCAGTACTGCGTTTCGTCGTCTTCAATCTTCTCGCGCACAAAGACATCACCGGCTTTGTGCCACTGTCCCATTTGTTCGGGACCGCCGCCGTCCAGGGTAACCTTGTAGGCTCCCGGCCCATTGTCGCCCGTCGCTCGCGCCTGGATGATGCCGTCGTAGGCAACTCCTTTGTCCGCGATCACGATGACCTTCTGCCCCACATCGAACATGGTAATCTCCCCCGGTGCAATTTACTCATTCGTGAATCTCCATGCAAGCTTAACCGATTGCCTTGGTTCTTTTATGAAGAAACCGGAATTTAGTCAGGGCGGCAGAACAGAAAAGCGCCGGCTGCTCACTCATGCGGAAGCACACCTGGAAACCGGGCGCGGCGTAGAACGCGTCTCTGTGATAATTTGGATATAGCGGCCTTATACGAGCTCGTAGCTCAGTTGGTAGAGCAACGCCCTTTTAAGGCGTGGGTCCTGGGTTCGAGTCCCAGCGAGCTCACCACCCAAGGCTGCATCCCAATCCATGAAATTTTTGGAATAAAGCAACGGCCATCAGGGCGTTGCTCGACAAAAGTCCGTTGGTCCGCTATTTTCCGTCTGCGGCGGCGAGTTGCAGTTGGAGAGCCTGGGCCGGCGTAAACAGGGGCAGCGTGAAGCGGAATGTGGCGCCGCGGCCGAGTTCGCTTTCCGCCCAGATACGCCCTCGGTGAGCCAGCACGATGTGCTTGACGATAGCCAGGCCGAGCCCGGTGCCACCGGACTCGCGGGAGCGAGCCTTGTCAACGCGGTAAAAACGCTCGAAGATGCGCGTGAGATGCTCGGACGCGATGCCGGGGCCGAAGTCCCGCACGCTGAACTCGACCTCGGAATCAAGAAGCCGCGCGCCAACTACAATTCGTTTGCCAGCCTTACCGTAGCGCAGGGCGTTTTCCACAAGATTGCCGAAGACCTGGTGCATGGCGTCGGCATCGGCCAGAACAAGGGAATCCGACGCGCCGGCCAGTTCCAGCGTCACCCCCGAATCAACCACCATGCCGCCCAGCGAATCAACGGCTTCCTGCAACAGCGCGCTGGCCCGCGTGGGCTGAAGCGCCAGCTTGTAGTCGGGGCTTTCGACGCCTGCCAGGGCAAGCAGATCCTGGGTAATGCGGTTCATGCGCGTGGCGTTTTTGAGAATGATGCCGAGGAACTCGCGAGCGGTTTCGGGCTTGGGGCGCTCCTCGACCAGCGTTTCCACGTAGCCCTGGATGGATGTGAGCGGGGTGCGCAGCTCGTGGCTGACGTTGGCGATGAAGTCGCGGCGGGACTTTTCGGCTGCTTCGATGCGAGTGATGTCATGCAGCACCACGAGCGCTCCGCCCGAAGTCATGGGGACGGCATTGACCTCGAAGATCAGTCCCGGCGTCAGAGTGGTGGCGTGTCCGGAACTCGCTACGCGCTGCTCCAATGCAGCTTTTATGCAAGCCAGTAGTTCAGGATCGCGCACCGAGTGGACCAGCGGACGCCCCACGCGAATCTCAGTGCCTGCGATGCGCTGCATTACTGAGTTAGACCAGCGCACCAGTCCTTCGGGGGTGATGGCGACCACCGCCTCCTGCAGGGAATCGAGCAGGTCGGCCAGTTCCTGGCGGCGGCTCTCTATCTCTGCGAAACTCGCGCTCAACCGCTCGGCAGCCTGGTTCAGCGCGGCCTCCACACTATAGAACTCATCGTCGTCGTCGTGGCCAAGGCGGGCGGTCAGGTCGCCTTCCGCTATGCGGCGCGCAAAGACGACCAGTTGCTCAAGCCTTGAGGTGATGCGGCCCGCAACCCATACAGCCAGGGCGAGCGCCACGGCCAGCGCGATCAGCCCGGACCACAGGGGCTCATTGCCGAGAAACATATCCGTGCTGCCGGGATGGACTTCCAGCACTTTGCGAACAATGAAGGGAAGGACGACAAACTCCATCGCCGCTGCCTGGAAGAGCAGGATCAGGAGAAACAGGCCGAGCAGCTTGAAGAAAATTTTTCGATTCATTGAGGGCCTGTTAACTCCAGCCTACTCGCTCTTGGGAAGCTCGAAGCGATAGCCGGCGCCGCGCCTCGTCATCAGATAGTGAGGGTTCTCCGGATCAAGCTCGATCTTCTCGCGGATGCGGCGCACATAGACGTCCACCGAGCGGGGAGTGACAAAGCGGGCGTCGCCCCATACGGCGTCCAGCAGGTGGTCGCGGCTGAAGACCCGGCCGGGATGGCGCGCCAGGTAGTCCAATAGCCTGAATTCGGTGGCCGTGGTGGTGGTCAACTGGCCGCGCACCGTCAACTGCATGGCGTTAGCGTCGATGACAACATCTTCAAAGCGAATGACTGAGGGAGTGGTGGGCCGCTCGAAACGGCGCAGCACGGCCTTGACGCGAGCCACGAGCTCACGGGTTGCGAATGGCTTGGTGATGTAGTCGTCGGCGCCCATCTCCAGCCCCAGCACGCGGTCGTTCTCACCGGCGCGCGCGGTGAGGAAGATGATGGGAACACTGGAGAGCCCAGGATGGCTGCGCAGGCGGCGGCAGACATCGAGTCCGTCACCGCCCGGCACCATGATGTCCAACAGAAACAATGCGGGTGGCTGGCGCTCGGCGTCCGAAATCACGTTGGTGGTGGTGTGAAAGAGCCGTGCGGAATACCCCGCGGCTTCCAGATGATGCTGTACAAGCCTCGCAATATCAGTGTCGTCTTCCAGCACAAAAATAGTTTGGCTCAACCGGTCTGCCCTCGCCCGGCGGCCGTTGAACTTCTGATGCGGAGGCCGCACGGAATCATTAACAGACTACTGCAATAGGGCAAAAGAAATGCAAACGTTGTGTGAATTTAGCCAGGAAATCAGACGAAGAAGCGCGCAAGTGGCCCAGTGTAAACCATGAAGGTGCAAGAAGATAGCTGGGGCCTGTTAACACTACTGTGGTGGCTTGCCCTAGCCGGAGATTGCTCTCCGGCCGGCTGTGATTGATGCGTGGTTGCATCAGGCAGTGGGGTTGGGCTGGGCGGCTTCCAGCTCGGCGATGTACTCTACCACCACCTCGCTCCAGCCGTCGATGTGCGTCCACTCGCCGTAGCCCACACCGTTGCGATTGCTGGCCACGTTGATTATGTAGCCCTTACCACGCGGGGCGGGAACGCGGTCGTGCGACTGCTCGTCGGTGATGACCACCAACCGATCCCAGCCCTCGCGGACTTCGGTCTCGATCTGCTTGAGCGCAGCCCCCAGGTAAGTGCCCTCGTGAGACTGGCTCTTGTCGAGAGCGTCGCGCAGCGCCATTCCGCGCCGCGACGGCACCCGCACGGCCGACTGGGAGAAGGTGTAGATGGTCACCTTTTCCGCGATCTCCCGCAGCAGGATGGCCAACCCGTATGCGGCGTCAGTGCGGCGCATTTCAGAGCGGCCGGAGATGGCCGCCTCCATCGAGCCGGAGACGTCCACCAACAGCAGGGTATGACCGGCAAGCTTCCCTGCCCGGCCTTCGAGGGCGCGGAACATGGCGGCTTCCAGCGCTTCCTCCCACTGCGGCGCGTTGCGCGCGGCGGCCAGAAAACGGAAGGGCAGGACGCGGTCCGTCTTCAATTCGGCGAGAGCGGCAGTCACCAGCTCGTCGCTGACGCCGGCAGTGTGCAGGTTGCGCAGGTTGCGCAAAAGAGCCAGCGCGCCAAGCTTGCGCTCGGCCAGTAGGCGCTCCCACACAGCCCGCTTGTCGGAGCCTTCGCCGTGTCCGGCAGCCGAGAGCGCAACCTCCCAGGTGTCGGGCGTGGCCAACTCGTTCTCCGCCAGTCGCTTCCACAGTGCCGCCTGCGCCTCGTCCACCGGACGCGCATGCGAAAGAAAAAGCACGTCGCGCAAGCGAACCGCGCCGGCCCGATCGTACTTGGCCAGCGCGTACTCGTCGAATTTGCCGAACGCCGCGGCAAGGCCCTTCTTCACCTGCGCGGAGAGCGGCTGACGTCCGCCTGCCCAGTAGATGGCGACGAACTCAGAGAGCTCATCGGCGCGCTGAATTACACGCGCAAGCGTATCGGCCACCAGGGCGCGATGCGTCGAGTGGCGCGCCATTTCGCGCACCAGAAGCAGCGGCGCATGGCGCAGCTTCATCCGCTCGCGCGCCTCAACGGCCAGCGCGGCCACCCGCTCCGCGGCAACCTGCGGGACCAGTTCCTGGATGCGGCCGGCAATCTGCACGCCGTCCTCGTAGAACTCACCCTCCCACAACATGCAGGAGAGCACACTGCGCCGCAGCGACTGCTCAGCAGTGATGACTTTGGCCGGCGCTCCCTCATGGGTGCGCGGACGCGGCTTGCTCGGCTTGAAGATGTTCAGGCGCATGGTGACGCCTCCTTTCAAAAAAACTACTGCCGGGGAAAAGTCGGATACGGTTAGCTACACCAAGATACTATCTGGCGGCAGGAATCGAACCTGCTCCTCCGCTGAAAGCGGCGCTCTACCGATGAACCCGTGCCCTGCGCCACCGGCAGGATGTTAATTGTTGTTACGGGACGAGAGCAGCATCAACGCTGTCTTCATCCTCGCACTCGTCCTCGACGACTACAGAGACCTGACTAAATCCATTGCCGCTGAAGCCCCGAATAGGCTTCCTCCGGGTTTCATTGAGAGTCAATGCCAGCTTCTGCATCTGGTCCCAATCCGGCCGGTTGCGGTCCTGATAATCGGTACACTCATACACCGTAAACGGCAACACTCGCGAAGGACGAGAGTTGTTGCAGATCGCCAGCACATCGGATTCACGATACCCAACCGTGTATTGCCCATTGCTGCAACTGCGGCACAGGTGTTCATTGCCCGCCGGAGTGCCGTTTTTCACATTCAATTTGCTCATGACCATTGCATTTCTATCCGGACGCGCCGGAGGTTATTTGACCGGGGAACAAGCGGCGACAGAACATTGGCGGATGTCCTACCTTAGACGACGCGAATTGCAATCGCAGCGGGATTCGAACCCGCATCCTCCGCTCCCGAAGTATCTGTTGCCTACACCACCGGCCAAGGTGGTTTGTTTTCGCGTGCCCCTCAAGAACAACGCCTATGGAAATTTTGACCGGGGAACAAGCGGCAGCGGGTTTTTCCGACGCTCTACCACTGAGCTACTGGAACTTGCGTTCCGGGCGGGATTCGAACCCGCGCGCTTCGGCTTAAGAAGTATCCGCGACCTACACCACCGGCCAAGGTGGAT
>Ga0181517_10004347_pt1 | contig 12956 bp, 9 predicted proteins | sample PEATcosm2014_Bin_31_FD_119748 | JGI IMG/M metagenome (GOLD analysis project Ga0181517, IMG submission 119748) | Peatland microbial communities from MTU Mesocosm Facility, Houghton, MI, USA - PEATcosm2014_Bin01_30_metaG | ecosystem: Environmental > Terrestrial > Soil > Wetlands > Peat | place... | reverse complement strand
CGGGAGCACCGAGAGCACCGGCACGACCGAGAGCACTGACCCGCTCACGAACGCCCACATCGTCCTGCGGCCCTCCGACTTGAGCTGGCGCCCGACGTGGACGAGCACCAGCCCGAAGGCGGTCGTGAACGCGGCCAGGATCAGGACGGAGACCAGGTCGAACTGACCGGCGACCTCCGCGCGACCGTACTGCTCCTGGCAGAACCAGCCCATCAGCAGCAGCGCGACGGCGCGCCACGGGGCGTGTGTCATGAAGAGCCCCGTGTCGTGCAGCGGGTCCTGGTAGAACCCCGAGGCGAGAGCTCCGTACCCGAGCGCGTGTCGCACGATGAGATACGCCAAGGTGGGCAACGCGAACAGAACCACGGCACGCCAGCGCCGTTGCAATCCTCGCGGAGCCATCAGCGCGAACATGAGGACGTACGCGCCGCAACCGATACCGTACTCCCCCGCGGCCAGCGCGAGGCTGAAGGCCACCACCGACCACACGGCCCACCTGGCCCCACCCCCGTCCCTCCACCGCAGCATCGCGGCGAGGCCGAGCGTCCCGAACGCCAGCGCCATGAGCGCCTCGCTGTTCGCCAGCCAGCCGAGCGGGAGCCCGTGACAGGGCGCCAGCGCGAAGATGACCGTCGCGAACGCCGCGGCGCGCGGAGTCACGCACTGGCGGAAGAGCGCGCGAGCCGCGAACACGGCGACGATCCACCACGCGAACGACTGCAGGTGCATCACGAACGGCCACTCGCCGAGCCAGCGGTGGGCGCAGTACAGGCACAGGCTCGACAGAGGTCGAAGGAAGCGCAGCGTGAGGCGAGGGTCTGTCCACCACGGCAGGAACCCGCGCTCGAACAGCGCCTCGCGGTTGTCGTCGCCAACGAAGTCGTACAGCGTCAGCGGCCCTCGGACACCCGGGAACCGGCCGTGGACCATCGCCGAGTGGAGGAAATCGTCGAGGAAAAACGGGGTGGTGAGCGCCGGCCAGAAGACGACGGCCCCGATGGCGACGAGCAGGCCCATGGCCAGCCACGACGGAATCTTCTTGCCTCGAAAGACTTGAAAAAACACGGGAATAGAAGCCTTATATCACTTGCACCTCGTCCGTTGCGGGCTATGCTGAAGCTCGTGAAAACAAATCATGCTCTTGGGTTCGGGACTGTCGTTGGCTTTGCAATCGTGGTGGCGTGCGGTGGCAACAACTCCGCCATCCAGTACGGGGTAGACGGCAACGTCATCGACGACGCCGGCCCCGACACGAACGGGGTTCACATCATCTCGCCCGACTCGGGCCACCACTACTCGTCCGGCACCGGCACGAGCTACGGCCAGCCCGACACCGGCCAGCCCGACACGTGGGTAGCTCCGGTCGCCGACACCGGCCCCATCGGCCAGCCTGACACCTCGCCCACCTCGACCTGCGCTTCGACGTGCACCTCGGACTCCGAGTGCGAGAGCACCTGCCCGGCGGCCCCGGCGGGCTCGGCCAACTGCTGCGACACGGCGACGTCGGCCTGCTTCCAGTCGGCCTCGGCGACCTGCCCGGGCAGCACCGGTCATCATGACGGCGGCGGCCACGACACCGGCGCCGACGTCTACTGACAGGAGCGTGCTCGTAGCTCCGAACCCGGGTCCCCGAACGCCCGGGGTGGGTCACGGCTGAACAAGCCGGAGGTCCATGATCTGCAAGGGTTCCTCGCCGTGCGCGAGGGGCCCTTGTCGTGTCTTGTCCTCCATCGCTCCTCTCCGCCAGCCGGACGCCGGGTCTGTCAGGGTCCCGGCAGACTCCCTGAGAGCCCCCACGCTCCCGCTTGCCGTGCGCTTCTCGTTCTCCCTCCCCCGAATCGGGGGAGGGAAAATGAGTGACACGAGTGAAGTGGGGGGAGGGGGCTTCGGGGCTTCCTCGACCTTCGCGGGGCCCCCGGTCCCGGACGGCCGCCTACCGCGGCCGCAGCTCCATGCCCGGACGCTCGATGAAGACGTTGATGACGGCCGCGCAGAGGAACGTCCCGGCGAAGTTGATCGGGGCGAGGACGTGCATCGGCTCCTCGCCGTGCGCGACGAAGCCGCGCATCAGGTAGTCGGTGTACATCGTCACGAGCGGGTTCACGAGGTACGCTGAGTAGGCGAGCTGGGAGAACGGGAAGAGCCACCGTGACGACAGCGGACGCGCGAGCGCCTGGCCGAGAGGGTGGGCCGACAGGGTCAGCAGCACGATGTAGGCCGTCCCCAGGCCGAAGACGGTGCGGAAGGTCGCGAGGAATGCAACCTCGCTGCCGCGCGTCGCGTGCTCGACCACCTGCCAGTGCGTGGCGAAGACCATGGCCGCGAGCGCGACCACGAGACCGGCAGCGCTGAACCACTTGCCGCCAGCGATGACCTCCATGACGCGCGGCGTGCGATAGAGGATGGCCGAGGCGACGCCGGCGAGCAGCGCGCCCGCCCGCATCCAGAGCTTGTCGTAGCAGACGTCGAAGCCGAGGGCCCAGCGGAACATGTTCAGGTGACCGACGATCTCGGTATCGCGCGCGCGGACCCCGTACGCGTAGATCATGATCGCACCGACGAACATCAGCGCGGCCATCAACGTCGCCATGACGGCGACGCGGCCGCGCGCCGTGTAGGGGAAGACGGCCAGCAGGATCCACGGGCAGACCAGGTAGAACTGCTCCTCGATGGCGAGCGACCAGGTCCAGGCGAGCGCGACGGTGCCCACCGAGTAGAAGTTGTTGATGTAGATGGCGTTCTGCCAGACGTGGTGCCGGTTCGGGTCGTTGGTGAGCAGATCGATGCCGACGACGAGCAGCAGCGCCGGCCAGAGGCGCATGAGCCGGCGCACGTAGAACAGGCCGAAGGCCACCCGCCCCGTCCTGGCGTGCTCGTCGAGGAGCATCCCCGCGATGAGGAAGCCGGAGAGGACGAAGAAGAGGTCTACGCCGAAGTCGCCGCGCCAGATGAAGAGCATCCAGGGCGCGAGGACGAGATCGAACCACCTCCCCGGTGGCAGCGTGAAGCGCGAGTACCAGCCCGCGTGGAAGAGGACGACCCAGATGACCGAGAAGGCCCTGATGCCGTCGAGCGGACGCAGGTGGCCCTTCGGGGGGACGAAGATGCGCGCGATGTTGCGCCGCACGGAGAACGCCGCGCGGGCGCGATCGAGAGCCAGAGCCACGACGGGCTCACCCTACACCACCTCAACCGTGGGGCGTTACTTCCTCACCTCGAAGAGGCCCGCCGCCCCCATCCCGCCGCCGATGCACATCGACACGACGGCGTAGCGACCGCCGCGCCGGCGCAGCTCGTGCAGCGCGGTCGCGGTGAGCTTCGCCCCGGTGCAGCCGAGCGGGTGGCCGAGCGCGATGGCGCCGCCGTTGACGTTGATCTTCTCGTCCGGGATGCCGAGCTCGCTCTGGACGTGGACAGCCTGCGCGGCGAAGGCCTCGTTGACCTCGAACAGATCGATGTCGCTGACCCTGAGGTTGTGCTTCGCGAGGAGCTTCTTCACGGCGGGGACCGGCCCGATGCCCATGATGGTCGGGTCGACTCCGATGGTCGCGAATCCGCGGAAATACGCGAGGCCCGTCAGCCCGAGCTTGTCGGCCTTGGCCTGGCTCATCACCAGCGTCGCGGCCGCGCCGTCGGAGAGCGGCGAGCTGTTGCCCGGCGTGACCGAGCCCTTCGTCGAGAAGGCCGGCTTGAGCTCGGCGAGGCCCTCGAGCGTCGTCTCGGGGCGAATGAGCTCGTCCTGCTTGAACTCGAACGGCCTGCGCTCGTTGGCCTCGTAGCGCATGCCGTGCACCGGCACGATCTCCTCGTCGAAGCGGTGCGCCTCGCGCGCCGCCGCCGCCTTCTTCTGGCTCGCGAACGCGAACGCGTCCTGCGCCGCGCGCGTGACCTTGAAGCGCTGCGCGACGTTCTCGGCCGTGATGCCCATCGGCGTGTAGATGCTCGAGAAGCGCTCCATGACCTCGGGCGACAGGGAGACCTTGTTGCCCGTCATCGGGACCATGCTCATCGACTCGACGCCGCCCGCAACGACGACGTCGTTCGATCCCACCGCGATCGACCCGGCGGCCAGGGCGATCGCCTGCAGGCCGCTGGAGCAGAAGCGGTTGACGGTGCACGCGCTCGTCTCCACCGGGAGCCCGCCGAGGAACCCGACCGCGCGCGCGACGTTGAACCCCTGCTCTCCTTCGGGGAAGGCGCAGCCGATGACGATGTCCTCGATGTCCTCCGGCTTGACCTGCGGGACGCGCGCGAGGAGGCCGCGAACGACCTCCCCCGCCAGCTCGTCCGGCCGCCGGAGCTGGAGCGACCCCTTCAGCGCACGACCTACCGCGGAGCGGACTGCCTCTACGACGACGATGTCAGCCATGGTGTCTCCTCTTTCTCCCGTCCGCTGTCCTAGTTTCGCAGAGGCTTGTTGTTCATCAGCATGTACTGCATCCGCTCCTGGCTCTTCGGCTCGCCGCAGAGGCTGACGAACGCTTCTCGCTCGAGCTCGAGCATCTCGTCCTCGGTCACCTCGTGCGAGGCGCCGCCCTTGCCGCCGCAGAGCACCACGGCGAGCTTGCGCGCGATCTTCGCGTCGTGCTCGCTCGCGTAGCCGCCGGCGACGAGGCCCTCGACCGCGGAGTGGAGGGTCGCGATGCCGCTGTCGCCGGGGAGCACGTAGGCGCGCGGAGTGGGTGGGTGGTAGCCGGCGCCGGCGACTCCGAGCGCCCGCGACTTGGCCTCGGTGAGCAGACGGGCGCGGTCGAAGCTGACGCCGTCGGTCCTGCGGAAGTAGCCGAAGCTCTGCGCCTCGTGGGCGCTCGTGGCGACCTTCGCCATCGCGATGTTCTTGAACGTCTGCATCACCTGCTCCTGCGTGCCGCCGCCCGTCCCGTCGGGAACGCTCTCGAGCGCGCGCCAGAGCATGTTCATGGTGCCGCCGCCGCCCGGGATGAGGCCGACGCCGACCTCGACCAGCCCGGCGTAGGTCTCGGCCGCGGCCTGCAGCGAGGCGGCGCCGTAGCAGAGCTCGAGCCCGCCGCCGAGGGTCATGTTGTACGGCGCGACGACGACCGGGACGCGCGAGTACTTCATGCGCTGCACGGCGCCCTGGTAGCCGCCGACCAGCGTCTTGATCTGCCCCCACTCCTTCTGCCCGGCCGCCATCACCACGAGGAACAGGTTGGCGCCGACGCAGAAATACTCGCCGGAGTTGGACACGACGAGGGCACGGAAGCTCTCCTCGGCCTTGTCGACCGCCCGCCCGATCATCGAGATGACGTCGGGGTCGACGCTGTTGGCCTTGGTCTTGAAGGTCAGGCCGAGGACGCCATCGCCCAGGTCCCACGCCTCGGCGCCGCCGTTCTTGAGGACCGCCGCCTCACCCTTCCGGAGGATGTCGAACGTCGCGTTGCGCGGGTCGGTCGGGCGCTTGACGTACGCCCCCTTCTGCAGGTCGTGCACCTCGCCGGCAGCGTAGAAGCCCTTGGCCCCGCTCGCCCGCATCTTGAGGACCGACTCGGGCAGCTTGAGGCCGTCGGCCAGCATGCGGTCGGTCGTCTCGGCGAAGCCGAGCGCGTCCCAGGCCTCGAACGGCCCGAGCTCCCAGTTGTAGCCCCACTTCATGGCGTCATCGATGGCGACCACGCTGTCGGCGATCTCGCCGCCGCCCTCGGCGCCGATGCGCCGCGCCGCGTACGCGAACGAGCGCGACATGACCTTCCACGCGAACGAACCGGCCTTGCCCTTGTCGGCCAGGAGCTTGCGAAGACGGTCCTTCGGGTCCTCGATCTTCGAGACGGACTTGGTGAGCTTCAGCACCGACTCGTCACCCCCCTTGGGGCGGTAGGTGCCGGACTGCGGATCGAAGGTCTGGATCTGCCCGTCGGGCCCCTTCTTGTAGAAGCCGCCCTTGGTCTTGTCGCCGAGCAGCTTCTTCTCGACCATCATCCGGATGAACGCGGGCACCTTGAAGACGTCGAGCTCCTCGTCGTGGCGCAGCGCCGCGAAGCAGTTGTCGGCCACGTGCACGAAGGTGTCGAGACCGACCATGTCGGCGGTGCGGAAGCTCGCGCTCTTGGGGTGCCCCATGGGCACGCCGGTGATGGCGTCGACGTCCTCGGGCACGAGGTTGTCGGCGAGCATCTGGTGGATGCCGACCAGCATGGCGTGCGTGCCGATGCGGTTGGCGACGAAGTTGGGCGTGTCCTTGCCCTGCACGATCCCCTTGCCGAGCACGTCCTCGCCGAAGGCAGTGACGCGATCGAAGGTCTCCTTCGACGTGTCGGGGCCGACCACGATCTCGAGCAGCTTCATGTAGCGGACGGGGTTGAAGAAGTGCATCACGAGGAAGTTCTGCTTGAACCCAGGCGTGCGCCCCTTGAGCATGTCCTGGATGCAAAGCCCCGACGTGTTCGAGGCGACGATGGCGTGCGGCTGGACCAGCTTCTCGACCCGCGCGAAGAGCTCCTGCTTCACCTCGATCTTCTCGAGCACCGCCTCGATGACGAGGTCGGCGTTCTTGATCTGATCGAGGTCGTCCTCGGTGTTGCCCACCCGGATGAGGCGCGCGCCCGCCTTCTCGTAGAGCGCGGCGGGCCGGGCCTTGATGAGCTTGTCGAGGCCGCCCTGGGCGAAGCGGTTGCGCGCAGCGCGCTGCCCCTTCTCGGCGTCGGTGAGGCCGGGGGGGACGATGTCGAGGAGCAAGACCTCGAGGCCGGCGTTCGCGAAATGGGCGGCGATGCCGCTCCCCATGACGCCTGCACCAATGACACACGTCCTTCGGATGGGCTTCGACATGAGCAGACCTCTCCGGTGTCCAGTGGGGGCCTGGCCCCTGACGACGGGAGCGCAGGCCTGAGGATGCGATCTTCCTAGTACGGCAGGGGGACGACGTCGACCCCGACAGGCGGCCGACACGGACGGGCGATCGTCTCCAGGATGACGACCCCGCCGCGAGTCTACCCCTGCTGCACGCGGGCCAGCGGCGCCGCTGCCAGCCACCCGTCGATGTCGGCGAGCGCCCTCTCGGCCAGGACAGCGTAGCGGTCGCGCTTCTTCATCCTGCGGTTCTCGTGGGGCGGCAGGCAGGCCCAGGTGATGTTCGAAGGCTGGTAGCCGGGCGACCTTCGCATCAGGTGGGTCCGGATGCCGCCTAGCGCGGTCGTCGCCGGGGGGGGCGTGAAGGGGAGCCCGTGGAGCGACTGGGCGAGCAGCACGGCGCAGATCCACCCCGAGGCGGCGCTCTCGACGTAGCCCTCGACCCCGGTGAGCTGGCCCGCAAGGTGGACGCCAGGACGCACCAGCAGCTGCATGCGCTCGTCCAGGCACGCCGGGGCGTCGACGAAGGTGTTGCGGTGGACGCTCCCGAAGCGCTGGATCTCGCACGCCTCGAGGCCCGGGATGAGGCGAAGGACGCGCGCCTGCTCCGGGTGCGTCATCCGCGTCTGGAAGCCGACCAGGTTGTAGGCCGTCGCGGCCTCGTCCTCCTGGCGCAGCTGGACGACCGCGAACGGGCGGCGGCCGGTCGTCGGGTCGGTGAGGCCGACCGGCTTCATCGGGCCGAAGGCGAGCGTCATCTCGCCGCGGCTCGCCATGACCTCGATGGGCAGGCACCCCTCGAAGTAGCGGGCCTCCTCGAAGGCGCGCGGGGCGACCTTCTCGGCGCCGACGATGGCCTGGACGAAGGCGCGGTAGCCGGCCTCGTCGAACGGGCAGTTGATGTACGCCTCGTCGCCGAGCAGGGTCGCGTCGCGCTTGCCGCCCTCGGGCGTGGCGCTCCCCTTGCCCCAGCGCGACTGGCGGAAGACCCGCGTCAGGTCGATCGAGTCGGCGGCGACGATCGGGGCGATGGCGTCGTAGTAGGCGAGGCTGGTCACGCCGACCGCACGCGCGAGGTCACTGGCGAGCGCGTCGCCGGTGAGCGGCCCGGTCGCGAGAATGACGGGGCGTTCAGGGGACGCGTCGGGGACGGCGTCGACCACCGCCGACTCGACCCGGATGCGCGGGTGCTCGCGGACCTTCGCCGTCATGAGGCACGCGAAGGCGTCGCGGTCGACCGCCAGGGCGCCGCCCGCGGGGACCCGCGTCGCGTCGGCGCAGGCGAGGACGAGCGACCCCGCCCGTCGAAGCTCCTCCTTCAGCAGCCCGACGGCGTTGACGAGCGCCGCCCCGCGCATCGAGTTGGAGCAGACGAGCTCGCCGAGGTGGTCGGTCGTCTGCGCCGGGGTGCGGGCGCCGGGCTTCTGGTCGACGAGGGTGACGTCGACCCCGCGCAGCGCGAGCTGAAAGGCCGCTTCGCAGCCGGCGAGACCGCCGCCGACGATGGTCGCGTGCGAGGAGGCGGGGGTCATCGCACGAGGCACGGCCCGAAGACGATGACGCCGAGGACCGCGGCGAGGACGGAGGCGGCGAGGACGGCGAAGGCCGCCATGTCCTTGGCGTCCCTGATGCGTGGCCGGCGCTCGAGCGTGAGCTCGTCGGCGAGCAGCTCGACGGCGGTGTTGATGGCCTCCGTGATCCAGACCCCGGCGACGGCGATGGTGACGAGTGCCCAGTCGACCGCGTCGATCCGCAGCAGGACCGCGTTGACCACCACCAGGCCGGTCACCACGAGGTGGATGCGCGCGTTGTGCTGCGTGCGCACCAGCGTCTCGGCGCCGCGGACGGCGTGGGTGAAGCTCTCGAGGCGCTTGCCGAGCGAGAACGATCCCATGGCCGCGCGTCAGGTGCCGATCCGCTTCACGCGGATGACGGGCCTGGCTTCCATGCGCGAGGCCTCGAGATCGACCGCACCGGCGATGACCCAGTCGCAGGCGTCGTCGCCGTCCACGAGCACCTGCTTGAACTCCCACTGCCACTCGTCACGGGTCAGGTGAAGGTGCGCCGGGCTGCGCGCGGCGGGGTCGGTCCGCAGCTCCTTGTGCTCCTCGAAGAACGGCGCGAAGGCCGCCGCCAGCGTCTGGCTCGTCCACTCGCCGCCCGCCGCGCAGAGGACCGCCGCCGCGTCCCAGTCCTTCTTCGCCACCGCGCGCACCAGCCTGTAGAGCTCGTTGCGGACCAGCACAGTGAAGCCGCGCTCGTCGGTCGTGACGTTCTTCGACCCCTCCGGCTCGACCGGCACGTCGACCGGCGGCGCCTCCTCCTCGCCCCGGCGCAGGCGCTCCCACTCGTCGAGCAGGCTCGAGTCGACCTGCCGCACCATCGCGCCGAAGTAGACGATCAGCTCGTCGACCTCGGGCGTCCGGAGGCTCGCCGGCACGGTCTGCACGAGCACCTTGTAGACCTCCGAGAGGTAGCGAAGGAGCACCCCTTCGCCGCGCTCGAGGCCGTACTCGCGGATGTACTCGGCGAAGGAGAGGAACTTCTCGTACATGTCGCGCGCCACGGACTTGGGGCGGATGTTCTCGGCGCCGACCCACGGGTGCGCGCGGACGAAGGCGTTGAAGGTGTCGTAGATGAAGTCCTTGTTCGGCTTCGGGTACTCCATCTTCTCGAGCTCGGCGATGCGGTCGTCGTACTCCACACCGGCCGCCTTCATCTCCGCCATCTTGAGCGTCTTGAGGAGGTCGAGCTGCCTGCGCAGCACCAGGTCCGGGTCCTCGAGGATGGACTCGACGAGCGTCAGCACGTCGAGGGCGTAGGTCTCGCTCTCGGCGGCGATCTGATCGAGCGTCTCGACGAGGTAGAGCGCGAGGGTCTGGTGGAGCGAGAAGTCGAGCTGCAGGTCCTCGTGCAACAGCACGCGCTTGCGCCCCTGCTCGTCGACCACCACCTGGACGATGTTCGCCTCCAGGAGCGACTTGAACATGCTCATCGCCGTCCGCCCCAGCCGCCGCTTGTCGACCGGGCGCTCGTGCGATCGCTTGATGAGCCGGCCCATGGCCAGGCAGCCGCCCCCCTCGCGGGCGAGCATGTTGAGGAGCATCCCCTGGCTCACCTGGAAGCTCGACACGAGCGGCTCGGGCGGCGCCGTCGTGAGGCGCTGGAAGGTCGAGCGGTCCCAGTGGACGTACCCCTTGTCCGGGGGCTTCTTGTGCACGACGCGCCGCTTCTTCCCCGGGTCCCCCGCGGCCTTGCCGTCGAGTCGCAGGTTCTCGATGACGTGCTCCGGCGCTTGCGCCACCACGCTCCCCTGGTCGTCGAAGCCCTTGCGCCCCGCCCGCCCGCTGATCTGGAGGAAATCGCGGACGCGCAGGAGCGTCGTCTTCTCGCCGTCGAACTTGCAGAGCTTGGTGAACAGCACCGTGCGGATGGGGACGTTCACGCCGACGCCGAGCGTGTCGGTCCCCGAGATGACCTTGAGCAGCCCCTTCTGCGCCAGCTTCTCGACCGTCAACCTGTACTTGGGCAGGAGGCCCGCGTGGTGCAGGCCGATGCCGTGGCGCACGTAGCGCTGCAGGTCCTTGCCGTAGGGGGTGTCGAAGCGCACGCCGCGCAGCGCCTCACCGATCGCCTTCTTCTCCTCCTTGGACGCGATGTCGACCGACATCATGTTCTGCGCCTCCTCGGCGCAGCCGCGCTGCGTGAAGTTGACGAGGTAGATGGGCGCGCGGCCGGTCTTCAGGAGATCCGCCACGGTCTCGTGCAGCGGCGTCTCGCGGTAGGAGAAGTCGAGCGGCACCGGACGGTGCGTCGAGCGGATGACGGCGGTCGGCTTGCCGTTCAGGCCGGTCAAGGTCTGCTCGAAGAGATCCGACGCACCGAACGTGGCCGACATGAGGAGGAAGCGCGCCCGGGCGAGCAAGAGGAGCGGCACCTGCCACGCCGTGCCGCGGTCGCGGTCGGCGTAGTAGTGAAACTCGTCGATGACGACGTGGTCGACGTCGGCGGCGTTGCCCTCGCGCAGCGCCATGTTGGCGAGCACCTCGGCCGTGCAGCAGAGGACCGGGGCGTCGCGGTTGACCGCGCCGTCGCCGGTCAGCAGGCCGACGTTCTCGGGGCCGAGCTCGCGCGACAGCTGGAAGAACTTCTCGCTCGCCAGCGCCTTGATGGGGCACGTGTAGACGCTCCGCTCACCGCGCACGAGCGAGAAGAAGTGGAGCGCGAGGGCGACGAGCGATTTGCCCGATCCGGTCGGCGTCGCCAGGATGACGTTGCTCCCCGTCGCGAGCTCGAGGATGGCCTCCTCCTGCGCCGGGTACAGGCTGAGGCCGACCTTCGCGACGTAGGCGAGGAAGGCCGACAGCAGCGTGTCGGCGTCGCGAGCGCCGGGCGGCAGGTGCGCGAAGAGCGGCGCCTCGGCCGGTGCGGACGCCGTCATGCGCGACACCTCGTGCTACTTGCCGCCGCGACGCAGGACGACGTTGCCCGCGGCGGTCCGCTGCAGCCTCTCGCCGGGGCGCAGGACAGGCCCGGTGTCGCTGGCAACCGACGCCCCGGGATCCTCGGCGTCAGCCTCCGCACGCTCCTCGACGCGGGGCGCGGGACGCGACGACCGCACACCGGAGTCGATGACGTCGAGGAGGAGATCCGGGTCGGTGATGACGTTCGGCGGCACGTCGCTCTCGCGCGCGCGGTCACGATCGACGGGGCGCTCACGGCCGGCGGCCGCGCGAGCGCGCCGTCGCGACGCGGGCGCGGGTCGACGCGGTGCGGGCTCCTTGACCGGCGGCCTGCGCGGTCGCGTGCGCAGAGCAGGCCTGGTCCGCCGCGGCGGGTCGTCGATCGGCAGCGTCACGCGGCCCACGGGCGACCCCGCCAGCCCCGCCGCCAGATCGTCCACGGGGGAGCGCAGCGCGGCCTCGACGAGCCGGAGAGCGAAATCGTGAGCGAGCTGCCGGAGCGTGACCTCGAGTGAGACGATGGGAGTGGACATGGGCGACGGCTCCTTATTAGCCGAGCTGTCCGTCGTGTCGATACACATCACGCGGCACCGGGTACCCTGTTCCGCCGAGCTGTACTAATGGACCAACCCATGCTTTCGCACACGAGGTCTTTCTGGCTGGCCCCGCTCGCGGCGGCCGCGCTGGCCTGCGGGCACACGACCGACGAGCCGACTTCGGGCGGCACTCATCCGACGTCGAACGATCCTCGTCCGACCGCGACCGACCCCGCCGCGCCGTCGACCGACGCCCGTGCGCCGTCGCTCAGGCACCCCGGGCCGGTTCGCGACGGCGATGTTCCGCCTCCGCCCCCGGAAGAGGTCGACACGCTCGCCCAGCGGTTCCTGCGCGAGCCCCTCGCTCCGAGCGCCCCGTTCGAGGGGGAGATCGTCCTGCGAGTGGTGCTCTTCCGCGGGATGGAGGCGACGCCCCCTGCCAGGTACGCGTTCGTGTTCAAGGGGGACAGGGTCAGGTGGGATCTGGCCAGCGACGAGGGGAAGGGCACGGCGGCCGGCTACCGCGTCTACGACGGCAACAAGCACAAGTTCTTCACGGTGCTGCGCACGCCGACCGTCTACTCGACCGACCTGTCCGCGCTGCTCGGAGACGCCGGCGGCTCCCATCCCTACTCGTTCTCTCCCTTCGCGCTCGAGCCGAAGGGGGCCGTCCAGGAGGTCCCCTGCGACCGGATGGTCGCCGAGGACGCGCAGCTCCGCTACGACGTCTGCCTGGCCAACCACTTCCCGATGCTGCCGCTGCGCGCTCTCGGCGGCGCCATGGAGATCGCCGTCCCCTTCAGCGACCAGCTCGAGAAGAACGGCCAGTTCCCGCTCGACGTCATGGTGCGCGCGCGCGAGCCGGGCGCACCGCCGGGGACGATCCCCAAGGGCCCCGCCGCGTTCCGTGCCAGGCTGTCGGTGCAGAAGATCACCCGCGCCCACGTGTCCGACGCGGCCTTCGACCTGCCCGGCTACGAGGTCGTCAACAGCCCGACGCTCGCGCCCCCGCCGCGCCCGCCGCTGAAGTAGCCTGCTGCCGGGCGCGGACGACGCGACGCCGTACGGCGCTCGTCACTACTGCGCCGGCAGCATCATGTTCATCGCCTCGACGAACGCGACGTTCGCAGCGCTCTGGTAGCTGTCGGCG
>Ga0181517_10004346_pt1 | contig 12961 bp, 14 predicted proteins | sample PEATcosm2014_Bin_31_FD_119748 | JGI IMG/M metagenome (GOLD analysis project Ga0181517, IMG submission 119748) | Peatland microbial communities from MTU Mesocosm Facility, Houghton, MI, USA - PEATcosm2014_Bin01_30_metaG | ecosystem: Environmental > Terrestrial > Soil > Wetlands > Peat | place... | reverse complement strand
TTTTCTTTGACAGCAGAGCAATTGGAAGCATCGCGCGCCGAAAGGATGCGCCACAACGGACATGGGCCCCTCACGCTTGAGGACGCTCGCACGTGGATTGAAGAGACCGGGTTGTGTCTCTTTCATCCGAGACGGCAATTTTCTTCATTTGTAGCGCCATCTTTTGTTGAAGCCGTAGCCGGCCGGCGGGACGCGACCCCCGATCCCAAACATACTGCCCTCGCCGAGGAATTGCTGGTTCGCCTTGAGGCGGACGACGTGGCGGTGCGCCTGAACCTTCAGGGCCAACCGGGCGAGCAGCCGGACTATGTGGTGGCGAGTTGGGTTCTTCCGTATGTGTATGCGCTGCGCGGAGACCGCGACTGGCGCCGTAGCCCGCAGTTGACGGGTTCGCGCCAGGTGTCGCAGCTGGCAGTGCAGGCCTACAAGCAACTTGAGGCGGGAGACGCCACGATTGCGAGCCTCAAGCATGCGCTCGGCCGCGAAGTGACCGAAGGGGCCGTGCTGCGTGGTATCACCGAGCTGTGGCAGCAGCTGAGGATCATTCCAGTTGTCTCAGCGCCGGGCCAGGCGGCAAAGTGGCAACTCCTGCGCCATCGCTATCAGAAGGCAATTGCTGAGGGAGCGTCGACGTCGCAAGTGACGGCGATCTCCGTGCTGGCTTCAATCTATCTGCAGGCTGTGATTGCGGCGAGCATGGAAGAGGTTGAGTTGTTTCTGGCTCCCCTGACGGCTCGCAGCAAGGTCCGCGAAGTGCTGCGTGGCCTGGTGGCAACGCGGCAAATCCACACCGTTTCCGTGGGCCATGCACAGCACTTCTACGTGGCAGGTACGCTGCCGGCGTTCACTGTGGCTCCCACGCTCTACGCGAGCTCGTCGATGTCAGGCTCATCGTATTTCCTGCATTCGCGGGAGCACGAAGAGGATGGGTTGCAGCACGAGGCGCCCAAGGCCCAGCCGGCGGTTCACGCGCCGGCGCCGGAAACGCATCGATCGGTGGAAAATCACGCCGGGGCCCACGCACCGGCTCACGCGAACCACTCGGCGACTCACGGTTCGAGCCGCATTCCCAGCCACACGCCGCGGACCCCGGCAGCTCGGAAGCCTGCGGCAAGCGGAAAGCCGGCAGGGACGCGGCCGCATTTCAGCCGGCCCGCAACGCCGTCGCGGAATCGGAAGCCAGGGCAGTCATCGGCTGCGAACCGGCCGGTACGGCGTCCAGCGAGCGATACCCGGGCGGTGGGAGCGAGACCAGCGGGAACAAGGCCCGGCGCCCAGCGACCGGCAGGTCCAGCGCGGACATCCAACGGCCCGCGGTCAGTGGGAGCAGCTCGGCCGGGCAACGGCGCGCGGACGTCCAGCAGCCCACGCTGGAGCTCAAACGGCGCCGTGAACACAAATGGGAGCACGAACGGGAAGAGAACGCACTCGGCAAACGGCTCGAGCAATGGAGCCCGGACGAACGGAAGCAAGACCAGGCCGGTCAACGGTCGCACGAGCAGACCGCTGAACGGCCCTGCAGGGCGCGGAACCAAGCCTTCGTCCTGGAGCCGGAACGGCCACAGCAACGGGGCCAAACCGGCCGGCAAGCCGACCACAAATGGACGCAGCACTGGCCTGAAGCGGAAAGACACGCGGACAGATAGCCGCAAGCCGGCGCTGACAGCCGGAGCCAAGGCCGGCAACAGCAAGCGCTATGGCTTTACCGCACGGCCCAAGCGGGAGTCGAAGAAGCGCGGATGAGTGCTGAAAGCAGCTCTCAGGTTCTGCCGGAAGCCAAGCGAAAGATCATCGTGGCAATTGACGGGCCGGCAGGCGCGGGCAAGAGCACGATCGCGCGCCACCTGGCCCGGCATTTCGGACTCCTGAACCTGGAAACGGGAGCCATGTATCGCGCCTTCGCCCTGAAGGCGCTCCGGGCAGATGTGCCACTGAACGAAAGCAAGACTCTGGAAGAGCTGGCGGCCGAAACCTCGATTCGACTCGAAGCGGGGGACATCGAGAACCGTGTCTTTGTGGACGGCGAAGACGTGACCGGGCTGATCCGTAACCCGGCGGTTACCGACGCGGCTTCGCGGGTGAGTGTGCACCCTGCAATCCGGGCGTGGATGGTGAAGCTCCAGCAGCAGCTGGGCGCCGAGGGCGGTGTGGTGATGGAAGGACGCGACATTGGGACCGTCGTCTTTCCGCACGCCGCGGTGAAGATCTTTCTGGATGCGGCTCCTGAGGTGCGCGGGCAGCGACGGTTTGAGCAGCTGGGGACAGCGCCCGCGGTGCAGCCCGAAGAAGTGATCCGGGATTTGCGGGCGCGGGACGAACGGGATCGCAACCGGGCGAATTCGCCACTCAAGCCGGCGGAAGACGCGGTTCTTCTCGATTCAACGTACATGGCGCTGGACGAGGCGGTTCGCGCGGCTGAGGCGATTGTGAAGGCGAAGCTTTCGGGGGCGGCCTTGGGGAGTTAGAGCGGAATCGGAGTTTCCCGGCCAAATGCGATAGGCTCTTAGATGTATGGAAATCACCTGCACCCGCTGTCACCAGACGATCCTTGCGGACAACTGCTACTGTCCGGCCTGCGGGCTGCCGCAACTGGTTTGTTCGGCAGAAGGCGCAACGGGCGCGAGTGTGGTCGAACGACTGAAGGAGCCGGTGCGGGACGCTGGAAGCGTGGACTGGAAGGCGGCGCTGCGGGCGGTGCTGATGCTGGCGATTCCTGCCGGGATACTGTCAAGCGAAGCGACGCCGTTTGGGTTGCTGGGGGTGATCTGGATGACCGCCGCTTCGGCGCTTGCGGTGTTCATCTACTTGCGCGGGCAGCGGCCGGCTTGGATCACGATGGGGGCAGGCGCGCGGATCGGGCTGGTGACGGGTCTGCTGGGCGGCTGGATGGCCTTTGCCGTCAGTGGAAGCGCGCTCTACGTCCAACGGTTTGTTTTTCACCAAGGGAATCAGATTGACATTGATTGGAAGACGACGCTGCTGACAGGCCAGGAGCAGATGCAACAGATGATGGCTGGGATGATGACGCCGGAGATGGTAAAGCAGCAAGCGGCGCAGTTCGTATGGATGCTCTCTCCGGAGGGTCATGCGGGCTGGGCGACCTTCGGATTTGCCGGCGACGCGGTGTTCCTGCTGTTTTTTGCCGTGGCGGGCGGCGCACTGGGAGCGCGGATCATAGCGCGTGCCAGGCGGCCTGAGGTATAGGTTCCACTTCTCCACAGGTTGCTCCGGGGCAGCGGCCCCTCGTATGATCCACCGAGGGATTGGCAGCAGAAAAATATGAGCGAAGACCAAAAGACAGCGAATCTGCGTGTGAAGGGTCGGTTGATGTCCGCGTCGGAGATCGAGCGCACGCTGGTGCGCCTGGCCCACGAGATTGTAGAGAAGAGTAACGGGAGCGCGGACCTGGTGCTGGTGGGCATCAAACGCCGGGGCGTTCCGCTGGCAGAGCGGCTGGGCAAGCTGATCTCGCAGATCGAAAAGCGCCGGGTCGAGACCGGTGTGCTCGATATCCAGTTCTATCGCGACGATCTGTCGACCGCCGACGTGCGGCCAGTGGTGACGCCGGGGTCGATCGGGATCGAAGTGGAAGGACGCGATGTGGTGCTCTGCGACGACGTGCTCTACACCGGCCGGACGATTCGCGCGGCGCTGGACGCGCTCTTTGACCACGGCCGCGCGCGACGGGTGCAGCTGGCCGTGCTGATCGACCGCGGCCATCGCGAGTTGCCCATTGAGGCAACCTATGTGGGCAAGCATGTGCCCACCAGCAGTCGCGAGATTATTGAGGTGAAGTTTCAGGAAGTGGACAACGACGAACAGGTGCTGCTGGTCGAGCGCACAGACTGAAAGACAAGGAATCGGCTTAGGGCCGCGGGGCCGAGTGCAAGAGCCGCTCCAAAACCGGACCGGAGCCCGGTGCTCCGGCGAACGCCACAGCGGTTCCAGAATTGCTGTACTCCGGAACCGCCACTGCTGAGTGGCATTTTCCTCAAGAAAATGCCACCTTTCACTGCTCTCAAAAGGGCAAGTGAATTCTGGAACCGGTCTGAGTATGAACCCGACCCCAGCCGCTCGTCGAGCCATCCATCCGCCCCCCGGACCCACATCTCCTTTCCCGTATCTCGCAGGATCGCTGCTGTCAGCGGGAGACCTGACGCTGGCGGAGATCAGCCACATTCTGAGCAGGGCAACCTTCCTCGAAAGCGAAGATCCGCTCAAGCGCGACCGGATCCTTTCCAAGCGGAAGATCGCATTGCTCTTTTATGAGTCGTCGACGCGGACGAGAACCAGCTTCGAACTGGCGGCCAAGGCACTGGGCGCGGACACGACGCTTGTTTCGAGCCTCTCGTCGAGCATTGAAAAAGGCGAGTCGCTGAAGGACACGGGACTGACCCTCCGGGCGCTGGGAGCCGAAGCGATCATTCTTCGCCACAACTCTTCGGGCGCGCCATGGCTTCTCGAAGCCGAGACGCGGCTGCCGGTGGTGAACGCGGGTGACGGCATGCATGAGCATCCGACCCAGGCGCTGCTCGATCTGCGCACGATGCTGACGCATCTGCGTCCGGGTGTGACAGAGGTGGACGCGGAGACAATGGCGGGGGTGACGGTGACGGTTGTGGGCGACATCATGCATAGCCGCGTAGCGCGTTCGAACATGATGCTGCTGCCCCGGCTGGGAGCGCGGGTGATTTTGTGCGGGCCGAAGGAGCTGTTGCCCGAGGTTGCGGGGCAGGCCGGCCCGGGGATCAGCATCGAGCGCGATTTTGACGCGGCGCTGCACCAGTCCGATGTGGTGATGATGCTGCGCATACAAGGCGAGCGGCTGGCCGGGTTGCAGCTTGATCTCGAGCAGTACAAGGCGAACTACCAGCTCACCGGTCCGCGTCTGGCGGCGCATGCGCCAAAGGCTATGGTGATGCATCCGGGACCGATCATTCGCGGCATGGAAGTGACGGCCGGCGTGGCCGACGGAGTACAGTCGGTGATCCTGGAGCAGGTGAAGAACGGCGTGGCGATTCGGATGGCCGTGGTGGAGCGGGCGCTTACGACAGGAGGCGCGGCATGACGGCTCTGGCGATCAAAGGCGGGCATCTGCTGGATCCGGCTGCGGGCGTAGACGGACTGAAGGACATTCTGCTCAACGATGGGCATGTGGCGGAGATTGCCGGGCCGGGCAAACTGAAGCATGCAAACGGCGCAGAGGTTCTGGATGCGACGGGGTTGACCGTGGCGCCGGGACTTGTCGACATTCACGTGCATTTGCGCGAGCCAGGCCAGGGTTACAAGGAGACGATTGCCAGCGGCACTGCGGCGGCGGCGGCGGGCGGATTTACGTCTGTGGCGGCGATGCCGAACACGCGGCCGGTGAACGACTCTCCGGAGATCACCCGCTGGATGCAGGCGCCGGAGCGCGGGGCGAGCGTGCGGGTGTTCCCGATTGGCGCAGCGACGCGCGGGTCGAAAGGTGAAGTGATAAACGACTATGCGGCGTTGAAGGCGGCGGGCGCGGTAGCCGTGACCGATGACGGCTCTCCAATTCTGAAGGACAACATCATGCGGGAGACGCTGGCAGCGGCGGCGCGCGTAGGGCTGAGTGTGATCCAGCACGCGGAAGACACGCGGCTGACACAGGGCGCGAGCATGAATGCTGGACCGACGGCCTTTCGGCTGGGCCTGCGCGGGATGCCGCCCGAAGCCGAGTATGGGCTGGTGGAGCGCGATATCCGGCTGGTGAGCGAACTGCGCGATGCGCGAGCACACCTGCACGTAGCGCATACCTCGACGGGAGCGGCGGTCGCAGCGGTGCGGCAGGCGCGGCGCAACGGGCTGCACGTGACCTGCGAGGTCACACCGCACCACTTCCTGCTGACCGAAGAGCACGTGGGGATGTACGACACCCATGCCAAGATGAATCCGCCGTTGCGCGCAGCTGCGGACCGCGACGCGATGATCGAGGCAATCCTCGACGGCGTCGTGGACGCGATTGCCACCGACCATGCGCCCCACGCGGTGCACGAGAAAGAAGTGGAGTTTGAGAACGCGCCGAACGGCATTACCGGCCTGGAGACGGCGCTGGGACTCTCGCTGCGCTGGCTGCACAAAGAATGGAAGATGCCGATGGGGCGCGTGCTGAGCCTGCTGAGTGCGCAACCGGCGGCGCTGCTGGGGCTGAAAGGGCGCGGGACGCTGGCCGTGGGCAGCTTTGCCGATGTAGTGATCTTTGACCCCAAGGCCGAGTGGACCTATCGCGCGCGTGAGACCAAGTCGAAGTCGCGGAATACGCCGTTCGACGGCTGGACGATGCAGGGCCGCGTGCGCTGGACGATCAGCGAAGGGCGCGTCGTGTACACCAACTCGGCGTAGATCCCGGAGTCTTGAATGAACGCGGATATCTTGAGCTTTCACCGCATCCAATCGATCAGACCTGTTGGAATTGCGAGGAAGGGAGCGATCATGATTTTGCCGGGCGCTTTACATTTTGCACACTGGAGCCTGTTTTTGCTGCGGCTCATGGTGGCGCTGGTGTTTGGTGCCAGCGGATTCGGCCATCTGAACGCCCCGCGCGAACGCGCGAAGAGCATTGGCATGAGCGTGGGCTTTACCGTCTTTCTTGGGGCCGCGGAATTGGCTGGAGCCATCGGTCTTGCGGCCGGCGTTTTGACGCAGTGGGCCGCGATTGGATTGATCCTGCTCATGCTGGGCGCAATCTACAAGAAGATCGTGGTGTGGAAGACCGGCTTCTGGGGCGAGAAGTCGATGGGCTGGCACTACGACCTGATGCTGGTTGTGATGAACCTGGTGATTCTGTGCACAGGCGGCGGGCGAATTGCGCTGATGCCGCCGCTGTTAACAAGCCTTCGTTGACCCCTGGATCCCGCTGGTCACTGAGGTGAGACCGGAATCACCAGCCCGTAGTTATCCTTCCGGAGAACTCCGATTTGTGTTATATTTTTATATAACATGCGATTGAGGTCCACACCATGCACACAACAAATCTCCGGAAAGTCGGCGGGTCGGTCATGCTGGCGGTTCCGCCGGCGATTCTGGATCAGTTGAAGCTGAAGGCTGGAGCGACCGTGGGGCTGGCTGTGGAGGGGGATCAGCTGATCCTGAAGCCGCAGAAAAAGCCGAAGTACACTCTCGAGGAGTTGCTGGCAGGCTCCGATTATTCATATCCCATGTCGGCTGAGGACCGCGAGTGGATTGACGCGCCGCCCGTAGGCCGCGAACTTATATGAAGCGCGGCGATATTTACCTCGTCTCGCTCGATCCGACGTTTGGCCACGAACGGCAAGGCCTGAGGCCGGTACTGATTGTTTCTCCCACCAGCTTTAACGAAACCACGAAGCTTCCGGTGATTGTGCCAATCACCTCGGGCAGTGAGTTTGCCCGGCGCATCCGTTTTACGGTGCCCATCTCGGGTATTAAAACGACCGGCGTTGTACGCTGCGATCAGCCGCGCGTGCTCGACATTGCCGCCCGCGGAGGCCGTTGGGTGGACGCACTGCCAGATGAGATTCTGGCAGACGTGCTGGCGAAGACGGCGACGCTGTTCGAGTGAGAATTTACGCTCTGTGATTCTCCGCAATCGCGCGCGTCTCTCGAACCTGTTTGAAGTCCAGCGTAGCCAGGTTCATGTTGCCCTCGGTGAGAATGTGGACAGTCAGCACGCTTTTCCCCGCGGGGAGGCGGAGCTTTACAAGTGCGGGCGCGATGTTCCAGTGGTGCCACTGAAGCCAGGCGATTGGATCTGCCGCATTGAATGTGGATTCGATTGCGAGCGGTCCGGTGGCAGGCTTGCCGTTGACGTCGATCGAGATAGTTCCGCCGCGATTCGATGTGTAGAGCAGATCGGCCGCGTAGAGGCCGACGTGGGCGGTTTCGACAGTGATGTTGAACCACTCGCCGGGCTCGGTCCAGCCCACGTACAGGATCCTCTTGGGCGGCGTGACTTTTTCGTAGGGGTTGTTGTCGATCGCGTCGCCGTGATCGGGAAACTTTGTGTAAGAGATGTCGACGCTCTCGTCTTTGCGGAACTCGTTGAGGTAGCTTCCGTCGAGGGGATTCAGGCCTCCGCTGCCGCTGTTCTTCGCGTCGGAGTCGTGATAGGCGACGCCCTCGCCGCCGAGATCGTAGTACGCGCAATAGATAGTACCGGGGATCTGCTGCGGACCGCCGGAGTAGCGGCTGTCGTGAAAGGGCGTGCCGGCGTAGTGCTGAAGGAAATCGGACTTCCCGGCCCACAACGGAGACGCGATTAAAAGAGCAATCATCGCGACACACAGAATCCGGCGGGCGCGAGGACTCTTCATCTGAAGCAGCTCCCGATCAGCCTTTGCGGCGGTAGAGTATCTGAAAGTCGTAGCCGGGGTTGGCCGGGAAAAGGGCGGCGACATGGCGCAGGCGCTCGGCAAGAGCGGGCGCGGCGAGCAATGGGTAGTCCCGCTCGCGAAGGTCGTGGTAGTCGAAGTCGACCTCGAGAGAAAGCATGTAGATAGCGAGAGCGTCGGAAAAGGCCGAGTCAAAGTAGGCTGAGCGGGCGCGCTCGTCGATGACCTTCTTGCCTTGGCCAACCTGAGTGTCCTGAGCGCGGCGGCGGGCTTCCCAGGCGTCCTGGCTGGTTTCTCCGCGAACCTGGGCCTCGGCCTGCGACCAGGCAAGCGACGAAAAGCTCTCGGGAACGCCGGCGGCTTCGACAAAGTTGTGTGCGACGTTGATGAAGAACTCGAAGGCGAGTCCGAAGCGGTCTTCGACGAGCCGGGTGGAGAGGAAGACTGCCTCGGTTGAGCCGAAAGTAGCGTTGCGATGGCAAATGGCACGGTCGCCGAGCTCGACAGTGTAGGAAGGAGCGATGAAGATCTCGCCGGTGTCGGCGATGGCCAGCGGAACGAAGTAATAGGCTCGCTGTGCGAGCGCAGCCGAGAGCGCGGAAGGGACGACGCCGACGAGGTGTGCGAGATCGGCTTCGGGGACGCGGGTTTCACCCCAGGCAGCATAGTTCACGCCGTTCGGCGCGGGACCGACCTTGACCTGCGCAGCGACCTTCTCGGCGGGCCACAGTTCGATTTGTGCACTGGTGGACATGAATCTGTATTCTAGACGACGGAGGCCCCCGCGATGACGGATTTGACACAGAGGGAGCAGGGACGGGGCGGCACAGTGCTTGGCTTCCCGCTCGAGGGATTTGGCCTCTTCACAAGCCTACTGCTGGCGTTTGCGTCGGGGTTCTTCACTTTTTTTGCGACAACGGCGATTGCGATCTTTGCGCTGCTCGGATGGAACCTGATCGGGCATCATGCGGTGAGCTACGCCGACACCTACCTTTACGTTGGGTTCCCGGCGGGCGTGCTTGTGCTGCTGGTGGCGCTGCCGGTGTTTGGTGTGCTGTGGCTGCGGGCTAAAGCGCGCCGGTAAGGGGGAACGATGCCTGTCAGTGCAGTCGCAGCGGAAGAAGTTGAGGAGATTCTGAAGGTTGGGAAGGCAGGCGGAGAACCCTCATCGACCGCAGAGCTGGCACGGGCCCAAGAACTTGCACGGACCTGGATCGCGCGCCTCGAGGCCGGAGAGGTGATTTACTTTCCGCGGACGCCGGTGCCCATTCCGCAGCAGGATCTCGCGTTTCTGCTTGGCCAGCACCAGACCGACAGCCGCTTGCACAAGAACATCGCCTACAAGCCGGGAATCGATCGGCTGAGCGGCGTCGACGAGAAGTCGGCCGACAAGGCTGAAGTTGAGCGGATGCACGCAGTGATGCGGCGCTACTCGAAGAGCGTAACGGAGTTTCTGGCGGTGTTTCTGGCGCCGTATGAGCAGCGATGGACGCTCGACTACGCGAGCTACCGGCCAATCGAGGAGCAGGGTCGGGACCTGGCGACGCGCAAGCGCAACGACCTTCTGCACACCGATGCGTTTCCCACGCGGCCGGCGCGCGGCGCGAGGATTCTCAGGTTCTTTCACAATATTCACCCGACGCGGACGCGCGATTGGGTGCTGGGGGAACCGTTTGCGCGGGTGGTGAGCGAGTTTGTTCCAGGGAAGATAGAGATGCCGCAGGCGGACGGAGCTTGGGGGGCAAAGGGCAAGAAACTGGCGCAGGCGATGGGCCTGGCAGCGCTGGTGCCGCAGTGGAAGCGCACGCCCTACGACACGTTCATGATGGATCTGCACAACACGATGAAGGAAGATGAGCGATTTCAGCGCGAGTGCAGGAAAGAGAGCTTCCAGTTTCCTGCCGGGTCAAGCTGGATGGTCTACACCGAGACAGTGCCGCACTCGGTGGAGGCCGGACAATATGCCCTGGAGCAAACGTTCCTGGTGAGGCCGGAGGCCATGGTGACGCCGGAGTCTTCGCCGCTGGCGATTCTGGAGAAGATGGCCGGTGCGCGGCTGGTTTAGCGGGGCACGGTCTCTGACCGCGAAGTTCCGTTTGTTGAGTTGGTCGAATCCCAGGTCTCATCCGCCGCGGCGGACGAGACTTGGGACACCCAGTTGAATCACAACGAGAAACGACCCTGGGCCTGGAGACCGGCAGGCTTCGGATCGGCCTTATCGTACTTTGCCACCTGAACCTTGCGGGCGAGGCCAATTTTGCTGAGCAGCCAGATGCCCCAGTAGTTTGGATCGTACTCGTACCACGCGAGGCCGTGTTTCGCGCTCACCGGGTGAGCATGGTGGTTGTTGTGCCAGCCTTCGCCGCCGCTGAAGAGCGCGACCCACCAGCTGTTGCGGGAGTCATCGCGGGTTTCAAAACGCCTGCTGCCCCAAAGGTGCGTCGCGGAGTTTACGAGCCAAGTCGCGTGGAGGCCCAGCGTGATGCGGAGGAAGCCGCCCCAGAGGAGCATGCCGACTGCGTTTTTCCAACCGCCTGTCCACCAGCCGAGGCTAAAGAGGAGAACCCCGCTTGCGCTCACGGGAAGCCAGTGGTACTTGCTGAGCCAGACATGGAAGCGGTCGCGGGCAAGGTCGGGGACGTATCGGGCAAGAACGGCGGTCTGCGCATGGAGCGACTTGCCCCAGACGAGCCAGCCGGTATGGGCCCACCAGCCGCCTTCGCGCGGGGTGTGGGGGTCGCCGGCTTGGTCGCTGTGCTGATGGTGAACGCGGTGCGTGGCCACCCAGAAGATCGGGCCGCCCTCAAGCGAGAGTGTGGAGCAGAGCGCCATGAAGTACTCAAGCCACTTGGGAACCTGGTACCCACGATGGGTGAGCAGGCGGTGGTAACACATGCCAATGCCCACGTTGATGGCCAGGATGTAGAGCACGACCATCGCGGCCAGGCGCGACCAGCTGAAGAAGAAAAACGCAGCAAGCGCACCGACGTGGAAGATGACGATGATCCAGAGTGTGAACCAGTTGATGCCTTCGCCCGCGGTGGCGGCACGGCCCATGCGCACAAGCTGGCGCGCTGGAACTCCGTTCGATACCACGGTAGCCGGCGACCCGGCGGCTGACGCTGGTGAATTGGTTGCGGCTTCAGGGATGGGAGCGGATACGACAGATGCCATGGATTTTGGAGATTCCTCGAAGATTGAAAACCTGCTAACTCTAAACTGATTGTATAGGATGGCAAAATACAACTTCTGCGCACTATTGCGCAGCAACGCACCTGTTTGTTTCTTGGAAAAATAGAATTCCCTAAAAAAGTGAGCAATATTGCTCAGCTTTTTGGTTGCTCAGATTTTGACGTGATAGCGCCTTCCGGGCTCCGTCAAGGAGATGCATGACGAACGAGACGGGTAGGACCGAAGCTTTTTCTGACGGCATCTTCTCCATCGCCGCTACGCTGCTGGTGCTTGACCTGAAAGCGCCTGCCGCGACGCTGCCGTTCTGGCAGGGTATCGCTGCGCAGTGGCCCGCATACGCAAGCTTCCTGTTGAGCTTTCTGTTTATCGGGATCATGTGGCTCAATCACCATCGGCTGTTTTCGCACATCCGCCGGTCGAGCGATCTGCTGATGGTGGCCAACCTGCTGTTGCTGCTGGGCGTTGTGTGGATTCCCTACCCTACATCGCTGATGGCACAGTCGGTGTTTACCGGGCGGCTCAGAGATGCGGCGATTCTCTACAACGGCGCATACCTGGTGCTAGCCATCCTGTTCAATCTGCTGTTCGGCGTATGCGTGAAGGGCGGATTGCTTGACCGCAACGTAAGCGGTGTGCAGAACATTGCTCGAAGTTATGCAGCGGGGATTCTGATGTATTTGATCTGTTTTACGGTGACATGGTGGAATGTGCCGGTGAGCCTGGCGATCAACTTCGGGATGGCAATGTTCTTCCTGCTGTCACCCGATCAGATGGCCAAAAACTGCACGAAGCACCATCCATCTGGAGCGGAGCCGATCGAGTGAGTTGAATCGGGGCCCCGGCGCGGCTAGAGGTTCGGGTCTGCGCCGAACTCGCCGCCCCCAGTGACAAACAGTTTCTCGGCCTGGCCACGCGCAATGCGGAAGAGCGCAAATTGGCGCTGCGTCGCCCCACGCATTTCAAAGAGCAGCTCGCCGCGGTTGTCCCCGAGCGCGTCGACGGCGTCGACGAGACGCAGGCGGGGATTGTCGTCGAGGTGGGCGGCATCGGTGACGGTTTTGAGCACCACCTGGGGATTGCCGTAGAAGTCCGGCTGGGCGACAATCGTGACGAACTTCTGCTGGCCGGGCGGCGCATCGGTGTGGGCGGTGAGGACGAGAGTGGCTTCGGAGCCATAGGTGAGCTCGAACGCGGTGAAGCGCTCGTCCAGAAGCGGCGCGAGCTCAGCCGGTGGAACGGGCTTCGTGGTCCTGCGGGTTGTGGTGGTGGCCTTCGCTTTGGGAGCAGGCTTGGTCTTGAGGCCGAGCGCCTCGCGAGCGATGTCTTCAAGCGAAGACTTCATTTTGGCTTCGACTGCGGGATCGGACCAGGTGTAGCCGAAGGGATGCTCGGGGCGGTTCCTCGCATCGGAGACGGCGACAGACTGTTCAAGATCG
>Ga0181517_10004344_pt1 | contig 12968 bp, 2 predicted proteins | sample PEATcosm2014_Bin_31_FD_119748 | JGI IMG/M metagenome (GOLD analysis project Ga0181517, IMG submission 119748) | Peatland microbial communities from MTU Mesocosm Facility, Houghton, MI, USA - PEATcosm2014_Bin01_30_metaG | ecosystem: Environmental > Terrestrial > Soil > Wetlands > Peat | place... | reverse complement strand
GTTCTTTCAGTTTGATTATCCTCCCATGGGCAGCCTGCCACAAATCGGCGGATGGATCAAAAAACTGATCTGGAATCCTCAACCCTTCCCTTGTAAACGTTTTCCCGCCATCGTCTGAGATTGCACTAAACAATTGAAAATGTGGACCTGTGTTGCGAACTTGAGGAGTGCCGCAATAATACATGCGCCATCTGCCATCCGGTAGTTTTACAATGCTTGGGCCATTTATTTCAAATTCAGGATCCTCCGGATCGGGCCGGCTGGACAAAGCCACGCCACCGAAAGTCCATGTATTGCCGTCCGTTGATTCCGCGCATTCAATATTTACCTCGCCAATCGTTTGTAATGACCCTGGTGGTGATTGAAACCTTCTCGCGCTGTAATACAACCGATAACCTCCATTTGGCAAATTTACCACTTCCGACAACACAATGCTGGCTGTGTTGGGTCTGTGGTTCACATCAATGGCAATCCCAGCCATGCGCCATGTTTCCTCGCCGATCAGCGGACGGCTAAAAGCAAGCACCCAAAGCAAAAGAATGATTTTATTTTTCATGGGATTTGATTTGCTAGTTGGCAGTCAGCCGGAAGAATTGTTGCGGCACGGTGGTGGCGTTGGTGTATGGGCTGTAGGCGGCGGGAATGTTTGTGTAAGTGCCGGTGACAGTCGGTCCGGATTGCAGGGACAGGAGTGGATTGAGCCAGCTTAAAATCGCCGAATTGCCGGCGGACTGAAGGTTTAACGGGATGGGCAGCGGCGTCAACGCGAACACCGTGCCATCACCACCGGCGCCTTTGTCCGTGGCGGTCCCATACAACGTGCTGCCGAGCAAGACCAGCCCCCCGCTCTGTAAATAAACGCCGTTCATGGCCCCGTCCGTCGTGCCGTTCAACTGATAGAGGCTGGTATAACCCGTGCCATTGGTGTTAATCGCAAACACATTGTTGGCCATATCAATCCCCAATAATGTGTCGCCGGAAAGGATCAAGTCCCCGGATGGTTCGCCCGGGTCGTGGTTGTTCAAATTGAATGCATGGAGCACGGTGAAACCCGTCCCGTTGGTGGCGATTGAAAATATCGTTCCCTGCCCCATGCCGCCATAAAGTGCCGCACCATAGAGGGTGCCGCCGGACACGACCAGGCCCGAATTGGGCTGCGCACCGTCGGCATTGGTCCCGGAAACGCGCGCGGTGAAACTGTGCAGGGTGGTAAAAGCCTGATTGTTGACGTTGAGCGAAAAGACGGTTCCCTGGCCACCAGCGCCGCCATTCACCGTTGTCCCATAAAGTATGTTGCCGGACAAGGCCAGGTCTGCCGCGGGATTGGCCCCGTCGCTGTTGATATTGTTCACGAGCGAACTGAAATTGTGCAGCACGGTAAAATTCGCGCCGGAGGTGCTCAATGAGAAAACCGCGCCGTCACCGGTGCTCGTGCCCCCGTTGGACGTTCCATACAAGGTGTTTCCTGAAATGACCAAGCCTCCCGCCGGAGATCGTCCGCCGCCGGCTCCGTTGCCGAAAGTGCGAAGCACGGTAAAACCCGTGCCACTGGTTGAGATGGAAAACACCGAGCCATGACCATTGGGGCCTCCGCCATTCGCCGTTCCATAGAGTGTGCCGCCGGACAACACCAAACCTGTCAACGGATTGGCTCCCTCGATGTTTGTGTTGGAGCTTAACGCGCTGAAACTATAAAGAGTGACGAAGCCCGTGCCGTTGGTTTTGACGGCATAAATGGTGCCGTCGTTTGCGCTGCCCCCATATCGGGTTGTTCCATACAGGGTGTCACCGGACAAAATCACTTCAGCCTGTGGATCACCCATGTCCACGGGGAAAAAGTCGTAAACAGTGGTAAATCCCGCCCCGTTGGTGGAAATGGAAAAGATGCTTCCGTCACCCACTACATTGCCGCCATAGTATGCAGTGCCAAATAACGTGCCGCCGGAAAGCATCAAACCTGCCTGCGGTGTCCGTCCGTCGCCGTTGCCGGCAAAGGTGTGAATCACATTGAAACCGGTGCCATTGGTGCCGATGGCAAACATCGTGCCGGCGCCGGTGTTCGTGCCGCCCTGGCTTGTCGTGCCATACAGGTTGCCGCCCGACAAAACCAATGCCCCCATCGGATTGGCCCCGTCACTGTTGGTATAATTATTCAGCGACCAGTATCCCTTTGGGCTGAAACTGTAAAGGTTGGTGAAGCCCGTGCCGTCCGCGTTGATGGCAAACACCGCGCCGGAACCTCCGACGCCGCCAGCATTCGCCGTTCCATAAAGCCTGCCTCCTGACAAGATCAATGCCGCCTGCGGATTGGCCCCGTCAACATTGGTTCCCGAAACAGTCCCGCTGAAACTGTAAAGGTTGGTGTAACCTGTGCCATCGGTATTGATGGCAAACACGGTGCCGTTGCCTCCACTGCCCCCCGCGCTCGCCGTTCCATAGAGTGTGCCGCCAGACAAGACCAGGCCAGCAAACGGAAACAGTCCGTCGCCGGTCCCGGCATTTAAACTGTAAAGGTTCGTGAAGCCGGTGCCGTCGGTGTTGATGGCATACACCGTGCCGTTGCCATAAGTCCCGCCGCCCGTCGCCGTTCCATACAAGGTGCTGCCGGACAAGACCAAGCCTGCCTGCGGATTTGCCCCATCGCTCCAGCCTTGAAAACTGCACAGGTTGGTGAATCCAGTGCCGTCGGTATTGACGGCAAACACCGTGCCGAGGCCATAAGCCCCGCCGCCCCTCGTTGTTCCATACAATGTGCCACCGGACAACACCAGTCCTGCCCGCGGATTTTGTCCGTCGGGCGAATTGGTGAATTCCTTCAGCACGGTCAAGCCCGTGCCATTGGTCTGAACCTTGAAGACGGTCCCGTCATTATTTATTCCACCTTGCGCGGTTGTTCCGTAGAGTGTGCCATCAGGCCCTTGCACCACCGGCGCGGCGAGATTTTCGGGTGGCTCGTTGCTGATGCCGAAATTGTGCAACACTGTCAGGGTGCTGATAGCTTGAGCGTCAGCACCAGCCGGGAAATGACTGACGGCAAGCACGATGAACAAACAACCAACTTTTTTCATCATAAACAGTTTGGTTCGCATGGGCCGGGCGGCTATTGGAAATGTCGGAATAAAATTTTACGCCTACCTCAACATGAAAACAACTAAAAAAGAACATTAGTCGCTGACATAATTTTGAAAAGCAGGGAGGCAGAGCCACCTGATCGCTACGCCAGCAGCACAGAAGCGTCAGATGATTTGCAGAAAACAGTGAAAAACCCGTCAAAAACCTTCAGTGAATTCTTCAGTAAAGGAGTTAAAACAAGTTAAGGGAAATAGTGCGGGAGTATGTTGAAATAGTGATGGAAGTGATGTAATTTAACCCCGTAAACAGGGCGTGCGCCGCCCTATTCCGACCCTCGCCTCCAAGTTGTTTTAATTAAGCAACTTGCGTTTATGATGCGACGCAGATTTCATTCGCTTTTTCCAATATGGCGATATTTGAAAACCGCTCTCGCCTTCTGGACTTCTGATTTACCAAACTCAGTCCTCAAAAACGTCACAATGAAATTCCTTGCTCTCGAATAAAGCAAAGAACGAGCGCGTTATTCCAAATCTCCAGAAATAATCTGGCGCTTGGGTTTAAGTTCTCCACCCACAGTCAGGAAGAGTGGAATGATGAGCAGAGTCAAAGCCGTCGAAGTCAGGATGCCAAAAATCACGACGGTGGCGAACGGCCTTTGCAGTTCCGCGCCCTGACTGGTCGAAAGCGCCATCGGGACGAAGCCGACGCTGGCCACCAGCGCGGTCATCAGCACCGGGCGCAATCGCGTTTTGGCGCCGCGCAACGCGGCCAGCGCCGGGGCCACTCCCTGGGCGCGAAGATCGTTGAAATAAGTTATCAGAACCATGCCGTTAAGAATGCTCAAGCCGCCCAGAGTGACGAAACCAATGGCGGCGGGCATTGTCAGCGGCAGGTCGCGCAGCCACAAACCGTAAACGCCGCCGACCAGCGCGAACGGCAGGCCGAAGGCGACCAACGCGGTTTGCCGCCAGTTATTCAGCGCGGCGTAAACGAGCGCCAGACTTAAAACAATAAACGCCACGCTGGCGAGCAACAGCCGCCGGCTGCCGGCCTGCCAGTTTTTGTAGGCTCCGCTGAATTCGAGGCGATAACCCGGCGGCAGTTTGATTTGTTCTTGGATTGCCGCGCGGGCCTGTGCGACAAAACCAACCACGTCGGGATTTTCCACCGTGACCATGATGGCTTCGCGCCGTTCGGCCTGCTCGCGCGTGATGGTGCTAACCGACGACTCCTTGTCCACCCATTTGCCCACGTCCTTCAACGTGGCCACATACGAACTGTCGGCGCTGCGCACCGGCAGCGCATCCAAGGTCGCCGGATTGGTGCGGGCGGATTCGGCGACGCGCACGACGATGGGATAAAAAATATCGCCTTCGTCCACGCGCCCAACCTCGCGCCCGGCCAGTCCGATGGACACGGCGTTGTTCATCACGTCGCCGGCGATCATGAAGCGGACGGCGGGAATCGGATCGGGAATAAACTCGCGCATGGCGGTGCGGCCCGGCTGATCAATCACCACCTCGCCGGCATCGGGAATTTTTTTTACGCTTTCAGCCACCTTGCCGGCGAGCGCGTCCAACTGGTCGTAGTCCGGCCCGAACAATTTAATCGCCAGATCAGTCCGCACGCCTTCGAGCAATTCGTCGAATCGCACGGCGATGGGCTGGTTAAGTTCCAGTTCCTGGCCGGGCACGCTGCGCTCGATGGTTGTCTTTATGATTTGCGCCAGCTCGGATTTGGAAGCGCGATGCCTGTTGATTGTGCGCCACTCCACGCGCGGCTTGAAACTGATGTAAATGTCATTTTGATTCGCGCCCTGCGGATCGGTGGCAATCTCCGACATGCCGATGCGGGAAAAAAGATTGTTGACCTCCGGCACCGCCGCGCGGATGGCGCGTTCGGTTTCAAGTTCCATGTCCACGGATTTCGCGAGACTAATTTGCGGAGCGCGCTGGACTTCCACGACCAGCCAGCCTTCGTCCAGGTAAGGCAGAAAATTCGCGCCCAGTCGCGTGGAAAGAAAACCGGCCCCAACCGCCAGCAACAAGGCGCCGGCCAGAATCCACCAGCGAAAACGGCGGCAGACGAGAAATAATTTTTCGTAGGCTGAACGCAGCACTTTCAGAAATTGCGGCTCTTTCATCGTGCCAGCCGATCCGAGTCCCGATGCGCACAAGGCTGGAACGAGCGTGACCGTCAACAGCAGCGAACTGCACAAAAGTAAAATCACCGATTGCGCCAGCGGGCGGAACATCCGGCCTTCCACGCCGCCCAAAGTCAGAATTGGAATGTATGCGCCGATAATGATGAGCATTCCAACGAACATGGGTTTGCGCACCTGGCAGCAGGCGTCAACGATGGTGGCGAGACGGGATTCCTGTGCGGGATTCGCAGCGATTTTGCGTGCCACGTTTTCCACCATGACGATGGTGTCGTCCACCACCACGCCGAAATCCATCGCTCCGAGCGTCAGCAGGCTGCCCATGATGCCGAAAGTTGCCATGCCGCCGAGTCCCAGCGCAAACGACAAGACTAGCACGCTGGCGACAATCAGAGCCGCCCGCCAACTGCCAAGGAACAAAAGCAGCACGGCAAGCACCAATCCGGCGGCCAGAGTGAGATTGTGTCCGACAGTTGCAATTACCCCGTCCACCAGTTCGGATCGGTCGTAAAGTGGTTTTAATTCCATCTCCGCCGGAAGCCGGCTTTGTGCTTCGGCGAGGGCCTGGTTGAATGAGCGCGCCACAGCCTGCGCATTTTCCCCCGTCAGCATCATCGCCGTGCCCAGCACGGCCTCCTCGCCATTGAGTGTCGCGGCACCGAGGCGGATTTTTGAACCGAGGTTGATGCTGGCCACGGTGCTTAACGGCTCGGCGCGCAACACCCACGGGAGCTTGAGGCAGGCATTGGCCAGTTCGTTGCTGGTCTGCGCCCGCGAGCGGGAACGAATGATAAACTGGTTGCCATCGCGTTCCACCAGCGCGCCACCACCCACAGCCACATCGCGCGCCATCAGAACAGCGATGTCGTTCATATCATAACCGACGTTTGGCAGCTTGAGCGGGTCCACTTCCACGACCATTATCTGATCGTAGCCGCCCGTCGTGTTGATGTCCGCCACACCCTTGACGGATTTTAGGCAGGGCTTGACCACAAATTCCTGAACGAGCTTCAATCGCCGCAAACGCGACTCTTCCGAAATGCCGGCCGGAACGCGGTCGGGCTTGTATGCCAGCGCATAAGTGAAAACTTCGCCAAGGCCCGAACTGGACGGAGCCAGTTTCGGCGAAAGTCCGGGAGGCAATTTGCCAACCGCGCCAGCCAGCCGCTCGGTCACCATTTGCCGCGCCCGATAAAGATCGGTGCCATCGGCAAAAATCAGGCAGACTTGGGAGACGCCGAAGCGCGTGAGCGAGCGGACCTGCTCCAGACCAGGCAGTCCGAACATCTCCAGTTCGATGGGCCGGGTCACGGAAGTTTCAATTTCCTCCGGCGAAAGATCGGGCACCGGCGTCAGCACCTGCACCTGCAAATTGCTGATGTCGGGCGTGACATCCAATTTGAGATGCGCCGCCGACCAGATTCCAAAAACAAGAATCACCAACGCGATCAGGATGGCAGCGGACCGATATTTAACTGACCGTTTGATGATTGCCCGCAAAAGGCGCTCAAAGTCTCCCGGAGGAGTTGAATGGTTGGTCTCTCTTGGCTCTGTCATATTAAATGCCAAAGGGCGGTTGTGTCAGTCTCCGACGAGACCGCACAACCGCCCGATGTGATAATGTTAGATTACGGTGATTTGATGATGTAATAACGGTGTGGATGATTGGTTGCGTCAGGGTCGGTGAAGACGGCGCTGGAGCCGCCGAATGTGCCGGTGCTGACGACCGGCCACTCTGACTGTGGGACGGTCAGGTCGTCGGAAGCCAGCACTTCATAGGTCTGGCCCGACGGGCCGGAGAACGTCAACTGAAAACCACCGCCCGAATTGAGCATCATCTGTCCGCCAACGACATTCGGAGCTTGATAGATGACCGTCAATGAAGCGGGATTGCTGTTGGTGCTTCCGACAGCGTTGGAAACGATCACATCATAATAACCCGCATTGGTCGGTCCAACCGAGGCGAGGTTGAGCGTGCTGTTGGTCTGGCCTGCGAGCAAATTCGTTCCGAAATACCATTGGTAATTCAACGACGAGCATGCCGTGGCACCAACGTTGAAGCTGGCGGTCGTTCCGGCCAGGTTCGTGACAGACGCAGGCTGGTTGGTAATCATTGGGATGGTCTGGAAGAAGTCGCTCAGGTCGTTGATGACCGCGCTCCGGCCGTCAACGTAATTGTATTTGCCATCGTTTTGCGCATCAATTTCGGCGCTGGGAATCGCGTTCGTCTGGAAGGCCAGTCCAAAAATCTCATCCATTGTCTTGAGATCCGAGGAATGACTGTAGGGCAGCGTGCTGGCGTAGGCGTTGCCCTTGGCCAGCGGTGAGATGATCACATACGGCAGCGTCGTATTCGTGTCGTCCGTGCTTTCCGTTTCATCCGTCCAGATGATGATGACGCCATGATCCTTGTAGGCCTGCGAGGCCATGATCTTGGGAATGACGATGGAAAGGAAGTTGTCGCCTTCGGCGATGGCCGCCTGATCACCAGTCCAAGCGGTGCCATTATATGTATAGCCGTTTGGTAGCGAACTGTGCATTTCATTATACTGGTCGGGCGTGATCCAGTTGTAGCGGCCAATGTTGCCGGTGGTCAAATCGGCCCAGAAGTTTGTCAGCGGATAACAATTCTTGCTTTGCGTATCCGTGAAAAACGCCATCGGGTTGTGTTTCACAGCGTAGTTGTAGTCAGTCGTGCCGTTGTAAGCATTAACCGGAACGCCGGAGCCGGACGCGCTGGCCTCTTCCGACGAGCTGTATTCCACATCCTCCTGATAGTCTTTCCATGCAATTCCCGCCGTCGTCAACTGACCGGAGAGATGTTGCACGTTGCTCCACTGGTTGTTGCCTGCTGTCGGATCATTGTCCGTGCGAATCCCGAAATCCGTTCCAGCTTCCGACCAGACGTAATTTGGCTCGGACGGATGCTCGCCGTTGATGGCGCAACTGAAATAGTGCGTGGCGTAGGAAACCTGAACCGCGTTCGAGTTGCCGGGCGTGATCAGGCTGTTGAAGTAGGGACAGGCGGGATTGCCGAGAAGCTGCTGCGGACTGCCTGTCGGGTTTTGCTGCACCAAGTCGTGGTTTTCCAACGGGATGATGAAGATGGTCTTGACCTGCGACAACGCCGCGCTGACCACAACCGGTGCATTGGTGACGGTCACGTTGACCACGCTGGAGGTGCTCGATGAACTGCTGTCATCCGTCGCCACGGCGGTCAGGGCATAGGCGCCGGCGGAAACATCTGCCCAAGTGTAAGTATAAGGAGCCGAGGCAACATTGGCGAGCAAAGTTGAACCCTGATAGAAGGCCACGTTGGTGATGGTGCCATCGCTGTCAGACGCCGTGGCAGATAGCGTGAGGCTGGCCGGTGCGACGTAGCTGGCGCCGCTGGCCGGCGCGGTCAGGCTAATCGTCGGCGGCACATGCACCGTGATATTCACCACACTGGAAGTCGTGGAGTTGCCAGCCGCGTCACTGGCCACGGCGGTCAGCGCGTAATTGCCGGCGGAAACATTCGGCCAGGCGAGGCTGTAAGGCGCGCTGATCACGCCGCCGAGATCCGCGCCATTGGCGTAGAATTCGACATTGGTGATGCTGCCGCCCGATTCAAAGGCATTCGCCGCAAGAGGCACGCTGGAATCCGGAAGATAATTCGCATTGTTGGCTGGCGAGGTAAGGCTGATTCCGAAACCATTGGTCACCGTGATCGAGACCACACTGGAAGTAGCCGTCAAACCATGCGAGTCTGTGGCTTGCGCGGTGAGATTGTAGGAACCGGCGGAAGCATTCAGCCAGGCATAGTTGAATGGCGCACTGGTCACGTTGCCCAGCAAGGTTGCACCCTGATAGAAGGCCACATTCGTCACCGTGCCATCAGCGGACGCGGCCGAGGCGGAAAGCGGGATGCTGGAATAGGCGGGTAAGGAAGCGCCCGCCGCCGGACTGGTCAAACTGACTGTGGGAGGCACATAGGAAATAGTGAAATTCACCACTGATGAGGTGGCCACAAGCCCCGACGCATCCGTGGCCACGGCATATATGGAGTAGCTGCCGGGTGGAACTTCCCCGCCGGGGACGGGAAGAATGTAAGGCGCGCTGGTGAACGTGTATTCCAGCGTGCCTTCAAAATACATTCCGACGCTGGTGATATTGGTGCCCAGATCAGTGGCATTGATGGCAATGGTGATGCCGGTTCCCGGAATGTAATTCTCGTTATTGGTGGGCGAGGCAAAGCTGACCACCGGCCCCGTGCTGTTCACACCGGTTATGGTCACGTTGTCGAGGCCAAGCAGTTGGTCGGGTGATGGTGACTGGCCGTTATCGTCGAACCAGGCCAGCAGCAGATTGTTGCCGGTGTTCCAGTTCGTCGAAAAATCAACCTCCGTGGCCGGCACATGCGTCACGCCCACCGAGTTGGGAACAATGACCCCGGACGGACCGGCCAAAGCGGGGTTCAACGAGCTTACGTTTTGCCAAGTGTTGCCGTTATCGAGGCTGTAAAAGAGCCAGTAGCCGGGAAACTCCTCCACCCCATCCCACAGCCCGCTGTCGTAATCGTCATTATTATCCGTGGTGGTGGTAAAGCGCCGTATGTCATAGCTGATATTGATTCCGCTCAAATTGTTGCCTGCCTGATTGGCGAGGGTAAGTTGCAAAATGGTTCCCGCAATGCCGGTGGGCGAGGTTCCGAGGGCGCGGTCAGTATCCGAGGCAGTGGTGGCAAAATTGTAAGCGCCGGAGGATTTTTGCGTCGTGGCTGCGCCGGGGGTCACGACATTAGTCAGCGGGCTTAACGTGCTGCCTGCTGGCGGTGTCATGCTGGGATAATTGGTCACATATCCACCATCAGGAGTCCAATAGCTGAACGTATCGTGCGAACCAGTCATATACATGGTTCCCCAGCCGGAAGGAGCGGTTGTTCCATTTGTGCCCATCTCATCGAAATTCTCCGTGTAAGAACCTGTGAAGGATGCCACGAGCGAACTTCCCACCGTCACATTGACGGCGCTGGAAATGCCCGTTACGCCATTGTTATCCGTCGCCTGCGCGGTCAGGGTATAGGAACCGGCGGGGACGTTCGCCCAAGTGTAGGTGTAAGGAGCCGTGGTCACATTGGCCAACAAGGTTGAACCTTGATAAAAGGCGACGTTGGTCACGGCACCATAGGAATCAGTCACAGTGGCAGAAAGCGGGATGCTGGCCGGCGCGGCGAAGCTGGCGTTGTTTGCAGGGCCGGTGAGGCTGACGGTCGCCGGCGGATAGGCCACTGTGATGTTCACAACAGAGGATGTGGACATGAGGCCCAAGGCATCAGTGGCCACGGCAGTCAGCGCGTAGCTGCCGACGGGCATTGTCGTCCCAACATACGATGCCGGAACGGTGAAAGTGTAGGGCGCGCTGCTGACACTGTAGATCAAAGAGGAACCGGCATAGAACGAAACACTGGTGATGGTGCTGCCAGAGTTGTCGGCGGCATTGGCCGTAAGGATGATGGGCGTCCCGGAACCGGGAACAAAATCCTCACTGTTGGTTGGCGAAATCAGGCTGACGGTCGGCGGCACATAACCGACTGTGACGTTCACCACGGAAGAGGTGGCGGTGAGACCCACGGTATCGCTGGCCACAGCAGTCAGCGCGTAGGACCCGGCGGGCACACTCGACCATGTCAGGCCATAGGGTGCCATAGTGGAACCGCCCAGATCGGTGCCATTGGCGTAAAACTCAACATTGGTGATGCTACCGTCAACTTCTGAAGCGTTCGCCGTTATACCGATGTTTGAACCGGGAAGGAAATTTGCACCGTTCGCGGGCGAGGTGATGCTGGCTGACGGCCCGGTCGCTGAAATGCCCGTGATGCCGATGTTGTCAATGGCATACATCTGGTCGGGGCTGGAGGACACGCAGTTGTCATCTGCCCAGCGGAAATACATGATGCCGTTGGCGGCGAGCGGCGTCGGAAACGTGATGGTCACCGGGCCGCTGTCGCTGGAGGTGCCCTCAACCCAGTTGGTCAGGCAAAGCGCGTTCACCTCGAACCAATTGGTGGCATTAGTGTCCCCGGTGAGGCTATAGAAGAACTCATAGCCGGGCAGTTCCAGCCTTTCCGTGCCATCGTCGGTGTAGGAACCGTTGGAAGTGGCGCCGTTGGTCATGCACTTTTCCGTATAGCTGAAAACCACGCCGGACAAGGGAGCGCCGGAGTTGTTGGTCAAAGCCAGTTGGATGACGGTGCCGGCGGTGCCGGTCGGGTCGGTGCCCAGCGCGCGGTCGTTCAGGCTGTCCCAACAGCCGATGTTGAAAAGCTGATAACTCTTGTCCGTGACGGCACTGCCGACATTCCAGACAACCAGTGTGGCAGCACCCGATCCTACGGTCGCCGTGGCAATGGCGTTGCTGTCCAGCAACAAGCCTGGCGCATTGGTATAGGTGAAGTGCGAACCGGGCAGATACAGTGATGAAAAACCTGCGGGCATGATTGTGGTGCTGTTGGATAAATCCAGATCAAAATTTTCGGAATAGGATCCCGTGAACGACGCCACGACAGGATTCGTAACCGCAACCGAGATGGCGCTTGAAGTGGCCGAAGCACCCGTGTCCACGCTTGCCACAGCGGTCAGCGAATAAGAACCAGCGGAGACATTTGCCCAAGTGTAATTGTAAGGCGCGCTGGCGATGTTGGCCAGCAAGGTTGCGCCCGAATAAACGGCCACGTTCGTCACATTTCCATCCGTGTCGGAAGCTGTTGCCGCAATTGCGATGCTGGCAGGCGCAGTATAGGCGGCGCCGCCCGCCGGACTGGTGATGGCAACCGTCGGCGCCAAATGCGCCACCGTGATGTTGACGACTGAAGATGTTGCCGTGATGCCGCTGGAATCGGCGGCCACCGCAGTCAGCGCATAGGAACCGGCAGGAACACTCGACCAGGTGTAATTGTAAGGAGTGCTAGCGACATTACCAAGCTTGGTGGAGCCCGAATAGAACGCGACGTTGGTGACGGTGCCGCCTGTTTCCGAGGCGCTCGCCGCGATGGCAACGCTGGAACCCGGAATGAAGCTCGCATTGTTGGCGGGCGAGGTGATGCTGACCGACGGGCCGGTGGGCGTGTAAGTTGCAATGCTGATGTTGTCAATCGCGAGCATTTGGTCCGGGCTGCTGGCAATGTTGTTATCGTCCGCCCAGCGGAAATACATCACGCCATTATTGGTTAAAGGCGTAACAAAGAGAATCGTCACCGGCCCGCTGCTCATCGTCGTGCCCTGCGTATAGTTGGGCAGGCAAAGGCCATGCGCCGCCGGAATGCCGCCGGTGTCATTTATCGTGCCTGCATACCCCACCTCGGTCCAATTGGCCGCGCTGGTGCCCGTGGTGCTGTAAAAGAAACAATAACCCGGCAGTTCGGTCTCCTCCGTGCCGGCGCTGCCATTGGTCAGGCATTTGCAGTCATAACTGAACGTCACGCCATAAAGTGTGCCGCCGGTGTTATTCGTCATGGCCAGTTGAATCACCTGGGCACCGGTGCCGGTTGGGTCGGTGCCCAGCGCGCGGTCAGTCAGGCTGTCCCAGCAGCCGATGTTGTAAGACTGCGTGCCGGACTTGGCCACAGCGGTGCCGGCATTCCAAATGAGCAGCGTCTGCGTGTCCGCCGCCGCATTGGCAATGGCGGTGGCCGAAATGGGATTGGCGGCGGTGTAATCACTGTTCCCACCTGCGATGGCCATTGAAGTAAAGCCCG
>Ga0181517_10004343_pt1 | contig 12971 bp, 10 predicted proteins | sample PEATcosm2014_Bin_31_FD_119748 | JGI IMG/M metagenome (GOLD analysis project Ga0181517, IMG submission 119748) | Peatland microbial communities from MTU Mesocosm Facility, Houghton, MI, USA - PEATcosm2014_Bin01_30_metaG | ecosystem: Environmental > Terrestrial > Soil > Wetlands > Peat | place... | reverse complement strand
GCCCGGATTTTCCAGTTGAGATGAAAGCTGGCCGGCACGATGGGCAGGCCGGTCAATTGCGCGGTGGAGATCACGCCTTCCTGGACGATGTAGCATGGCCCGCGCGGGCCGTCGGGCGTGATGGCCAGGTCGTGGCCGCGTTTGCCCCAGGACACCATTTCGCGCAACGCCTGCGGCCCGCGTCGCGATGACGAGCCGCGCACCGGTTGAACCCCAAACCGTTCGAGCACCCCGGCGAGCATCCCGCCATCCCGGCTCGCGCTCACCATCGCCACCAAACGCCGGTTCCGGTCACGGCGCGCGACGTAACGGCGGTAGAGAATCAGCGAGAGCGACAGCCGGTTGTGCCAGATGGCAAAAATAATTTTCTCCTGCGGCACATCGGAAAGATAACCGGACAAATCAGTCAGCCTGAACCGCAAGGTCGCGGCCAGCGCGTGGGCCAGGGCGTAAATCAAAGCCGCGCCCAGCCGCTGGTGCCACTTAGGCGCGTGCGGAATGATGACGCCGCTTTTGCGCTCCGGCGCGGCGGGCAACGGCGTTGGATTTTGGGCTTCTGGCATCGGGTTGGCTCAACTTTTTTTCAGGCACGCGCGCACCAAATCCTCCACCGTCGCCTTTGCGCCGAGCATCGCCTGCGCGGCGCGGACGGCATCGTGCGCGTCAATCTGTTTGAAGCCCAGCGCCATGAGCGCCAGCACGGCGTCGTTCAACTTCTGGTCGTCGGGCGAAAGCGAATGTTGCGCGCTCGCGGCCTCCCACGCGCCCGCCGCGCCGATTTTGTCGCGCAATTCGACGACGATGCGCTCGGCGGTTTTCTTGCCAACGCCGGAAATTTGCGAGAGCGATTTCACGTCGCCGCCGGCCACCGCGCCGCGAAATGCCGTCGCGTTCATGCCGCTCAAGATGTTCAGCGCCGTTTTCGGGCCAATGCCGGAAACGCTGCTCACGAGCAACCGGAACAATTCGCGTTCCGCCGCCGTCATGAAACCGTAAAGCACGTGGGCGTCCTCGCGGATGACGAGTTGCGTGAGCAGTTTCACCGGCTGGCCGGGCTGCGGCAATTTGTCGAACGACGAGAGCGGAATCAGAACTTCATAACCAACGCCGTTCACGTCCACGACGACCTGCGTGGGCAGCGCCTCAACGAGTTTGCCTTGGAGAAAGGTGATCATCGTTGAATGGGAAACATCGAACGCTGAACATCGAACGCTGAACATCGAACGGCGGCGCGCACCATGCGTTCAGCGTTTAGTGTTCGATGTTCGATGTTCGATGTTTTTTTCTTCATTTCAGGGTTAAATTTTCTTCAGTGGCGTCAGATTGTATCGTGAATTTTCCCGCGCGTGGGTCAGCGCCAGCGCCAGCGCGTCGGCGGCGTCGGGCGCGGGCGGCTTGGGCAAATCCAACATCCGCTGGACCATTTTGGCGACGGCGGATTTTTGCGCCGTGCCATAACCGACGATGGCCTGCTTCACCTTGCGCGTGGCGATTTCGTAAATTTCAACTCCGCTTTCGGCGATGGCCGCCAGCGCCGCGCCGCGCGCCTCGCCCATGATGATGGCGGTTTGCAGATTTTGCGCGTAAAAAATTCCTTCGACCACGCAGACCGCCGGCTGGTGCTGTTTCAAAACGTCGCGGAGTGTCCGGGAAATTTTCGCCAGGCAGCGCGAGCGTTCCCATCCCGCCGGACAGGAAATGGTGCCGTGCGCCAGCGCGACCGGATGCGGCTTCGCGAGCCGGATGACGCCATAGCCGGTGCCGCGCAGCGATGGGTCCACGCCGAGAATCACACTGTTTGAACTGGCGTCTGGCCGGAGATCGGATTCAAGAACCGGCAGAACCGCGCGCGGCGCAGCGCCGCCAATGCGCCGCTGCATTTGTTCATATTGCCGACGGGTAATGCCCACGCGCCGATGTTGCCAGCGGCGGCGCGGTTGCAAAAGCAAAAACGCGGTGCGCTACTGTCCGTTTTGATTCCTGTCCCTGCCGGATCTTTGTGGTTGGGCCGAAGAGGACGAGGGCGCGGACGCGCCAGCAGGCTGGTTGCCAGCCGCCGGCTGCGGCTGGGAGTAACTGGGGCGCGACTCGCTTGGCGGCGTCTCGTTCCGTGGCGGGAGATAACTGCGCTGCGGCTGCTGCGGTGCTGCCGGTGGCACCGGCGGATTGGCCGGCGCCTGCGACATCACTGGCGCACCCATGTTGCCGGCGGGGTTGCCGGGATTTGCGCGCGGATTTTGTTGTTCAACCTGCTGCATTCTTGGGGATGGATAGCGCCGGGTGTCTATTGAATTGTTATTTGGCGTCAGTGGTTGAGCCGGCGTGATCGGCGCATAGCGGTTGCCCGGCAAGGGGGAACGTCCGGCGGGCTGAATCTGTCCTTGCTCCGGCGTCGCAGGCGGATAGCGGCTCGGCGGCTGGGAATTGTTGTTTTCATTTCCGTTGGGCGTTTGCTGCTGGTATGAGCTTCCCATCGCGGGCGAAGGCGGCGTGGCGGGCGGCAACGCGCCCCGGCCGGCCGGCCGGGGATTGGCCGTGAAGTTCGGGCGATTCACCATCAAAGTGCGCCCGTCGCGTCCAAGCTGTTCGCCGCGCGCGATGGGCGCGGTCGCTTCACGGATGGCCACCGGATGAATTTCGGTCCGGGTGACCGCCGTGATTCTTCCCGGATCAATGCCATGGTTGATGAAATTCCGGTTGCCGCGATCCGCGTCGAAATTGTTGATGATTGTCGTGCGGCTGAAAATTTGCGTCACCTCCCGCGGTTGGGCGCGGTAAAGCCGCGGGTGCGGGTCGCAGAAATTTCTCGTCGGGACAAACGTGAACAAGTCCGCGCCCAGCCCGAAATCAAAACCAACGCTGACCGCCGCTCCACGGTAAGTGAAACCGATTCCGCTCACGAAGGCGGTGAACGGCGGCAGCGGCGCCCAGCCACAATAGTCATCCGAATAACGCCACGTCACCCAGGACGGCCCCCAAGCCGTGTCCGGCATCCAGCACCAGCCGAAGCGGGCATGATGGAACCAGCGTCCGTAATGAAACGGCGCCCAGCCCCACGAATAATCCGACATCCAATACCAGCCGGCGTCCGTATAAACCCAGTGGCCGTGATCACAATACGGCTGCCAGCCCGGTTCGGACACCACCACCATCGGTTGCCAGCACCGGCCATAGCCGTCCACTTGCACCCAGGTGCCATACGGCGCGAGCGTGTCGTAAAAATAATTCACCGTGACATCCGCCGGTTGTTCCACCGGCGGCTCGGCGGGCGCCGGCTCGGTTATGATCGCTTCGGTTGCCGGTGCAGGTTGTGCCGGCGGTTGATAAGCCGATGCCGCCATTTGCGCCTTCAATTCCTGGTCGCGCTGCATCATTGCGGTGACGAGCCCGTCCGGGACGCCAATGTCCTTCAAATAAATGATTTTGTCCGGGTCCAGATTGAAGGTGCTGCCGGAGTTGGTGGCGTAAGCCATGATGACACCCTCGCTCACGCCGGCCTCCGTGAGTTTGATGACCTGTGCCAGCGGGCTGGACGGATAAACGCCCGGCGGCAGCGCCGGCGCGGCATTGTCAGTTGGCGGCGCCGACTGGTCCTGCGCGTTTGCCGGCAAAGAAAAACCGCCAATCAAACCCAGCATTGCAACCAGCGTTCCCACAGCGCGTCTTGAGGAAGATTTAATTTTCATAAAATGGCCATTGTTGTTTTCAATTCAACATCCAGTTGAACAACATATTGACCCGTTTGTTGCGGGAAATGTTCATCAGGCCAAAACGGATTTGATTCAGGACATGGCGCGCATCGCAGCCATGGACGCAGGCTGGCACCCCCACCCGGAATTGAACTGGGATCAACGGTTTAGGAAACCGCTGCTCTATCCATTTGAGCTATGGGGGCAATCAAATAAAACCAGCGCGCGATTGTCACCTGAAAGACATTTTTTGCACGAATGCCTGTTGGAGGCAATCTCATTCGCGCAAGATTCTGCAACCCTCTCCAAACAGGGCGCGCTGGATTTGCTGCGGCCTCTGATGAAAACCGGTCTGGTAAAGCGCGGTCGGCACAAGGAAGGCCGGCCAATACATTGGCTTGAAGGATGGTCAGCGCCGGCCGCGCGGCAGGCGCGGGGCGTTGCAGGATTGCGCAACCTTCACGCCTTTGACCTTCAACACGGCTTGGGCGAGCAGGCGCATTTCCGCGTTCGGCACTTTCGGCGGAATGATTTGCGCAAAGCGGCCTTGCATTTTGTCCATGACAGGCACATCGGATTCACCGAAGCCGAAAAACTTTCCGTTGCCGCTGCGGATAATGGGCAGGAATTTTTGTTTCTGCCCGTCGCGCGACTCGCCTAGGAGAACGACGACCTCCTGCCGGTCAAACGCTTCGGATGGCGGTTCGGTCATGTCCATCTCCTCGCCGGGCGTGGCGGCTTTCATCCAGGCTTCCATCACCATCACGGTCGCGGTCGCGGCATGGGCGATGCACATGAGGCGCGCGGTCGTGGCAAAATCATCCTTTTCACCAACATCCGCCAACGATGCCGGAACGAATATGAGCGGCCCGTCCGCGCCAATCAGGAAGAGCGTGGGCGCCATTTTCCCACTGTTGCGCATACAAAACCCGGCATAATGCTCGGCCTGCGCGAGCAGGTCGTCGAGCGTTTGCAGTTGCCGTGGCATTTGCATGGCGACATGATGCACCCGAAATCGCCCATTTGTAAATTGTTCGTGTGAATGATTCGGTCGGCAGCCATTTCACATTGTTCCCGGTTTTCCCGCCCGCAACACGCACAACGAAAAGCCCCGTCCGCTTCCAGCGACGGCAATTTGTTAGTGTCTGCTTCACCGCGCCGATTGCGACCCGGCGGCAGGGCAACATGAAATTCCCGCGTTGACTGCCGGATTTTCATGGTTATACTTCCACCATGATTGACCGCAAAGCCGACCTGGAACTGGTGCGCGCCGCTTTGAAACGCAGCCGCGTCGTGGCGCTGATCGGTCCGCGCCAAAGCGGCAAAACCACGCTCGCCCGGCAGTTTGTTCCGGCGGATTCGCTCAACTATTTCGATTTGGAAGACCCGCAAAGTCTCGCGCGCCTTTCTGAACCGGACACCGCGCTGCGTCCGCTCAAGCGGTTGGTCGTGATTGACGAAATCCAGCGCCGTCCCGATTTATTCCCGCTGCTGCGGGTGCTGGCGGACCGGAAGCCGCTGCCCGCGCGGTTCCTGATTCTCGGCAGCGCCTCGCCGGATTTGTTGAAGCAGTCTTCTGAATCGCTCGCTGGACGGCTTGAAACCGTCCCGCTCGAAGGCTTCCGGCTTGCCGACATCGGCGCGGCGGCACAGGCGCGGCATTGGGTGCTGGGCGGCTTTCCGCTGTCTTACACGGCGCGCACCGAAGCGGATTCGCTCGCGTGGCGGCGTCAGTTTCTCCAGGCTTTTTTGGAACGCGACATTCCGCAGTTGGGCGTCACCATCCCGGCGGTCGCCCTGCGGCGGTTTTGGAACATGGTTGCCCATTACCACGGGCAGATTTGGAACGCCGCCGAACTCGCCCGCGCGCTGGCCGTCAACGAATCCACCGTGCGCCGTTATCTCGACCTGATGACCGGCGTGTTCATGGTGCGACAACTGCCGCCGTGGTTTGAAAATCTCGGCAAGCGCCAGGTCAAAGCGCCCAAGGTCTATGTCCGCGACACCGGCCTGCTCCACGCGCTGCTCGGCGTCGCCAACCAGCGCGACCTTGAACTTCATCCCAAGATCGGCGCGTCGTGGGAAGGCTACGCCGTCGAGGAAGTCCTCAAGGCGCTGCGGCCCGACGAGGCTTATTTTTGGGCCACGCATCAAGGCGCGGAACTCGACCTGCTGCTGTTCAAACGCGGACGGCGCATCGGCGTCGAGTGCAAACGCGCGGACGCGCCCGTTCTCACGCCGTCCATGCGCATTGCGCTGGCGGATTTGAAGCTCGACGAACTGCGCGTCGTGTATCCCGGCCAGAAACGCTACACGCTGGCGAAGAAAGTCGAAGTCGTGCCGCTGGCGGAATTGGTGAACGCGAAGTGAGCTTCAAGCGAGCGCGGGCACGAGGCCGCAGTATCGCTGCGCAACCCATGCCGCCGGTCGAAAGATGGAACGGTTTGATGTTTGGATTTTCATATTGATGATTTCTGTGATGGTTGCAGCCAAGTCGGTAATCGAATCGGCCAAGCGATGGAGTTCTGGTGCGTTGGATCATATAGCGGGATTGTGAACGGCGGAGCGCAGGCTTGTCACGCAGCGCGAAGAAAGAGTCGTTCAAACGCTCCGCACCCCATTGTTCGCACGCTCGCGCGGCAAAATTGAACTTCTCCGCAAAGGCAACGGGGACTCAAAAAGTGGCAGCAAAGTGGCAGCACAAAGATTTTTTCGCACCAAAATCTGAAAACGTGAAAACGCATAAAATAATTGCAAACATTGAAAAAAAATAGCTGGCGCATCCGGCAGGACTCGAACCTGCAACATTCTGATCCGAAGTCAGAAGCTCTATCCAATTGAGCTACGGATGCGCAAAGGCCATTGTGCCGGCTTTTCAGCGGCGATAAAGCGGATTCGGCGCGCCGGAAATTCAATGAAGGCGGATTCAAGCCGGTTGACTTCGCCTTCTGCTTTGTTAGCGTAATCACGCATGGCGAAAAGGTCGTTCTCGCGGCTCGTCAAAATCCTGGCCGGCGTCCACACCGGCGCGGAAGCCGAATTCAACCGGATGGAGCGGTTCGCGCATTTCTGGGTGCTCGTCGGAAGAAGTTTTGTGCGCAACCGATGCCCGGTGCGCGCGGCGGCGCTGTCATACACCTCGCTGCTCGCGCTCATCCCGCTGCTCGCCGTCGCCATCAGCGTCACCAGCAGCCTGCTCAAAAATCAGGGCGAGGAGCAAATTTACGGGGCGGTTGACCGGCTCGTTTCCAACTTCATCCCGCCCGCGACCAATTCAATTCCGGAGACAAATCCAGCCGCCGAAGCCGGGGAGAATTCCGTTTCGCAGGCGGGCGCCGACTCGCGGGTGGAATCCGCGCAAAAGGAGGTAGCCCGGGACATCCACGATTTCATCCAGAAAACCCGCAGCGGCACGCTCGGCGTCGTCGGCATGTTGCTGCTGGTCTATGTTGCCATCCAGATGCTCACGAGCATTGAATCCACGTTCAACGACATCTGGGGAATCACTCGCGGACGCAACTGGCTGCGGCGCATCGTGCTTTACTGGACGACCATTACGCTGGGTCCGCTGCTGATTGCCGGCGCGCTCGGATTGTCGGGCGGATCGCACCTGCAAACCGCGAGAAATTTCATCGGCCAGATGCCGTTCGTCAGTGATCTGGTTTTTCAATTCCTGCCGTTTGTGGTTCTGTGGCTGGCGTTCACGCTCGTATATCTGCTCGTGCCGAACACAAAGGTCCAGTTTGGCGCGGCGCTCATCGGCGGCATTGTGGGCGGCTCGTTGTGGCATTTGAACAACCTGTTTGGCTTCCTCTACGTTTCGCGCGTTGTCAGCAACAGCCAGATTTACGGCAAGCTCGGCCTCGTGCCGGTGTTCATGGCCGGGCTGTATTTTTCGTGGCTGATCCTGCTGTTCGGCGCGCAGGTCGCCTACGCCTTTCAAAACCGGAAATTATATTTGCAGGAGAAACTGGTGGAAAACGTGAACCAGCGCGGACGCGAATTCATCGCGCTCCGTCTGATGACGCTGATCGGCCAGCATTTCCAGCGCGGCGAACCGGCGGCCACGCTCCAGCAAATCTCCGCCGAGCTCGGCATTCCCACCAAGCTCGTGCAGCAAGTCTTGCAACCGCTGCTCGCTGCGCGCCTCGTCACCGAAATCGCCGCCGCCGAACCGGCCTATCTGCCCGCGCGCCCGCTGGACGCCATCAACGCCCACCACGTTTTGCGCGCCGTGCGCGCCGGGGCGGGGCAGGACATCGCCACGCGCGACGAGCCGGCGCGCGCGGAGGTTCTGGGCGAATTCGCGAAAATTGAGGAGGCCGAGCGCGCCGCCGCGTCGTCGGTCACGCTGCTCGCGCTGGTCAATCGCGCGCAAAAACAAATCGAAGACACCGGGGCGAAATCAAAATGACGAAGCTTGAATGACGCATGGCAGAACCGGCACCGGCACACCATTCGTCATTTCAAATTCAGCGTCACCAATCCTTCACCGGCTTGTTTTGGTTCTCCGGTTTGCCCTGCGGCTTCCACTGCAAAATCTGCTCGTCGCCCTTCTGCGCATCGAGCAATCGTTTCGCCTCCTCCGGCGTCATCTGCCCGGCGGCAACCTGCTGGTTCTGGGCATTTTGCTGACCGTCCTTCTTTTCAGCCGATGACTTCTGCTGCTCCTGCTGTTTTTGCTGCTCGTCGTTTTTCTGCTGGTCTTGCTTCTGCTGGTCTTGCTTCTGCTGGTCCTGGGAATTTTGCTTTTGCTGCTGCTGGTTCTGCTGATTTTTTTGCTGTTGTTGCTGCGACTGGTTCTGTTGTTGCTGATTTTGCTGCGATTGCTGCTGTTGTTGCTGTTGCTGTTTCAACAACGCCTCCAGTTTTTTCAGCTTCTCATCGTTCGGATAAATTTTCAGGCCGCTTTCCACTTTTTCCAGGGCGGACGGAATGTTGTTGGAAATGTAGAATTGCGCGCCGCCGTTGAAAAAATCATCGGCGGGCGCGACGAGCTGCGCGCAAACCTTCTGCCACGCGAGCAGCAGCAATATTGCCAGGTAGGGCGCGCAGTCCCCTGCGCGCCGCGAACGCGAGAAAACCGTCAACCGCCTCAAAACGGCGCGCACGGAGTGACGCGCCCTACCTCGATGGAGTCGCAATGTCATCAATGTCCTTCAATTTCTTGGTGAACTCTTCAAACTGTTTCTCCGCAATTTGATATTTTTGCATGAGGTCCTGCATGATTTCCAGCGCGGCGTGAAATTCCGCGCGCCGCACTGCCGCGTCGGCGCTGCTTTTGCCCCGAAGCAGCGCCGCCTTGATCGCGCGGACTTGCTCCGCCGCGCTTTTGGAAAATTTCAGGTTGAACGCGGCGTCCGCATCGTTTGTGTTCAGCGTGACGGCGCGCTCGTAAATTTTCGCCGCGGCTTCAAAGCCCTGTTCCAGCCCGTCCAAATCCTCCGCCTGTTTCGCCTTTTGAAACTGCACGTTGCCGAGGTTGTAAAACGCCTGCTGCTGCAATTTCAAATCCGGCGACAGCGTCGCCTGCTGGAAAAGCTCCTGCGCCAGATCAAAATTCGTCGCGCGATACGCTGCGTCGCCGGCGTTGAAGACCAGCCGCAGGTCATTCGTCCGCACTTGGGCGAGCTGCGAAAATTCGTTCAGCGCGTTCGTGAAATTGCCGGAATTGTAATCGCGCATCGCCGATGACGGCGACGCTTTCACCACGGTCGGCATCAACAGGATTGCGACAAGCGCCGCGCCAGTTGCTGATTGGACTTTGGACTTTGGACTTTGGACTTTGGACTTGGTGGCCGTCTGCAAAGAGCGTTCCGGCAATAGCATTTCCGCCAGCAGCAGCAAAATCGCGGCGGCCAGCGGCCAGTGATATTGTTCGTGATAACGCCGCACCAGCATTTCGCTGCTCTGCGATTTCGGCAGCGGCGCGAGGCCGCGCTCGTAAAGCGTGTCCATCGTATTCGCGCCGCGCAACGGCAGATAAAATCCGCCCGTCGCCGTGGCGATCTGCTGGAGCAAGGCTTCGTTCAGCTTCGACTTCACGACCTGCCCTTTTTCATCGCGGATGTAATCCGTGTTGCCATCCGCCCCGGCGACCGTCACCAGGGTTCCTTCCGCCGAGCCAATGCCGATGGTGAAAATTTTCAAACCCGCCTTCGCCGCGTTTTGCGCGGCTTCCAGCGCGCCCGCCTCGCTGTCGTTGTCCTCGCCATCCGTGAACAACACGAGCGCCTTGTGCTGTGTCGTTTCCTTGAACGCCGTCAGCGCGGTGTTGATCGCCGCCGCAAGCGCCGTGCCGCCCTGCGGAATCGAGTTCACGTCCAGCGTCTGAACGCTTTGCTGGAACGCCGTGTTGTCAATCGTCAGCGGACATTCCAGGAAAGCATCGCCCGCGAACGCCACCAGTCCCATCCGGTCCGCGCCGGCTTTCTGCATCAATTCCAATGCGGCAAGCTTCGCGCGCCCAAGCCGGTTCGGCGCGATGTCGGTCGCCAGCATGGATTTCGACGTGTCCACCGCCACAACGATGTCCAGGCCGTTTTGTTGAACCTCCTCCTTGTCGTAACCGTATTGCGGCCGCGCGATGGCGACAATCAACAATGCCACCGCCGAAATTGCCAGTGCGAACCGGATTTTCCGCCGCGCCGGCGAAAGTCCGACCGTCAGCGAGGCCAGCAGCCGCGATTCGATGAATTGCGCCAGCAATTTTTGCCGCGCGCGTTCGCTCCACCAGAAAAACAGCGCCAGCGCCGGCGGAACCGCCAGCAGCAACCACAACAGATTTGGATGCTCGAACCTCATGGCAGCCTCCTGAACACGGTTTGTCCCAACGCCAGTTCCATCAGCAGCAGCGCCAGTCCGCCCGCGACCAGCCACGGAAACAGTTCCTTGAAATCCGTGTATTTGTTGATCGTGGCCTCCGTTTTTTCCAGCCTGTCAATTTCCGCGTAAATTTTCAGGAATTTTTCCGCGTTGTCCGCGCGATAATATTTTCCGCCGGTCATGTCCGCGATTTTTTGCAACGTCTCCTCGTCCGGCAAATAGCCCGGCGGCAACCGCATCTGCTGGACGATTTCGCGGTTGCCCAGGCCGATGGTGTAAATTTTTACGCCGAGCGCCTCCGCCGCGTGTGTCGCCGTGATCGGATCAATCTTGCCGGAGTTGTTTCCACCGTCGGTCATCAGCACGATGATTTTGCTTTTCGATTTCAAATCGCGCAGCCGGTTCAGCGCCGTCGTGATGCCGTCGCCAATCGCGGTCGCGTCCGAATTGATCGTGCCGATGCCAAGCCGGTCAATGTTGTCGAGCAGATATTCGTGATCCAGCGTCAGAGGCGTGGCGATGAACGCCTGCGCCGCGAACACGACCAGGCCGATGCGGTCGTTGGGCCGGCCTTCGATGAATTCCTTCAGGACGGGTTTGGCCATGTCAATGCGGCTAATTTGCCGGCCGTTGATGATGTAATCCGGCGTGTTCATGCTGCCCGACAAATCCAGCGCGCACACGATGTCAATGCCGCTGGCCTTGACCTCCGTGTGGCTGTTCGCCAAACGCGGCTGCGCCAGCGCCACGATGAGCGCCGCCAGAACCAGCCAGCGCAAGGCCGCCAAAATTGCCCCCGCGCGCGAACGCCGCGCATTTGTCAAACCTTCAACCAGCTTCACCGAGGAATACAAAAACGCCGGGGACGAACCGCGCCGCCCCTTAAACCACGCCAGCATCGGGAGCGGCAGGATCAGCAGCAAAAGATATGGATGGGCAAAGGCCATTTTTGATTTACGATTTACGATTTGCGATTTCTTCCGGTTCAGCCGCCGTCGCCGGCGATTCGGCATTCACAATTTGAGATTCGGAATTTGAAATCGGCGGAGGCTCCGTTTCCTCCACCAGTTTCACCGCCGAGTGGTGCAGCTCGCGCAATTCCGTTTCGCGCGGCTCGTATTTGGCGAACTTCACGAGGTCGCAGCTTTCCAGAAATCCGCCGAGGCTTCCTTTTTGTTCGCCTGTCAATAAATCCGTTCCGCCGAGTTCGCGCAGAAATTCCTCCGTCGTCCGCTCCGGCGCGCGGAAATCAAACCGCTCCTCCAGATACGTCCGCGCCGTGTCCGAAACCGCGATGACAAACGGCTTCGGTTGCGAAATCAACGCGAGCGCTTCCTCCAGTTTGTGCTTCGCGCGAACGTGCGCGGGAACCGGCGGCTCGATGGGAACATTCGCCTTTCGGCGTTGCCACCATTTCCAGACGACGAATAAAACCGCCGCAACCGCGAGCGCGCCGAGCGTCACCCAAAGCCACGCCCAGCCGTTTGGAATTTCCACCGGCGGCTTGATGTCGCGGATGTCGTTGGCGGATGTCGCTGGTGAGTTTGTAATCATGCTTCGGCCTCACGCAAAGACGCCAAGGCACAAAGATTTTTATCCTTCGCGTCTTTGCGCCTTCGCGTGAAAAGAAAGGATTTCATCCCCGCAGCCTCCGTTTCTCGCGGTTCTTAAAAAACCGGCCCAGCGCCGCCGAATACGGCTCGTCTGTGCGTAATTGGATCGAGTCAATTCCCGCCGAGCGGAACTGCCGCACGATTTCGCCGCGCAATTTTTCCTGCCGCAGCGCAAACGCATCGCGGCTGCCGGCGCTGGCGGTGTTCAATTCCACGATGTCGCCGGTCTCGGCGTCTTCCAAAATCAGCCGGCCCAATTTTGGCAATTCCAGTTCGTAACGATCCGTGATTTGCACCGCCACGACATCGTGCTTGCGATTCAACATCCGCAACGCGGTTTGCGTTGGCTTTGTCAGCGCGCCAGTTTCGTCTGGCGTGAGAAAATCCGAAATGACGACCGCAATCGCCCGGTGCGCCGTGACGCGCGCCATGAATTCCAGCGCGTTCACCAAATCCGTCCCGCGCCGTTTCGGTTCAAAAAACAAAACTTCGCGGATGACGCGCAGCACATGGCTGCGACCTTTGCGCGGCGGGATGAATTTTTCCACCTCATCACTGAAGAGGATGAGGCCCACCTTGTCGTTGTTGCGGATGGCGGAAAACGCCAGCACTGAAGCAATTTCCGCCGCGAGTTCCCGTTTCGATTGCCCGCGCGAGCCGAACAGGCCGGAGCCGCTCACGTCCACGACGAGCATGAGCGTGAGTTCGCGTTCCTCGACGAACTTCTTGATGAACGGATGGTTCATCCGCGCGGTGACGTTCCAGTCAATCGCGCGCACGTCGTCGCCGGGCTGGTATTCGCGCACCTCGTCGAAGTTCATGCCCTGGCCCTTGAAGACGGAAT
>Ga0181517_10004335_pt1 | contig 12988 bp, 11 predicted proteins | sample PEATcosm2014_Bin_31_FD_119748 | JGI IMG/M metagenome (GOLD analysis project Ga0181517, IMG submission 119748) | Peatland microbial communities from MTU Mesocosm Facility, Houghton, MI, USA - PEATcosm2014_Bin01_30_metaG | ecosystem: Environmental > Terrestrial > Soil > Wetlands > Peat | place... | reverse complement strand
GTGGCCGCGTAGCGAGCCAGAAACTGTTCGGCGACGAGGCCAAAGGTGCTCGCCTGCTCGCGCTGCGTGGCCGCACGCTGGCGGGCCTCCTCAATCTTCGGATCGACGCCGCGGCGGATCAGGGCAAGCCAGTCCCGGGCCTTCTGTCGGGCTTGCTCGAGCGTGATCTCGCCGTAATCGCCGAGAGCGCGACGGGTCGGGTTCTTGGGGTTCTTGGGGTAGCGCGCCACCAGTACAAAGGTACGATGACCGGCGGATGTGACGCGCAGCGCCAGCCCGGGCACATGCGCGTCCGCGTAGTCTGCGCGCCCGCTCGCCGGGGTGCGCTTTGGGGAGTTTATGAAACGATCGGTGAGGTTGATCTTCGCCATAACGGCCTGTTCCTACCCGGGGCAACAGCGGGGCAACATAGGAGCGTGCCTCACCATGTTGCCCCGTGTCGTATGGTGTCGCATAGCATCGGCTGAAATTCAAGGAATTTCGGCGGGAGCAAGCCGGAAATGTTGCCCCATATGGCACCCTGAAGTGTCAGAGCGGGCCGCTCATAACGGCTTGGTCGCAGGTTCGAGTCCTGCCGGGCGCATGCCCCCCTGCCCGAATTGGGCCGGCGGCATTTGCGTGCGCGTCCTCGTGCCCGTAGAACACCGGCAAACTCAGACCCACGCCCGACCGAGGGGAGCCAGCCGATGGCCAGCTACCAGTACGTTTACGTCATGCGAGACCTTACGAAGGCCTTCCCCGGTGGGCGGGAAGTGTTCAAGGGCATCACCCTCTCCTTCCTGCCCGGCGTGAAGATTGGCGTGCTAGGAATCAATGGCGCCGGCAAGTCCACCCTGCTGAAAATCATGGCTGGCATCGAGACCGAGTTCGGCGGCGAGGCCTGGGCCGCCGAAGGGGCGCGTGTCGGCTACCTGGCCCAAGAGCCACAGCTCGACCCCGACAAGACAGTGGCGGAAAATGTCGCCGAAGCGTTCGGCCCACTCAAAGCTGCGATCGAGCGTTTCAACGATATCTCCAACCAGTTTGCCGAGCCTATGGATGACGACGAGATGAACGCCCTGCTTGCCGAACAGGCCGACTTGCAAGAAAAGATCGACCACGAGGATGGCTGGGAGTTCGACCGCCGTATCGAGATCGCACTCGACGCCTTGCGCTGCCCGCCACCCGATAGCCCGGTCATCAATCTGTCGGGTGGCGAACGCCGGCGCGTCGCGCTGTGCCGTCTGCTGCTGGAAAAGCCGGACCTGCTGTTGCTCGACGAGCCGACCAACCACCTCGACGCCGAATCCGTCGCTTGGCTGGAAAAGACTCTGCGCGACTACGCCGGCACCGTGCTGGTGGTAACCCACGACCGCTACTTCCTGGAGAACGTGACCAACTGGATCCTGGAGATCGAACGCGGCCGCGGCTACCCGTTCGAAGGCAACTATTCCTCCTGGCTGCAGCAAAAACAGAAGCGCCTGTCCCAGGAGGAGAAGGAAGAAACCGCCCGCATGCGGGCGCTGGCCGCCGAGCAGGAGTGGATCGCCTCCAGCCCTCGCGCGCGTCAGACCAAGAGCAGCGCCCGCATCCAGAAATACGAAGAGATGCTGCAGCGCAACCAGGAACTGGCCGCCGGCCTTGCCGAAATCGTCATTCCGCCGGGCCCCCGCCTGGGCAACATCGTCATCGAGGCCGAGCAACTCCGCAAGAGCTACGGCAACCAATTGCTGATCGACGACCTCGACTTCAAGTTGCCCCCGGGCGGCATCGTCGGCGTCATCGGCCCCAACGGCGCCGGCAAGACCACCCTGTTCCGCATGATCATCGGACAGGAAAAGCCCGATGCCGGCAGCTTGCGCATCGGTGACACGGTGAAGCTCGGCTACGTGGACCAGAGCCGCGACAGCCTCGATCCCGACAAGACCGTGTGGCAGGAAATCAGTGGCGGCACCGACGTCATCTATTTCGGCAAGCGCGCCGTGCCTTCGCGCGCCTATGTCGGGGCCTTCAACTTCAAGGGCGCGGACCAGCAGAAGAAGGTCGGCATCCTCTCCGGCGGCGAACGCAACCGCGTCCACCTCGCGAAGATGCTGAAGAGCGAACACAACGTTATCTTGCTCGACGAACCGACCAACGACCTCGACGTCGACACCCTGCGCGCGCTTGAGGACGCGCTGATTGAATTCGCGGGCTGCGTGGTCATCATCAGCCACGACCGCTGGTTCCTCGACCGTCTTGCCACCCACATCTTGTCCTTCGAGGGTGACAGCCACGTCGAGTGGTTCGAAGGCAACTTCCAGGCCTATGAAGAAGACAAGCGGCGACGCCTGGGCGCCGACGCCACCGAACCGCACCGCATCAAATACCGACCGCTGCAACGCTAGGTGGCAGATGCAACCGAACCGCGGGGATCGGCGGGACGTTGGTGGCTCGTTCGCTCCGAATCCCGGGTGAAGGAAAATCGGCCATGGGTACCGCCTCTGAACGCGCCTCCTTCACCTCACCATGAATCCGACCTGGATCGTTCGCACTGGGCGGCTCGTGTTGCAGCCGGTATCGGTCGCCGACCTGCCGGAGTTGCGGGCGTTGAAGGCCGATCCGAGGGTGTTCGCGGTCATGCTGGGCGGCGTGCGAACGCCGCACCAGACCGTTGACGAACTGGCAGGGGAGATTGCCTTCTGGGGCCGACACGGGATCGGCATCTGGTCGGTGCGGCATCGCGAGAGTGGAACCTTCCTGGGCATCACCGGGTTCATGGACCGGCCGGACGGCTTGGGGATCGCGCTGCGCTTCGCCTTCGTGCCCAGTGCGCATGGGTGCGGCTATGCGAGCGAGGCGGCGGCGGCGGCGTTACGGTTCGCCGATGAACGGGCCGGATTGGCGCGTCTGGTGGCGGTGGCGCGGGCCGACAATATGGCCTCGCGCCAGGTGTTGGGCAGCATCGGCATGCGCGAGTGCGGCGGCTTCGAACGGGCCGGCGTGCCCATGCTGATATTCGAGAGCACCCGGACCGGGTGATGTTCGCCGCCACGGCGGCGCTGCGCACGGCCTACGAGGCGACGGGCTATGTCGTTCGCTGGCAGGGATAAGCGTCGGTATCGCGCATCGGGGGCAGGCCGCCACCGCTGCCCTGGGGAGCGTGTGGGCAGGCGGTATTCGTCACCGCCTACAATCCGTGGGGCCGTTTGCGGCCCGTGGCGTCGAATCGGCGGGCCGAGCAGTTGTTGCGCATGACACTGGCGCGTGCCGGATGGCGCATGGTCGCGGGTGAGGGACGGGCTGATGCGGACGATTGGCCGACGGAGGCCAGTGTCCTCGTGTTCGGCATGCGGCGGACAGGCGCGGCGGCGCTCGGGCGGCGATGGCGCCAGAATGCCGTTGCGTCGATTGTCCGATTCGGCCGTATCAGCCTCGTTCCGCTCCGCTGATTTTCGACTCAAGGGTCGACCCGGACGCGGTCTGGCTTGATTGCTCCGGGTTGCGTGGCGACATCCGCGTATCGCTTTCAGGAGGCAGCTGCGCGCACGACATGACCGTCGTCATTGGCAACCGGAACTTTCGCCTCAGGCGCAGCGGTAGTGGCCTTGGCCTGTATGTCAACGAGCCGTTTCGCGCCGGCGAGCGCGTTATCGAGTATACTGGCGAGCGAATCAGCTCCGAGGAGGCCGATCGCCGCGGCGGCCGCTATTTGTTCCATGTCGATGCCGAGCATGCGATTGATGCCAGCGGCCGTGAGCATCTGGCCCGCTACATCAACCACGCTTGTCGGCCGAATTGCGAGGCGCGCCAGGTGGGCCAACGCATTTTCATCTACGCGAGACGCGCCATTGAGCCCGGCGAGGAACTCACCTACCACTATGGCGGCGTTTATTTCCGCGCCTTCATCGCGCCCGTGGGCTGCTGCTGTGTTACCTGCACCCGCCGCGCCGAGCGCAGAGTCATGGGCATGATCATCTGCCCGACAGTGATCGCACCGCCTCCACCACCATCTCCGGCGCCTCGCGCGGCAGGAAATGACCGGCGCGCGGCACCAGCACGCGCCGATAGGGCCCGGTGAACATGGCAACGTAGCGATCCTCCACCGTGGGTGGTCCGACGCCGTCCGCCGCGCCGTCCAGCACCACGGTCGGCACCGCGATGCAGGGGCGCGCCGCCAGGCGGCGCTCAATCGGCTCAAGTGCGGGGTCGCCGGGCGCCGCGCCATAGCGGTGCCGGTAGGAGTGCACGACCACCGCGACGTAGTCCGGGTTGTCCCAACTGGCCGCAGTGCGATCGAAGGTGTCGTCATCGAATACCCAGTTGGGCGACCACAGCCGCCAGAGCAGGCGACCTATCTCCCGCCGGTGCGCCGCCATTCCTGCACGGCCGCGCTCGGTTTGCAGGTACCATTGGTACCAGTAGCGAAGTTCCTGCTCCGGCGCGGCCGGGTAGTTGGCGCTTGCGATGTCCTGGATATTCCAGCCATTCACGCTGACCAAGCCGCGCACCCGTTGCGGCCACAACGCAGCGACAATGCAGCAGGCGCGCCCGCCCCAGTCGTAACCAACCAGTAGGGCACGGCCGATGCCGAGCGCGTCCATGAAGCCCAGCAGGTCGGCCCCCAGCGCCGCCTGCTGGCCGGAGCGCAGCGTGGCAGCATCGAGGAACCGGGTCGGCCCGTATCCGCGCACCCAGGGAACCAGCACGCGCCACCCGGCGGTGGCCAGCGCTGGCGCCACCACCTCGTAGGCATGGACGTCGTCGGGAAAGCCGTGCAGCAGGATCACCGGTGCGCCATCCGCCGATCCGTATTCCAGGTAGGCGATCTCCAGCGTGGCCGTACGAACGCTGTGCATCGGGACTCAGCCCGGCTGACTAGCCTGTTGCTTCAGCGCGTCGATCAGCACCTGCACACTGTTATTGTTGCGCGCCAGGTAGGCCGAGTAGTCGCTGCGCTGGGTCAGCCGCAGGCTGGTGCCCTCGGCGATCAAATCGACGATCTTCGGACTGCCGCTTTCGGTGCTCACCACCCAATCCACCTTGCTGGGCGGATTGCCCGGCCGGCTGACTGTGCTTGCGACCACGATCCCGCCTTCCCGCGGCTGGGCACGGCCGACGGCGATGGTGACGCCCTGATACTCGCCGATCTTGCCCGTGATGTTGATCATCAGCACCCGATGGAATAACTCCTGGTATTCCTTCTGCTGCTCGGCTGAGGCGGTGCGCCAGAATCGCCCCAGGCAGAACCGCGCTACCTCGTTCACGTCCACCGTGCGGTCGATAATTGCCTGCAGCTGCTTCTGCTTGTCGGCGACGGAGCCCGGCCCGTTCACCACGGTAACGATGTCCGTGCCGGTCTGCGCGATGAAGGCGGCCGCTTGGTCCAGGTTCTGCGCCCGAGCAGGCGACGATGGCAGCCCCCTCACTGCCAGAATAGTGCTCGCAGACAACAGCAGGATGCGTCGTGTCAGCATGGATTGAGCCCCGTTCTGCGCGTGCAAGGTCACGGACGGCGCGGTTGCGCGAACCACGCCGGGACGGTCGTCCGGTCATCCGACCGGGCGTCATCGATTTGGGATTGTCGGTGCTGCTGGTAAAGGCTGCGGATCGTGGCATAGGGGTCGAGCGCCTGCGCCTTGATCTTGTCCAAGTCGTCCAGCAGGCCGGCGCGGGTGTCGATGGCGGTCAGCGAGTACCGCGTCCAGCCGAGCGCCGTCACCACCTCGCCGTTGCCGACCCAGGTGAGCGGGTCAAGGGCAATGTCGCTGGCGAACCCGGTGGCGTCGCGTGGGCTGGAGGGGCCCAGCACGGGCAGGAACAGGTACGCCCCCCCCGGCAGACCCCACATGGCAAGCGTCATGCCAGCGTCCGAGTCATGCGCCGGCCAGCCCCAACCGGTGGCGACGTCAAATACGCCGCCGACCCCCACCGTGCTGTTGACCACCAGGCGCATCAGCGAATCGCCGGCCCGGCGCGAGCGCGCCTGCAGTATGTCGTTGAATAGCGTCACTGGCTGCGACAGGTTGGTCAGCACGTTATGCGTATGGCTACGCACTGTCTCCGGCAGGATGTATCTGTAGGCAACGGCCAGCGGCCGCAGGATCACGGTGTCCAGGCCGTCGTTGACTGCGTAGAATACCCGGTTGGTGGGCTCCAGCGGATCGTTGGTCTGATTGTATTCAGACACCGCGTCAGGATCATCCGCGGGTGGTTTGCTCGCGCAGCCAACCTGCATGGCGGCAAGCACGACTGCGGCGGCCAGTAGCGGGAAGGGTTGGGACAGGCGGCGCATCGGGCTCCTCGACAAGGTTGGCAGGCTGATTTGGCTTGCCGGGCCGCAAGACATACGCTTCCGTTGGGGGGAAAATCCACTCGGAGATTGGTATGCCTTGCTCGCCCGGAAGAGGGTTCACTACAAGGCTTCTACGCTCCCCCGGTCGCCGCGCAAAGGTTCAGCGGGGCAACGGAGGTAAACACCGAAAGTTGCACCGGGCGCAGCGCGCCGCAGTCGGCAAGGATGACAATGAATCAGGCTCCCTCTCCGGCGCCGCTAGAGCGCTGGCTGACTGGTCCCCGGTTTTCCACCCTGCCGGCCCGCGATGGCAGGCACAAGGCGCCGGCGCTGTCGTTCGAATTCTTCCCACCGAGTACAGAGGTGCTGGAGCAGCAGCTTTGGCATTGTATTCGCCGGCTTGAGCCGCTGGCGCCGCGTTTTGTCTCGGTCACCTATGGCGCCGGTGGCTCCACCCAGGCGCGCACCCACGCGACCGTGTCGCGCATCGTGCGCGAAACGACGCTGGCACCCGCTGCGCACCTGACCTGCGTAAATGCGACGCGCAACGAGATCGACGCCATCGCTCATGCCTACTGGCAAGTTGGGGTGCGCCACATTGTGGCGTTGCGCGGCGATGTGCCCGGCGGTGGCGACTATGTCCCTCATCCCAACGGCTACGCCTATGCCGCCGATCTGGTGGCCGGACTGAAGCGCATCGCCAATTTCGAGATTTCGGTTGCTGCCTATCCCGAGGTTCACCCGACCGCGCTCAGCCCCGAGGCCGACCTCGACAACCTCAAGCGCAAGCTCAATGCGGGGGCAACCCGTGCCATCACCAACTACTTCTTCGAGGCCGGGACTTATCTGCGATTCCTCGACCGCTGCCTAGCGGCCGGTATCACCGCGCCGATCGTACCCGGCATCATGCCGGTATCGAATTTCGCCCAGGCGGTGAAGTTTTCCGCCGCCTGCGGCATTTCGGTGCCGGGCTGGCTCGGTCACCTGTTCGAAGGGCTGGAGAAAGACCACGAGACCCGCCGCATGGTGGCAGCGGTGGTGGCCGCCGAACAGGTGCGCGTGCTGCAGGCCAGCGGTATTGACGAGTTCCATTTCTACACACTGAACCGCCCCGATCTGGTCTATGCCATTGCTCACATTTTGGGCGTGCGGCCCGGCCCGGCGGCGCCGGCAACCAGGATCGCGTGACGCACCGGCTGCGCCGGGGTAACATCGCGGCAGAGCGGCAGCACAAGCCATCGGTGTCATGATGCTCCTGTCGGAAGGGGTAATCCTGCGACGCGACACGGCGGTGGCGTGGCTCCTATGGGCCACCATGCTGTTGCTTGGCGTTCTGTTGCCCGGGGTGCCGGCGCAGGCCGCTGCCGGCGAAGCAATAGTGGTGACCCTGGAGGGCCCGATCGGCCCGGCAACGGCCGACTATGTCGTGCGCGGCCTGCACGAAGCGGAGGCGAAACACGCCGTCGCGGTAGTGCTGCGCCTGGACACGCCCGGTGGCCTGGACAGCGCCATGCGTACGATCATCCGTGCCATGCTGGCTTCCCCCGTGCCAGTGCTCGGCTATGTCGCGCCGGGTGGCGCGCGTGCCGCCAGCGCCGGTACTTATATTCTGTATGCCAGCGCGCTGGCAGTGATGGCGCCGGGTACCAATCTCGGCGCCGCGACGCCGGTGTCGCTGTTCGGCGACACTCCGCTGCCGGACACGACTCCAAAGCCGCCGAGCCAAGCCCCCTCCACCGGGAGCGCCGAACTCACCAAGGTCAGCAACGACGCCGCGGCCTACATCCGCGGCTTGGCCACGCTCCACGGGCGTAATCCCGACTGGGCCGAGCGGGCGGTGCGCGAGGGGGTCAGCCTGTCCTACGATGCCGCCTTGCGCGAGCACGTGGTCGACCTGCAGGCGGCCACTGTCGAGGACCTGCTGGCCGCCGCTGACGGGCGCACCGTCATCGTCGCGGGCCGGTCACGGCAGCTTGCCACAAGTGGCGCGGCGGTACACGAGGTGACGCCCGATTGGCGCGACCACCTATTGAGCGTGCTGACTGACCCCTCCATCCTCACCTTGCTTCTGCTGGCCGGAGTGGCGGGCGTGACATTCGAGCTAACCCATCCCGGCATCTTCGCCCCAGGCGTCCTGGGCACGATTTGTCTGTTGCTGGGCGGCTATGGGCTGAACTTGCTGCCGATCGACTATGCCGGCGTGGCACTCGTCGTGTTCGGCCTGGGGCTGATGGCCGCTGAGGCCTTCGTGCCAACGTTCGGTGCTTTCGTTCTGGGTGGTGCAGCCGCGTTTCTGATCGGCTCGCTGATGATGTTCCGCGCCCCCGGGCTGCGGCCGCCGCCAACGGTCCTTGTCGCGGCGACCCTGGGCGCTGTGGTCGTGTTCGGTATCGTGCTAGGAGCTTTACTGCGCGTGCGTCGGCGACTGGTGGTGACTGGCGATGCAAACCTCCTTGGCGCCGGAGGCCGCGTCGTGACCTGGCAGGGCGGCCATGGCAAGGTGCTGGTACGCGGCGAATACTGGAATGCTCGGGCGGCGCGGCCGCTCGCAGTGAGCACGGCCGTGCGCGTCACCGCGCGCGACGGGTTGTGGCTGCTGGTGGAGGCGCAATGACGCCGGCACCGGCTAGGAGGTGCGATAATGCTGTTCAGCCCAGGTAACCTGGTGATTCTGGTGGTCATTGTCGTGGTGCTTTTCGTCGCCGGCAGGGCGGTCCGCATCATGCGCGAGTACCAGCGCGCGGTGATGTTCACGTTGGGCCGCTTCAGTGGTGTGAAGGGGCCCGGGCTGATCATCGTCCTTCCTTATGTGCAGCAGATGGTGCGGGTGGATCTCCGTACCGTGGTGCTCGACGTGCCGAGCCAGGACGTGATCTCGCGCGACAACGTGTCGGTCAAGGTCAATGCGGTGCTGTATTTCCGCGTCGTCGACGCCGACCGAGCTGTAATTCAAGTGGAGAACTTTCTTCTCGCGACCAGCCAGTTGGCCCAGACCACGCTGCGCTCCGTTCTTGGCAAGCACACGCTGGACGAGATGCTCGCCGAGCGTGACCGGCTGAACAGCGCCATCCAGGAGATCTTGGACGCGCAGACCGAGAACTGGGGGATTAAGGTTTCTTCGGTCGAGATCAAGCAGGTCGATCTCAACGACACCATGGTACGCGCCATCGGTCGGCAGGCCGAGGCCGAGCGCCTAAGGCGCGCCAAGATCATCAACGCCGAAGGCGAGCAGCAGGCCGCCGAGAAACTGACCGAAGCGGCGCGCATGCTGTCAGCCACCTCCGGCGCGATGCAGTTGCGCTATCTAGGCACGCTCAGCGAGATCGCCGGGGACAAGAACTCGACCATCGTGTTCCCGTTCCCGATCGATCTGGTGAAGGTGATCGGCGGGCTCATCGATCGGTAGCTGAAGGAGCGCCCAGTCGCTGCTGACCGCGCTATGCTGACAGCTCCTCCGGCTCCGTTCGGGCCCGCTTGACTAGGAGCTTGTTCAGCGCGTGCACATAGGCGCGTGCCGAAGCAACGATGGTGTCGGTATCTGACCCCTGCCCGTCCACCAGCTTGCCGCCCTCCTCCAGCCGCACAGTCACCCGTGCCTGGGCGTCAGTGCCTTCGGTGATGGCGCCGACCGAGAACAGCCGCAGCGTGGCCTCGTGCGGAAAAAGACTGCGGATAGCGATGAAGGTGGCGTCCACCGGCCCATCACCGGTCGCCTTGGCACGGTGCACGGTACCGTCGATTTCCAGTTCCATCTCAGCGGTCGGCTTCGTCCGGCTGCCCGCGTGCACATCCAGCGAAACGAAGCGGATGCGCGTGTGGTCGCGCATCACCTCATCGTCGACAAGAGCAGAGATATCGTCATCATAGACGACCTTCTTGCGGTCGGCCAAGTCCTTGAACCGGCGGAACGCGTCGTTCAGCTGATTGTCGCCGACGTTGCCGTAGCCTAGCGCGCGCAACTTGTCGCGGAAAGCGGCACGGCCCGAATGCTTGCCCATTACCAGGTTGGACTTAGTCCAGCCGACGCTCTCTGGCGTCATGATCTCATAGGTGGCGGCGTTCTTCAGCACACCATCTTGGTGTATGCCACTCTCGTGCGCGAACGCGTTGCGGCCGACGATCGCCTTGTTAGGCTGCACGTCAAAGCCGGTGATGGTGGATAGCAGGCGCGACGTCCGCAGGATCCTTTCGGTGACGATGGTCGGCTTGCAGGGCATCGCGTCTGGGCGCGTACGTAGCGCCATCACGATCTCCTCCAGGGCCGCGTTGCCAGCCCGTTCGCCGATGCCGTTGATAGTGCACTCAATCTGCCGCACGCCGGCGCGCACAGAGGCGATGGTGTTGGCCACCGCCAAGCCCAGATCGTTGTGGTTGTGGGCGGAAAGGATGACGCGCTCGACCCCCGGCACACGTTCGCGCAGCATGGTGAAGATGCCGGCCATATCCTCGGGCAGTGCGTAGCCCACGGTGTCAGGGATGTTGATGGTGGTGGCGCCGGCGGTGATGGCGGCTTCGGTGCAGCGGCACAGAAAGTCGGGATCAGTGCGGCTGCCGTCCTCGGCGGACCACTCGACGTCGTCAGTATACTGGCGGGCCAGCGTGACGCTGTCGGTCACGGCCTGCAGCACCACCTCGGGTTCCATGCGCAGCTTGTATTTCATGTGCAGCGCGCTGGTGCTGATGAAGGTGTGGATGCGCCGCCGCTCGGCCGGGGCGATGGCCTCGCCGGCGCGCATCACGTCGGCCCGGCCGGAACGCGCCAGGCCACAGATCACAGGGCCCTTCACCGTGCGGGCGATCGACTGAACGGCCTCGAAGTCGCCGAGGGAGGCGATCGGGAAGCCGGCCTCGATCACGTCCACACCGAGTTCGGCCAGGGCCTCGGCCATACGCAGCTTCTCGCGCAGGTTCATGGAGAAGCCGGGCGACTGCTCGCCGTCGCGCAGCGTGGTGTCGAAGATGATGATGCGGGAGTCGTCCAGCTTGCCGAAGCTGGGATGGTCGATGCTCATGGATCGGCACTCCTCGTGAAAATGTACGACATTAGCCTCAGGGGTCCCCCTGAGCTGTGACCGGCACAGAGCCGGACGTCACGCCCAGGGGCGGCTAAGTCGAAGGAGCAGGCCGAGCGGGAGGCGCAGCCCGATGCGCGCAGGTGCGCGTGCAGAACGAGCAATGCTGACTGCGCCGTGGATCATGCCGCCACCCTAGCGGCGCCCCCCGGATGATGCAAGCATGGCGGGAGACGATAGGGAGATGCCCGTCCATGTACAAGTTGGTGTTCTGCCGCGCCCTACATCCCGACGCGATGGCCCTGCTGCAGGCCCGCCAGGATGTGGAGGTCGTGCTGCTCTCGCCGGATTTCCGCGGACCGCCGGTCCAGCGCGAGCTGGTCGAGAACATCGGCGGCGCTTTCGGCGTCATGGTTGGGCTGGAGCGCGTGACCGAAGAATTGCTGGCGGCCGCCCCCGATCTGCGGGTGATCAGCCGGTTCGGCGTGGGCGTCGACACTCTGGACATGCCGGCCTGTACGAAGCGCGGCGTCCTGGTGGGCGTGGTGAATGGCGCCAACGATTTGTCGGTGGCCGAGCACGCCATGATGCTCATGCTGGCGCTGGCGCGGCGGACGGTGGAATACGATGCCTCCGTGCGCGCCGGCACCTGGATGCTCCAGACCGGCCGGCGCATGCACGAACTCGCTGGGAAGAAGGTGCTGGTGATCGGTTACGGCCGCATTGGCACCCGGGTGGCGAAGCTGTGCAACGCGTTTGGCATGACGGCGATGGTGACCGACCCGGCTTTCCCCACCCCCCGCATCGCCGCCGACGGCCACATCCCGGTGACCAAGGACGTGTGGGCCGCCATTCCCGAAGCCGACGTGGTCACGCTCCATTGCCCGCTGGACGGCGTCACGCGGGGCATGGTGAACGAGGCATTCCTCAAGCGCATGAAGCCAACGGCCTGGCTGATCAACACCGCCCGCGGGCCAATCGTGGACGAGCCGGCGCTAGTGGCGGCGCTGAAGGACGGCACCATTGAGGCGGCCGGCCTGGATGTGCTGGCGCGCGAACCGGCGACGGCGGACAACCCCCTGTTCGGTCTGCCCAACGTGGTGCTAAGCCCGCACAACGCCGCGGCGCCGCAGGAATGCTATGCTAAAATGTGCCGCCGGGCGGTGCTGAACCTGCTCGACTTCATCGATGGAACGATCGATCCGGGATTTACCGTGAATCCGGAGGTGCTGGGACGAAATATGCCGTAAAGACAAGTGTCCGATGATAAATAACAGAACTACGATGTGTTATTTGGCGCCGTGATTTCTGCGGAGGCCGGGAGTGTAACGGATTCGGCCGGCGGTTGATGAGACAGGCCACACCTGCGATACGGGTTGCTCGATCCGGTGTTGAGCGCACGTGGTTGGCGATGTTTTGTGGTGACTGAAAGGTCGTACCTCAAGAGCGCGGCGTAGGAGGCCTGATGGTGGTTGAGCTGAAGTTGACCGGCCTTGGTGGAGCGGTTCAGGCTTTCAAAGGAGGTTCATGCGATGCCCAAGACACACCCGCCATATTCGCCCGGGTTTCGCCGTCAGATGGTTGATTTGGTCCGCGCCGGCCGCGATTCCTGAGGATCTGGCCCGCAAGTTCGAACCGACCTCGCAGTCGATCCGTAAATGGGTCGGGCAGGCCGATCGGCGGGAGGGGCGCCGGGAGGAGAGAAGCAATGCCCTGGGCGCGG
>Ga0181517_10004334_pt1 | contig 12991 bp, 10 predicted proteins | sample PEATcosm2014_Bin_31_FD_119748 | JGI IMG/M metagenome (GOLD analysis project Ga0181517, IMG submission 119748) | Peatland microbial communities from MTU Mesocosm Facility, Houghton, MI, USA - PEATcosm2014_Bin01_30_metaG | ecosystem: Environmental > Terrestrial > Soil > Wetlands > Peat | place... | reverse complement strand
CCCTGACCGCCCCGGTGGGCAGAAGCCCGCACACCTGGTAGACGGCGAGCGTGTAAGGCTTTTGTAGTCCGCCTACGGCCCGTCCCAGGCCGTCGGGGCTACCGAAGGTACCGTGGCCCCCGGGGCCCTGGGCGACGACCTGGCCGTTTATGGACAAGTCGTACGGCCCGGTGGCCGCCACCCGGACCCAGGCCTGGCCGCAGCCGGGGGGCACCCGGACCACCGTCGACGCCGCGAGCAGGCCGGAGGCCACGCCGGTGGCCAGCACATGGCCGTCAGTGGGGGTCGTAAAGGCATCAGCGGGGACCTCGACCAGCCGGCGGTCCGACCACGCCGGCGCGCTCGTCGCCAACACCCACCCAGCAGTGCTGACGTCAGGCTCGCTGAACGTCCCCGATTCGGGGAACGCCTGGGCGGTCAACGCCACGTTGGTCGTGGAAAGCCAATCGCCGGGCCTGGTCCCCATTACTACCGTCCCGGCGCCGAAGTTCAGCTCGATCCGAGCCTGGAAGGAGGGCGGCCGATTGGCCAGGTTCACCACCTCCAGGCCCATGGTGTTCATTCCCCGGTCCAGCGCCGGCAACAAGTCCAAAGTGTCGACCTGTTCGGGGACGGCCTGGCCCGTAGCCGCCGGGGCCAGGTTGGCCTGGGCGGCGTACGGCGGGAGCTCGGGCGGCGCGCCAACGCGGAAGCCGTTCAGGTACGGCGTAACGGCCTGGTCGGCGTCCACCCACAGGGTCGCCGTCAGGGGCATGGTCGTAACGGGAAAAGAGAGGCGGAAGAACGCACGCGCCCCGGGCTCGGGCGAGCGGGCCCAGCCTTGGCCGGCCAAAACCGACGTATAGGGGGCTCGCGGGGACCTGAGCTGGACGGACGTCCAGAAACCCCCCAGGAGCCAGACGCCGGCGAGCAGGACCGCGACCAGCGTGACCGCGGTTGCCCGGTGCCGGCGGCCCTGGCCCCCCGGCGGCGTCGGCGGGGCCAGAGGTGCCGTTGTCACCTGGGAAGGTGACGGCCGCTCCTGAAGAAGCTGGAGGGACATGGCCGGCCCCTAAGCCCAGGAAGGTAGGAACAGGCCGGCGGCGGCTTCCCGGGCGAGCACGTTGGCGTTGTCGCGGTCGTCCTCGACCGCCTCCACGATGTCGTCCCTGAACGCCGCCACATGGCCGAGCCGGTCCTCGGCAAAGGCGATATAAGTCAGGGCGTACGACCTCATCTCGGCGCTGGTCGTGTCGCCCAGCACCCGGTCCATGTACTCGATGGTTAGGCCGTTGTCTCCCAGGTGGTAGAGCTTGAGGCCAGTCGTCCAGGCCACGGTCAATGACGTCGGGCGCCGGGCGGCATAGTCGAACACGAGCGGCCCGCTCTGGGCTACACCGCTGGCCACCAACTGGTCGTACTGGGCGGCGATCACGGCATTGCCCGGCGCCAGAGAAAACGCCTTCGCCAACAAGGCGACGTCTCTCAGGACGGCGGGCTGGTTGATGGCCGGCTGGGCCGTCGCCTCGGCGAAGTACGCGTCGGCCGATGGCCGGCCGAGCTCGAGGTCGGCTTGGCCGACCGTCTGGGGCACGGCCGCGTCGTAAGCCAATTGGGGCGACAGCGACAGGGCGTCTTGGATATCGGCCAAAGCCACCTCGGGACGGCCAGCGGCCAGGGCCTGGGCACCGTCGAGCTTGTCCGCTTGGCCGAGAAGGCCGCAGACCACACCGCTTATTACGACCAAGGCCCCAGCCAGAGCGCCGGCGGCGGGGACGGCCTTGGGGCGCGCCAGGCGCCCGGTGCCGGCCATTATGGCCCCGGCGGCCATGCACAGGTACCAGCCGAGCCGCAAGCTCCGCAGCAGCAGGACGGTCGTGGCGTCAGAGCCGAAGCCGAGGAAGGTGGTTGTCGGGCCCGTCTGGGAGATAGTGGCGCCATTGCGGGCCAGGAAGGATATTTCGTTGGAGCTCTCCCCGAGACGGAAGAGCAGCGCGCTGCCCGAGATGCGCGTCGTGACCACGAACAGGACGGGCGTTATGACCAAGGCCAGGCCACACCACCTGACTGTGGCCGTCCGGGCCCAGCCGTGCCGCCAGGACGAGACCAAGGCCCCGAACAACAACAGCGCCACCGGGGCCCCGTAGGTGACGTGCCCGACGAGCGGCACCGAAGCTAATGACGCATGCAACGCCCAGGCCGAAAGCCCGGGGCTCAGCTCCAATCCGACCCAGGGCAGAACGAGGGCGCCACCGCCCAGAGCGCAAGCAGCCAGGAGCCGCCAGCGCTCCCGCCGCCTGCCCGTGCCCCCCATCAGCCCTGCTTGGCCTGGACGACGCGGACCTTTTCTCCCGTGCGGAGCTCCTGGGTGTTGGAGACGGCGACTTCGGTTCCGTCGGGGATGCCCGAGACCAGGGCCGTCCAGGTGGAGTCCGAGGCGCCCACCGTCACCGCCACCGGGTACACCCTCCCGTGCTTCACCACGAGGACGATCGGGTTGAGCTGGGTGTTGAGGACGGCGACCTCGGGAACGGCCACAGGGACGTGCTGGGGGGCGGAGATGTTGACGAACACCTGCGTCCCTAGGGGCAACGGCTCGGTGCTCGAGTTGGGCACGTCGACGAGCACCTCGCCTTCGAGACCGCCGCCGGTGGCGTTGGGCTCGATGGCGACGACCTTGCCGTAAAGGGTCACTCCCGGGACCTCGCTCGGGCTCACCGTGGCCGTGTCGCCGACCTGGACGGCGGGGAGGTCGGAAAGCTCGATATTGGCCGTCACCTGCACGGCGGAGGTGTTGACGATCTTCAACAACAGCCAGCCGGGATCCACGTTGTCGCCGGGGACGACGTCCACGGAGGAAACTTCGCCCGCTACCGGCGAAGTGATGCTGGTGGAGTTGCCACGGGCGATGCCCAGGAGCTGTCTGTCCAAGACGACCTGGCCCTTCAGCTCGGGGATGTTCGTGGCCAGGTAGGCGTTGGCGTAACTTCCCGCCGTGACGTGCCCCGAGGCGTTGGCGCCCTCGTCCGCGGCCAATGTCGCCTCGGCTTGCTGGAGGGTCAGCATGAGCTGTTCGACATTTTCCCTAAAAGGCGCCGGCGACAGTGCGATAAGGGGCGACCCGACCCGGACGGCGGTCCCGGGCACCACGAACACCCGGGTGACGGTGATGGGGGCGGTGACGCCGACGGCGTCGAGGCTCACGCTGAAGATGTTCTGAGGCAAAGTGCCGACAGAGCCGACCCCACCCGGTTGGGAGTCGATGTCCGCCGGTCCGGCCACGGCGACGACCACCTTGGGTACGCCGCCAAGTACCTTGCGGGCCACCGCGGCGCCGCCGACGAGCACGACGCCAACCACGAAAACAGTCGCCGCCACCATTGCCGTCTTGCGCCTCGTGGCCAACGAAAGGCCCCGGCGCGGCGGCGGGCCCGACCGTGGGCCTCCGTTGACCGATGGCCTTGGGGCCGGGACCACCGGACGCTCCTTGGGCAGGTCGGTCACGGTCCCGGCCGCGCTGCCGTTGGTACCCGGACCTGTCAGCTGCATATTTCCCGTTCTCCGTTCACCTGATCAGCCGGCAGGCCCGGCTATACCGGCAAGAGCAGTCCAGGCGCCGACGAACGGCGCCCGACGCCCACGTACTCGAGCCCGGCGGCCCGCACCCGGGCAGGGTCAAACAAATTGCGCCCGTCGACCAACAGTCGTCCCCGCATCCGTTCCCGCAACCTCTGCAGGTCGAGGGACAGGAACTGAGGCCATTCGGTGGCGATCAGGATGGCGTCCGCACACTCGGCGGCCTCGAGCGGGCCAGGTGCCCGGCGCACACGCGGGGGGCCGGCGGCCTGAGGGACCATCGGGTCATAAGCCGTTACCACGGCGCCGTTATCAACGAGCCGCTCGCAGATTTCCACCGCAGGCGAGTCCCGCAAGTCGTCGGTCCCGGGCTTGAAGGCCAGGCCGAGCACGCCCAGGCGGGCGCCGGCCAACAGCTTCAGATGGCCCAGCAGCTGGTCGACAACAAGCACGCGCTGGTCGCGATTGACCGCCAAGGCCGCTTCGAGGATGCGTGGCCTGTACCCGTAACGCTGCGCGGTGGCCACCAGAGCGTGTACGTCCTTCCCGAAACAGGAGCCCCCCCAGCCCATCCCCGCGTCCAGGAACTGCCCACCGATGCGAGGGTCCAGCCCCATGGCGGCAGAGACTTCCGTAACATCGGCGCCGACGCGTTCACAGATGCGGGCGATCTCATTGACGAAGCTGATCTTGGTGGCCAGGAAGGAGTTGGAGGCGTACTTGATCGTCTCCGCGGTAGTGATATCGGTGAAAACAAGCGGCACTCTCTGGGCCCGGTGCTGAGCCTCGGGAAAATCGCGGTCCAGGATCGGGCCATAGGCATCGGCCACGGCGGCCAAGGCGGCCTCGTCGTCCCCGCCCAGCACGACGCGGTCGGGATGAAGAAAGTCCTGGACCGCGTTCCCTTCCCTCAGGAACTCCGGGTTGGACACGATGCGGAACAGCTCCCGGGACGAGCCTGGGGGCAGCGAGTCCTCGAGGACGGTGGCCAACCACCGGCCGGTGCCGATGGGGACGGTGCTCTTGGTGACCAGGATGTGCGGGAAGCGCAGGTTCCCCGCTACCGCCCGAGCCACCGACTCCGTGGCCGACATGTCCGGATGACCCTCGCGGCCCAAGGGGGTCCCGACGCAGATGAAGACGATGTCGCTACGGTCCATGGCCCGGACCATGTCGCCGGTGAAGGACAGGCGCCCCGAGCTCAGGCCCGAGCCGAGGAGGTCATCGAGCCCGGCCTCGTGGAAGGGCGCTCTCCCCCGGCGGAGGCTGACAAGCTTGTCCGGGTCGATCTCGAGGCCGGTCACTTGATGCCCGATGTGGGCAAAGCACGCCGCCGCCACGGTCCCCACGTACCCGCTTCCTATTACCGAGATCCGTGAGCGCATCGGTCCGTCCTTTCTGAGCCGGGGATGTTGGTTGTCTGCCATCAGTGCGCCGGTTCCGCCGCTCTGAACCGGCGGTACCACGAGATCTGTTTCGCCAGCCCCTCGCGGACGGGGACCCGAGGCGCCCACCCCAGGACCTCTTCCGCCCGGTCCACGGCGCCGCCTGTCTGCTGCGCGTCGCCTGGTTGGACCGGGCGGCGCTCCAGGTCGATGGTCGAACCGCTCAGTTCCTCGGCCAGAGCGATGAGCTCGCCCACCCTGATCGACGAACCACCGGCAATGTTCAGGTATGTGCCGGGCGCCACATCGGCTCGGGCCGCAGCCAGGTTGGCCCTGACCACGTCCGTCACATACGTGAAGTCCCTGACCTGCGTCCCGTCGCCGAAGAGGGGGAACGGGGTGCCGTTGACCGCCGCCTCCACCAACCGGGCCATGGCCATGTCCGGGCGTTGCCGGGGCCCGAAAACAGTGAAGTAGCGCAATGAAACAGTGGAGAGCCCCCAGTTGGCGGCGTAAAGGCTACAGAGGTGCTCAGCCGCCAGTTTCGTGACGCCGTAGGGGCTGTGAGGCTGGGTGAGGTCGGCTTCGGTGGTGGGATAGTGCGCGGCGTTGCCGTACACCGAGGAGCTGGAAGCGTAGACCACCCGCGGCACCTTTACGTGCAGGGCTGTCTCCAGCAAGCGTTGGGTGGCGATGACGTTGTGGCTCACATAAGCGCCGAAGCCGTCGCCCCAAGACAACCGGACCCCGGGTTGGCCGGCCTGGTGGAACACGACCGCGGCCCCGTCGAGCAGCGGTGCGAGATCGGCGCGCCGCAGGTCGGCTTCGACGAAGACAAAATTGCGGTGGCACAGCGCCGTCTTTAGGTTCTCCCGCTTGAGGGCGGGGTCGTAGTAGTCGGTGAAACAATCGATACCGGTTACTTCCCAGCCCTCGTCCAGCAGGGCTTCCGAGAGATGGCTGCCGATGAAGCCCGCCGCCCCGGTCACCACCGCCTTCATCGCCCGCCTCCCGCTGCTCCGATCGCAACCCGACTTGGGCCGGCGGGCTCGTCGCCGGCGGAGAGGTGACCGTAGGCGCGGCCGACGCCGGCCACGAACGCGGCAGGGCTGTACTGGCCGGCCAACACCAGCGCATTGGTTGAAAGCCGGTGCCGCAACGCCTCGTCGCCCAGGAGCTGGGCCAAGCCACAGGCCAGCTTCTTAGGCCCAGGGTCGACGAGAAGGGCGGTACGTTCGTCGATGACCTGCGTGTGGCTGGCAATACGTGTCGCCAGAACCGGCCGTCCGCTCTTCAGGTAGGCGAACAGTTTGAGCGGCGTGTTTGTCCCCGATGAGCGTGGGCTCACGAGGATGTCGGCCGCGCCAAGAGCCGAAGGGACTTGGTCCTGGGGGATGGTGCCAGTGAAGATGGCCGAGCCGGACAGACCCCGGGCTTCGGCGCGGGAGCGCAAGGCCTCCACCTGCTTGTGCGCGCCCCCGACGACCACAAGTCTTGGTTTCGCGGCCCGGACGGCGGGGTCGGCCATGGCCTCGACCAGCTCCTCCAGGCCCTGGTAGCGCTCCAGGGTGCCGGTGTACAACACGACCGGGCGACCGTCGGGCGACCATTGAGACCGGAACAACGACGTCACTTTGGCGTCAGGGCCGGGCTCAAGCGGGACGTTGAAAACGACTTCGACGGGGACCGCCGGCGCCCAGGCCGACACCGACGACCTGATGGCCGGGAAGTGGGCTATGACCACGTCCGAGCTGCGGACAATGCGCCGCTCGGCCCGGGCCGCCAACATGGTGATGGGGTGCCTGTCGCCCAGCCCGTAGTTCCGGGCTACGACGGCGAGCTCGTTGCCCATGTCGTACACGTGCGGCACCCGGACGGCCCGGGCCAGCAACCCCAATATCCCGGCCTCCTCGTGGGTATGCAAGACCTGGTAACGATGCCGGTGCATGACGATGGCCCAGCTGGCTTTGGCAAACACGGCCAGGTCGAGCGGGACTTTCCGCCACGACAGCCCGACGGCCACGGTCTTTATGCCGGGCACACGAGCCCTCATGTACTTGAGCCCCGGTACCGGCACGTTTTCGCCTATCGGGTAAGTGACTAAGTCAACCTCATGACCAAGCTCAGCCAGGGCGCGGCAGCGATTAAGTACGCTTATCGGCGTTCCCCGGGGCGAGTACACAGGGTGAGGGGAGACCATCAAGATGTGCATTCAAGCCACCTCCGCTGCCGTCAAGGGCTTCGCCCCACTGCTTTCTGTGCCCACGAGCATCACCCGTCGGATGTCATCGGGCCTGCGGCGACTGCGCAGGGTCAAATATGAGGGGAGACCGATGAGACCGAAGAGAGCTGTTTGGGCCGTTAGACACGCACCCACGGCGACCCCTTGGGCTACGGTGGCCATTCCGGCCGCAACCAGGAGGGCGCTGAACGTGCCCTCCCGCAAACCGTAGCCGCCCATGGCGATAGGCAACATCGTGACCAGGTTGGTGACGGTGACGACCACGCCGGCGTACGCCAGGGGGACATGGTCGACCCCGACCGCCCGCATGTAACACCACTGGCTGGTCACGGCGCAGCACCAGAACAGGCATCCCCGCAAAACGGCGGCACCCAGGGCCCCTCTGAGGGCCCGGAACCCCTCCAGCGTCCCTAGAACTTTGGCGAGCGGTCGCAACAGCCGGCGATCAAGCCAACGACGCGTCGAGAGCCAGCCCGCCAGCGGACTGAGAGTGGCCACCACGAGCCCCAAACCAAAGGCCAGCGCGACAAGGACCGCGGGCCACGCCCGGTTCACTTGGCCCCCGGCCCAAGTGACGCCGATACCCAAGCCCATCAGCACCACCATCCCCGGGAAGTTGCACAGCCGCCGCAAGACCACGCTGGCCACACCGACCTGGCATTCGTCAGATTGCTCGGCTACGGTCACTGCCCGCAGCACGTCACCCCCGATGGAGCTCGGCAACGCGGCGTCGAAGACGTCCCCTGCCAGCTCCAGGCGGAAGCAGCGTCTATAAGTCCGTCGCAAGCCAAGGGAACGCAGCACCCCCCACCACTGCCAAATCGTCACCACGGCGCCGAGCACGCCCAACCCGAAGCCCAAGGCCATCCATTTCGAGGAGGCGTGGGTGAGCGCGCGTTCCACCGCCCCGAGGCTCCCTTTGCGTACCAGGTAGGCCAACAGCGCGCCCGAGACGGCGAACTTCGCCAGAGTTATTATCCGGCCTCGTCTTCGCGTGGTCATCGAAAACCCTACTGGGGCCCTCTATCGGATGAACGGCCCCAGCCGTTAGCGGGCACCCGGACCACCGCTGGCGACAACTGGCCATCGAGCGCCATCCCCGTCGTCTGTGCCTCTGACAGGTCCAGCGCGAAGCCGGCGCGACGACGCACAACATACGTGCGGCGCTGACCGTTCTCGTAATAGCTGCGGGTTATCACTTCTCCGAGCAAGCCGACACAAAGGGCCAGAACACCGAGCACAACAAGCATCGTGGCCAGTGAGACCCACGTGTCCCCACTCAATATCTGGAACCGGTCCAGGTGCTGAGCGACAAGCAGTGTCACGGCCATAAGCGTGCCTGTAACCGAAAGCGCCGCAATACGGCCGAAGAACTGGATCGGACGGGTTAGGTACTCGAGCAGGAACTTGACCGTCAGTAAGTCCAAGAGCACCCGGAACGTGCGCGATATACCGTACTTGGACGTGCCCCGTATACGTGGACGATGATTGACGGGTATCTCGGTTACCCGAGCACCAGCCATGCTGGCCAGCGCCGGGATAAATCGGTGCATCTCGCCGTACAGTTTCAAGTGCCGGACAACACCCGAGTCGTAAGCCTTCAGTGTGCAACCGTAGTCGTGTAGTTCGGTCCCCGTCGTGCGCGATATAAGGCGGTTGGCTACCCGCGAGGGAAGCTTCCGCAGTATGAGCTTGTCCTTGCGATTTACCCGCCAGCCGCTCACAACGTCGTACCCCTCCGCCATAGCCTCCAACAAACTGGCAATGTCGTGTGGATCGTTTTGCTGATCGCCGTCCATCACAACGATAACCTTGCCCTCGGCGACGTCAAAGCCGGCGCTTATGGCAGCTGTTTGGCCGAAGTTCCGGCGGAACTGGACTACTTTTACTCGGCGGTCGCGACGTTGCCACGCAAATGCCCGCTCTCCGGTGGCATCACGGCTCCCGTCGTCGACCAGTATTAGCTCTGCGACAACGGGGACCGTGTCGAGGACGCCAAGCACTTCTTCAATCACGGGATTGACGTTGTCTTCTTCGTTATAAAGTGGCACCACGACGCTGAGCTGGACCTGCTGGTTCTTCTCTAAACCACCTGAGCCGGTGGCGAAAAGATCGTCCCGCTCATACTGGTCCGCTGACAGCCTGGTATCGCTACCGTCCTCGATCCTCAAATGACTGTTCCCTTTCTCGTTAGGTCCGAAACGGAAAGCTGACCGCGCTGCTATTACTCGACGCGTGTCTGAACCTATTTAGCGTGCCATTGACTCGACGTGCGCCAAACTTCTCGTGGAGTGACAGGTAGGTAGGAGGCTGCCATCGGCGTTTAGGACCGATAGCCGTTTGCTTTAACCTCGACAGTGGGTGGGTGCCATCATCTCGGCCGGTCGTGCACAGAGTGTTACATTAGCCGCTCAACGTGAAGGCGGCGAGACCTTCCGTCATTGCGGAAATTGCCACGGTCCGCGCGTTCGGAGAGGTTGCCCACCTGCCAGAACGTACCAATTACCGCCCAGCGGGGTCGACACATCCCGCTTGTGACCGCCGCCGGCACGGCGCTAATTCCTCGTCCCTGTGTGCCTCGGGTACAAGAAGGGCGACCCTATCGGCCGAGCGCCGGTCCTGGACAGGGTCCTTCACCTCGTCAGGCTGCAGGTTGAGGTTTAGTGCACACCGACTCCAAGCTGAGATCACACTCGCCTAGGAGTCAAGAAGGGCGCCGCCGCAATCGAAGAGCACGCCAGCGCAGTTCGGAACGGTCATGACACCGGCCTATTGCGGTACCGCCTCACAAGTTCACGCGCTGCGACCTGCATTCGCACAGGTGGCAGCCCTCGAGCAATGAGGGTCAGGTCGTCCACCACCATTTGACCGATCTCATAGAACGCTTGGGGGATACCACCGGCTCGGTGAGCCGAGAGTACAAGACCATCGAGGTGCCGCGCCGGATAGTCGGCGGGCACTGGCTCATCCGGCCAAACATCAATGCCGGCAAGCAACCGGCCCACGCGGACTCTCTCCAGCAGCGCCACGTAGTCCACTACCGACGCGCGGCTGACTAACACTAGTCGGGCGCCTGCGGGGAGTAGGTCGAGCTGTTCGCTGCCCAGAAGGTGCTCGGACTCATCCGTAACCGTAGCTAGTACGAATACCAGACTACTGTGGACCAGCAACTCCGACAGCACGGAAGGGATTACGCCCACCTGTTGGAGGGCGCTATCCGGCAGCCATGGATCGTAGACGCGAATGGTAGGTCGGAACGGCTCCAGCAATGGCAGCAACGCTCGCCCCAAGTTGCCAAGCCCGATGAGGCCGATATCGGCTCCGTGCAGCAGCATAGCGTCCATATTGCCAGCGGAGACGTAACGTTCCCGGTTCGAGCGAAAGGCACGGTCTTCGCGAGATATACCTCGTGCCAAGTCCAACGCCATGCCCAGGGAGTATTCGGCTACCGCCGTGGCATAGGCGGGCCCGCAGGCTAGCACGTGGATGCCTCGTTCGAAGCACGTCGCATAATCGACGTTGGGGTAGAAATTGCCCTCCACATTAAGCAGCGCCCGCAGCTGTCGGGCGCGAGCGAGCCGCCCTGTCGGGAGGTCTGGCTGTCCCACGATGGCGAACGCGTCTGGAAGGACCTCATCGAGCCTTTCGGGTCTGCCCTCGAGATCGATGACGTCGAACCGCCGCTCGAACTCGGCACGGGTCTGTTCGGTGAAGATGCGACTGGCGCGTTGCGGCTCCGGTGTCAGGATTACCACTGGCCGGACTGACGATTCGTGCAATGTATAAGTCACCGCTCGGCTCCTTCGTGACTCCAACACCTAAAATAGCGTGATAGCAATTATAACACCTGCCAGTGTACGCGTCCAACGAGCGGCGGTTACAGCCCAGAACCGCCTTTAGGCGTAGCCTTCTCACCGGTGATGACGCTCTCCCACCGGTCGTCATCCAGCATTAAGCGTCGAACCTAATGAGGGCCGGCGGTGCAGCCCCACCAAACAGCTACCTTCCACTCGGTACGCCCTCAAAAGCTCGCATACCTAAAGGCCCGTCCTACCGGCCAGCGATAGTTCATGGTCAAATCCCCTTCTGGGCCGCCGGGGACTTTGCAGCTCCAACGCTGACCCGAAGGGCGGACCCGCGGATCAGCTCGTCCGCGTCCAGGTGTAACGAGGCAATGTCTCTGGGTGCCAGGCTTAGCAGCAGCTCACTTCGCCATGCGAACTTCAGAGGACACCTTCGCCGTCTTCGTCCCGCAGCGCCCAGGCGACGACGAGTACCTGTATTAGGTCCGCCCGCCATGCTCCGAACCGGCCTCGACGGCTGCGTGGTGCTATCCCCCCGGGAGTGCGAGACCTTTGCTCCACTGCTGCGCCAGGCCATCGACTAGTGCGTAAGACGGGACGGCGTGCATTTCCCGTCCGAGGTCATAGCGACGTCGGATTGGGGCGGCGTCGTCGCGCAGGTGTGCCGTGGGACATGAGCCGTGATTTTCTTCGTGCGTAGTGTGGGACAGCTCTCGGCAGCCGGAGCGGTGTCCTGGCAGCGCAGCCGGTCAGTCATCGAGCTTGGTGGGCGACACCTGCCACCGGCCCGAAAGAGTGAGTGATCTAAGGCGGAGTGCCTCCCCGCGCGTAGGACCACCTGGCTGAAAGACCTCTATTTAGAAGTCGCGTTTATCGCGGGAGTCTTACCTTTCTCGGCCTGTTTACGGAAGGCAATCTCAATGCACGTCGGGGTTTCCAGGAGCCGGTTGTTCGGTCCAAACAGCGGGGTTCGTTGACAATCGGTCGTTGTGCAAGAACGGCGGGCGACACACTCGAACTGCGCTGCGACAGCGGTGTCGCTAAAGCGGAAGTTGCTGTGTTCGACTACGAGGTACCCCCTAGGCTTCAGACAGCGGGCAAGGTCAGTGACTGTGACCTCGAAGGCCTCGAAGGTTATCCGGTGAGCACAGGACTCGGGGTGCTGAGTACCGAGGTCACCGTGCCGAAAGACTGCCATGCACAAGATTGCGTCATACAATCTGGACGCCTCAGCTTGCGTGGAGCTTGCACGTACAAAGTCGAGGCGAGCGTCCTGAAGCCGACGCTGACGTCGCTTGCAATCGGCGATATTGGCGCGGCTTATATCTACGCCCTTGATGTATGCGGACGGGAAATACTGGCGGAGCGAAACACCTCCTCCCCCGTCGAACACCCAAAGGAGAGAAGACGGATGTCGTCGTCGCCCTCCCCGATCCAGTCGCGTAGGGCAACGAAGACCTCGGGGTATCGGTTCGCCTCAGTGTCGTTGTGCGGCTGAAAGAGATTGCCGGGACGACTAAGTCGCAAGGATCAAGAGCGTCGGACCCCGGTGCTGGTAGCCAGCGCCAGAAGGAGTCGAGTTCCGCCCGCCAGCTTACCTGCGGCGAGGCGACGCTTGACCATCGTCACCCCTGGGGGCATCGCGACCGAACAGCAGGCCCGGCCGCAATGCGAATCTGCCCGGGCCGATGTCAAGGTCAACTGCTGACAAGCTCCGCTCGCGGCAAAGTGGCTATACCCAGGGGACGAGCTCTACGAAACTATTGAAATCCTGGATGAACAGGGCGCTCTCGTCGAGCTGGCCAATGCCGGCCGCTAGGCCCTGCAGCTGGGTCCCTAAAAGAATCAATGCCGCCGCAGCAGCTCCCGCACCAGCCAGCGACACACGACCATCGGATACGAAGAGGATGAGCAGGCCAAGCACGCCCCCCGAGACGACTGCTGTCAGCGTCCCGCCGGCGACGCCCTGGACGCCCCGTTTGCGGACCAGTTGCCGCAATGCCTGT
>Ga0181517_10004327_pt1 | contig 13006 bp, 12 predicted proteins | sample PEATcosm2014_Bin_31_FD_119748 | JGI IMG/M metagenome (GOLD analysis project Ga0181517, IMG submission 119748) | Peatland microbial communities from MTU Mesocosm Facility, Houghton, MI, USA - PEATcosm2014_Bin01_30_metaG | ecosystem: Environmental > Terrestrial > Soil > Wetlands > Peat | place... | reverse complement strand
GCAATCCTTGGCCGAGGTCTCCCACTCCCACGCGATCGCCGCCTTCCTGGGCTCTCAGAACGGGTCCTGGCTGGTGATCGATCCGGCCATGCTCACCGTCTCGCACCCGCCGGCACTGGACGCCTGGGTCGCCCTGGCCCCGGCCGCGAAGCAGCCGGCGGTGATCGCCTATTCGCGCACGGCCGGCGTCGTCAAGATCCTCGGCACCCAGACCATCTCGCCGACGGCCACCGAAACGGACGTTCTGACGCTCCTGAAGGGCTACCTGCCGCAGGGCAAGGGTTTCGTGACCATCAAGGGCCAGAAACGGTACCTGGGCCTCCGTCCGGCCCCTGCGGGCCTCCGCTTCGCCATTCACGGCAAGCCGATCCAATCGATGCAGGCCGTGCTAGCACCCTTGAACCCGGGCGAGTATCCCTACCAGGTGGACCTCTCGACCCAGTTTCAGGTGGTCCCCGACCAGGGCCAGTACGGGATCTGCTATGCCGAGGCCCCCACCAGCCTGTTTAACGCGGCAGTCTACCGGGCCTTCGGGCCGGCCAACTTCTACCCGTTTTCGCCCTGGTACGCCGCCGCGGCCACCGATGGCAGCAACGGCGGCATGGCCGGCGACGTGATTCAACTGTTCGGGCAAACCGGCACCATACCCCTGTCCTTGATGCCCCGCTGGGGCAACCTGCCGGCCGGCTATCAGGGCGACGCGGCCCAGCACACGCTCTTGGGCGTCTACGGGCCGCCCAACGACACGAGCCAGAACCTCGGCTACATCGCCGCGGCGATCGCCCGGGGCCTGCCGATCACCTGCGGGATCTCGGTCGGCAACGGGTTCAACCCGGACAGCCAGGGCTTCATCACCTACGCCGCCGGCGCCGGCAACGGCGTAAACCACGAGATCACCGTCTGCGGCGGGACGTTCACTTCGCCCAACTACCCCGGCCGGTGCTTCTGGAAGATCCTCAATAGCTGGTCGAGCACTTGGGGCGTGGGCGGCTACGCCTACCTCGAAGACAAGTTTTTCACCCAAGACAGCGATCTGTGGGTGATCGTGAATGTGTCCGCGGCGCCAGATTATTCGTTTGATTCACCGCCCGGAGCGGAGAGGCAATAGGGGAGAGGCAATAGGCAATAGGGGATAGGAGAGCCGCGCGGCCCCAACCGGCGGCCTATGACCTGTGACCTATGACCTCAGTTTGTAGGGTGCGTGAAACGCACCACAACCCGCGGGAAGAGGCAATAGGCAATAGGAGATAGGAGAGCCGCGGAGGCCGACGCAGCGGCCTATGACCTATGACCTATTGCCTATCACCTGCCCGCCTCCCCGCCACTAACCACTAACCACTCGCCACCCGCCACCCATGGACCTCCTGTTCGAGCAATACAAGCCGGGCGTGAGTAGCTCCTACGCGGCGGTGATCCACGAGTTTTGCGGCCCGGACGTGCACGCCGAGCTGCGGGTCGCCAGCGGCCACCGGTTTACGGCCCTCTGGCCGTCGTCGGCCCAGCGGGCCGCCGGCGTGCCCAGCGGCGTGGCCTGGCTGCCGCCGCTTGCCGACCAGGAGCTAGCGGATCCCACGCGGTGGAAGGTCGTACCGTTGGAGCAATTCGGCTGCCGGGAAAGCCCCGCCATGATCGCCTGGTGCAACGGCCAGGTGGGCCAGCCCTACAGCCTGCGGGCCGCGATCGACGCGGGCCTGCAACACGTGCTCGGGCTGCCGTCGCCCAAGCCCGTCCTAGGCTGGTTTTGCAGCGAGGTCTGCATTGCCGCGCTCAAGCGGTGCGACGGCCCGCTCCTGGCGCTGCCGGACGGCCTGTGCCCCACGGACCTCGACCAATGGCTCGCCGGGCTGCGCTCCTACATGCCCTCGAGCTGGCAGTACAGCCGGTTGCGCCAGCGGATGGAGGCCCGTGCCGAGAGACTCGGCCTGTCATTTACTCCGATCGAAGCAAAGAAAATGGAGGTTTTATGAAGACGCGTTGCAAGTTCAAGTGCCTGTCCATCACCCGGAGAAAACAGTCCGTATACAAGGACGGCCGGAGCGAGGTGAAAGAAGTCAACGACGCTGAGCTGTTTGCCGTGGGCGCCGAGGACGGACCCGAAAACAAGGCGTTTTTTGAGTCCACTCCCGGAGGCATGCTGCACGTGAGCACGATCCGCGCTGACGTATTTGAGCTTGGCAAGAGCTATTATCTCGACATCACCGACGCCGATTAGCGGGCAACGGTGCGTTTCACGCACCCTACGGAGCCCGCAGCACCAAAAGACCCAACCCGCCAATCCAATCCCTAATCCCTAATCCCTAATCCCTCTTTCCAACTTCGTAAGAAACCATCCTTTTTTCTCTAGGAGACTGTGCTATGCTTTGTGCGAAAACGGCCCTTGGGGCCATCGCGTGCGTGCTGCTGCTGTGCGTTTCCGCCTTCGGCCAAGACCCGACGCCGGCCCAGTTGCAGCAAGTCCAAAACGACGTGACCGCGCTCACCGCGGCCGTCACTGCCGACCAGGCCGCCCAGGCCCAGGTCGCCACCGACCAGGCGGCCGTCACGGCCGCCAACACCCAGCTTGCGACCGACACCACGGCCCAGCAGGGCACGGCCGCGGCCGTCACCACGGCCGTCACGCAACTGGTGACCGACGTCGACGCGCTCCAGACCAGCGACGTGACGAAGTACCGGCTTTTAAGCGGCGCGCTCAAGGGGCTCGTGGCCAAGAAAGGTGCAAAGGGAGGCTTTGGCGGGTTTCATTTCCCGTTCCCCTTCCCCTTCATCAACCCCTTCCCACAGCCGCAGCCTTATCCGCCGTATTATCCGCCGTATCCTACGCCGGCCCCGGCGCCGCACGCGGCGGCCTTTCCGCACCCGTTCCATCACCACTTTTTCCGCCATGCCGTTTCGCCCTACGACTACGGCTATGGCGAGGACTACGGCGATGAAGACGACGTCGAGGCGGGTCCGCACCCCGGCCCGCACCCGTATCCCGGTCCGCACCCCTGGGGTGGCGGATGGGGCGGTTACGGCGGGTTCGAGTACCTCTTAAACCCGGCCACCGGCACGTACATGTGGTACAACCCGCTGACCGGCCAGTGGATTTTGTGAGACCTCCATCCGTGATGCCGCGCGGGCTGGAGAATTCCGCCCCCCGCGGCTGTTGAAAAAGGGGCAATAGGCAATAGGCGATAGGAGAGCCTCCGAGGCCGAACCAGCGGCCTATGACCTATTGCCTATTGCCTCTCCCCTTCTCGCCACTAACCACTCGCCACTAACCACTCCCATGTTCGCCACCGCACTGAAACTGGTGACCCCCGGGGTCCTCTTGGCCGTCGCCGCCGGCGCGCTGTTGGCGCCTTCCAGCCACAGCGGCACGCTCATTGCGCAGGCCGCACCGGGCGGCGTGGGCGACTGGATCGACACGCTCATCAAGTCGGGCGGGGCCTTGGGCGTGCTGGGGTTTTACCTGTACTACCGGCTCACCGTGGCCGACCCGCGGGAGCAGAAGGCGGCCCGCGACGAGCGGGCGGCGATGGCCCAGGCCAGCGAGGTCCGGCTCGATAAGCTGATGGCCGCCCACCAGGAAACCGTCACCGCCTTCAGCACGGCCGCCACCCGGATGGCCGACCTCAACGAGAAAATGGTCATGCAGTGCGGCGGCGGAAGGCCGCTGCAACCGCGGTAAAGAGGCAATAGGTGATAGGCAATAGGCGATAGGAGCGCCGCGCGGCGCGAACCAGCCGCCTCCGACCTATAACCTATTACCTATGACCTATTGCCTCTGCCCCCACCATGCCCGACGACACGAACATCCTGGTGCTGGCGAAGGGGGCCGAGCGGTACGTCTTTTTTTACGACGACGCGAGCCGCGCGGAGCTGCTCCGGACGCTCGGGCGGTTCGCATCGAATCCCGAGCTGAGTTTCGATTGGTTCGACGCGGCCACGCTGAGCAAGAAGCTGAGAGGAGAGGCAATTGGCCACAGGAGAGAGGCAATAGGCGATAGGCGATAGGAGAGCCGCGGAGGCCGAACCAGCGGCCTATGACCTATTGCCTATCACCTATTCCCTCTCCGCCATGACCCGAACCACCTTTTACTGCCCGACGTGTCATGCGGCGATGATCGCCGCGGTGTCGCTGCCCTGCGGCAAGCCGCCCGTGCGGCACATCCGCTTCGAGAATCTCGCCGGAGAGCGGATTACCGCCTGTCCCCAGTGCCACCGCGATTTTTCGCGTGCCACCGCCGAACAGTTTGAGGACCAACTAGCCAGGAATTGGTGACGCCATGACCACGCTTGCCTTGCCTGATCGCCGCCTCGCCCTGCCCCGACGCCGGCGCGGCCACGTGGGTGCCGGTTCCCCTGACACGCTCGCCTTCTGGCACCGATTTTTGGCCACCACGCTGCCGACGCTCGTTTCCAATTCTACTGCGGCGGCGCCAGCCGACTGCGATCCAACAGGCACCACACACGGCATCGCTTCCTATTCGCTGACGGTGTGGGGCAACACCTTTACGCTCTCGCAGGTCAACAACGCCCTCTCGGTGCTGCTGCCTAATTCGGGCGGTAGAGAGTACGAGCGCATGACGGTTTTTGCGACAACCGGAAGCAGCAGCACGACCCCGTTTGGTCTCGCTCTTGTTCCGACCGGCTCGGGTCCGGGCGCGCCGACGGTTTTCGACTTCTCCGTGTCGCTTGGATCGCATATTCCATCGGAACTACCGTTCGAGTTGTTTCTGGGAGTTGATTCAAACTCTGCTCATTGTGCTGGTCCTGCTATTGATGGATCATCGACGGCAACCTATGTCAGCTTGCTGCCCAGCACGGGCAGTTCTGGCATGTTGGACGCGCAATTGAACCTACTCGGGGGCACAGCGTTCTCCGTGGGTAGCCCAGATGCTTATGGCGGAAAGCTCGAATACAAACTAGTTTTCCGGCCAACTTCAACGACCAACCTCTATATCGTTGAACTTTGGGGGCGTGGCGTGGCGTTGGGCAACTCTGATTCGCCAGATTGGGAGATGCTCGCTTCCGCGTCGCAAGCCTACGCCAATGAAACGGTGCTATACCCGGTAATGCTGCTGTATACTTCTGCGGCAGCAGCCCAGCAGGTGCAGCTTAACTTAATCCGCTTCGGGACCGCAGGCACCGAGGGGGCTGGACAAGAGCCACTCGATCCGGCCGTGATCTCGCGGAACAAGCCGGTGTATTCCGTGCTCGCCGACGCCAATGCGGTCTTGCCGCCAGCCGACTGGGCGAGTAATTCGATTAAAGGTGGATCGCTCGTCACGGGTATCGGTGTAGCGTCGGATGGTCTGCCACAAGTCATGTTTTCTCGTGGGATTAGCGAGACGATCAAAGTAGACATGATGCTTGCCAAGGCGAGCAACGCTGCTGGAACGGCGTGGGGAACGCCAACGGAGATTTTCGGGCAGGGCGACTTTGCCTACAACATGATCGGGCTCAAGTCGAACTACAGCGGTGCGAGCGTCAGCATCGTCACCAACTCCGATGGAAGCCGCACGCTGACGGTGAACGATAGCAATGGTCCAAGTACCGCCACGCTCTCGGTTGGAGCAACAACGCCAACCTACGAGGTTACTCTTCTATCCGCCATTCTATCCAACAGCAGCGGCGTAGGTTCGTGGATAAACGGTGGTTTTACTTCCGGCCATCCCGATTCAAGCTGGACGATCAGCATTGCCGAGGACCCGGCAACAAATGCCTACGAACTCGGCGTGCCCGCTGGTTGGCTTGCAGACACTACCGGCGGCGCTGTGTCGGTGAACAATAGCACGTTCACTTACCTCAGCATGTGCCCGAACGTATGGAACGCGGCCTTGGCAATCGCGGGCAGCAATGCTGTTGTGTTGGGGGTCGTGGATCGGGTCAACAGTTCGACGGGCGGCAGCCAGTTGGTTTTCAAGGTCAGCAGCAACGCAAACCAAACCACGCCAACCTGGACGACGACCGGGGCTGCCGGCGGCGGGGCGGTTGACCTGAGTTTCATCGGCGGTCACTTCGCGGTCTCCTATTCTGGCGTGCCGTTTTCGGGCATTTATCTGCCAGCCTCGGCGGCGCTCGGTTCGTCGTATCCCAATGGGTTGTGGTTGTTTGCCCTCTACGCTGGAGCGGGCGCTTCGCTCGATCTGGTGGCCTGCAATCCATCGACCTCAAGCTGTTTGCCGTCAATTTCGTCCGGCGCAGCCGTGTCAAGCGAGTGGTCTTACGTGTCGCTTGCCTTCTCGACAACAGAGCCATATCTGGCCGTCCTATCGGATGGGACGCCGATTATTGTGGGCCATCAGGGCAACTTTGTAACCTTGGCTTACGGCTCTAATGCTAGCCCGTTGACTGCGGCAGACTGGTCGCAAAACACGTTCAATGGTCTGAGCGGTCAGCCACTAATTCTCGCCAATGCCGCGCCTTCCGCCTGTGCCGTGAACGAGGGATACGTCTACATTGTCACTACGATCGAGCAGGCCAACGGGCGGGCCGGGTTCTCGCTCTGGAAATCAACGCAGGCCCAAAGCGGCAGCACGATCGCTACGGCACAATTTCAGCTTGCACCCGAATCGCCTTTAGTCGGCCAATCCAGCGAATTCGGTCGCATCGAATACCCGTTCCTGTGGACCAATGCCGGGAGCGTGCTGCTGGCCTACACGGTATGGAGGCGGAATGTGGTTTGCCTCGTTGACCCGCAGGGTCTGACGAGAGATTTGGCCAACTGCACTATCGACGCGAGCGGCTTTCTCTGGTCGGGGCCTGCGCTTTTGGACAGCGACGGCTATGCCTCGAAACCGCACATGCCGATTCACCTAAACGCAACCAACAACCGACCGTTCATCGCCTATAACTACGCCTCCGGAGTTTTTCAGAACGCTACCACCGGGATGCTTGATTCATCGGGATATACCCAATTAAGCACGCTTACCAACACCATTGCCGACGCCACGAGTTCGCCGGTGCTGGTCGGCGCGACCAACTTCACGCTGCCGGCGCTAGGCGGCGGGCTGACGGCGCAACAGGTCCGCAATGCGATGGCCCTGGCCCTGTCGAGCGGCACCACGCCGGCTGCCGGCTCGATCGACGCCCAAATCGCCGCCACACAGCAGGCCGGCTCGGCGGTGACGCTGCCGAGCCTGCCGAGTGTGTGGACCATGGCGATCGACGCGGCCGTCGCCGGCGCGCTGCCGACCGACTATCTCACCTCGGCCGAACAATCGAAGCTCGCCAACCTCGACGCGGCCGTCAGCAGCCGGCAGCCCGCCGGCAACGTGACCGTCGGCGCCTACGCCAGCGGCCAAGTGCCCCCCAATGCCGCCGCGATCGCCGCCGCTGTTTGGCAGGACGCCACCAGCGCCGACTTCACCGTCGCCGACAGCGCCGGCGCGCTCCTGTCGGCCACCCAGGGGATCAGCTCCGGCGGCCTCAGCTCCGGCCAGGCCGCCCAGCTCGCCAGCCTCGTTTCCATGGTCGCCGCATTCGTGCCCGCGCAGGTATCCCTAGTCTCACCCGTTGCCCTCGGCGGCCAACTCCACGTTACCGTTGGCACGAGCTACGGCACGAATACCAACAACGCCATCACCATTGGCCGGTCCTGGTGGCCCGACATTAGCGAGGCCGGCATTGCCCTCCGCTGGACCGAGCGGCTCGGCGATCAGTTAGCCGCGTCGCCCACTTTCGTCGCCCCCGGTGCGGCGTTAACCGCCTCTGCCGTTAGTTTTGAGCTGACCTCTGAGCAGACGTCACAACTCACCCCAGGCTGCCAATACTCCGTCGTCGCCGAGGCCGTCCTATCCAGCGGCGAGGTAATCGTTTTGGCAAAGTGGGAAGGATATGCCGAGGGGGGGGGTTAGGTTCTTTCCGACCCGGGCCGAACGGGCTAACCGCCGGTTGTTGGGGCCCTTTTTTATACAGACGGTGAAAACAAGGACCCCTCCACCACTCGACCAGGGGGCAGAAAAACGGCCGGGCACGATCGTCGCGGCCAGCGCGGCACTCGGCATCAATCGGAAAACGCTCGAGGAGTGGCTGAGACGTGGCGCGCCAGAAAAAGGGCGCGCGGGATATGACGTGGCGGCGATTCGAGCGTGGAAAGAAAGTCGGAAAAAAGCACCGGCCATCGACTGGGAGTGGAGACTAAAGCGGGAGAAGGCGCGAATCGCACGGTTAGACCGGCGGCGGCGCGAGAGTGAGCTGGTCGACCGCCAGGCGGCGCTGCTTTGCTGGGCGATCCTGGCGCGGAGGCTGCAGCAGGCCGGCACCGCGCTCCAGAAAACATTCGGGCCCCCGGCGGCAAAAATCATCAACTACGCGATCGAGGACTGCAATCGTGAGGTGGCTTCTACTTTTGGTGGCGATCGTGACGCCGGTCCAAAGAAACGCTGAGCTCGATTTCCGCCAAGCTACCGCCGGCGCACTCACGCGGATCATCCGCCCGCTGCGGCAGTGGGCCGAGGAGGAGCTGGTAATCCCGGAGGGCCGTTACGTCGGCCAGCGGTGGAGCGCGGAGACGCAACCGTTTGGCGCGCTGCTCTTCGACCTGATCGACTCGCACCGGTGGCCGCGGCACGTGGTGACCGGGTGCGTGCAATCGGGGAAATCGCTTCACGATTACGTCGCGCCCACCCTGTACCACCTCTTTGAGCAGGGCGAAAACGTGGTCAACGGGATCCCGACCATGGACCTCGCGCACGACAAGTGGTCCAAAGAAATTCTTCCGGCCATCCGCGCCAACGTGAAATACCGCGCGCTATTGCCGTCGAAAGGTCCCGGCAGCCGCCAGGGCGTCGGGAATCTCGAAAAGGTGCAGTTTCAGAACGGGATGGAACTCAAGTTTATGAGCGCCGGCGGCGGGGACGAAAAACGCAGCAGCTACACGTCCCGAGTACTCGTAGCCACCGAGCTCGACAAGTACGATACGGCGGCGGGGGCGTCGCGGGAGGCGGATCCCGTATCGCAGATGGAGGCCCGGCTGGCGAGCAACGACATTTTCGAGCGGCGGTTTTACGGCGAGTGCACGGTTTCGGTGCCCGAGGGCCGCGTATGGCGAGAGTACCTTGCGGGGACGGCCAGCAAGATCATGTGTCCGTGCCCGCACTGCCGCGAGTTTGTATGCCCGGAGCGAGAGCACCTGGCGGGGTGGCGCGAGGCTGAGACCGAGCTGGCGGCGATCCGCCAATCTCATTTTTGTTGCCCCGCGTGCGGCCACGAGATCAGCGAAGACGAGCGCCGCGTGATGAACCTCCTGGCGAAGGTCCTCCACCGCGGCCAGTCGATCGACCGCCGGGGCCGCATCACCGGCGATCCGCCGGAGACATTGACACTCGGATTTCGCTGGAATGCTTTTAACAATTTGTTCTGGACCGTCGGCGCCATTGGCTGGAAGGAGTGGCAGGCCCTGCGGGCCGATGATGAGGACTCGGCCCAACGGGAGCTGGATCAGTTTTATTGGGCCGTGCCGCACCAACCGCCGGAGCTCGACCTGGTGCACTTCCGCGCCGACGCCGCCCGCAAGCGGTTCGGACAATGGCCCAAGGGCCAGTTTCCGCCGGAGGCCGTGCATTTCACGGTCGGTCTCGACCTGGGAAAGCGAGTCGGGTACTGGGTGGCGATGGCCTGGCTGCCGGACGGGCGGGGACATATCGTCGATTACGGTACGATCGAGGTCCCCAGCGACGACCTGGGCGAACAGCGGGCCATCCTCGTGGCGCTCCGCGATTTCCGGGAGCGGGTCGAGTGCGGTTGGAACTGGCCGGGCCACGATCCCCGCGTGCCCGACCAGGTGTGGATCGACGCCCGCTACCAGGGCGAGACAAAGGGCCGGCGCCCCTCGGGCGTAGGCGTGGTCTACGATTTCATCTCCGAGAGCCAGGGTCTGCACGGCCAGCGCTACCGGCCCTGCCTGGGGTTTGGCGCCTCGCAGCTCCATGGCGCGGTCTACTCTCATCCTCACAAGAAAGAAAAAACGGTCAAATACCTCGGAGAGCAATACTACCTCGAATGGGAGCGGGACAGCGGCTGCCACGTCTGCAAGATCAACAGCGACTATTGGAAGGTCCAACTCCAGGAGCGGCTCTCGATTCCGTCGCTGGATGCGGTCGGCGCCCCGAACGCGGGCGCCGTCACGCTCTACGCCGGCAGCACCACCGAGCATGTGACCTACTGCAAGCACATCGCCGCCGAGCGGCCGGTCAAACGCTTCGAGAAGGGCGTCGGCGAGACGATCGGCTGGGAGCGGGAGAGCCGCGCGAACCACTACTTCGACGCCAGTTACCTGGCCGTGGCCGCGGGCCACTTCTGCGGCGTGCGGATCGTGCGGGTCGCCCGGGTGCCGGCGATTATGAGCCGCCACCAGCCGCAGGCCGCAGGCGATCCCTCCCGCCCGCGTTCGCTGATGCCCGACGGCCGACCCTTCCTCGTCTCGCAGCGAGGTCCCCATTAACCCCGGAGATCGTATGAGCACGAAAACGAAACGCAAACCGGCCGAGGATTTCGGCCCCGAGATCGATCTGCCAGCCCGGCCCGCCGCCGAGAGCGGCACCGGCGACGACGCGGCCCCGGCCGCCGCCGCGGCGACCGACGCGGCCGAGACGCCCGCCCGCCCGCCCGCGCCCTCGCCCACCGCCCGGATGACGATCGTGATCCCCTACGACGCGCAACTGCCGCCCAACGCCACGGTGGCGGCCGAGCTGCACCTGAACGTGCAGCTCCGCCGCGTCGACTCCCGGCGGGCGTTCAAGGCGGTCTGGTCGGCTTTGCTGCGCGACAAGGCCCGGCTGGCATCCGGCCGGCCGGTGATCGCGATGAGCGAGGCGGTCCAGTGGATCGTCGAGCGGATCGCCGAGGGCCTGCACTCGCCCTAAATGCCGAACTGTTCTTCGAGATACTGATCCCAGACCGCTTTGCCGCTGGGATTGTTAACCCCGACTGTGTTCCAAGCAGGCTTCAGCGCCCAAATCCAGGCCCGTTCCGCTAGCTCCAGGTCCGCCGGCGCGCACGGATGGAAAAGAATATAGTCGGCAACGCGACCCGACCTTGCGTGTGCGCGAACGCGTGTAGGGAGGTTGCGGGACTGTCCGACGTACATCACCCGATGCCGACCGTTCTCGCGCTTGACGAGAAAGTAAATCCCCGTAACGCTGGCCTTCGGGCCCATGCGAAAGAGCGGTTTAAGATTTCCTAACTCCTCCGGTCCATCGCGTACTACCGCATCGATGTTTCCCGATATCGTCCGGCTGAGACTCAGACTACGCTTTCGGACCGCCTCGTGGCGCCGTTGAATTGAGGCGGCTTCGGAAAGGCGATCCTCCCGGCGCTCGTCGCGTGCTGCCTGGGCACCGGCCAGCGCGCCCAGAAGCCACGCAATGGACGCAGTTGGCTCCATTTTAAGAAGCGCGCCGACAAGTGCGGACGACGCAAACCCCTGCCCCCCCTCGACCATAAACTGATTGGCTCGGGCATGAATAAACGTGATGGGCTCGCCGTCGATTTGGACCGTGACCGAAGCGGGTGGTAGTACGGATAATAATTGCGGCGGCGCGGGTAATCCCATGGCGGCGGTCCTTCACTACTAGGACTGGGGCCGCACTGCCGACCACCGGCAGGTAGGGATTTTACCCTTCGGCGAGATTTTGATTGGTCTATTCTACCGCGAGGGCTGGCCCCATCAAGGGGCACACAATCCAGTCATTTCGCGCGGAATGCCGGCCCCTCTGCCAGTAGGGCGAGCGTACCGACAATCCGTCCCGCCGGCCGGCGATTTTGCTTGCCTTAGCGCCGGCGGCCTGGCTACGATTGCGCCTTCTGCCCTGGGCGCTGTGGGGCGACCGATACTCGCCCCCGGCGCTTTACTGCCGGCCCCCCTGGCACGGACGCCATGCCCGACACGGTTCCGCTCACCATCCGCGACGTGAAGCTGGCGTATGTGATGAACGCCGGCTACGACCTGCCGGATGGCGGCCTGACGATGGCCTACGCCTTTATCAAGGCCGCCCGGCAGCTCCTGGTGCTGCAATCGCACCACGTGGCCCACGGCGGCCGGGCGGAGGAAATCGAGGTCGACCAGACGCTGCTGGAGCGACAGATCGCCGCCTGCCAGCGGTGGATCTACTTCCAGCAGGGAGCCCAGCAGAGCCAGAACATCCGCGTCATGCGGCGGGGGGAACCGTTCATCCCGATCTATCCGGGCCCGTACTACGGGGACTAGCCGAAGTGGCAAGAAAAGACGCCAGGTCGATCGCCGAGCAGTTTTTTACGTTGCGAAACGACTACGACCTCGCGCGCCCCAGCATCTATCGCAAGCCGAAACCGGGGATCCTCTACACGGGCACGTCGGCCGACTGGCACATCCGGATTCAGGTCGCGTATTTTCAGATGGTCGAGCTGGCCCGCGAGCTCGTGCGCAACAATCCGTTCGTCGCGCAGGGTATCCGCCGCCTGGCGTCCAACGTGATCCAGGGCGGCTTTGTCCCGCACCCCAAAACGGGCGACCGGGCTTGCGACAAGGACCTCAAGGCCAACTGGAACGCCTGGGCCAACGACGCCAAGGCCGTGAGCACCGACGGCGAGAAGACCTGGCGCGACCTCGAGGTCTTGGCCATCAAGCACGTGGTGACCGACGGCGACCTGTTTTACATTCCGCTGGACGAGGAGCGGATCTGGCCGGTCGAAAACCACCGCTGCCGGACGCCCAGCTCGATCGCCAGCAACCGCAAGTACCACGTGATCCACGGGATCGAGTGCACCGACCGGCTCGAGCGGGTGAAGTACTGGATCACCAAGCGGGATTGGGACATCCACATGGCGGTCCGCCTGGTGAGCGAGGTGGACAAGTTCCCGGCCTACCGCCGCGACGAGATCACCGGGACCCGCGAGCGCGAGGTCTACCACCTCTACCGTCCGGACCGGCTCAGCCAGACCCGCGGCGTGACGGCCCTGGCGGCCGTGGCCGACATGGCGGGCATGACCGACGACCTCATGTTCGCGCAACTCGTGAAGGCCCAGGTCGCCAGTTGCTATG
>Ga0181517_10004319_pt1 | contig 13025 bp, 2 predicted proteins | sample PEATcosm2014_Bin_31_FD_119748 | JGI IMG/M metagenome (GOLD analysis project Ga0181517, IMG submission 119748) | Peatland microbial communities from MTU Mesocosm Facility, Houghton, MI, USA - PEATcosm2014_Bin01_30_metaG | ecosystem: Environmental > Terrestrial > Soil > Wetlands > Peat | place... | reverse complement strand
TGCTGGCGCTGGTGTGGCACTGGACGCACTGCATGGTCAGATGGAATCCGGTCAACGGAAACGACGTGGTGGAGTGATTGAAGGTTGACGTTGTCCAGCTGGTGGTGGAGTGGCAGATCGTGCAATCGGTGGGGAAGCCCGCAGCAACGTGAGCGGGATTTGTGGTTCCAGTGAAGTCGGCCTGGTGGCATCCATAGCAGGCGGTGGGCAGGGTAAGGTAGTTGTTGTTGGTGTGGCACGAGGCGCATGCGACGGTAGTATGCGCGCCGGTCAGCGGGAACGAAGTGGTGTTGTGATTGAAGGTGGCGCTTGTCCAGTTTGTGGTGCTGTGGCAAGTGGCGCACGTGGTGGGGAAGCCAACCGAGGCGTGCGGAGGACTGGTAGTCCCGTTCCAATCCGCCGTATGGCAGGAATAGCAATCCGTAGGCAGCGTGGTGTAGTTGTTGTTTACGTGGCACGATGCACAGGCTACGGTGGTGTGGGCGCCGGTCAGCGGGAACGCGGTGGTGTTGTGATTGAAGGTTGACGTGGTCCAACTGCTAGTTGTGTGGCACAGAGTGCAATCGGTGGGGAAACCGGCGGCCACGTGCGCGGGATTTGTGGTCCCGGTAAAGTCCGCCTGGTGGCAGCCGTAGCAGGCGGTGGGCAGGGTTGTGTAGTTGTTGTTGGTATGGCAGGCGGCACAGGCAACGGTGGCGTGGGCGCCGGTGAGCGGGAACGACGTGTTGTTGTGATTGAAAGTGGAGGTGGTCCAGTTTGTCGTGGTGTGGCACTGGGTGCAGTCTGTGGGGAAGCCGGCGGCGACGTGCGATGGATTTGTGGTACCGGTAAAGTCCGCCTGGTGGCAGCCGTAGCAGGCGGTAGGCAGGGTTGTGTAGTTGTTATTGGTGTGGCATTCCGCGCAGGGGACAGTGGTGTGCGCGCCGGTAAGCGGGAACGCTGTGTTGTTGTGATTGAAAGTCGCCGCGGTCCACGAGGTGGTATTGTGGCAGGTTTCGCACGTAGTGGGGAAGCCGGATGATACGTGGGGCGGACTCATGGCGCCCGTGAAATCTGCCTGGTGGCAGCCGTAGCATGCGGTTGGCAAAGTTGTGTAGTTGTTGTTGGTGTGGCACGAAGCGCACGGAACGGTGGTGTGTGCACCGGTCAGCGGGAAAGTCGTGGTGTTGTGATTGAATGTGGCGCTGGTCCAGTTGGTGGTGGTGTGGCAAGTGGCGCATGTTGTGGGGAAGCCTACCGTAGCGTGAGGAGGACTGTTGGTGCTGTTCCAATCCGCGGTATGGCAGGAATAGCAGTCGGTGGGCAGTGTCGTGTAGTTGTTATTCACGTGGCACGATGCGCAGGGCACAGTGGTATGCGCGCCGGTCAGCGGGAACGACGTGGTGTTGTGATTGAAGGTGGCCGAGGTCCAGTTGGCCGTGGTGTGACACAAGCTGCAATCGGTGGGGAAGCCCGCGGCGACATGGGGCGGATTGTTGGTCGACCTGAAATCTGCCTGGTGGCAGGCATAGCACGCGGTAGGCGTTGAGGTGTAGTTGTTGTTGGTGTGGCATTGTGCGCATGCTACCGTCGCGTGCGCGCCTGTCAACGGATAGTGCGCATAGAGAGTGTGGTCGAATTGGGCATTGTTCCAATCGGTGGTGGAGTGGCAAACGGAACAGTCATGAGGCAGCCCGAGCGACACGTGAGGCGGATTGGTGGTGTTATTGAAATCGACCGTGTGGGTGTGGCACGAATAGCAGTCTGCCGGCGTTCCCGCAAAGACATTGTTGATATGGCAATCGGTGCAGGCCAGGGTAGCGTGGGCTCCGGTGAGCGCGTAACCGGTGTATTTCAGATGGTCGAATTTGGCGCCAAACCAACTGTCCATGGAGTGGCAGCTATCGCAGGTGGTCGGGAATCCGGCGGTGACGTGGTTGATGACCGGGGTCAGAAAGTCCTGCTGATGGCAGGAGTAGCAGGCGGTCGACAACCCCTGGAATTGGCCAACCGCGGCGCTCTTATGGCACTGGTCGCACTCCACCAAGGCATGCGCGCCAACGAGAGGAAAGCGATTCTGGTGATTCTTGATGGCGTCGAGTGAGACATGCCAGCCCGACACGGTGTGGCAGCTTTCGCAGTTAGCGCCAAACTGGCGGCGGTGGATGTCTGCGTGGCAATCGGCGCAGTGGGTGCTGACATTTTTGAAAACCAGACTGGTATGGCATGCCGTGCAGGCCACCTTTTGGTGCATCCCACGCAAGGGGTAAGCCGTCTGGTCGTGGTTGAACTCAGGATTGGAACGAATGGGCTTCCAACTCGTGTAGGTATGGCAATTGGCGCAGGGCGTTGACGTTGGGCCGTGGGGATTGGTTACCTTGGCCTGCGGCCCGCCCACGGCCGGCCGGTTGTCGTCCTTTGACGATTGCGCTTTATCTGCCGGCTGTTGCACCGCCATGCCAGTAAGCAATGGAAGCAATGCAATACCGATCGAAAGGAGCCAGCGTCTCCGGTCCATCCACATCTCCATAAGTGCTCAGGTCATCAATCCGGCGGAATTGGGCCGCGCCGAAAAAAATAGCTCTATCTCAAGCCAAACGGGGAATGCTCAGCCGCTGAACTGTGGCACATTGGGCCCCGAGCCGCAGAACTACCTTGTTCGCTAAACGCGAACTCATAGCTCCCCGGCAAACGCCAGAGTTTCAAGGCATTTCATTTTCTCTTGCTGGTCTTGCTGGTCTTGCGGATCGAGCGAACCGGTACTCCCATGCGGAGATGCCTTCCTGCTACCTACCGCGGAATAAAGTCAAGGCGATTGGCCATGCAGGCACTACGTTGGGTCTAGCTTGGCTTTGCCGGCGTGCATTGGTGTACAGCTCTCTTTACAATTTTTCTCTGCAATTTGCTGGCCAATGGCACTTTCGAACGGCCCCTTTAGTCTGGGCCCGGCATCAGGAGCCCACTTTGCTCAAAGGCAACAATCCTCTAAAACATTCACAATTCAAGCTTTGACGGTGCCCAGATCGCTAAGTGACTGGGATCACACAAGCAAATCCGAAGCTAGCCTAAAATAGCCACCACCTGTGGTCTACCAAAAGACATTACATTCCCTTACAAAGATTACCGTGTAATAAATACATGGGTAACACAAAGTTATCCGGTCGAGATTTGCCAATTTTTTCTTTTTCCCTGGGGACCGTGCTCCCGTGGCAGGCCTCGCACTTCGTCGGGCAGGGTTTGTAGAAGAGCACCAGTTTCTCGTCCACCGTTCTCTTCAGCGTGTGGCAAGCGCCACAGGCGACGTCCTGGTGACCTCCCTTTAGAGAAAATGCAGTTTTCTCGTGGTCAAAGAGCGATGGCTTCCACTTGATGTTGTTATGGCATGAAGCGCAGTCGTTGGCGCGGGCTCCGAATTGATCGGCATGCGGGTTTTCGTGGCATTCGTTGCAGGCCTTCGGTGCGGTTTTGAACTGAACGTGGATCATGGTCAGTTCCATGTTCGGCGGCTTGTGGCAGTCGGCGCAGGCCACCGCACGGTGCGAGCCCAGCAATGGAAAATCCGTGCGCTCGTGGTCGAATTTCGACAGGTCTTTCCAGTCTTTGGTTGAGTGACAAGCCTCGCATCCGAGCGGCTTGCCCTGGGCATCATGTGCGGCCATGCGCTGCGCAAACTCGCCCTTGTGAACGTCCTCATGACAGCTTGTGCAACTGACCGAACTGAAGTGATACACCGCGGTCTTGGAACTAATTGAAGGCTTGTGGCAGTCATTGCAGGCTACTGCCGCATGCCCTCCAGTAAGCGGCCAGCTAGACTTCTGGTGCTTGGCCAGCGTGTAGTTTGAGGTCTTCCAGGTGGCCCCGGCGTGGCATTGCTCGCAGCGGTTGAGCCAGGGAGCAGCCGCAAACTGCCCACCATGCTCATCCTTGTGGCAATCCAGACAGAGTTCAAACTTGATCCTGTAGCGGGTCTCTTTGCCGGCCGGAACGTGGCAGTCGGCGCACTTCACGTTGGCATGCGGAGAAACCAGCGGGAACCTGGTCTTGGCGTGATCCGCAACGGTATATGTGGTCGGCTCCCAGCCCTCCACTGTATGGCAACTTTCGCAGCGGCCTCCATCGGGTCGCTTCAGGAATTGGCCGCCGTGAGGGTCGGGCTGGTGGCAATCCGCACAGTTGGCAAAGGCCATCGGCTTCTTGAAATCCGCGCTCTTGTGGCAGGCCAGGCAGCCTACCTCGCGATGTTTCCCTAACAGCGGATATTGAGTTTTAGAGTGGTCAAAGGTTGAGGTGAAAGACGACCGCTTCCAGGTCACGGTGTTGTGGCAGGATTCGCAGGACTGCTTGAACTCGCCCTTGTGGGGATCGGAATGGCAGGCAGAGCAGTTTGAAAACGCAATTCCAAAGTAACGCGGCTGCCCCTCCGGTCCTGCGGTGTGGCACTTCTCGCAAGGGGTATTCACGTGAGCGCCAGTGAGCGGATAGCGGGTCTTCGAGTGATCGAAGTGCTCCTTGTCGATCCTGGCGCCTTTCCAGTCGGAGGTGGAGTGGCATTGCAGACAATTTGGCCCCAAACGGCCTTGGTGCTTGTCCTCATGGCAGGTGGTGCAGGTGGGCGACAAGCCCATGTAGGTGTGGTTCAGATCCTTGGTCGTGAGCAGCGCGCGCGATGCCGCAGGGATGAACTTGGCGGTATGGCAGTCGCGGCAGCCGATGAAGGCATGTTTTCCGTCAAGCACGTAGCCGGTCTTGGAGTGGTCAAAGCCCCTTGCAGTCGGATCCCAGTGCAGCATGTTGAAGGTTTCGCCGTTGTGATCGGAGTGGCACTTGACGCAGGCAGAACCCTTTGGTCCGCTCTGGGGAAATGTGGCATGTAGCCCTTTCTGAGAGCGGAGCTCGACGGCAATTTCCCCATGACACTCAACGCAGCGGAAAGTGGGAGACTTGGTAGAAACCTCGTGACACTTGATGCAGTTGGCGGATCCATTCAAATTCTGGTGTGCCCGGGCCAGCGGCCCGGGAGAGATTTGCGCATGAGCGGCGGGCGTCCACAGCAACGCGAGGATGCACCAAAACGCACCCACAGAGAGCCGTAGTATGCCTGCGATCCACCGGGTTTGCTGCATCCCGTAGCGGGGGCGCGACGCCAAGGCCTCAAATTGTCTGTCCATCACCCATCCTCATTTGCGGCCAGCCGTTCCCGACCTCCATCGGGACAGCCTGAGAGCAACAGAACCCCATCGTAGAAGCTAGTGGATTTCGTACCACAGATTTGGGTCGGACGTCTATTATGCGCAACAAAGACCCATGTCTCCGCATGAGCTATAAAAAGATGCCCCGCTTCATGGCGGCAGCAACGCAAAGCACGAACCCGGGTTTCTTGCCGGGAAATGACAAGATGCGACCGCCCGCCACCGCGACCGTCGCTTGAACGTTTGGAACCAAATGCAAGAGGAGAAAGAATGCTGAAGAAAGAGGTTTGCATCTCGCTGACTTGTTGCTTTTTCGCCTTGGGTTTAGCCGCCCAGGCACAAACCCGAAAGGCCGGCCTTTGGGAAGTGACCGCAAACACCAGGATGCAGAAACCGGGCAGCCAGGTAGGCATGTTCAGCCAAACCGATTCCGGCGCGGCGACGATAAGCAATACCACCCCGTTGGCCTCTTGCTACACGCAGGAAATGATCGATAACTACGGCATCCTGTTCCCGCCTTCCCTTCGCGACTGCCAACTCTCCAATACGGTCAAGAAGCCGTCGAGCATCAACGCCGACCTGACTTGTTCAGGAAGGTCGAACGGCAAAGGTTCAACGGAAACAGTCTGGTCCGACCCCGATCACGCAACCAGCGTGATTCACTTTGTGGTCAAGCAGAAGCAAGGGCCGAACACCATTTCAATGGGATGGACGCAAGAGGCGACGGCGGTCTTCAAAAGCTCCGATTGCGGCGACGTAAAGCCTCGCACCGTCCCCCCGGCCAAGTAGCGTCGGAAGAGGTTGTCGGCAGGGCGACTGTAGCTCAGTGAAGGATTTCTCGTCGTGGTGGCCTCGTCGGCATCACGACGGGAGATCCTCTATTTGTTTGGAGCTGACTCCCATAGCATTTTCTCTCTTTCGTCGCATCCCCGCTCCCGCCAAAGTGGGCCAGGACCCCACTTCCCACCTACCCGGCAAATTCCGCAGTGACAATCGCATCGCAGGCAAAACGCATCGACACACTTCCCGGATCGAATCGAGGCTGTCATCCTGAGCGACCGAAGCAAAGCCGGGTCCCCAGCGACAGGTCCTTCGCCGCTGGGGTGGGAAGCATAGGGAGTCGAAGGACCGGCGTGGCTCGACGCCGGCGAACCAAAGATAACTCAAGGGTCGTGCCGCGAACGTCGGACGTACCACACGAGTCGGTGGGCGGAGCGGCGACCTTACCCGAATAGCAAAACGCTCAATGATCTTGGTTCTGCCCCAGGCAGTTTCATCCGGTTCCGTCGCCATGCGCCAAAACAAAAGCGGCTGGGAATGGGAGCCCGAAGGCTTCCCATTCCCAGCCGCTTTAACTGCAGTCGTTGGTCCTACTGCACGGTGATCGAAATGGTTGTCGAGGTCGTGACAGTCTTAGTCACAGAATCGGTTCCGGTAATGGTAAAGGTGTAAGTGCCGGCAGTTGTTCCAGGAGTTGTGGTGCTGCCACCACCAGAGGATGCATGCCCGCCGCAACCGATGGTCCCGGCAGCAGCGACAACCAACAGCAGAACTATCATTGAGATCCAGCGACGCCGGCGTGAAGGGATGCCGAACATCACCATGGCGGCCAGGGCTACGCCGCTACCCAATCCCCACAAACCGTTGCCGGCCGGCCGGGCGAGCGCGGTGGTTGCCGCGGTCGTCGTCACCGTCAAAACGCTGGTTCCTGTGCCGCCGGGCGTGAGCGTGAGGGTTGTCGGATTGAAGCTGCAAGCGGGCAGACTGGTTGCGCCTGCCGGAGATCCGGTCAATGCGCAAGTCAGATCGATGGTTCCAGAGTAGGTGCTGCCTGCGGTAACCGTGATGGTCGCGGTCCCGTCGGCGCCAGGAGTGACCGCTGAAATAGCAGGCACCGAAATCACAAACGGAGAAACCGTTACGCTGGTTGATCCGGTTGCAATGGCAAATGTTGCGTCACCCGAGTAAGTTGCAGTGAGCGTATTTGCCCCGCTGGCCAAGGCCCCGGCCGGAATGGTGAACTTGGCTGCTCCGCTGACCAGTGCTTGCTGTGCGCTGTAGGCGCCGCTGGTCAAGGTGATCGTGCCGGTTGGGACAGGCTGCCCGCTGCCGCCCGCCACGGAGATAGTCACCGTTTCGGTTCGCATGTCGGTTATGGGCGTGGCCGAAGGAGTTGCCGTTACCGTGGCGATTGAGGTTCCAATTGCCTGTAACACCGACTCGGTGACCGTTTGCATAGCGGCGTTATATGTGCCGGTGCTTGCCGCATCGGGAACATAACTCGCCGAGAGCGAATCGCTGCCCACCGCAAGCACGCCCGCCGCCACGGTGAACGTGGTCGATCCGCCTGCCAGTATCTGCTGTGCGTTGTAGCTGCCACTGGAAAGCGTGATCGTACCAGTTGGAGTGGTAGTGCCGGCCGCTCCGCTCACATTGACCGTCACTTGCAGTGATTGCGTTGTGGTGATACTGGGGGAGGAAGGCATGACCGTCACCGACGGCGTGGCTTTGTTCACCGTCACCGTGCCGCCGACGTAGTTGAACGTGTAGTTGGCTGCTGTTGCCCCCGTGCAACTGGTGGTCTGCGCGCTGCCCGCATTGCTGGTTGATGTGTAAGTCGTCGTGCAGACCGGCTGCGCCGTCAGGACCGTCGCGCCTTCCCCGTTCACAAATCCGGTTATCATCGGCGTCAGAGCCGGCACTGGATCGCCGTAGGCAACGACCAGACTCGGTGAGGTCACCGTCAGCAAAACCTTGCTGATGCTGGCCGTGGCCGTGGGCTGGGTCAGTGTGTAGTTGGTCGCCGTCGCGCCGCTCAGCGTCAACCCGCTGATCGTCACCTGTTTGCCCGACCCCGCATTCGGATCCGCAAACACGCCTGTCGCGCTGCCGCCCAGGGTCACGTCGTCTGTGCCCACCGCACCCACCAGAACCGCACTCGAGCTGTTGAGCGTGGCCGAGGTGTTGCCGTCGTACGGCTTGCTGTTGGCCGTAATGCCGCTCACCGTCAGCGTCTTCTGGTTGACCGCGTAAACCGTGGTGCCAGAAATGGTCCCGGCAAAGTTCGAGTCGCCCGAGTAAATTGCCTTGATGTTCGGCGATCCGGCGGGAAGCGCCGCAGTCGTAGTCTGCGCGGAAACCATGCCGTCGGGATTGGTTGTCAGAGTTACGGTTGAGCCGAGATTGGTCCAGTTCGCCCCGTCCACACTGTAGGCAAACTGCACTGTGCCGGTAGGAGTCCCCGTGCTGCCGGGCGTGTTGTCGCTTACCACCGACGACAACGTGACTGTGTCGCCGTAGGTGGGCGTCGTGGCCGGAGTTATCGCGAGCGTGGCCTGGGTGCTGGCCTGCGTCACCGTGTAGTTGATCGTTGTCGTGCCACCCGTGTAGTTGTTGTCCCCGGGTATGTAGGTCGCCGTCACCGTGTCCGCTGCCACGTTGGCCGGAAGCGACGTGGTGGTTACCGACGCCGTCCCCGTCCCGTCCAGAGTGACCGCACAAGGTGTCGCAACAGGCTGCGCCTCCAGGGTCCCGTCGGCGCAGATGTTGTACGTCACACTGTTGTTGACAAACTGGAACTGGACCGTGCCCCTCGGGACCTCGCCGCTGGTCGCCGTAATGGTCACGCTCAGCGTCTCGCTCGATCCGTAGGTCCCCGTGCCCGTCCCCGGTGTTGGCAGTATTGGAACCGCAGCCTGGATCATGTCAGCAACCGCACCACTGGCGTTGGCATAGTTGCCGCTCGGATCAACAAAGCTCCAGCTATCGGCCGGATACGTCCCTGCCGCGGTGTGCGTCGTGCCGCTCAGCGTCAGGTCCGCGCTCAAGTTGGTGCCACCTGCGCCTGTCGCCACGCCCGTTGCTGTGTGCGCCGCGCCGTCGTAAACCACGCTGTAACCGGTCACCGTAATGTTCGCGGTGGCTTGCGTGATCGCATCGCTGACTGTGCCGCTCGCCGAGACATAGTTACCACTCGGGTCAACGAAGCTCCACGCGTCAGAGGCATAGGCTCCTGCCGCAGTGTGCGTCGTCCCGCTCAGAATCAGGTCCGCGGTCAGATTGGCGCCGCCTACCCCCGTCGCCGTGCCTGAGGCCGAGTGCGCCGCGCCGTCATATGTCACGCTGTAGGGCGTTACCGCAATAACCGCCGTGGCCTGGTTCACCGTCAGCGTCACGGAGGCGGTGGCGGTTGTGTAGTCCACCAGGTCATCGGGCGTGAACGTCACTGAGAGCGTCTGCGATCCTGCGGTGGGCGTTGTGCCGGCCGCCGGAGTGTAAACCCAGGCGCCAGGCACGGTCGTGGTTGCGTCGAGTTGCGTACTGTCAAGGATGGTTCCGTAGGAGACAGGGGAAGGGGCTGGCCAGGTAATGACCGGTGTTGACGGCGGAATGATGGTGTACGCCGCCGATGCCACCGCGCTGGCGGCATAGCCCTTGGCCACTGCAATGGCCTGGAGCGTTTCAGACGCGGTTACCGCGATCTGGCCGCTGTACAAGGTTGAGCCTTCGGTTGGCGTGGTTCCATCGGTGGTGTAGTAGATGGCCGCGCCCGTGGTGCCGTCGGTGATGGTCACCTGCCGGGTATTGATGTAGCTGCCGGGCGTCAGGCTGAAGACCGGCGTGGCCGCGGGAACAGGGAACGTGACCTTTCGAACCCTGAAGTTGCTGGCGTCCGCAATGTACAGGTTGCCTGATGCGTCAACGACAACTCCAGTTGGCTCATCCAGCTCGGCAACAGTGGCCGAGCCGCCATCGCCGCTGAAGCCTGTGATTCCGCTGCCGGCAGCGGTCGTGATCATTCCGGTAGTCGCCGACACTTCGCGTACCGCTGCCGGCAAGTTGGAAATGTACAAGTTGCCCGCCTGATCAAAGGCGATGGTTGGCTCGGAGATTTCGGCGTTTGTTGCCAGCGCGCCGTCGCCGCTGTAGCCCTGGTCGCCATTTCCGGCAACCGTGGTGATGACATTTGTGATCGCATCGACCCTGCGGATTCGACCGTTCTCTTCGGCGATAAACAAGTTGCCCGAGTTGTCGAATGCCAGGGCCACAGGCTGCTGGACCCCGGCGCTGCCTGCCGGGCCGCCATCGCCGTTGTCAACATAAAGTCCGTCGCCGGCGAACGTTGAAATGACACCGGTAGACAAGGTGACCATTCTGACCACGCTGTTGCCGCTGTCTGCAATGTAGACGTTGCCGGCGCTGTCAACCGCAACACCGGTTGGATTGGATAGCTCTGCGGAAGTCGCAGCCCCTCCGTCACCAGAGTAGCCCGCTGCTCCTTGGGTTGAGCCTGCAAACGTGGAGATCATTTGCGAACCAGCCGTAACAACGCGGATTACATTGTTACTCGAATCCGCGATATACAGGTCGCCCGATGGATCCACTGCCGGGCCGGACGGATAGTTGAGTTGCGCTCCGGTAGCCAGAGCGCCGTCGCCGCTGTAACCGGCGCTGCCATTGCCGGCTACGATGCTGATGTTTCCGGTTGTGGGAGAGTACATCCAGATCACGTTGTTCCCGATGTCGGCCATATAGAGGTTGCCGACGCCGTCAAGCGCCAGACCCTGGAGATAGCCGAACTCGGCGGTTGTCGCGGAGCCACCGGCTCCGTTGAATCCGTTGACGCCGTCGCCTGCAACCGTGGAAATTACCGTGGACGGCGGGTAGTTGATGGTGTAAGCCGCAGTAGCCGGCGCGCTTGGCAGGTAGCCAGGGGCAACCGCAATCGCCTGCACAGTGACCGAGCCGGAGACATTGATCGGGCCGAGGTATCCCGGCGAAAGTGCTGTCGGCGTTGTGCCGTCCATGGTGATGTATATGGACGCTCCTGGAGTGGAATCGGAGAGGTTTACGGTTTGCCCTCCGGGGTAGGTTCCGCTAGCTACACTGAATGCCGGCGCTGCCGCGGCTGCGGTTAGAGGAGCACTGGCAACCGTCACCTCGCGGATTCGCTGGTCAAGACTATCGGCTATGTAAAGATTGCCGGCCGCATCGACCGTGATCCCGGTCGGATAGCAAAGTCCAGCGCTCAATGCCGGGCTGCCGTCTCCACTAAGCGGGCTGCAGAAGCTGCCGTTGCCCGCCACCGTGGAAATGTACTGGGTGTTGGTGTCCACCCTGCGAATAACACTGTTTCTGGAGTCGGCAATAAACAGATCGCCGGCCGCGTCCACCGTCACTGCCATGGGCGCGTCAAATTCGGCACTGGTTGCGAGCCCGCCATCGCCCACATAGCCGGCAGCTCCAGAACCATCACCGGCAACGGTGCGGATTACATTGGTGCCGGCCGCAATCTCGCGAATAGCATTGTTGTTCTTGTCGGCAATATAAACGTTGCCCGCGTGATCCACGGCGACGCCATTGGGGCTGTTCAAAGTTGCATCGATCGCCGGACCGCTATCTCCGCTATAGCCCGGCGCGCCGTTGCCGGCCACGACAGCGATGGTGCTCGTGGCCCCGAGAACCTCCCAGATTTGACTGTTGCCTGAGTCGGCTATGTAGAGGTTGTTTGCGCTGTCGAAAGCAATTCCGTCAACGTAAGACAACTGCGCGCTGGCTGCCGGACCGCCATTGCCGCTATTCCCCAAGACGCCGCTGCTTCCGGCATAGGTGGTAATGGTTCCGTTTTTGTCGACGCGGCGGACGGAGAAGTTATTCGAGTCCGCGATGTACAGGTTACCGACGCTATCCAATGCCAGGGCAGTGGGCCAGTTGAGTTGCGCGTTCACCGCCGCCGATCCATCGCCGCTATAACCGGCGGTTCCGGTTCCGGCAATCGTGGTGATGATACCGGTGCCGGCCGTGATCTTGCGTACAAGGTTGTTATAGGTATCGGCGATGTACAGGTTGCCGGCGCTGTCAAACACCGATCCCGATGGAGAATTGAGTCCGGCAAGAGTGGCCAGGCCGCCGTCTCCCTGGTATCCGGCGTTTCCGTTACCGGCAATGCTGTAAATGTACGAAGCGGAAGACCCCGTGACGATGTACTGGGCGCTAACCGGCGCACTCATCGAGTACCCCGGTGCTATCGCGCTCGCCACCAGTGTTTCCGATGAGGAGAGCGAAATCGAACCAGCATACACCAACGAATTGGTCGAAGGGATCGAACCATTGGTTGTGTAATAGATTGTGCTCCCGAGCATGGAGTCGGAGATGCTGACGATTTGCCCGGGGGCATAGGTTCCCGAAGCCAACTGGATTACCGGCGCAGGCGCGGGAGGAAGATTGAAGGTCAACACCGATGTCGTTACCGCGCTCGGCGCAAATCCGCTGCCCACGGCAATCGCCTGGACAGTCTCAGAGGTGGACACCGAAAATGGCACAGTGTACAGGGTGGAGGCTGAGGTAGGCGTGCTTCCGTCCGTGGTGTAGTAGATTGCCGCGCCGTTAAAGCCGTCGGTAATGCTGACCGGCTGGCCTGTGGTGTACACCCCTGAAGCAGGAGATATGATCGGCGCCGGCGTGGACGCGTAGAGCGGCGTGCTGCTGGAGACACTGCCGCTGTAGGCGCTGTCTCCGGGATAACTTGCTACGGCCATGTGCGGCCCTGGCCCGGCAACTGCAATGGGGCCCGCAGAGGCGGCTGCAGTCTGCTGTTCTGCCAGCAACACAGTGGCCGTGTTGTCCAGGAAATTTGCTGAAGCAATATCGGCGTATCCATCCCCGTTAAAGTCCGATACAGCGATCGACCAGGGATAGCCGCCGGTCATGGGGGTGGTCGCCGTGGCAGTGAAACCTCCCTGCCCGTCACCCAAAAATACGGTCAGGGTATTGTCGCCGCTGTTGGCCACGGCCAGATCGGAATTTCCGTCGCCGTCAAAATCCCCAGCCATGACGGAATTGGGCGCGTTGCCCGTC
>Ga0181517_10004312_pt1 | contig 13044 bp, 13 predicted proteins | sample PEATcosm2014_Bin_31_FD_119748 | JGI IMG/M metagenome (GOLD analysis project Ga0181517, IMG submission 119748) | Peatland microbial communities from MTU Mesocosm Facility, Houghton, MI, USA - PEATcosm2014_Bin01_30_metaG | ecosystem: Environmental > Terrestrial > Soil > Wetlands > Peat | place... | reverse complement strand
ATACCCTCTTGAGCAAGAATGATTGCCGGCACGTGAACGGGGATTCCGCGAGCAGCGCAAGAACCCAGCTATCCTCAGCCCGGATGGCGAAATTGGCAGACGCAGCGGACTTAAAATCCGCAGGCCGCAAGGCCATGGGGGTTCAAGTCCCCCTCCGGGCACCATATAAATCAATAATCTAGAAAGAAATATCCTCTCCGATAAAATCCACAAATAGTGCTGGTGCCACTTCTGGGGCCGCTTTGTACCAAAGCTGCTAGTATCGCGACTAGAGGGTAAATCCCATGGCGAGAAAAGTGGTTCGCAAGGAACGGGGCGTCTTTGAAAAGGTGCCGGGCTCCGACATCTGGTGGATTCGCTTCAAGGTGGACGGCGTGGAGCATCGCGAGAAAGTAGGGCGGCGCGGCGATGCCATCAAGCTGTATGGCTTGCGGAAGGGTGATGTGGTTCGCGGCGTGAAAATGCCAGCGAACATGAAGCACAAGGGCGTCAAGTTTGGCGTCATCGCCCAGGAAGCCATCGACTGGTACATCAATCACGAACGCCGGGATGTGCGGAACTTCAAGGGCAGGATGAAATTCATCGTGGAAGCCTTCGGCGACAAGGTTGCCGACGAGATCAAACCGTCTGACATCGACAACTGGATTGGTGCCCACGACTGGTCTCCGGCGACCAAGAACCGCTACAAGAATGTTTTTGGGAAGACGTTCAAAATTGCGCTGGCCGACGGCAAGGTGACCAGCAACCCCGCCCGCATGGTGGAGCAGCGGGCTGAGAACAATGCGCGCATCCGGTTTCTGTCCGATGAAGAAGAAAAACGAGTGCGTGAGTCTATCACGAAGCAGTTCCCCATGCACCTGCCGGAGTTCGATGTTGCTCTGAACACCGGGATGCGGAAGAGCGAGCAGTTCAGCTTGGAATGGCCGGAGGTGTCGCTGCCCCGCAAGCGCATTCTTCTGGAGAAGACGAAGAACGGAAGTGATCGGGAGATTCCGCTGAACAAGACCTGCCTGAAGGCGTTCGAGGTGTTACTTGCCGTCCGGCCCCATAGTGGCCGCATCTTTCAGTCCAAGTACGGACGTGACTTGAACAATCCCCGGAAATGGTTCGAGATGGCCATTGAAGAGGCGAAGGTGCAGAACTTTCGCTGGCACGATCTGCGCCATACGTTCATCAGCCGCCTGGTCATGAAGGATGTCAATCTGCGAACGGTTCAGGAGTTGGCTGGGCACAAGACAATCTCCATGACCACCCGGTATGCGCATCTTGCGCCGGAACACAATCAGGCCGCCATTGAAAGGCTTGATCCGGTGGAGGCCTGAGAGCAGCATCCGGGAACGGCCCAATTTCTGGATACTGGGGCGTTTTCCAGGACTGATCTGTGGGGCACCCGCGGTTGAGGCGAGCTACCGTGCTCCAAGTGCTTCCCGATGAGCCGAACGCGAATACAGCGTCGGTGCCGTTGGTCGAAGTATCGAAAAGAAAATGCCGCCGGGGCGCGGGTGAGCCGCGGGCGCTTCGTTGTTGCGGGTTGAGTCTGCGCAGTCCAAAGGCCGTCCACTGCGCCGCACATGCGAGGCGGGCGAATTTTTGTTGTCAGCCCCGAAAGCGATATTCATATCGCTCTCGTAATCAGTGGGTTATCCATTCCCCCGCCTGTTCCGCTAGTATGAGGGGATGGATAATTACGAGGATGCTTTAGGTTCTCAGCCATATGTCTTGCCGCGAGATCTGATCGGCGCAGCGCAGGACACATCGTGGGAACTTTCGCGCTCGCTGGAGGAGATTTCGGGGCGTTACCTTACGCATCGTCAGGTGACAGCGATCAGCTTTGAAGATGGCGCAACGACTGTCAAATTGGGTGCTAGCGAGATCGCGAGGTTCCTCGGACAACTGCGTCCGCTGGCCATGGATTCGGCGACACCCGCTCCTCCTCGGCCCCCTGAAATCAAGTTTGGCAGTACGACTGCAAAGAGCGTTCTAAGATTTATAGAGCTGTTTCTTGAAGAATTACGCGGGATCATATGTAAAGGAGGCAAAAGTCTTTCTACCACGACAAAAGGGGCGCTTGTCGCGGTGGCGAGCTGGCTGGCTGCAAAGTTCGGCGTCTTGCCTCATATCGCAACGGCTGTGGCAACCGCTATTTTGGTCGCCGCTCTGACTGCGACCAAAGGCGCGTTCTGCAAGATGACCGCGGAGCAAGCAAAGGCTGCTCTGGCTGCATCTGCGATTTCGGATAAGAGATAGCAGCAAGTAAATATCCTACGGCAGAATCGATTGTTCAGGGACAAATCTTGGCATAATGAGCACTTTGGGAAATTTGGTTGGGGGTTTGTATGGGCATGATTCGAGATTTGCAGTACCCCGAGGATGCACGGAAAGAACTGACTTCACTTTGCAGCGGATTAGCCTACTACGCGGCTGTCGCTGTAGCCGGGGCTGCTCTGTCGAACTTGCATCTACCTGACGGTGCGCCTGACTTTACAGTCCCTTTCAGATGCGGCGGGCTTGAACAGGACCAGGCTGTACGACGAGAAGCACCGGCCTTATTTGCGCGGTTCTCCTTGATCTCGATGATTAGTCGCTTTGAGATTCACGCGCATAATTTACTACGCCAGCGTCGAGTCCTTGAGCATTTGAACGGTTCCAACAAGAGAATGGATGGCCCAAGTTTCTGGAAAATACTGACACGCGTACAAACTGAGAGCAAATCAGGACCCGTAAAAATGTGCAACGGATTGGTCATCGCTAAGCCCTCTGCTGCTCTGAAGGGAAAGATGGAATGGCTCGAAGGTCTATACCGTGTTCGCAATTGCCTCGCGCATCGGCTGGGCATGGTCCAAATGATCGATGTTAAACCACTCGGCGTTTCGCTTGACCAAACGAAGGACGATGACACTTTGAAAGCGATTTGGCTGCGACCGCGTGTTTTGCTGGATGGGAAGGAGGTCCAGCTTCCCTATACCACCATTGAGTCTGCTCAAGTAAAGGTTGACTTTGAGCCTTATGTTCGCGAGTGGAAGATCGGGGCGCAAATTGATGTGAGTCCGCTTGACTGCCAAGCTATCGCAGTAAGCCTCTCGATGCTGGGTCAACAACTCCAAGCCGACTTCGAGGGCGAGATGAATGCATTGCTCGGAATACCGACTCCTGCTCATGCCGCCAGTGGCAAGTAGGCAATTACAGGCGCTCGTATCATCTGCAATCCGAAGGTTACAATCTGTTCTGTGGCCAGCGTGACTAGTCCTCATAAGTCGCCTTGTGGCAAGGTTTTCCTGCAACCTTACCAAGGAATCACCGACGGCCGTTCGCTCTCAGGGGCGCTGCGTCTTCAATCGTTTCGCTCTGCGGTGCAAAGCGGGTGAGGGACACGTCGGAAGGTGTGGGAACGCCAGCGGCGCGGACCGATTCCGGGTGGTCCTCTCTGGCAAAGCGCCGGACGGCACTGGTAGGAATGAGAATCTTGCCCCCAATTCGGCGCGTGGACAGACGCCCAGTCGTGATGAGGTAATCGACAGAGCGAATGCTGAGGCAGAGTGCTTCAGCGGTGTCGCGGCGGGAATAGAGCAACTTCTCTACGCTGTGATCCATGTGATCTCCCTTTGACTCGAACTCGGAATTTCCGTATGCCCTTTGATGATTGTCAAACCGCAAGTCCGTTCTCAGCGACTCAACCGTGAGAACGTGGGTTCCTCGGACTGCCGGTCCAACTGGACACCTTCAGAGTGAAGGCCAGCGAGTTTGTTGTCCAATACTTTCTGCCTATGGGACCATAGCTCAGACCTATGGATGCGTGTTGGGCGATTTTCATTTTTTCTTGCAAGGCCCCTCGGTTTGCTGCTAAGTGCGTCCAAGTGCAACAGCTTGCGACTCGGCAGATGCTCCGCAAATGGAGTCACCGAACAGTTATTGAAGAGATTCTCTGGTTCTTTTTGAACACAAACGCCTGTTTTATCGTCTAATGGTCATGCACGAAGGAACGAGCACAGCCAAGGGGCCTGTGGCAGTCGTACCCACGGCCCTTGAATCCGCATCCATCTCTGCTCTACCAGAAATATGTCGAATTCCTGCCTGCAACATCGCACATCTCCAATGAATCCGCACCGAAATAGCGAATTTCAACGGCTCTAAGGCCGCAAACAGATCGTGGCCGCAGAGTATGCGAAGGGCAGGTACACCATGTACAGCAGCCTGGAATTACGCCATCTCCGTTATTTTGTCGCAGTTGCCGAGGAATGCAACTTTGGTCGAGCAGCCATTCGGCTTCACCTCTCGCAGCCCTCACTCAGTGCTCAAATCAAGAAGCTGGAAGAGTACATCCACGCGAGGCTCTTCCAGCGTGTGCGCCCTGGAGCGGTGCTTACGCCCGCCGGTAGGCATTTTCTGGAAAAGGCAAAATGGCTGCTCCACATGAGCAAACTTGCCTTTCAGAGCACGACATCCGTCCATTCAGGAATCAATCTTCCACTTCGCTTCGGATACTCGCCCTTCGTCAATCATCAGCATGTGAAGGACGCTGTGAGTAACTATCGAGACCTCGTTCACGACGGCCAGATTGAACCGTCGAGCGCGGGCTCAGGATCTCTTATAACGATGGTTGCGGAAGGACATCTCGACGCTGCTCTGGTCATCATGCCAATCGGCGAACATAAGCTATCCGTGCAGCGAATACGCACTGAGAAGGTGTTGATTTGCCTGCGTCGAGATGATCCTCTTGCCCAGTTTGAGAGTATCCCGAAGAATCATATCGAAGACCGCCTCCGCATCATGTTTGCACGGGTTCAACACCCACTGTGCTACGACGAAATCATACGGAAGTTCGCCAAGGCAAAGATTCGTTTGACGCCAACGGACTTCGTTGCTTCTCCCACCGAGATGCAATTCCTCGTCAAACTAGGCGTGGGATTCGGTCTGATGCTTGAATCTGTTCCCATTGATTCAGAGCTGACGTTGCGCAGAATTGCGGGCCTATCCATTCATCTGAAAACAGCCCTTATTTCTCTTCCAGATCATCAACGGCCAGTGCTGCCGCAGCTCGCCTCACGCATGGCGCAGATGTGTGAGAGCGTCGATGAAATGAGCGGCAAGAAGCGTCCGGTTGGCAGTGTTGGGGTTGAGCTTCCCCGCCAATTGCCGATGTTCGGCTGATCGCGCAATCCTCCCCACAATCGATCCATAGGCGCAGGCTATGGTCCCATAGTTACAAAGTATTGGACACCCCGCGACGCCGCGCCTAATGTCAGGCACATCACGACTGAAGAGTCGTTGGAGGTGCCAATGTTCCACATTCGAATCACTCTCACAACATCAACGATTGAACGCGCAAAGATATTTGCGGCGCGTGGAGGAGCACTGCTTCTCTGCGTATTGCTCGTCCCAATCGCTGCTCACGCTTCGCCATTTGATTCCGGTATCAGCTCCCTACAAACACTGTTCACCGGGACGGTTGCCAAAGCCGCCAGCCTGATCGCTATCGTGATCGGCGGGTATGGCTTTGCGCATGGAGAACCAGGCGCGAAGAAGAACCTTGCCGGTGTTGCAGTTGGAACTGGAATCGCCGTCATGGCTGCCAACATCCTCACTTGGCTGTGGGGTTCCTAGCCCCAACATTACGGCAGCCATTCAATCAGCCTCATTCCCAAGAAACCATACGCACACAGAGGAGGGCTTATGCAGGAAACTACACAGAAACGCCGCAACAGAGTCTTCAAGAGCCTGCATAAGCCTCTCACCTATATGGGCATTGAACGCACATTGTTTTTCATGGTCTGCGTCACCGCCGTTGGCACGTTCAATCTTTTCAATTCGATCTTGGCAGGCATATTCGTGTTTATTGGTGGCGCGGTATTTGGTCATTGGGCGACGAACTCCGATCCTGCATTCTTGAAGATCATTGGGCGTTCAGAGAAGTTCAAACTGCGCTACGACGCAGCAAAACAAAAAGTCCCGAACGTGGAGGTGCGATGATGTTGAACCTTACCCGCGTAATCAAACCCTGGAAGGAAGCGGACGCGCTGAGCGCCCATATCAATCTGTATGGTTTTTGGACCGAGACGACGTTTCTGACCAAAAGCGGCGATCTTGGCATGGTGCTGAGCGTTGCGGGCGTTGACTATGAAAGCCTCGACAACGATGAACAGCAATATGCAGTCAAGCGGCTTGAGTCCGCGCTCAAAGCCTTCGGTGAAGGCTTCCACGTCTACCAGTATCTTTTCAAGACAAATCGGCCCGAGATTCCGTTCGCCAGATACGACGACGAACTGATCGACGCGGCAATTGACCAGCGCAGGCAATTCTTCGAGTCGAAGCGTGACCGGCTGTACGAAATCGAAATCTTTTACGTCATTGTCTTGGAAGGTGCGCGTTCAAAGACCGGCATCCTTTCTGCACTCGCACGTATGCCGCGCGATCCGCAAGGCGGCTTCGGTGAACTCAAGGCCCAGTTCACCAGCGACAACATGAAGACGTTATTGCGCTCGCACATCGACGCTGACCTTATAAGGCTGGAGCAGCGCGTACAGAACTTCACGCGCCAACTCGCCGACCTCATGCCCATCGAGGTTCAAGGGCAGCAGGCGCAGTTCCGATTCTTCCGGCGGTTATTGAACTTCGATGAATGGCGCATTGCTGGCCGACCCCAATCCACTCAGTACCTCGATTTTCAGGTGGTCAATTCCAACATCGAAGCGGAACGGGATCATCTCCGCGTTGGCGATCACTTTGTTCGCATCCTCACCATGAAGGAGTCCATCGCAGAGACGCGGCCTCTCGTACTGGACCGCCTCTTGAAGATCGAAGGCAACTTCTACGTTGTCACCGAGTGGACGCCACTTTCGATGGCCAAGGCACGGAAGGAAGTGGACAAGCGGCGGCGTCACTTCAATATGAGCAAGTCCGGCTTCGTTTCGCAGATGAGCAGTGACCCGGCGAAGACGAATCAGCGCGATGTGCTGATCGATGAATCGAAGCAGGCAGACATTGAGAATCTCGGAGAGTGCTTGCGGGCTCTTGGCGACGGTCAGAGTCTCGGCGATTTCTCGCTCACGGTTGTTCTCTACAGCAGCGACCTACAGACTATCAATCAGGAGATGGGCGAATTTGCCGGAGTATTCACCAATGCCGACGGCGCGCTCTTCACTGAAACGTACAACCAGCTCAATGCGTTCTTTGCAACGGTTCCCGGCAACTATGCTCAGAACCTTCGCAAGATGTACCTGCTCAATTCCAACTATGCAGACCTGTCGTTTCTTTTCACCATCCACCCAGGCGAGAAGACGAATCCGCATCTGCGCTCGGAGTATCTGGCGGTTCTCGAAACCGACAACGCCACGCCGTACTACCTGAATCTTCACAACGGCGAAGTGGCGCACACTCTGATTCTCGGGATGACTGGCAGCGGCAAAAGTTTTCTGTGCAACTTTCTGCTGACCAATGCCCAGAAGTACAAGCCTCAGACATACATCTTCGACATCGGCGGTTCCTTCCAATCGCTCACGGAGATATTCGGTGGAACCTATCTGAATGTTGGGCAGGAGAGCCGCGATTTCACTATCAATCCGTTCAGCCTGCCGGAGACCAAGGAGAATATGCAATTCCTGTTCTCTTTCTTCCGTGTCCTTATAGAGGGTAACGATCAGCGTTACCGGCTCGACTTCAAGGAAGAGCGCAAGCTGTGGGATGCCATTGAGCGGATGTATGTCGTTGCCCCGGAGCAGCGGACTCTCTCGACATTCAGCCAGATCATCGGAGAGCTGAAGGAGCGGCTGCACCGTTGGACGAAAGACGGTCAATACGGCTTTCTCTTTGACAACACAGAGGACACGCTCAGCTTTTCCAGCTTCCAGACTTTCAACTTCGCCGGCTGGGGCGATGCGCCGGAGGTGTTGGAGCCACTCCTCTTCTACGTCCTTCACCGGGCGAGCAATGAGATTGCCGACCCCGCGAAGCTGGCTACGTTCAAGACTTTCTTGCTTGACGAGGCGTGGCTGTTCATCAAGAACGAAACCATTCGCAACTACATCGTGCAGGCGCAGAAAACATGGCGCAAGCACAATGCCGCGATGATTCTCGCCACACAATCCATCAAGGAGCTTGAGGAGTCCGGGATGCTGGCTATCGTTGCGGAGAGTTGCCCAACCAAGATATTTCTCGCCAACCCGGAGATGAATCGCCAAGTCTACCGCGAGGCGTTTCACCTCAACGATACGGAAATCGACATTATCGCCGATCTGATTCCACCGGGCGAGATGCTGATCCGCAAAGCGCAATCGAGCAAGAAGGTTCGGCTTAACGTCGATTCCGTCTCTTACTGGATTGCAACCAATAACGCCCGCGACAACCTGCTCAAGCGCGAAGCCTTTGCTCGTTACGGCATCGCCGAAGGCGTTCGCCAACTCGCCACGACTCACCCCTTTCAACCCCGTCATTAAGGAGATTCAATGCAAACTCTGAAAACAATCGCAACAGCAATCATCTTCGCCACTCTCGCGAGTGTCGCCGTCGATGCACAAACCGCCTCTCGCAACGTGGCCTATCACTCGCAAGACATCGTCGCCATCCGCGCCAAGGTCAAATACACAACCCTGATCGTCATCCCAGCCACAGAGAAAATCATGGAGGCCGCGACCGGAGACAAGGATTTTTGGATTGTCGATGTGGTTGGCAACTTCTGCTTTGTTCACCCTGCCAAGCCGGGTATCAGCTCGAATCTCAATCTCATCACCGACAAGGGCAACATCTACAGCTTCACACTGACCGACATTACGGATCAGAAAGGCGATCCCGACCTCAAGGTCATCATCCAGCCTGCCGACTTATCGAACATCGTTGCGGCCAACGGACCGGCGCAGTATGTTCCCGTGGTGCAGCTTGAGCAGGCGCGGCAACAAATATCTACGCTCGAATCGCACGTCGGAGCAGCGGTAGATGAGTACAAGAGCGCCTATCCGACGGAATTGAAATTCGACTACGTGTATAAGCGGAACGAAGCGCCGTTCGACATTCAGTCGATTTATCACGACGACAAGTTCACCTACATCAAGACCAACGCGCCAGAAAAGTTCAGCGTGTACGAAATGCGCGACGGCAAGCCGAACCTCATCAACTATGACCTGCGCGAAGGGACATACATCATCCCCAAGGTGATGGATAACGGATACGTCGAGCTGGGCAAGAAAAAGATGGAATTCACGAGAAAGGGGTAACCGAATGGCAGACAGCGCAACGACTTTCAAAGACCCGCAGTTAACCGACCGGACGCCGCAGCCGAAAGGCGTGCTGCAAAAGAATCTCAAGACGATGCTCTATATGGGAGCTGTCGGCCTGCTCATCTTGGCAACGTTCATCAGTTCCAGGAAGAAGACACCTACGGCGGCGGAGACAGCCAAGAACAATCCACCGCAGCCCTATGTTCAGGACAACACCGCGAACAATGTAGACGCACTGCAACGGCAGCTTGCGGCTGACAAGCTGAAGAAGCAGCAGGACGGACAATTCGCTGGTTCAGCAGGTACCGGGGCGCAGCAGACTGTCGCGGCGGCCTACGGTCCCGATGGCCGGCCAATCAATGCGCCGGGGACCGATGTCCCGTCAAATGGCGTATTGGGCAATACACAGGCCAATGGCCAGCCACAACTAACGCCCGTGCAGCAAGCCGGACAGCAGCTTGCAGCGAGTGAGCGGGTGAGGGCGGATACTGCCCGCTTTGCGTCGAATATCGCTTATGTACGCCCTGCGGACCAACCGATGCAGCAGCAGAGCGCACAGCCTTCAACAGCGGCACAGAATCCATACGCGGCACTCCAACCATCCGGCGTGACTGCGCCCAGAGTTGCAGGCGAACAACGATCAGGGGGCGACCAGATACCAGCGACCGAATACAAACGACCGCCCGAGGCCAACATCGACAATGCCGTGGGCCAGCCCTATGTGATCTACGAGGGATTGACGCTCGACACGGTATTGATGAATCGGCTTGACGGCGACGCGGTGGGGCCGGTGAAGGTGCTCGTATCGAATCCAGTTTACTCGCACGATCATCAACACGTCCTTATTCCCGACGGAACGATTGTGCTGGGCGAGGCGCGTAAGATTGGCAGCGCCGGGATTGGCCAGCAGCGCCGCATAGCCGTCACTTTCCACCGTCTATTGATGCCGGACGGCTACAGCGTGGACCTCGACCAATTCCACGGTCTCGATCAGATAGGCGAGGAGGGATTGAAGGATCAGGTCAACAACCACTACGTGCAAATCTTCGGAACATCAATTGCGCTGGGCGTGATTGCTGGAGCTTCGCAGATCAGCCAGGGCGGATCAAATCTCACCAGTTCCGGTCCGCAGTCCTTCACCAACGGCGCAGCGGCCAGCGTATCGCAATCGGCCACGTCGATCCTCGACCACTTCATCCAGATACCGCCAACAATCACCATCCGCGAGGGCCACCGCGTGAAGGTCTATTTCACGCAGGACTTGCTTCTTCCCGCCTATGAAAATCACCGCATAGCACAGTCGTTTTAGGAGGCACCATGCGTAAAGCCGTCGTCGTTATAGTCGCGGTTGCAGTGCTCACGCTTGCTGGTTGCAAGAGCAAGCAGGATCAATTGGTCGAACTCAATGCGCAGTTCGATTCGCTCAACTCTCAATATCAGAAGGATTGCATTCTGGCACCTGTCGAGGTTCTCCTGCGAACGCAGGAGCAATGCAAGACGGAGCGCAAAAAGATTGATCCGCTCGGCCAAAAGATATTTGATCTTCAGGCCAGTATCACTGCCTCCAAACGCTAACCGATTTCCCTAATCGTCCCTCACCCTCAACCACCATCAACACAGAAACCCGACAAGGAGAATCATGAAGGGAATCTTTCTCGCAACAGTATTGGCCGTGTCCGCGCTCGCCATCCCGGCGAACGCACAGTACGGCGGTGTCGTTTTTGACCCGGCACAGTCCGTACACGCGGCGCAGCAACTCATTCAAGGCAGCGAACTCTATACGACCACCTACAAGACCTTGACGAACGTGATGCTCACGTACAACCTTGCGCATCGCATGGCCACGGCACCATCCAGCTATTACACCGCGTACACCAACATGGGAGTGCAGATGTGGACGCAGGTTACACGGCCTGCAAACACCTACGGAAACTCGCTCCCGTGGATGAATGCCGCAACGACCGGCAACGGCGCGTCAGCAGCCTACCAAAGCGCCAGCGTTCCGCGCACTGGGCAAATCTCCGGCTACAGTACATTGAACTCGCAAGGTCAACAGGCTATTGCAGCGCAGGGAGCAACCGTTGATTTAGGCGATGCGGTGAATGTGACGAGCCTACAGACGCTCGGCACAATTCGGTCGAACGCTGCGCAGCGGGCGACCGACATCATGACGCTCGAAGCAGCCAGCCACTCCAGCGATCCAAGCCAACAAACCGAACTTGCTACGTTGCAGCGCATCAATCAAGCACTCCTGATTCAGCTTCGCACACAGCAGGAGGCAAGCCAAATGGCGCAGTCCCAAGGCTTGCAACAGATCGTGCAGCAGAAGCAACAACAAGACGCGCTGAAACTGTCGTTGCAGGCGGCTGACGGCTACGAGGCCAACTACAACAGCCACGTCTCCACCGATACAACCGGAGTCAGAAAGGCACTCAGTTACTAAGCAATTGAGCAACGGTTCGCTGTTGCCGATGCAACGTTTCTGACAAAAAGGGGCGATTATGGGAAATTCGTTACTCAACTTCATCACGCAACAATGCGACAATCTCACCGCAACCATGTCGCCCAACGTAGATGCAATCGGGCTGCGCATCGTTCTCTCGCTGGCAACGATCATGCTGGTCTGGTTTGGCATTCAGGAAGCCCTGGCGTCGTCCCGTGGCGGTCAGGGTTTCGACATGGCCCGCTTCCTGAACTTCTTTATGCTGATCACCTTCGCTTACACGTTCGTGAAGTATTACGACAGCGCCATTCCCGGCCTTGGTTATTCGCTGAAAGGATTCATCAGCCAAGGCACAACCGACCTTGCGCAAACAATCGGGCAGGACGGCATCAATTCAATGTTTCAAGCAATTGATGCTGCCTTGGCGAAGTCTGGCCCTGGCATGGCCATGTACACCGCGCCGTATCTGCTCATTGCCTACATGATTACTCAGCTCGCACTTTCTGTGCTTGCCGCAGTCGTTGCCGTAATCCTCGCCTATGGCGCAGTTGCCGGAGCGATCATCGGCATTCTTGGCCCGATCTTCATTCCGTTTCTTGTCATTGAAAAGCTGGAGTTTCTTTTCTGGGGATGGCTCAAAGCATTCCTGAGTTTTTCATTCTACAAGGTCGTCGCGGCGGCAACGATGAGTATTCTCGGCCATTTATTCATGGCCTATTACGCCAATCTGACCGACTTCACCAACCCTGGCACGCTCATCAAGAACCTTCCATTGCTCATCATGCTTGTGGTCGTGAACATCTTCATGATTATCAAGATTCCGGCAATTACCGCCTCCATCTTCTCCGGCAGCAGCAGCGGCCACGATGCAGGAATGGGCGCAATCACCGGGGCAATAACCGCAGGGCTGATGTAGTGAATGGAGATCCCGCAATGCCGACAACAGAGACCAAATCCCCTGAAATCACGCGCGCGGCGGAACGCTATTTGGAGCAGTACGGCGATCCGCTCGTCATGAACACGTATTTGAAGGTGACGATACTTGTTCTGTGCGCAATCTGCCTGATGCTGGGCGCGCTCATCTTCAATAGCCAGAAGGCTCTACTCGGCATGAAACCCCTCGTGATTCGCATCAACGATGTGGGCCATGCCGACGCAATCGACTACCGCAATTACCAGTACAAGCCGCAGGAGTCAGAGAACAAGTATTACCTCTCGCGGTGGGCCACGCTCTACTTTCAACGCAACCGCTACACCATCGAGCGTGACCAGACGCAGGCGCTTTACTTTCTCAACTCCGATGTGCAGCAGGCCGTCATTCGCCAGGAGCAGCAGAACAAGACGATTACCAACTTCCAGCAGGACAGCACGCTTCCGTATGTGGACATCAACATT
>Ga0181517_10004310_pt1 | contig 13045 bp, 9 predicted proteins | sample PEATcosm2014_Bin_31_FD_119748 | JGI IMG/M metagenome (GOLD analysis project Ga0181517, IMG submission 119748) | Peatland microbial communities from MTU Mesocosm Facility, Houghton, MI, USA - PEATcosm2014_Bin01_30_metaG | ecosystem: Environmental > Terrestrial > Soil > Wetlands > Peat | place... | reverse complement strand
TGGCCGCCGGCGAGCACGGCGACGGTGCCGGTCTCGAGCGCGGCGACATGGGCGCGCTGGTCGATCCCGCGCGCCAGGCCGGAGACGACGACGTAGCCCGCCTGGCCGAGCCCGCGCGCGAGACGATCGGCGAAGGCAAGGCCGGCGGCCGAAGCGTTGCGCGAACCGACGATGGCGACCGACGGCTGCTGCAAGGCTTCCTCGCGGCCGCGCAACGCGAGCAGCGGCGGCGCGGCGTCGATATGTCGCAGCGCGGGCGGATAGTCCGGTTCGCAATAGGCGATGAAGCGGACGCCGAGCCTCAGCGACTCTTCGATCTCGCGCTCGATCTCGTCGACGCCGGCGACGCGGATCGGCCGGCCGGCGCCGCCGCGCCGCGCGAGATCGGGCAGGGCGGCGATCGCCGCCGCCGCGCCGCCGCAGCGGTCGAGCAGCGCGCGGAAGGTGCGCGGGCCGACGTTTTCGCTGCGGATCAGCCGCAGCCAGTCGAAACGTTCGTCGTCGCTGAGACGCGTCTCGACCAGCCGCGCGGCCATGGTCACCCTTTCTTGCCGATCTTGGTCTCGGTTCCCGCCAGCAGCCGCGCGATGTTGGCGCTGTGGCGAACCCACAGCAGCGCCGCCAGCAGGGCGAAGACGATTGCGGCTGGTTGATAGCCAAACGCGAGCATCACGGCCGGGGTCGCCACACTCGCCGCCAGCGCCGCGGCCGACGAGTAGCGGGTCATTGCCGCGACGGCCAGCCAGACGACCGCAAATCCGAGCGCGGCTTGCCAACAAATGAAGATCGAGCCGCCAAGGAACGTGGCGACGCCCTTGCCGCCTCGGAAGCGCAGCCAGACCGGATAGAGATGGCCGAAGAAGGCGCCCGCGGCGCCGGCGAGCATGGTCGGCTCGCCAAACAGATTGTACGCCGCGACCGTCGCCGCCGTCGCCTTCAGCGCGTCAAGGACAAGGGTCGCGGCGGCGAGGTCCTTGCGGCCGGTGCGCAGCACATTGGTCGCGCCGATGTTGCCCGAGCCGATCGCGCGCAGGTCCCCGGCGCCGGCGAAGCGGGTCAGGATCGGCCCGAAGGGAATCGAGCCGAACAGGTAGCCGACGACCAGGGCGTAAAGATCGGCGAGAGACAGCGTCATGCGCGAGGCGACGGGAAAAACCACGAGAAGCGGGCGAGAGCCTATTCGTGCGCGACGCGCCCGGCAACCAGCGTCATCTTGACCTTGCCGTCGAGCCGCGCCTCGTCGAAGGGCGTATTGCGGCAGTGCGAGTGCAGCGTCGCCGGATCGAGCACGTAGGGCGCCTCGGGGTCGAAACGGACGAGGTCGGCCGGCGCGCCGAGTTTGAGCCGGCCGCTCGGCAGACCAAGGATTTCGGCCGGCCGGGTCGTCATCGCCCTGAGCAGCCGCGGCAGCGAGATGCGCCCGGCGGCGACGAGGCGCAGACTCGCCGACAGCATCGTCTCGACGCCGATCGCTCCAAACGAGGCCTCGCCGAACGGCAGGCGCTTGGTCTCGACGTCCTGCGGGTCGTGGTCGGAGACGACGACGTCGATCAGCCCATTGTTCAAGGCCTCGACCAGCGCCTCGCGCTCGTCCTCGCCGCGCAGGGGCGGGTTGAGCTTGAGGAAGGTGCGGTAGTCGCCGACGTCGTTCTCGTTGAGGGTGAGGTTGTTGATCGACGCGCCGCAGGTGGCCTGCAGGCCGGCGGCGCGGGCGCGCGCCATCGCCTCGAGCGACAGGCGGTTGGAGACCAGCGCTGCGTGGTAGCGCGCGCCGGTCAGCGCGACGAGGCGCAGGTCGCGTTCGAGCGCCACCGTCTCGGCTTCGCGCGGAATCCCCGGCAGCCCGAGGCGGCTTGCGCGCTCGCCTTCCGCCATCACGCCCTCGCCGACGAGGTCGCGGTCCTCGCAGGCGTGAATGACCAACGCGCCGAAGTCGCGCGCGTAAGTCAGCGCGCGGCGCATCGTCTGCGCATTGGCGACGCTATGCGGGCCGTCGGAGAAGGCGACGGCGCCGGCCTCGGCGAGCAGGCCGATCTCGGCGATCTCGCGCCCCTCGAGCCGCTTGGTCAGCGCCGCGGTCGGCAGCACCTGCACCTTGGCGGTGGCGCGGGCGCGTCGCAGGATGAAATCGACCACCGCGGGATCGTCGACCGGCGGATTGGTGTCGGGCCGCGCGAGCAGCGTCGTCACCCCGCCCGCCGCCGCGGCGGCGCTGGCGGAGGCGATGGTCTCGCGATGCTCCGCGCCCGGTTCGCCGATGAAGACGCGCATGTCGATCAGTCCGGGGGCGACGACGTCGCCGCCGCATTCGACGATCAGCGCCTCAGGGGGAACCGCGTCGCGCCTCACCGCAGGACCGAGCGCGGCGATCTTGCCGTCGACGATCAGCGCGCCGCCGCGCGATTCCTCGATGCGGTCCGGATCAATCAGCCGGGCGTCGAGAAAGGCGATAGGGCGGGGCTGCGGCACGCCGACGGCATTAGCCGCGCTGCGCCGCGCAGGCAAGGGGCCCTGGCGCCGCGGACGGCGCGCCCGCCGCGGATTGACGCCCACGGCGGCGCGTCCGGTCCGTCGCCCGGCGGGCCGCCGTTTCGCTCTTGTCTGGCCGGCCAAAACCGGCTAGACGGCGCCTCTGCCGCGCGGCGCGCCTTTCCTGCCGTCAAGCAAGCGCCCGTAGCTCAGCTGGATAGAGCACCAGACTACGAATCTGGGGGTCGGGGGTTCGAATCCCTCCGGGCGCGCCATTCAAGTCAAAGACTTAGCTTGAGGCCTTGATGGCCGTTACCGCCACGCAAACTCACGGCCCCGAGCACGAAATCGGGGGCGTGCAGAAGCGCTGTCGCCGGCGCCCAGCGTCAGTTCTCTCGGACCGAGGTCGTGCTGCTGCAAGATTCTTGGCGACCGATATTGAAAGCAATCAGCTCGCCGCCTTTGCTGATTCCAGTCTTCACGCTCTGGCTGATGTCCGCAACCTTATGTAGTCGCATTCCAAAAGACGAAGAGGCGCGGCAAAGCGGACGGAGCCGACGCGCTGCGTGCCCCTCGTCAAAACTCCCGCCAACCTTCGTCCGCACTGCCGCTCGGAGCGCGCCGCGGGGCCGGACCGTTGACGACGGCCCTGACGGTCGGCCGGCGGACAGGCTCGGTCTTGGCGTACGCCGGCGCCGGGGTTTCAGAAGCGACCGTCTTCGTCGCCTCGCGGAATGCGTGCGGCGCCGCCTTCTTCAGTTCCGCGCGCAGCGGGTCGTCCTGGGTCTGCCGGATCTGGTAGCGCGCGATCAATTGTCCGAGTTGCTCAATCTCGCCGGCCTGCCCATGGGCCGCCGCCGTCATCTCCTCGACCATCGCCGCGTTCTTCTGCGTCACCTGATCCATCTCGTTGACCGCGGTGTTGATCTGTTGCAGGCCGGTCGCCTGTTCATGCGCGCGGGCGGCGATATCGGCGATGACGGTGTTGATCTCGACCACCTGCGTCACGATGCGTCCGAGCGCCTCGCCGGTCCGCGTCACCAATCGCACGCCCTGATCGACCTGAGCGGTCGAAGCGGAAATGAGACCCTTGATCTCCTTGGCCGCCTGCGCCGAACGCTGGGCGAGCGCGCGCACCTCGGAGGCGACGACGGCGAAGCCGCGGCCGGCGTCGCCGGCGCGCGCCGCCTCGACCCCGGCGTTGAGCGCCAGAAGATTGGTCTGGAACGCGATTTCGTCGATGACGCCAATGATCTCGCTGATCTGCTTCGATGACTTGTCGATGCCGGTCATCGCCGCCATCGCCTCACGCACCACTTCGCCGCTATTGTCGGCGTCGACCTTGGCCGCCGAGACGACGTCGCGCGCGTGCTTGGCGCCTTCGGCGGTCTTCTTCACCGTCGCGGTGATCTCTTCGAGCGCGGCGGCGGTCTCTTCGAGGCTCGAGGCCTGCTGCTCGGTGCGCCGCGACAGGTCGTCGGCGGCGGACGATATCTCGCCGGCGCCTGAGCGGATCGCCTGCGTATCGGCGCTGACCGCCGAGATCGACTGTTCCAGCGCCTCAAGCGAAGCGTTGAAATCGACCCGAAGCGGTTCGAGGGCAGGAATGAATTCCGTTTCGATGCGGTGCTCGAGGTTCCCTTCAGCCAATCGGCTGAGCCCGACCGCGATCTGCTTGACCGCACTGACACGGCCGGTCACGTCCGTCATGAAGTTGACGACCTTGACGACCCTACCGTTGAGGTCGAGGATCGGATTGTAGCAGGCCTGGATCCAGACTTCGCGACCGCCTTTGGCGATGCGCTTGTATTCCTCCTCGATTCGCTCGCCGCGATTCAACTTGCGCCAAAACTCCTGGTATTCAGGCGACTGCGCGTAGCTCGCATCCACCAGCATGCGGTGATGCTGGCCTTGGAGTTTCTCCAACGTGTAGCCGGACGACTTCAGGAAATTCTCGTTCGCCGTGAGAATCGTCCCGTCGGCTGCGAATTCGACGATGGCCTGCGCTTGGGAAATCGCGTCGAGCTTTGCGGCGTTCTCCGCGGCCAGCAATTTGGCGGCCGTGATATCCGAGGCGACCTCGACGACCTTGAGCACTTTCCCCGACGCACTGACGACGGGATTGCAGGAGGCGTGAATCCAGACTTCCTTTCCGTCCTTGCCGACGCGCCTGTATTCGCCGGCGTCGAATTCGCCGCGCCCGAGTCTGGCCCAGAACTCCACGTAGTCGGCGCTCTTCGCATAGTCCGGGTCGACGAATAGGCTATGATGTTTGCCTTTGATTTCGGCCGGCTCGCAGCCGAGAAGGCGACAATAATTCTCGTTGGCGGCAATGATCTTTCCGTTCGGCTCGAACTCGACGATCGCCTGAGAGCGGTCCAGGGCCTTGAGAACACGCTTAGCGCCGCCGCCAAAGTCAGGATGTAACATCGCGATTTTTCCTATTCATTTGGAGCCTGGAGGAGGCGTCGAGGCGGCTTTTCCACCCTGGTTCTCCACCGGGCCGCGAGGCCGAGCCGACGATTGGCCGGACGCGATGGATCTATCCGCAGACAGACCTGCCGATTCTGCTACGTCCGATCGGCCAGTGCGAAGGAACGCTGTCACTCGGCCAGGAGCGCCAAAGCCGGTCGACCAACGAGGTCGGCGTAGTTCGCAATGGGTCGCGGACGTCCGACCAGATAGCCTTGAATCTCATCGCAGTTTTCCCGCGCCAGAAATGTGCGTTGATCTTCTGTTTCGACTCCCTCAGCAATGACTGGCAAATGAAGATCGCGGCCAAGGCCGATGACCGCGCGGACGATCGCCGACGACTGAGCATTGCGGCCAAGGCTGCTAACGAAGCTTCGATCGATCTTGATCTTGTCGAACGGAAAGGATTGCAGATAGGTCAGGGAAGAGTAACCGGTGCCGAAATCGTCCATAGCGATTCTCACGCCGAGATCCTTGATGCGACGCAGTATGGCGAGCGCGCGGCGGTGGTTGTCGAGCATGACCCCTTCGGTGATTTCCAACTCAAGGCGATTTGGAGGCAGGCCGGTCTCCAAGAGGATCGCGTGGATAAGCCCGGCGAGGTCTTCGTGGCGAAATTGAATTGGCGAGAGATTGACCGCCACCGTCAGCGGATTTGACCACGACGCGGCCTCGCTGCAGGCTTCGCGCAAAACCCACTCGCCTATCGGGAGGATAAGTCCGGTTTCCTCGGCCAAAGGGATGAAAATGTCCGGGTACACCATGCCGCGCGTTCGGTGACGCCAGCGCACCAGGGCTTCGAGCCCGAAAATGTCACCACCGATTCGGGCCTGCGGCTGGTAGTGCAGAGACAATTCATTGCCGCTGACAGCGATCGCAAGATCGCGCCGCATTGCTTGGCGTTCGTGCTTCCCGAATAAAGAAAAGAACTGCCGGTCGGTCTTGAACATGTGCTGCGCGACCACCGTACTCGCGACGAATTCGACCAGATCTCCTAATTTTGCCTTGCCGGCTGCAACCGACGCCTCAAACTCCGTGGCCCGCGCGACCAATCCAGCGTGCGCGAGACGATGCGGCTCGAGATCTTTGTAATCGTGCCGAGCGAGCAAGGCCTCCTCGTTTGCGAAGTGTCGCACAATGTGCAGCAGTAATTTGTTGAATTCCGACCTGAAGGCTTCTGATGACGATTCTGACTGAAGCGAAGCCTCGAACAGTGAGTTCGCCAGATCGAACAGTTGCTGATGCTCTTGATCGATTGTCGGCTCACCGCACTCATAGGCTTCCTGCCATACGAGCCGAATGAACGAAGATCTGGCGTCCTCCGCCCAGATTTTGGCGTCCCCGCGCCGATCAACGAAGAACCCATTACGCTCTGCCAGCCCTGACGTGGGAGGATCAGACATCCGCGCGTCCTCTCGTTCGTGCAATTGCGAGCTTGTCGACCGAGGTGAATGCGTCTGGAACGCCTGTGTCACCACAATCCGCCCCCTGCTCGAATCCTGACCGGCGCAATCCCTCGCCCGGGAATCAATCCATTTCTCGTTGGTTCGAAGGGCCAGATTTCTGCGATCATGTTGCTTCGGATGGAGTGGACGTACGGCGTCTCAAGCCAGACCTCCGGTTCGTTCCTGGGGATGCGCCTGCATTCCCGCGGGTCAAACTCGCCGCGAGCGCGTTTCGCCCAAAATGACTTGTATTCCGGACGGTGTGCACAAGCCGCCCGACGACCACGCAATGGCGCTGGCAATTGTTTCCGCTGAACTGTTGTCAATGGCATAGGAGAAAGTTTCGTTCTCGATTCGAATTGTTCCGCTGGGTCAAATGCAATAAGCGCAAGCGAGCGCCAAAACGCCTTAAGCGCCGCGTTTTCTTCTGAGTTGCGAGAGACGCTAACAGCAAACACTTCAGATCATCGTATGGCGGCGCCGATGTCGCTGGGGTCCACCGAATAGGTGGGTAGAACGTCTGAATCTCCTGGAACGTACTTACGCACAATTCTCTTTCCCCAGGGCTCATTGTGGCCTGAGCTGAGGCGTCATGCGTAACACTTGAGACGCAATAGTTATGATTTTATGTATAATTCTCGATCACACCGTTCTGACAATAAATCTGTGGATGTGACCTAACGTCGCGCCGTGACAGCGCGCCGTGACAGCGTTAACCAGCGAGCGTTGCAGAATATAATATTTAGCGTTATAAGTATGATGCGCAGAGTTACAAACGTTTGTCTTAGACACGCGTTAAAAATTACGCGACGTTAGCGCGATGTTAACCGTTTTCATTTAGTTGGTTATTTCAATTCGCCACGGTTCCGAAAGGATACCATTATTTGACGTCCGGAAACGAAGAACTCGCGTCATGTTGTCCAATATGCGACAAGAAAACGTCGTAAATATCAGAGAAGCGCTCTATGAGTACGACCGCTATTTGTTACATGGGGATATTGAATGCGGCTAACGTACGACTGCGCTGATTTATGAAGTAATACTATTGCCATTGGCGCACGAAAGCCGCGCTTATACTTACAATATTGTTGGAGTGATCTCTTCCGATGAACGCTTTGACGCCTGAACACCCGGACTCTTCGGCTTCTGACGCCCAGGGCGGGGCTCTTCTCCGCGTGTCGGCCGACAAGGTCGGCCGCTTGATGGACCTCGTCGGCGAATTGTCGCTCAGCGTTTCTGAAACCATTCGATCTTCCGATCTGGAAGGACTCGAACTGACGGAATTCGAGAAGTCCGCCCATCGACTGATGATGGTGGTGCGGGAGGTGCAGGACGCCGCCGCTGAATTGCGGCTAGTGCCCATCGGCGATGTCTTCCGGCGCATGCGCCGTATGGTGCGCGAACTGGAGCGCACGACCGGGAAGGAAATCGACCTCGTTCTGGAAGGCGAGGATACGCAGATCGACAAGGTCGTGGCCGACCGTCTTTACGAGCCACTGGTGCATGTGGTCCGCAATTGCGCCGATCATGGCCTGGAGGCGCCCAGCGACCGCGAGGCGCTCGGCAAACCCCGCAAGGGGCGCATCACCCTCGCCGCATCGCCGGTCGGCGGCGACATCCAGATTGCCATCTCCGACGATGGGCGTGGTCTCGATCGTGAACGGATTCTGGCCCGCGCGCGCGAGCGCGGCCTGTTCGGAGCCGATGAGGAGCCGGAGGACGGCGCCTTGTGGAAGGTGATCTTCCAGGCTGGCTTTTCGACGGCCGAGACCGTCACCAATCTCTCCGGGCGCGGCGTCGGTTTGGACGTGCTGAACACTGCGATGAAGGAATTGCGCGGTCGCATTTCCATCGACAGCAACCGCGGGCGCGGCACGAAGGTCGTTCTGGCCATCCCGCTGACGTTGGCGTTCCTCGATTCGCTGGTGATGCGGGTTGGCGCCCGTCTCTACGCAACCCCGATCGACGTGGTGGCCGAGATCTTCCAGCCCGGAAGCGAACAGATCACCCGCATTTCCGCCGAGGCCGGCGTGGAGATGGTGCGGGTGCGCGAAGCTTTGATCCCGATCTGCCGCCTCCAACACTATTATTGCGAGCCTACGTCCGAACTGGCCCCGCTGGAAAAACTGATCATCGTCGTTTTCAACACCAGCGCCGGGCGGATCGGCATTCCCGTCGACGAGATGTTCGACCAGCAGCAGGTGGTGATGAAACCGCTGCAGGGCCAATTGGAGAAGATTCGCGCCAGCTTCGGCTGCGCCCTTCTGGCCACCGGCGATGTCGCCATCGTGCTCGATTGCGAACGCCTCGCCGAGGGAGCGTGAGCATCATGGCCGAAGCGGCTCTCGAGGAGAAGTTTGACGATTCGGGTTACGAGCGCATTCGCACATGGCTGAACGACCGCTGCGGCATTTATTACGCTGAGAAGAAGAAAGAGCTGCTGTCTCAGCGGTTGGCCCGCGTGCTCGAACGTTTTGGCCTCAGCGATCTGGAGGAACTGGCCGATTGCGTGGAGACAGGCCAAAAGGCCGACATCGAGTTGGCGGTCGTAGACGTCGCCTCGACCAATCACACCTATTTTTTCCGAGAACCCCAGGTTCTCGATTTCTTCACCGACAAAATCCTTCCGAAGTTGGCGCACAAGTCCGAGCTGCACATCTGGAGCGCCGCAGCGTCAACCGGGGACGAAGCCTATTCGCTGGCGATCCTGGCCGCTGAAGTTATGGGGCCGGAACAGGCAGCAAGCCGAGTGTCCATCTTGGGCACCGATATCAGCGCCCCGGTGATCAAGCGCGCCGAAGCCGCCGTCTACGGCGCCGCCCATCTCGAGCACGCGCCAGAACACCTGGTGAAGCGCTACTTCGAGTCGGTTGGGGAGGAAGACTTTCGGGTTGTCCCGCACATCCGGCGGATGTGCACTTTCCGGCGATTGAATCTTAAAGCGCGGCCTTTTCCGTTTCGCCGACCCTTCGACATCGTATTCTGCCGTAACGTTCTTTACTACTTTGAACGTGAGCACCAGCGCCGGACGCTTGAAGCCCTCTTCGATGTGACCGAGCGCGGCGGCTGGTTGCTGACCAGCGTCACCGAGTCGGTGCGCGACCTGGGCACGCGCTGGTGTTGGGTCGGAGGCGGAATTTACCGGAAGGTCGCATGAGCGGCCTCCGCAAACATCCCGTCCGCGTCCTGATCGTCGACGACTCGGCGATGGTGCGAAAGATTCTGTCGATCGGGTTGGCGAAGGACCCCGAGATCGAGGTGGTCGGTCAAGCCTCCGATCCTTACCGCGCTCGTGACCTCTTGGTTGAATTGGAACCCGACGTCATCACGCTGGATGTCGAGATGCCGAAAATGGACGGCGTGACGTTCCTGAAACGCTTCATGCCGGTGATGCCGACGCCGACAGTGATCATTTCGTCGCTAACCCAGGCAGGCAAGCGCGTAAGCCTCGAAACGCTGGAAGCCGGCGCCGTCGACGTGGTGGCCAAGCCGGTTCTCGGTTTGGTCGATGGCCTTCCACTGATGCTCGATGACATTTGCCAACGCGTAAAGGCGGCGGCGAACGCGGATGTGTCCCGCTTTGCGCGGCGCGGCGCGGCATCGACGATCGAACCCGTCTCGTCCTCCCTGGAAGAAACCACTGATCGCGTCATCGCCATCGGCGCCTCGACCGGCGGCGTCGAGGCGTTGGCCCGCATCCTGCCGGCCTTCCCCGCCGATGCGCCCGGCATCGTCATCGTCCAGCACATGCCGATGGGTTTCACCGCCAGCTTCGCGGAAAGGCTCGATCGAGTCTGCCAAATGCGCGCGAAGGAAGCCGAAGCGGGCGACCGAGTGATGCCGGGCCGCATTCTGATCGCTCCCGGCGGCGCCCGCCACATGAGCGTCCAGCGTTCGGGCGGCGAATACCGCATCGCTCTGAAGGAAGGCGAGGAGGTCAACTATTCGCGCCCGGCCGTCGACGTGCTGTTCCAATCGATTGCGGGGGCGGTTGGTCGAAACGCGGCGGCCGCTCTCCTCACCGGCATGGGCAGGGACGGAGCGGCCGGGCTGTTGGCGATCCGGCAGGCAGGCGGGCGGACCTATGCCCAGGACGAGGCCAGTTCAGTGGTGTTTGGCATGCCGGCCGCCGCGCAGCGTTTGGGCGGGGCGGAGGCGATGGCCCCGTTGGAGAAGATTCCCGCGCTGCTGGTGCGGGCTCTGAGGACAAATTGACAGGAGAGACGAATGGCGCAGTCCAAGGAAGATACGGCGCGGCAAGAGTCCATCGAGAGCATAAACGCCGACCTAGCCTTCAATGAAGAGAACAATATCGCAGATATGTATTTGACCTTCGCCGTCGCTGGCGAGGAATACGCGGTGGGCATCGGCTTCGTCACCGAAATCGTCGGCATGCAGAAGGTGATGGAGGTCCCGGATGTGCCGCATTTTATCCGCGGCGTCATCAACCTTCGCGGCAAGGTAATCCCGGTCATGGATGTACGCCGCCGCTTCGGCCTGCCTGAAACGACCTATACCGAGCGCACCGTCATTATTGTGCTCGACATCAACAACGTTCCGATCGGATTGGTCGTCGACGCTGTCAGCGAAGTGCTGGAAATCCCCGAAGCTCAAATCGATCCCCCGCCGAAATTCGGCGCCAGTCGCGACGGCAGTGGGGTGATCCGGGGCTTGGGCAAGCAGGGCGAACGGGTGGCGATCCTTCTCGATGTCGACCGGCTGGTGTCCGAGCAGACTGTCGATCCGCGCGCTGCTCCGACTGAGCTGAGGGGAGCCGCCTGATCCCCATGCGCGTGCTGATCTACAACCAGAAAGGCGGATGTGGGAAGACCACCACCGCCATCAACCTAGGGGCAGCCCTGGCCCGCCTCGGCGAGGAGGCGGTCACTCTGGTCGATCTCGATCCGCAGACGCACCTGACAGCGGCGTTGGGGCGCCGAGCCGACGGACTGGCGTGGACCGTCACCCAATGGCTGGCAGGGGCGCCGGGGTCGACGCTGCCGGTTTCAAAGCGCCTCTTTCTGGTCCCCGGCGATTGCGAAGCGCAGGAGCCACGGCCTTTCGCCAATCCGCTGAGCGGCATGAACGGGACCGTGCTGATCGATGCGCCGCCAGTATGGAACGTCACAGTGGCGCGGCTCATGGCCGAATGCGACGTCATTCTGACGCCGCTGGAGCCGGACTTTCTCGGGATGCAGGGGTTCAACCGGCTGCTGCAGACCATGAAGAAACACGGCGTTCCGTGGAGCCGGCTGCGGATTCTGGTCTGCCGCTACGTCGATCGGCTCTCCATTCATCGCGAGGTGCGCGAGCGACTGGGACAGCTCTTCAGGAACGGAACCTTGTTGCCGGTCGTCATCCGCAATTCCGTTCGTTTGGCCGAGGCGCCCGGTTTTGGACGCCACATTTTCGATCATGCGCCCTACAGCACGGGCGCCAGCGATTACGAGGCGGCAGCTCGGGTGCTGCTTGAGGAATGGCGCGCGTCGCCAGGCGCCGCGGGGACGGCCGTCAAGCGCGCGCGTCTTGAGATGGAGGGGAAGGGCAGTGACGACAAGGAATCGATCGGGGACGTCATCCGGCGGGCGGCTGCCCAATGATCCTCTGGACTGGGTCGAGGAATCTCCACCGGCTGAAGAGCCGGTGGTCGAGGAGATGGAACAAGTGAACAACGCGCCGGAGGCCCCGGCTCAGATACGCAACGAGAGGAATGAATTCATGTCTGAAGCAGTCAAGTCTGAAGCGCTCGGGTCTGGGCACGGCGAAAGCTCCAACCAGAAGCTCAAGCAGGAGGTCCTGCGCCTGGTTGAGGCGTCGAAGAACGGACAGTTGACCGAGCGCGCAAACGTCGCCGCCTTCGTCGGCGACGACGCGACGCTCCTGCGAGGCCTTAACGAGATGCTCGACGCCATCCTGCTGCCGATCGGCGAGGGCAATCGCATCCTCGACCAGATCGCCAAGGGCAAAATCGACGAACTGATCGCGCAGACCTATCACGGCGATCATGAGAAGATGAAGCAGAACGTCAACGGCATCGCTTTGGTGTTGCAGAAATTCAAGGCTGAATTTGCGCAACTAACCGAGTACTCGCGCCTCGGTCAACTCGAAAAGCGCGGCAATGCCGGCGCGTTCACGGGCGCCTACGGCGAGATCATCAAGGGCGCCAACGAGATGCTCGACGCCATCCTGCTGCCGATCGGCGAGGGCAACCGCATCCTCGACCAGATCGCCAAGGGCAAGATCGACGAACTGATCGCGCAGACTTATCAGGGCGATCATGAGAAGATGAAGCAGAACGTCAACGGCATCGCTTTGGTGTTGCAGAAGTTCCAGGCAGAGTTTGAGCAACTGAGCGAGTACTCGCGCCTGGGTCAACTCGAAAAGCGCGGCAACGCCGGCGCGTTCGCGGGCGCCTACGGCGAGATCATCAAGGGCGCCAACGAGATGCTCGACGCCATCCTGCTGCCGATCGGCGAGGGCAACCGCATTCTTTCACAGATTTCCGTTGGAAACTTCCAGGAGACGGTCAGCATCGAGTGCCACGGCGATCACCAGAAAATGAAGGACGCCATCAACGCCGTTCATGGCGCCGTGAGCACTTTGATCGCAGACGCGGGGCAATTGGCTCAGGCGATCGTCGAAGGCAACATCCACGTGCC
>Ga0181517_10004307_pt1 | contig 13048 bp, 6 predicted proteins | sample PEATcosm2014_Bin_31_FD_119748 | JGI IMG/M metagenome (GOLD analysis project Ga0181517, IMG submission 119748) | Peatland microbial communities from MTU Mesocosm Facility, Houghton, MI, USA - PEATcosm2014_Bin01_30_metaG | ecosystem: Environmental > Terrestrial > Soil > Wetlands > Peat | place... | reverse complement strand
GGCAGGATGAGTATCGATCTTTCGATCCGGCGATGGCGTGCTATTACGAACGCTCTGTTTCGTGCGGATCGGCCTTTGTTCGCCGGTCCGCCGAGTTGGCCAAGATGTCGGGCACGTCCAGCAGGCGAAGTTTACTACGAGGGTGTCAGGTTAAATGATGGTGGCTCGTCTCACTTGCCGAATTGCTGTTTCAGCATGCGGTCAATTGCATTCTGAGCCTTGATCAGTGACTCGGCTTCGGTAGCGAGAGTAGAAACCTTTTCCTGCGCATCGTCAGATAACAGCTTGGCTTTTTGATAGTCGGCCAAGTCCAGAAAGAGACCGGTGTTGAGGGCGCAGTCATTGCTTTGGTCATCGTCGTAAAGCTTGTAAAGCCAGTGGGAGACACTAAACTGACGAAATGCCAGTGCGTTGGCTTCCATATCCTCTAGATTAAGAATCGGACCGAACACCTCGATGCGATACTCCTTGAGGCTCGCAGCAACGTTTTTCATCAGATCGGCGGTCTTTCCGGCGCCCGCCAAATCCCCAACTATTGCCTGAAGAATTGCAATCGAGCCGTATATCATAAGCTTATAATGAGGTTCACGGCCGATTTGCCCGACACTATTCAGAGCAGACAAGAAACTGCGTTGAGCACTCGCAATACTTCCGAAGTTTGCTTGACTGACTGCGACGGACGCCAGCACACTCCATTCCGAAAATCCGTTAGGCTCAAGAGAATCCGGTCCATCGTGTTGTATATGATACAAGTCGTGTGTCGTCGCCTCCTTCCACAAATAAGCCTTAATTAAAGCGACAGTGTTATCGGCGCCCGCCATATCGCCAGCCCTGGCTTGAGCAATTGCGATCCCGTGCCACGCAATATCCTTGAATTGTGGCGAATGAATTTGTGCGGCACTGTGCAGAGCAGACGCAAAGCTTCTTTGAGTAGTGGCAGAATCTCCAGCCTTGGCTTGAGCTACCGCGATTTGTGCCAGTGGGCCCCATTCCGAAAATGCAGTCAGATCTAAGAACTCCGGTATATCCTTCCAATGGTAGGACTCTTGCTCCGAAACTTCGCCAACGATGTCCTTTTGGGTCTCACTTCTGTCGGCGGCGTCTTGAATGAGACTTACAGTCTTTTGGGCGGACGCAAAGGTGCTTTGAGCCCCGATAATATCTCCAGCCTTTCCTTGGGCTATGGCGATGCATTCTTGCGCTAAGATAATGCACTTTGGGTCCTGCAGCCGATTAGCGGTTTCTAGAGCGTTTGCTGTGAAACCCGCCTTTGCCAGAGCACTAACAACGTTAACCCGTGCAGTGGCTTTCCGAACTGGGTCATCAATCTGATCAGCGGCCGTTAGAGCCGCGGCGGAATCACCTGAGCTTGCCCAGAAAAGCGCAACTTGTTCATGCAGAGAAGTGCGATCCGAGGCCGGTAACTGACCCGCCCCTTCTTGCCAAGTCCTAATCAGGCGGGAGAGATTGCCCTGGCTTCTTACGTCAAGCTGATCAATCTGGTCTTTCACCGCCGCGGCATTCGATGCCTTGGGGACAGCGGCGAGGTACGCTCCAAACCAGGCTATGGCGCGCAGCTCCCGCCCCGGAATTCTTGATTCGGCCAACCCAAGGTTAAGGAAGACTAACGGATCTGTAGGCGCGATCCTATGCGCATCTTGAAAGTAGCGGATCGCGAGCAGATAGTCCTGCTGCTGTGCAGCGACAACACCTTTATTGAGCGCCTCCTGCACCTCAGGCTGCCGTGGCGCGGAAGCTGTCGCCTGCGCCTGGGCAGCGAGCGAAACAGAAGAGCTTGAACAAACCAGCCAAATCAGAAGACAGAGTCCATGGCGTAAGGACTGCATGATCATAGGGCCCCATAATCGCGAATGAGTTTCATCGTGGTTCCTGGATTGGAACAGATTCCCGTGAAGCGCGCTCTACAACTCCTCAGCCTTTGAAGCAGATGGCGGCAAAGGCCTCCGAAATCGTGGATGTTTTGGGTAAATCTTATCGATTGAAGTCATCGGAATTCATCCGCTGATCCGGCATGCTGCGCGGACCAGACAAGCCGGTCACGCTGGTGCTGAAGATCGTCCAGACGTGTGGTGAGTTGCACCCTCATCCGATTACGGCCCGAGGTGTTTTGGTCCAGCGCCTTCAGTTGGCCGTGCTCCTCCCAGAGATTGACCAACTCACGTCCGCCGACGCCGATGCTGGACCCAGCGCTGCCAAGAGTGGCAATAAACGCCTCCGGCCCCTCGGCGACGAAGATGATGGCCACGCCTCCGAGAAAAGCGCTCGACATATACAGCCCGTCAGCATCATCGTAAGGAGGCGGCTTCAACTTCATCAACTTGAACTGGGAAAGCAACGCATCGGCGGCGTCGCGTGTGCGCGCAATTATGTTCACAACTTCCGCGGATTTCCGCGCATCGCGCAAACGATGCAGGTGAGCCAAGTATTCCAAGATAGCCCCGGCGAGATTGGGATTCTGCGTCGTCTCAAGGATGCGCTTCAGCCGTTTTTCCTCGGAGGGCAACTTGGCCAACGGCTCCTGAAACGCCGCCCAAAGAACATTCATACGCATGCCAGACAAATTAGACTGCGCAACTACCTTCGCGCATTGCGCGAGCCCGAGAGTCAATAGGTCGACGCCTTCCATCGATGCGTTAATAGTGTCTTCATGCATATCTTCGAGCACGTGTCTGCGCTCGCGTGCCCATTCCGAATTCGAGTCGCCGAGCAGCGCGATAGCCCTCTGGAGATTAGCGATCCGGCTATCGACCAACCGTAGCTGGCCCGCGCTGAGAAGCGCCGCATTCGGATCATTGGCCAGGTTGGGCACGATCGGAGTCTGGATCGCCGCATGGGCAGCGGCATCGAAATCCTTGCTCTGCTGAATGTGGGAATCGAGAGCGGACAGTAGCGCCACCTGATCCCTTTTGCATGACGCCTCGGCGGTTGAGCCCTCCTTGACGGCGGCACATTGGGCGTTCAGGTTATCGATTCTGCCGTGCAGCGTCACCCTCTCCTGCGCCAGCAACGCGCGGCGGCTGACAAGATCGGGATTGGCCGCGGCGACGCTCGCGGGCAGGTCGGTCAGAGCGGGAATCTCCTGTGCCGAGGCTATAACGGCCAGTCCCGGCAGCACCGCGACCACAGCCGCCATGCGCCTCCGGCGGCCTGTTCTTCGCGCCCGTCCACTCGCCGAACCCACGATTTGGGACAAGACGCCGGACGCCGGGGCGGTCATTGTTTTGCCGCCCCGCCAGTTGCTGGAGGCGGACTTTCATTCCATGGCACGCCAATTTTGACGAGACGTTCCTTGATCTGCCCCAATGTATTCGCCTGATCCGCATCGTAACGCTTTACATCGTTGATAAGCGTCAATTTCTTCGCCATCAGCACCTCATTGTCGCCAGCACCACTGTTGATCTGCCGCTGAACCGCTGTAAGCTTCGCTTGCGCGTCGATTCTTAGGCCGTCCAGCTTCTGGTAGTAGGCCATACTTTGCTGAACTACACTGTCCTTCTTGGCTCGGTCGTCTTTGATGTGTGAGGCGACCTCCGCCGCGGCGGGCGTCCACCGTACAGGGATCGGCACGGATTTGGCGCAGGCACGTGCGTCAAGGGCGCAGTTCGACTCGACTTTTGCCGCTTCGTCGCTGATACCTTTGGCATTTGCAGCTGCGCCGGAATTCACGGCACTGACCAACTGGTCCAATGCGCTATGTACTGCATTTGTCGGCGCGGGCGCAGAATGGTCCAGGTCAGGATCCGGTGGGTTGCTCGGCGCGCCGAAGAAACCTGTGCTGCCTCCTGTGCTTGGTAGGGCGTGAGTGCCGTCGGCGATGGGATCGGAGGCCGTAAAAGTCAATCCGCTGGACTTGACCGAAGTGTCATTGGGCCTTCCGGCGCTGAAATCTAATTCATTCGACGATGGCGCGGCGCGCAACGACTGGGCGAAGTCGTCGGCGCCTTGCTGGATGTGGTCTGCGGCGATCTTATTCTGCCGGGAGAGGGCAATTCTCTCTTCAGCCGCTTTCTGGTCGGCCAGCGCCCGCTCCTGTGCCGCTCGGCGCTCCTCTTCCAGTTCCTTCTGTTTCTGCTCGGCCAGCGCCCGCTCTTCTGCCTCTTGTTGCTCTTGCTCGCGCTGGGCTTCGGCGAGTTTCTCCTGGACGAGGACAAGATTTTCGTCTATCTTGGTGTTTCCATGCAACCTCATCTCGGCCTCGTGCTTCCTGTACTTCGGGGATCCGGATGGAATGGGGCCCAGCTTGTGCATGTTCGTCTGGGCTTGCTGCAAGTAGTTCAGCGCTGTTGCGTAGTCGCCTTTGTTGTATGCCTGCACAGCTGCCCCATTCTGGGCGGCTGCAAGATTCAGCCGGAAGACTGAATTGTCCGGCGTCAACTCGATGGCTTTCTCAAACGCGGCGGCGGCGGCCTCATAATCCTCGTTGTGATTGGCAGCAATACCCTGTTCGTTCAGCGCGTTCGCGGCGGCTTCGCGCTGGTTTTGCGCATTTTGCGCCGAGGATTGGCCGGCATTCCCGCCAGAAGATTGTCCGCCACATGGGCCGCATGAGCCGCCGCATCCGCCGCCGCAGACGGCGGCTTTTTGGGACCCCGGTTGGCGATAGTCCGTTTGGGCTTGAGCCGGTCCACCGCAGAACAGCAGCGCCAGAAGTGTCATCCACAGGGCGACAGAGCCGCCATACCGAGCCCGCCTCGGTTTTCGAACGGACATATTGCCTCCGTGTTCGCGTGCTCCTTAGCATCAGGTCGCCGGCACGACGATCAATGATCGCCAGGCAATCTCCCGTCGCCACACGATCATTGTTAAGCGACGGCTAGATCATAACCGATTTTCAGGCTCCATTGTAGCCAATCTTGGGTGTCCATTGTCAAAAACCGACTCAGCCGCCGGAGCCGCCCTAAACGGCGGACTGATTTGACCTATGTACACACCCCGACTGCCATCCTTCGATGATGGTTAGACTCGCCAGTCTTGGACTGGCTATTAGCGATCAGCCGGTGAGCTGAATTCCCTCACCGGGACACCATGACGCAGCAGGCCTCGTATCAGGTCACGACATTAGCCGCGCCGGAACAGGATGATCCTAATGAGCTTTTGCCTCTGAGCAGCGATTAGCCGCTTAGTCCATCGGAAAGGTCGCAGTCGGCGACAAGGCTCAATCTACGCCCGGGTACAAGGCGTCTAACTTCGGAATTCAGGTCTTAATTATCTTCTGCTCTATAGGTCTAGTAGTACTCACAGCCGGTCGACCAAGGATCCGACCTGGAGAATCTGGCCGCAATTTGGGGGCAGCGGGTGTACTCTCAGCACAGGAGGCAAGGATGATTGCCGCCACGTTACGGTTCCTGATCGCCGCTTTTGTGGCAGGGTCTTACGCGCTGGGTGGTGCTACCTTTACCAACCAGAGGGTCACCACACAGGCGCCTCCCGCAGGCGACTGCACCGGGCTACCGCCAGCCGTCACCTCTTTCCTGACCGCCCAGGGCAGCGTATATTTGTTCTTCGATGCTACTGTAGCGACCACTGACTCTCTAACCAACGACTGGCTCGCGCCCGACGGCACGGTGGTCGCTGGCTCCGGTTGGAGCCCAGTATCGGGTGACTATTGTTTCGATAACGCGCCCAGCTTGGCCATTAGCAACCTTCCAACCAGCCAAATTGGAGCCTGGCAGGCTCGCGTGTGGGACGACGGGACCCTACTTTTCTCAGTGCCGTTCACCGTCAGCGCCCCGCCGGCCGGACAAGTTACGGTGCTCGGCGATGTCACCTCTACCTCCTCCGGCATTGCAAACAACGATTGCACCACCCCGCCATTGGTGACCGCCTTCACGCCCGCGTCGCCAAGCGTGTATATCTACTTCGACGTCACCGGCGCAGTGGTAGGAGACAGCGCAAGGGCAAACTTCTATGCCCCGGACGGCGCGCTTTATACGAGCGAAGGATGGAGCTCCTTTACTCCCGGAGCCAACGGGTATGAGTGTTTTTCCGACTCGATTGCCATCAGCGGAGCCTCCGCAGCCTCCGATACGGGTGTTTGGTCCATCAGCGTGGTCTGGGACAACTCCACCACGCCGCTATTCACGCTGAATTTCACAATCGCGGCGGTGAGCGCGCCTGTCATCTCATCTGGCGGCGTTGTGAACGGCGCCAGTTTCACGGCCGGTCCAGTGGTCCCGGGCTCCATCGTTTCCATTTTTGGCACCGCTCTTGCCAGTGGAACCGCGCAGGCGCCGGCGAACTCGCCTCCCACAACGCTGCAAAGTACTCAGGTTCTGATGAATGGAATCGCAGCTCCGCTGTTTTACATCTCCCCAACGCAGATCAACGCCGAGGTTCCTTGGGAGGTGAGCGGGCTGTTTGTCACCGATCTTACAGTCCAGGTGATTTCGAACGGCGCGCAGTCGAATGTGGTTTCGGCGCCTCTGGCCGCAACGGCGCCGGGGATTTTCGCCGTCGTGCATAACGCCGATAATACCCTTGTAACTTCGGCAAAGCCCGCGGTCCCAGGAGAATATCTGGTCGCCTACTGTACCGGACTGGGGACGGTGACCAATCAGCCCCCCACCGGCACTGCGGCGCCAATGAGTCCGCTTTCTTACACGGCTCAAAACTCGACCGTGACGATCGGTGGACTCTCGGCGTACGTACCTTTTTCGGGCCTGGCGCCTGGTTTTACGGGGCTCTATCAGGTGGATGCCCAGGTGCCGGCGAGCGTGGCCAGTGCCAGTGCGGCGCCACTCGTGCTTTCGATCGGCGGCGCCTCTACTACAGTTGCCATTGCCGTGCAATCGGCCGGCGTGCAGCAGTTCACATTGACCAGGACTACCGCCGGCAACGGCAGCGGTTCCATCTCAGCGAATCCGCTAGGGCCATCCTACCCGGCGGGAACGGTGGTCACATTGACTGCGACATCGAATACCGGTTCGACATTCGCCGGATGGTCCGGCGCCTGCTCCGGAACGGGCACTTGCACCGTGACGATGAACTCGAACCAGGCGGTTACCGCCACGTTCAACCTGACGGCGACGACCGGACCCGCAATTACTTCGCTTTCCACTACCTCACCTCTTCCGCTAACTCCGTTACTTATAAACACTAGCGGGGTTGATCCGAACTCACCGATATCTTTGCAATTCTCCGACGCGTCCGGATTCTCGGTGACCGAGAGTCCGATCCGCGTCAGCGCAGATGGAAGCGTGATGGTGGTAGGGGTTCCCCTGTATGTCAACCCAAACACGGGCCAGACCGGGCCAGACGCCATGTCGCTTGTCCTCACGCAGGGGGGGCAGTCTGCTCCCGCGGTGACTGTCAACGTTCAGGATCTTCCGGCGGTGAGCGCCTACGGGGCGCAGCCGGGGCAGATCAGCCACGCCGTCCTCATCCTCGAAGCAATGATGATTGGGCAGAGGATTAACCAACTGCAGGCGTTCCAGTCTCTGCCCGGCAACACTGTAGACACTACGCAGGCACAAGGCACGTTGGCGCAGCTTCTAAGCTCCGCTATCATGGCGCGCAGCGACGTCGATAGCGTTACGTCGGGTCCTTCTACCGTAATGCCCACTGGGATCGCTTTATCTAACGGGTCGCCGGTTCAATTTGACCAAACCGCGCTCGACATGATGGATCGGATCAACGGGCTCCTCCTGTCGCAGGTATTCGCTGCTGCCTCGCAGTCGACAGGTTCAGTTGCTGGCGGCCCAGCCTTTTTCTCGACAGGACGGCTGGGCCGATTGCTTGCACCGGCCGCTTTGCCCGCGGCAACACTTACCAACATCCTGAGCACAATAGATTTGACTGCTAACACTCCCAGTCTTTTGCAAGGTATGTTCGCCGCCTACGAGAACAACAGCTTTAACATGTTTACCGTGAGCGATTATGCCAAGACATTGTCACAACAAATAAGCAACGGTCTCGCTCTGGCGTCGTTAACAACAGGCAATAAGGTGCTGGGAGCTTACGGGGCTATTTTTGGCATACTGCCAACTCTAGCCACTTGCATGGGTAGTGACGCGGCCTGGATTCGGGCTTGGGCCACCGGCGATACCTCTGGGATGGCGGCCGCTGAATCAGCCATGCAGCAAGGCCAAGCGGATGTTTACGCCGCCCTGGCCAGCGTGGTCGCAGCGGGGGTGGGCGGCCAAGCGTGCGAACAGCTTGGGAGCCAGTGCGTTGGCGTCCTCAAGCAAATCGCGACGGTCCTAGAGACTCCCACCGCCGGACTATCGACAATCGCGGGTTTAGTCGCAGCCTACGTCAATCTTCAGGAATCATGGGGATCCGATAAGATCGCGCCAATCGACCTCCAGTCGATACCTCTTTCGAACACGGCTCCTCCCTCCTCTCCTAGCCAGGGCATTGCTACGGTCAACGGCACCATCACCGTTGCGAACCAGGGAATTTCCACGCCGCAAGCAGGCGCCAGCCTCTGTGGCTTCGGGGGCGACAGCACCCGCTGCGTGACAGGCATCGGCGATGGCAGCGGAAACTACGCCCTCTACGTCCCCTTGCAGGTTGCCGGCACGGACTACGGGAACTTGACAATGAACGCTATCGATCCGCTCAGTGGAGTGAGTCTCGGTTCAGAAACAGTGGACTTGACAGATCTCACTTCGAGCGCCCCTGGCCAGATTCCCCCGATCGCCGCCGAAGCCCCGCTGTCATTCAACGCTGGCGGACTTCCCGACGCGACGGCCGGTGTGCCGTACCCGGCATTCTCCTTCTGCACGCCAGCGCCAACAGGCACAACAGCGCTCTGTGGCGTTCCTCCAACCACGAACCCAAGCGGCGGTCAGCCGCCGTATCACTTCCAGTTGGGCTCGGGCGGTTTCCCTCCGATAGGAATGTCTCTGAATCTCAACGGCTTATTAACAGGCACTCCGACGGCCGCAGGCACGGCCTCATTTACGGTCTGCGCGGTCGATCTTAGCGCGACCTCTGTCTGCCAACCTGTGTCCCTGACCGTCAATCCGGCCGCCTCTTCCTATTCCACGCTGACGGTTACGTACGCCGGCACTGGAGCCGGGACGGCAAGTCCTTCCTCCTCACCTGCTGGTATTCCGTGCGGAACGAATTGCTGGAGCTACGCAGCGGACACGAACACAGCGGTGACGTTGACGGAAACGCCGAACATCGGCTCCACGTTTGCCGGATGGTCCGGCGCCTGCTCGGGAATGGGTACGACCTGTGCCGTGACGATGGGCACCAACCAGGCGGTTACTGCGACCTTCAATCTGGCTGCCGGAGACTCAGTGACCCCGTCTTCCGTAACCCTCGGGTCAGCCGGCGGCTGCGCCGGGGGCAGCCTGTCGGGCAGTGTCAACGTCACAGCAGCACCCGGTGTGACATGGGATGCGTATTTAGGGGGCGCCGCGAGTTTCAGCCCCGTTGTCACTTTTCAACCGGTCTCGGGGACCTTGATTATTGGAGCATACGGGGCGGTCTCGGGATCGGGCTCGGGGGTCGTAACCTTCGCCGTTAACCCGCCTCCGCAATCTCCAAGCTATGGCTACACGTGCAACTACACAACAAATGTCCAAGAGTCCGATACTCTCGTCGTCGAAAACTTCTCCGACTATGGCAGTCCGGAGGTTTTCGTCCCGGTAAGCTGGACCTGGATTCAAGTGGACTAAGAGGATAGACAAACCGAAGCCGGCCAGGGATTACCTTGTGGCGTGGCGAAGATGAACAGATGACAGAAGGAAGCCGCGCTATGTTGTAGCGTTTCTAATCGCAGTGGGAACGGCTTTCGCACGGACCCCGCAGACCCCCAAACCCGCCACAGACTTTTGTACTGACAAAAGACAGTTCGTGTTCCATCAAAAGCAGCAACCTTCGTGAACAGATGTCCTACGCGGGCACACACCTGTTCATCACGCGTACGACCCCTTACGATATCGTGTGGTCGGCAAGATGGAACATCGCCGGATGTAAGCTCCCATTTTCGTCGCGGTAACTTTCGACTACCTCAACACCGAGAACGAAGTAGTTACAACTTACAACGAAGTGGTGGTGGCTTAAAGTTCCAAGCGAGGAGTATATCGCTCGAGGCGATCTGAGAAAAATCACGTGCCGAGTACATTCGGTAAGGATGATGAAAATCCAGTTATTGACCGAAGACCAGTACAACGTCAAGATCAAGATGGCCGCAGAAAAAGCTGCCGCACAGCAGAAACCGTGGTCAGACTCGGCCGCCGGCCCAGCGGCAGGAATGGCACGGCGGGCGCCGGCCGCCTGAAATCGGCTCGGTTGGTGCCAGGCAGACCACCCATCGAGAGTTCACTACCGTGTGCGACGGTACGTGAAGTTCATCATCCCATTTAACCCGCAGTTCACTTGGTTAGCCGCAAAGTTTGAATCCAGGTTGGGAATTAAGATGCCCTCCCCGTCTCGTTCCAGAACGAGGCGGCCCCCACTCTCAGTATCCAGAGCTTCCAGGCGGTTTTCGCGTACTGTTCCGATTCCTTCGAAGTGGCAGATCCAGCGGCCGCTCTTTGGGTCCGCACCTTCGATCAGCACCCGCGCCGAAGTCGCATCGAGCCGCTGGATGTACGCCTTCATGAACCCTTCATGGCTAAAGATTCCAACAAATAAGTCCACCGGCGCTCTCTCCGGAAACGGGCGGAAATCGAGCACCGCGATTCGTTGCCGATAAGTAAGCCGGAGGCAGCTCAGGTCGCCCCCGCAGGCGTTGCGCCTCTTCAGCCATTCGCGTTGCTCGTTCCGCAGCGGCACCAGCATCGCTTCGGCTTCGGGGCCTGCAAAGAGCTGGGTCGATCGCCTCCACGCCGCGGCCATTCGGGAATCGAGCGCTGAGAGCTCTGACGATCCACAAATCGCCTCCTCCGTGTACGAAGCTGCCTTGCGACAGTCGAACGACTGCCCAACGGCGAGATCAGAATACAGGCTCAGAGAGATGAGCGCTACCAGGCGGAGCGTTTTCATGGGAGTGTCGGCGTGGACAGCGCGGCATTCAGTACCCGTTCCCGATTCAGAGTCTTGAGAGCGCATGATTTCGCTACTCTGAATTGGCCCACTTCGATACTCTGATTTGGCCCCCCTGATGAAAACATAAACAGGCTATTCTGTTTTGGGCCCTGCGGTCCAGAATGGAGGCCGGTTGAGAAGGGAGGCGAGGAAGGTGGAACTTTTCGAGCAGATCCGGCGTGAGTATGAGCACGGGTCCGGAACGATCAAAGGGGTGGCGCGAAAGCTGGGCGTGCACCGGCGGATGGTGCGGGAGGCGATCGCCAGCCGCCCCCAGCCCCGGGTCCACCTCCGGCGCTCCGAGTTCGGGCTCCCGCAGGGTGATTCGCTGCCCCTTCACGCGGTGTTCCCAGACCGGATCCTCAGCCGATGGGGAGGGCGTGCGGAAGCAGTGAATCTTCAGATCGCGGCCGTTCAGGTCCAGGACCTGGAACTGATTTAAACTCAGAGACTCAGGAAAACGAACCGAAACGCTCGCCGCCGAACGGACATCCAGACCTGCCGCAGGGTACTCCTTCACCTGATGGATGTGACCGTGGAGAACGAGCGAGAAACCCAGTCGCGGCATAGCATCCCGGATAGTCAGTCCATCACAGAGCGTGTCCACGTGATGGTCCCCCAAGTCGCGGAACAATTCTGGCAGATACTGGGAATCCTCGTCGAGCAGGGAATGATGGAGTATGGCAATTCGAGGCACCTTGTGTTTTGGCCCCTTCACTTCGGCGCAGAGCTTCAACAACTGATCGAGGCCCACGAATCCGGCCGCCTGTGTGTATCCTGTCTCGGCCCGGCACGAGTTCAGCCCTACCAGCTCTGTTCCGTCGTCAAACCGTATCGCCATGCCAAGCTCCGGGTACAGCGGGCAATCGATCCTCAGCTCGTCGAATGCGCCGCGGCACATCGCCTGATAGAGAAGCTCGGCATCCTCCCGCGACCTATATGTAAAACGCCCCCGGCCGCGGGCCGGCTTCCCCCACTCGATGTCGTGGTTGCCAGGGACAATCAGGATACCGTTCGGCCGGACAAGTTCCTTCTCCACTAACCTCGTAATGAACCTGCGCCCAACCTTTAAACCCATCCCCGTTCGTTTGCCAGGTAAAATCCCCGGAAATCACGATTGCGTCGAAGCGCGTAACGATCCCTTCCTTCGAAACTGCACCGATCAGGTTCTCGATCAGATTCTCGACGGTTAGCGCGGGATTGCCCGGCACATCGCAGCGCGCCTTTCCGAGATGCATGTCCGACAGGTGAAGGATCAGCATAGGCGAGCTATGATTCTACACCAACTCTCGTTGTCAAACGCATTGGAATCCAAGTCTACGCGAGCCGGGGACCTCGATCCGGATCACGCTCGATTCGGTCCATCGTGTTCCACGCAGTGGCGGCGATGCATCGCGCTGTCGCCTTCGGTGACGCCGGCGACTGTTGGCGGAGAACGGAGGAGGAGAAAACCTCCAGAAGCACTGCCCCGAAAGAGCAGCGGGAAGCGCTCCGTGCGAGTGCGAGATCTGCAACCGACCGCGAGGGAGGGCGATCATCGGTCGGTTGATGGCCCATGGTACTGACCCGGAGCTGGTCCCCACGACTGGTCCACTGCTGACCGGGTGTACCGATGATGAAGACTGCCGACGCGAGGCAAGGCCACGAGCAACCCTGGATCAGATCGCGCCGATTGGGTGCCGACTTGTCTCGCGGGCTCCATGTGGAGCCTTTCGAAAAGGACCTGCACGGGTTGAACCTATGGGTTTACGGTCAGTGTCACCGTCGCCGTGGCTGTTGTGTAATCGGTGGTATTGGTGGGGGTGAAGGTCGCCGTCAGTGTGTGCGTACCGGCACTCAGCAATGCCCCTGCCGCAGGTGTATAGGCGAAGGTCCCAGCTCCCGTCGAGCTGGCATTCAGCTGCGTTGCGCTCAGTGGCGTACCGTAGGTGATGGCCGCCGGCGTGGCCCAGGTGATTGCTGGCGTCGCCTTGTTCACCGTCAGCGTCACCGTCGCTGTGGCCGTTGCTGTCGTGTAGTTGGTCGGGTTGGTTGCTGTGAGGGT
>Ga0181517_10004300_pt1 | contig 13063 bp, 14 predicted proteins | sample PEATcosm2014_Bin_31_FD_119748 | JGI IMG/M metagenome (GOLD analysis project Ga0181517, IMG submission 119748) | Peatland microbial communities from MTU Mesocosm Facility, Houghton, MI, USA - PEATcosm2014_Bin01_30_metaG | ecosystem: Environmental > Terrestrial > Soil > Wetlands > Peat | place... | reverse complement strand
TCGGGTTGAAGAATTCAGTGAAATTGATGTAAGTTATTGATAAATATGGTAGGCACGACTGGATTCGAACCAGCGACCTCTTCCGTGTCAAGGAAGCGCTCTAACCAACTGAGCTACGCGCCTGTAAAGCATTAACCGTAGTCTATCAGGACAGGGGCGGCAGGGAAAGATGTGCTGACCCGCCTGCCCGTCATACTGTACCATCTGTGACTGATGAAGAACCCCTTCTGGCCGGGGACTGGATTCCGGCGCGGCGGAGGCAGCTTCAATCCGCCTGGTCGCCTGAACCCGCTATGAACGACGTTGCTTGCCCTAAGCTGAACCCATTCCGTGCCACTCCTAACCTGCTAACGCTGCTGCGCATCTGCCTGGCGCCGTTCCTGGTCTCTGCGATCCTCGACAAACACTACGCGCTGAGTTTCGGGCTGTTTCTGGCAGCCGGACTGACCGACGCGCTGGACGGCACGGTGGCGCGACTGCTGAAGCAGCGCACCGTGCTGGGCCAGTATCTTGATCCGGTCGCCGACAAACTGCTGCTCAGTACGCTGTTTCTGGTGCTGATGCACATGGGGCTGATTCCGGCACGGGTCACGGTGCTGGTGTTCGGCCGGGACGTGGGCATCCTGGTGGTGGCCGCAATCCTGTATGCCGCGGTGGGCCGCCGCGAGTTCAGTCCCAGCGTGTTCGGCAAGGCCAATACCCTGGCGCAGGTCTCCGCCGTGGCGGCTGTGCTGCTGCATCAGCTCACCCCGTCTCAATGGGTGGCGGATTTCCGCACACTTGCGCTTTGGGCCACCATGATTCTCACCGTGGTCTCCGGACTGCATTATGCGTGGATTGCGGCGCGGCGGGTGGGCGCCCAAACCTCCAACGGCTCAGTCACAAAATAAGGCGCTTACTCGTCGTGCAGGGTGTCCTCCGATTCGACGGTTTCTTCAAGCTCCATATCCCGAAATTCCTCGGAGTCAAAGACTTCGCCACATTCCAGGCACTCGACATATTCGGTGTCATCGTGCCGGGAGACCACTCGTACCCTGGGGTGTTTGCAGACTGTTGCCATCGCTCGCAGATCAGTTGGATTTGTTGATCTTTCCGCAAGATTGTAGCGGGATTTGCCGCGGTTTGAAACGGGTATTTGCAAAAATTTTGCGAGTCAGGCTCAGAATTATTCTTCGCAGGACAATCACGATCTCCCGCAGCGCTTGAAATCCCGACATTATTGGTCGTATACTGAATGCGGACCTAAGAAGTCGGATATTCATGCTGAAGCTGACCAAAAAAGCCGATTATGGACTGATCGCGCTCAAGTACCTTGCCGAGCACCCTGAGACACCCGCGCTCAGCGCTAAGGACATTGCCGACGCCTATGGGATTCCGGCTCAGTTGCTGGCCAAGATTCTGCAGTTGATGACCAAGAAAGGCCTGTTGCGGTCGCATGCGGGCATGAATGGCGGCTACGCCCTGGCGCGCGAAGCCCGTGAAATCTCAGCTTATGAAGTGATTTTGGCCATTGACGGGCCGTTTTTTATTACCTCGTGCACCAAGGGCGCCAAGAATTGTGACCTGACCCCCAGTTGCACCATCAAGGAACCATTGGCGCGGGTCAACGATACCATCGCCGGGGTGCTGAAGAGCATCAGTATTCAAGACCTGGCAGAGCACGACCAACCCGGGCTGCCGATCCTCGGGCCGGGCGGGTTGGTTTCACTCACGTTGTAACGCAGTCTTCCCTCTCCGTGCGAAGCGGAGCATTAAGGATGGAGATCGTATGAGCACAAAAGTTGACAGCAATGTAGAGGTTCCGGCCGGCGTACACTTGCCCATCTATATGGATAATCACGCCACCAGCCCGCTCGACCCGCGGGTCCTGGAAGCGATGATGCCTTACTTGACCAACAAATTTGGCAACGCGGCCAGCCGCAATCATTCATTCGGCTGGGAAGCGGAGCAGGCCGTGGAAACGGCGCGCGAGCAGATTGCCAAGCTGATCGGGGCCACCGCCAAGGAGATCATCTTTACCTCCGGCGCCACCGAAAGCAACAACCTGGCTATCAAGGGCATAGCGGAGATGTACCGTGAGCGCGGCAACCACATCATCACCCAGGTCACCGAGCATAAGGCGATTCTGGATACCTGCAAACGCCTGGAAAAGTACGGCTACCGCGTCACGTATCTACCGGTAAAGGCCGACGGCCTGGTCGACATGGAAGACCTGCGCCGGGCCATGGACCCCAAGACCATCCTGGTTTCGATCATGGCGGCCAATAACGAGATTGGCGTGCTGCAGCCTATTGCCGAAATCGGCAAGCTTTGCCACGAGAAGGGCATCATCTTCCACACCGATGCGGTGCAGGCGGTGGGCAAGGTTCCCATCGACGTAATCGCCGACAATATTGATGTGCTGTCGCTCTCCGGGCACAAGATCTACGGGCCCAAGGGCGTGGGCGCCCTTTACGTTCGCCGGCGCAACCCTCGGGTGCAGATTGCGGCGCAGATTGACGGCGGCGGCCACGAGCGCGGCATGCGATCGGGAACCTTGAATGTGCCGGGAATAGTTGGTCTGGGCAAGGCATGCGAGATTGCCCGCGAAGAGATGGTTAGCGAAGCTGCGTACTTAACCGGTCTGCGTGACCGGCTGAAGGCGAAGCTCGAATCGGAGCTCGACTACGTTCACGTGAACGGTTCGATGGAGCACCGGCTCCCCGGCAACCTCAACATGAGTTTTGTTTACGTCGAAGGCGAGTCGCTGCTGATGGGCATTAACGACGTGGCCGTCTCCAGCGGTTCCGCCTGCACGTCGGCAACGCTTGAACCCTCGTATGTGCTCAAGGCGCTGGGGTTGGGCGACGATGTGGCTCACAGTTCCATTCGCTTCGGGCTGGGCCGCTTCAACACCCAGGCTGAAGTGGATTACGTGGCCGCAAAGGTTATCGACATTGTGAAGAAGCTGCGCCAGCTTTCTCCGCTGTACGAGATGGTGCTGGAAGGCATCGATCTAACCAAGATTCAATGGGCGGCGCACTAGAGGCGAGTTCGTGGTTCATAGTTCTTAGTTCACAGTCAACCCTCCGATCTACACTGCAGACGGCCGATTGCGAACTAAGAACTGTGGGTCTGGGACTGCGAACTAAGAACTATGAACTATGAACTAAGAACCGCATCACCGCGGCTCCCCCCGCAGGAGGATTTTCATCATGGCATACAGCGACAAGGTTATCGATCACTACAACAATCCGCGCAACGTGGGCCAGCTCGACAAGGCATCTACCGAGGTCGGCACCGGCTTGGTGGGCGCGCCGGAGTGCGGCGACGTCATGCGGCTGCAAATCCGCGTCAACCCCGAAACCCAGGTGATTGAAGAAGCCAAGTTCAAGACCTTCGGCTGCGGCTCGGCTATCGCCAGTTCATCGCTGGCCACCGAGTGGATCAAGGGCCGGACGGTGGATGATGCGATGGCCATCAAGAACACTGATATCGTGAAGGAACTCTCTCTGCCGCCGGTCAAGATTCATTGCTCGGTGCTGGCGGAGGATGCCATTCGCGCCGCCATCGGCGATTGGAAGAAAAAGAACGGCGCTGCGGAAACGGCTGAAGCCGCCACCGCAACAGCCGCGCAGTAAAGGATTGGTATCGGTTTGGTTTTGAAAGGGCACGGCGGGGTACCCTTTGGGTCCCGTGCCGATGAAGCAACGAAGAGGTTGTGGCTTTAGCCACCGAGGGAAGGCAGATCGTTAGGAAACTTTCCTTCCGGGGCTAAAGCCCACGAACACTTTGCTGACTTTGACGGCGTGGCTGAAGCCACGCCCTTTCAGGAAAGTGCCGGTAGCGAGCGAAGAAGAAGGGAATTATGCAGAACGTCGTCACCATTGGAGCGCAGCTTCCGCAGGGTGCCTTGGCCCCACAGGACGAGGCAGGGGCAAAGCCTGCGGGCGCGCCCACGCAAGGTTTGCAGGTAACTGAACGCGCCATCAAGCGCATCCGCGTGGCCATGGCCAAGGAAGGCGTATCGCCTGAAGAGGGCGGGTTGCGCCTGGGCGTGATGGGCGGCGGATGTTCGGGGCTGTCTTACTCAATTAAATTCGACACCCGGCCCCGCGAGCGCGATCGCATTTACGAATTCGACGGAGTGCGCGTTTTCGTCGATCCAAAATCGTTCCTCTATCTGCACGGCATGACACTCGACTACGAAGAAACGCTGATGCGGCAGGGCTTCAACTTTATCAATCCGAACTCCACGCGCTCCTGCGGCTGCGGTTCGTCCTTCTCGTCGTAGCGCTCTTGTCGCTGGGGTTCAAATATGAAAGTTCTTGATTCCGCTGTTCCGGTTGCGTGTTGGTCGTGTTCCATTGGGCATAACGATTCAACGCTGTTCTGTCCGAATTGCAGCAAGATCCAGCCCCCTCCGGGTGGCGATTATTATTCCGTATTCACCTTGCAGCCCAAGCTTGACCTGGATTTGACGGCACTGGAGCAGGAGTTTCATCGCCTGAGCCGCAAACTGCATCCCGACCGCTTTGCCCGCGCACTGGACAACGAAAAGCAGTGGAGCCTGGCCGACACGGCGCTGCTCAACGACGCCTATCGCACGCTTAAAGACCCCTTGCGCCGCACACAGTACCTGCTCAAGCTGGAAGGCCTGGAACTTGGTGATGAACACAGCGGCAAAGATCGTAAAGACCCTTCGCGCGTGCCGGCCGATCTGCTGGAAGAGGTCTTCGACCTCAACATGCAATTGGAAGAGATGCGCATGGCGCGGCGCAGCGGTGAAGAAGACCCGGCCTTGCAAGCCGGCCTTTCTGAGGCCAAGGCAAGATTTGCCGGCATGATGCAGGCGGTGGACAGTGACCTGCGCGCCGAGTGGAAGATCTGGGATGCTGGCGATGCGACAGCGCGCCAGGATGCACAAAAAAGAATGGTGGCCCTGCTCGACCGGCGTCGCTACCTGAGTAATCTGGTCCGCGACGTAACTGAGACCCTGGGAGCCTGAGAGAGAGCATGGCGGAAGGACGCGTAGTTGGAATTGACCTGGGAACCACGAACTCCCTGGTCGCTTATATGGAGGGCGATGCGCCGGTAGTCATTCCCGGCGTAGACGGCTCTCATTTGGTGCCGTCGGTGGTGGCCCTCGACCCCATTCCCGCAGGTGGCGGCCGGCCCACAGTCACCGTGGGCAACAGCGCCCGCAAGGCCCTCATTCAAACGCCGGAGCGGGTCGTCTACTCCGTGAAGCGCCTCATGGGCCGCGGTCTTGAAGAGATTCAGAGTGAGCTTAAGCTGTTTCCCTTCCGCCTGGCCGACGATGTCGAAGAGGGCGAAGTGCCGCGTATCCAGTTGGGCGAACTCAAGTTCACGCCGCCGGAGATTTCGGCTTACATTCTTCGCCAGCTCAAGCGCAACGCGGAGCGGTTTTTTGGTGCGCCGGTTACGCAGGCCGTCATCACCGTGCCTGCGTATTTCAACGACGCGCAGCGCCAGGCCACCAGGGACGCGGGCCGCATGGCCGGCCTGGACGTCCTGCGCCTGGTGAATGAGCCGACGGCTGCCGCACTAGCCTATGGCCTCGATCGCGCCAAGGTGGGCACCATCGCTGTCTACGACTTCGGCGGCGGGACTTTTGATATTTCCATCCTCAAGCTGCGCGACGGCATCTTCGAAGTGCAGTCCACCAACGGCGATACGCACCTGGGCGGCGACGATATTGACAACCTGCTCTCGGCCATCGCGCTCGACGAGATTTATGCCGAACACGGCGTCGACCTGCGCAGCCATCCGGGCGCGGTGCAAGCTGTGCGCAAGGCTGCCATCGAAGCCAAGATCAAGCTCTCTACCGAGCAGACGGCGCACTTTGACCTCGAATTGCCGAATGGCGACCGTTACCAGCGCGAGATTCCCCGCGCCGTTTTCGAACTGCTGATTGAGCCGGTGCTTGAACGGACCGCAGGCCCTTGCAAGCAGGCCATCAAGGACGCCGGTCTCACGCCCGAGCAAATTGACGAAGTGGTTCTGGTGGGCGGCTCAACGCGCATTCCCGCCGTGCGGCAACTGGTGGACGATCTCTTCCATCTGGCTGCGCGGGGCAAAAAGCCCCACACAGAGCTGAATCCGGACGAAGTGGTGGCGCTTGGCGCGGCGGTGCAGGCCGATATTCTGGCCGGCTCTTCCAAGTCAACCGAGGAGATGCTACTGCTCGACGTTACGCCGCTTTCGTTGGGCATCGAAGCGCTGGGCGGCACGGTTGCGCGCATCATCCAGCGCAACTCCACCATTCCCGCCTCGGCCACCGAGCACTTTACAACCGGAGTGGATGGCCAGACCAACGTGGCCATTCATGTTGTGCAGGGCGAGCGCGAACTGGCCGCCGATTGCCGCTCTCTGGCGCGGTTTGATCTGAAGAGCATTCCGCCAATGAGTGCCGGGTTGCCGCGCATCGAGGTCAAGTTTCTTATCGACGCCGACGGCATTCTGAAGGTCTCCGCGCGCGAACAGCGCAGCGGCCAGGCCGCAAAAATTGAAGTCAAGCCGACCTATGGTCTCACGGACGAGCAGGTCGAGAGCATGATTCTTGACTCCTTCGACCACGCCGAAGATGACTTTGCCAAGCGCCTGCTGATTGAAGCGCGCAACGAGGCGGAGACGATTTTGTCCGCCGTCGAACGCGCTCCCGGCAGCCCGGCTTGGAAGCAGTTGACCGCTGAAGAACAGGCGTCCATTGAGATGGCGCGCAATCACCTTAACGCAGTCAAGCAGGGCGAGGACTCGTCGCTGATTCGCAACGCAACACTGGTGCTCGATCAGGCCACGCGGCGCTTTGCCGAATTAATGATGGAGGCCGCGGTCACCACTGCCATCCGCGGCAAAACGATGGACGCCGCCGGCGAAGAAATGGGCGACTCGGTCACCGCGCCCCACGCCATGGCACCGGCGGAGTTTAAGTAGAGCGGACTATTCTGTTTCTGGTAGGTCAGGGCTTTAGCCCTGACAATAAACGGCTGAATTTACGGGGCTTTAGCCCCTGAGGTAAGCTTTTCCCAGTCTCCTGAGACAAAGCTGCCGCGAAAGAGACTGATTCTATGAGTGAATCAACTGCAAAGACCATTCCGCCAGACAAGCTCGTCCGCGTTACCTTTCAACCTGAAGGCCGCACCGTTGAATTTGAATTCGGGACCATGCCGTACCAGCATCACGGCAAGCCAATGTCGTTTCTCGACGTAGCAGAGAACCACGACGTGTTTCTCGATCACGCCTGCGGCGGAGTTTGCGCCTGCACCACCTGCCACCTGTGGATCAAGGATCAGGCGGGCATCAGCGAGGCCGACGACGATGAGTTGGACCGCATGGACATGGCCGCCGACCAGCAGTTGAATTCTCGCCTCGGCTGCCAGGCCGTCATCACCCGCCCCGGTAATTACGAAGTCGAGATTCCCAAGTGGAACCGTAACTACGTCTCCGAGGGCAAGCCGCTGACCCTGGCGGAAGAGAAGTAATCAATTGGGGAGGACATGGGTGGGAAACCTGAGCACCCCAGGCTTATCCCGCTTATTAGGAGACCTTTCATGCCGCGCGAGATCCACTGGACAGACGCCGAGGAAATCGGCATTCAATTGCAGGAGAAGTTTCCTGACCTCGATCCGCTGGCGGTGCGCTTCACCGACCTGCACCGCTATGTCACCGAGCTTGAGGGCTTCGCCGACGACCCCGCAAAATCGAACGAGTCCCGGCTTGAAGCCATCCAGATGGCCTGGCACGAAGAGTTCGAAGACGCCAAGGGCTAAGCTGGAGCAGACCCCTCTTTGGTGTAGAGCGGTTTTGAAAGGGCGCGGCGGGGTACCCTCTGGGTCCCGCGCCACAAGACGCCAACAAAGAAGAGTCGGGCTTGAGCCCCTGAGGGAATGTCTCTTTATGCCATTGGGAGAGTTGCTCTAAACCGAATCGCGCTCAGGCCGCTCGCTCCATCCGAAGTTGCCTTCAAAGTGGACAAATTGCTTCTTCTCTCCCGGCACCAGGTACACGCTCACCACGTCGAAGCGCACCGGCGGCGCGGTCTGCTGCATCAATTGGTGCACATACTGGCGGGCCAACCGGCGGACAATCATGCGTTTGTGGCCGTCCACGGCAACCTCGGCAGGCGTGGCGTCACGGGCGGTGCGGGTCTTCACTTCAACAAAGCACAGCATCGGTCCGTCCCACGCGATCAGGTCCACATCGCCCGGCAACTCGCCTGATGACCAGCGCCGAGCTACGATGGTATAGCCCTTGCGGCGCAGGTAGAAGCATGCCGCGTCTTCGCCCTTGATGCCGGTGGCCAAGTGAGCAGCCAAATCGTGTCCGCCTCGCCGCCGCGTCACCCAATCCAAGCCGGCCAGGGCGCGCTCCACACAGCCTATTCGCGCCAGTTCCATCCATCCCATGGCAAACCATTGTCTTCCGGATCGGCGAAAGGCGCAAATGCAGTTTCTTCCAGACGCTCGACGAAGCGCATCCAAAGTGGAACGAGCCATTCCAAATTCGGGACGGCTTCTGGATTTGTAGCAGATTCAGAGCCTCCAGTGGACGCTGGTTGCTGGACACTGGACCAGGAAAGAGGAGGAAGTTGCGGCTATGTCCCATGGTGTATTTGGAGGCCTGTTTTCACATCGCGGCGAAGAGGCGCCCCTGGTCCCGACCGCTGTCGATGCGTCCCCTCAAGACAAAAGCGCAGAAGATGCGGACCACAGCTTTGAATTTGCACTGGACGCGCTGCCCGTCAACGCCATGTTTTGCGACCGCGACCTGGTTCTACGCTATCTGAACCGTGCTTCACGCAAGACGCTGCTGACCTTGCAGCGATATCTGCCCATGCCGGTTGAGAAGCTTGTAGGCAACTCGATCCACATCTTTCACAAGTCGCCGGCAAATGTTGACGCACTGCTGGGCGCGGGGCATTCCCAGGGAGCGCATCGGCTGCCGCACAATGCCACCATCGAACTCGGGCCCGTCAAGCTCGATCTACAGGTTGCGGCCATGACCGGTGCGAACGGAGAGTTTATCGGCGCGGTTGCGCTTTGGGGCGTGAGCACCCAGCAGACCGTCGATGCCCTGCGCCAGGCGCAACAATCGCAGCGCACCGACATCGAACATCTGAACGGCAACCTGCAGATGGTGGCCACGGCTACGCACGAAATTGAATCGAGCATCGCCGAGATCGCCAAAAACGCGTCAGACGTGGCGCAGGCGGCCGAGAAGTCGCGTACCTTGAGCGCTGAGAGCAAGACCGCCATCCAGAGCCTGCGGACATCCAGCAGCGGCGTGGCCAAGGTGGCGGAGCTGATTGCCTCCATCGCCACCCAGACCAGTGTGCTGGCGCTCAACGCCAACATCGAGGCGGCCAGGGCTGGGGTGCATGGCAAGGGATTTGCGGTGGTGGCCAGCGAAGTGAGAAAACTGGCCGAGCAAACAGCCGCGGCGACCGGGGAGATTCAAGCCAAGGTTGCGGTAATCGGCGGGGACATTGCAACCGCCATGAAGGCCATTGACAGCATCTCGGGGCAAACGGAGGACCTGTCGGGCCTGTCTCACCAGATGGCCGCCGCAGCAGAGGAGCAGCACCTGGCCACGCAGGAGATGGCGCAAAACCTGGAACGTGCTGCCCATCGGACATCCGAGATCGCCAACATGCGGCTCGACGAAAAGATCAAGTAGCCAGGGAATAGCCGAACCCTTCGCTGGAAAAACAAGCTGGGGCTGGTGGTCAGGGATTGAATCCCGGACCACCAGCCCCGATTTTTCTCCGTGTCGATTGCCGGCCTCAGGCGGTAGCCGCAGCCAGCTCGTCGACGTGCTCTTTTTCCGCCTCGGTCAGCGCTTCTTCCAGAATGTCCAGCGCCACCGTGGCTTCCTGCTCGCTGAGAATAAGTGGCGGGCACAGGCGGAGCGCGGTCTCGCCACACCCCAGCACCATCAAGCCGCGCTCGAAAGCCAACACCTCGATGCGATTGCGCAGCGCGTTGAACGGTTCGCGAGTCGCCTTGTCCTTGACCAACTCAATGCCGATCATCAAACCGCGTCCGCGTACCTCGCCCACTGTCGGATGGGTCTTCACCCAGCCTTGCAACCGTTCCATCATCAGCCCGCCCACGCGGCCGGCATTGGCCATTGCTTCGCGTTCGATAATGTCCATAGTGGCCAGTGCCGCGGCAATCGATACCGGGTTGCCCCCAAAAGTGGAGGCGTGCGAACCGGGCGCCCAATCCATGATTTCGGCCTTGGTCATGCAAACGCCCAGCGGCATGCCGCTGGCGATTCCCTTGGCCATGCAGACCATATCCGGCTCCACGCCGGAGTGCTCCACGGCCCACCACTTGCCGGTGCGCCCGGCGCCGCATTGCACTTCGTCCACCACCAGCAGAATGCCGTGCCGGTTGCAGATGGCGCGCAATTCGCGCATGAAGTTGTCAGGTGCGACCACGTAGCCGCCCTCGCCCTGGATGGGTTCAATGAAGATAGCCGCTACTTCTTCCGGCGCCAGGATGGTCTTGAAGAGCTTTTCTTCAATGTAGCGCGCGCAGCCCATGCTGAAGGCTTCCTCGCCCTGTGGCCCACCAGTGCATCCGCGATAGGCGTAGGGATAGCGGATATGCGTCACGCCGGGAACCAGCGGCGAAAACCGCCGCTTCTGCTGCGGCTTGGAGCCGGTAAGCGAGAGCGCGCCCATGGTGCGGCCGTGGAAAGCGCCCAGGAACGAAATAATCTGCTGGCGGCCGGTGTGGTAGCGAGCCAGTTTCAGGGCGCATTCAATCGCTTCGGCGCCGGAGTTGCCATAAAAGAACTTGTGCGGACCGGGCATGGGAGCAATGGCTGACAATCTGTCGGCCAGGTCGGTCATCTTCTCCTGGTAAAAATCGGTTCCCGAGATGTGAATGAGTTCGGCGGCCTGCTGCTGGATGGCGGCCACAACCTCAGGATGGCAATGGCCGGTAGAGACCACGGCGATGCCGGCGGCAAAGTCGAGAAATTCATTGCCGTCTACGTCTTCCACGCGAATGCCGCGTCCGCGCTTGGCAACCAGCGGATACGAGCGGGTATAGCTGGGCGAGATAAGCCGTGTGTCTGCGTCTACGGCGGCCCTGGCTTTGGGTCCGGGCAAGGGACACACCAGTTTCGGGCCAAATTGAGCGTGCATTTCTTGCTTTGTCATTTTTTCTCCTCGGCAGGTTCGGTTGAGTCTCTCTGGATGTAGCTGTGCCGCGGACCCCGTGCGGGATCTGGGAATTCGGCTCGCCCCTTGGGGTGGTTTAAACGGGAATGCGAAAGGCAGTTGCGCAGCTTCAGCAAACGGCGGCTAATCGCTGGCGAAAAGACTTGGCCGGGTGCGAATGGGCAGCACGCGCAGATGTTGTCGGGGGCAGATGCTGCGGGCGCGCGCCCTTGACCAGCGCCTGGTGGCTGGCAGGAGCAGCGCAATTCTGGCAGCACGCGATTGCATGGGGACCCCGCTGGGGTGAGGATAGCACGCCCTGATAGCGTTTTTCCATGCCCCGGCCGTGGTCTGGGAGCTTCCGATGAGAACGAGCCTCACCCGCGAGGGCTCGGGGAGGCCTATTTGGCGAGCCTGGCGCCGGAGAGGAATCAAGGCGCGACCCGCAGCATCACCCCCAAAAACCAGGGCGTGCCTGTGGCGCGCTGCATAGGAACATCGCTGTGCCGGCAGCGCGCGATATCCCTTGAAGCCTGAACAACAGCACATCCGCTGAATCGGGAGAAACCGGCCAAAGAGAGGAATCAGTCCCGTGCCCTGGCGTGGGCACAGGTGCGAATTCCATCATCTGCGCTCGAGTGCGGCTATCACTCGATCATGATGCTCCTGCCTGTACCAGACGGGCGCGTAGTCTTCCAATAATTCAAACAATTCGCTCAATACTGTTTTGGTGTCGGTAGCAACCGGTTGATTGCCAGGATTAAAGTTGTTGATTCTAGCGCGCAAATTTTCAACTTCAAGAAAGTTCATGCTCTGCCTCTTTCCATTCAGTTTTTCGACGTTGACCTTTCGTAATGGCGCGAGTTGAGGATTGGGATCGCCTCATGCGGCTATCAAACGCAGTATTCCTCTATCCACTTAGACGGCATTCTGGCCTGAGCGCGGGGTAAAAACATGTAAAGCCAACGCTACAAAATTGCGTATTGCGTCTTACATACACGACGATAAAAAGTGTTCCAATTTGACCAAAACTCAAGGTTGCCATGCAGAAGAAAGCACGTCGCTTTCGACGGCGTTAGCATAAAAGCAACCCATGGCCCACTCCGCGCTCGACACCAAGCACCGGGAAAAGAACGTCGCGACAAAGGCCTCGATTGTGCTGGCCTTTGCCAGCGTTTACTTTTTCTGGGGCTCGACGTACACGGCCATTCGCATTGGCGCAGAAGACATGCCGGCGCTGCTGCTTTCAGGCGTCCGGTTCTTCATCGCGGGCGCCATTCTGCTGGGATGGTGCCGCTGGCGGGGGTTCAAACTCGTGTGGCCGCCAAAGACCATGCTGCTGCTTGGCCTGATCGGCCTGATGCTTTTGGGCGGCGGCAATGTGGGTCTGGTCTATGCGGAGAAGACCGTACCCAGTGGGCTTGCCTCGCTGGCGCTGGCCATCACGCCTCTCTATATCGCGCTGATTGAAATGACCTTGCCGGGCGGCGAGCCCCTGCCGCGGCGTGGATGGCTAGGCCTGCTGCTGGGCTTTCTGGGCCTGGGCGCGCTGCTTTGGCCCTCTCTGCATAGCGGCTTCTCCGGCGACGGCACATTGCTGTGGGCCCTGGCCGCGCTGCTCGGGGGCGCGCTTTCGTGGGCCGTCGGCAGCATCTTCTCGCGCCGCGCGCGACTGCCCGTGAACAGTTTTGTCGCCGCCGCCTGGCAAATGCTGATGGCCGGCGTCTTCTGCATCGCACTCGGTTCCCTGATTGGCGAGTGGCCGCAGTTTCACCTCACCGCGCGCGCTGCCGGATCGCTGGCCTGGCTTATCACCGGCGGCTCGCTGCTGGGCTACACCGGCTTTGTGTACCTTATTGAACACGTGCCGGTGGCCAAGGTCGCGTCCTA
>Ga0181517_10004297_pt1 | contig 13067 bp, 12 predicted proteins | sample PEATcosm2014_Bin_31_FD_119748 | JGI IMG/M metagenome (GOLD analysis project Ga0181517, IMG submission 119748) | Peatland microbial communities from MTU Mesocosm Facility, Houghton, MI, USA - PEATcosm2014_Bin01_30_metaG | ecosystem: Environmental > Terrestrial > Soil > Wetlands > Peat | place... | reverse complement strand
GTAGTCATTGGGGTTGTCGATCATCAGGTGACAATCCAGCGGGAGCTTTGTGACCTTGCGCAGGCTCTTGACCACCGGCGGTCCCAGCGTCATGTTGGGCACAAAATGCCCGTCCATCACGTCCACATGGATCGTCGTGCCGCCGCCGCGTTCGGCCGCCGCCACCTGGTCGGCCAGGTGGGCAAAATCCGCGGACAAAATCGATGGCAACAGCTCAACCATAGGTTTTCCAAAGAGGGGGACCGGGTTTGTTCCCGATGGGCCCAGTGTATCAGCCGGAAGGCTTCCCCAAGGAGTCTTCTGGCAGCCAAGCCAGCCCCGCCGTCTTTCTATTCCGGACTGCACGCAAGCCTTGCGGCTTTCGTTTTCCTCGGATGCCGCTTACTTTCCCACCACCGTCACCACAGCCGCATCCGCGCCGGTCCCCGGCCCTATGTGCACCAAATGGTGCGATGCATCGTCCCAGAAGAACTTCGTCACCGCGCCCGCGCCCTTTTCATAGCCGTAGGTCGTGCCGTCGTCCTGGAAGAGCGTGAAGCTGCCATCGGCTCCCGGATAGACGCGGACCGACGCGATTGACTGCGGCTCGTCCGCGCTCAATACTTCTGAGCCGAGCGGCACAATGCTTCCCGCCCGCACAAACAAGGGCAGCGTATCGATAGGAGCGTCCGCCTCAATCGTCTGTCCTCCGTGCAGCCGCTCGTTGGTCCAGTAGTTGTACCAGTCGCAGCCCGCCGGCAGGTAGACTGTTCGATTGGTCGCGCCCTGTTCCGTCACCGGAGCCACCAGGAAGGCCGGTCCATACATGTACTCGTCTGGAATGTTCGCCGCCTTCGGGTCATTGGGGAAGTCCATGAATAGCGCTCGCATGTAAGGCGCGCCCGTCTGATAGCTCTTGTAGGCCGCCGAATACGTATACGGCAGCAGCGTGTAGCGCAGCCGCAGATATTTCGCCAGGATCGGCTCCGCCTGCTTGCCGTACGCCCAGACCTCGTTGTGTTTCCTCTCGCCGTGCGCGCGCATCACCGGCTGAAATGCGCCCCACTCAAACCACCGCACAAACAGCTCGGGATAGTCCTCGTAGTTGGCGATGTTGTCCAATGCATCGGATCCATCGATCAGCGGCTTATGCGCTGCGTGATAGTCCGCTGGGAGCGACGGCGCGAAGAAGCCTGCAATGTCAGTGTCCCAATAGGGCAATCCCGTTGCAGCAAAGTTCAGTCCCGCCGGGATCGACCGCTTGAGCATGTCCCAGGTGGCGAAGATGTCGCTCGACCAGAACACCGTGCCGTTGCGCTGCGCCCCCGTATAGGCCGCGCGCGCCAGAATCATCACCCTGCGGCTGTCGCCAAAATCGCGCCGGAACCCTTCATACACAGAGGCGGTGTGAAACAGCGGATAGACGTTGTAGAAGCGCAACCCCGACCCGACAAAAAACATGTCGTGCAGCGGCTCATAGTCCGGCTCTGTTTCATCGAGCCAAATGTAATCGAATCCATCCGGCTTCACATAGCGGTCGCGAATCTTCTCCCAGAACCACCGGCCCGCCTCAGGGTTCGTGGTATCCAGATTCGGGCCGATCACTGTGTGGCCCCAGCCCATGTCCGGGTTCCCGTCGCGCGTTGAGATGAACCAGCCCTTGTCTTTCAGCATGTCGTAGAACTGCGTCCCCGGGGCATAGTGCGGCCACACGCTCAGCACGGTCTTGATCCCCATCTCATGCAACTGCTTGTTCATCGCCGCCGGATCTGGCCAGCGCGTGGGGTCGAGATCCATCTCGCCCTGTTTCGTCATATTCAGAAAATCCACAACTAGCCCGTCGAGAGGCAGTTTCCTGTCGCGATAGCCCTTGGCGATGTCCAGCGCCTGCTCCTGCGTCGGATAGATCGCCTTGCTTTGGATGTACCCATAGACTCCCCGCGGCAGCATGTGGGTCACACCGGTCAGCAGGCGGTATCCCGCGTAAATCTCGTCGCTGGTCTCTCCCGCGATCACAAAGTACGAGACCCGGTCACCGATCTCCGACGACCACACATTGCGCCCGTTGAATCCCAGGTCGATCGTCGTCTTCGAGGGGTTGTCCCACAGCAGGCCATAGCCCCGGCTCGACACCATGAACGGCACGCAGACCGCCTCGCCCCCCGGTGCTCCGTAGTCGTGCCAGCATTTGATCTGGTGATCGCGCAGGTCCATCCATCCCTGCTGTTGCTGTCCCAGCCCGTAGTAATGCTCGTCTGCGCCGGAACCGAAGACGGAGCTAACCTTGTAAGTCGGAATCTCTGCGCCCGGCCCATTCGCGCCAGTCTGCGCAGCGCCAGCCGGCTCGGTTCCGGTTCGATACATTGACCACGAGCGCATATCGACCAGCGACTTGCCGGCCGGCGTCGTCACCTCGATCCCATCCTCGCGCGGCCCCGGGCCCCCGTTTCCGGCCCCAAAGTAGATCTCGCGCAACTGGATGTTCAACGCATCCAGCGGCATCTTTTGCTGCTGGCTGCCCGGCGCCAGGCGCACCACCACCCGCGCCGAGCGATACACGTCGTTCCCGGCGCCATCTTTTTCGCGTGTCCAGCCCTCTGCGCTGGGCTCGGCAACAATCCCATACCCCGGGCCGCCCATTGCCGCGGCTCTGTCGCGGCTTATGGTCACCCGCAGGATGTTCGGGGCGTAGGGCACCAGCGAGATGACCCGCCCATCGCGCTCGAAGACAAACGGACCACTCTGGGCGCACACCGCGCCGCCGAGCAGAATTGCCAATGCCGCCACGGCAATCTCGCGCATCCTTAAGACCTTTCCGCTCATGTGCCGATGCCTCACCTTCGTCATTTTGGTGTAAGCGTTTTCCATACGGCCCAAGACTCAAGCCCAGAAAAACCCACCCAATTCTAGGCGACTCCCGCGCGCGCCGTCCAAGGCTACGATTCTCAAAGCCACTCGGCCGGCCAGATGGACTGAATTCGCTCGAAGACCGAAGGCAAATGCTCGACCAGCACTGCCTTGGCAACCTCTGTCCGCTCAGCGCACCATCCGGGCAGCCTGCCTGGCCTCTATTCGGATGCGCTTCCACGTCAGGTCGCAGCCCAGTTCCATCGCCTTGACCAAGTGACGCCCGCGCGCGCGCATGGCTGGCGTCCCGGACCGCGTCAGCTCTCGGAGCAGCTCAAGCACCTCGTCTTTCATCGACTTGTCCTGAAGTGTTAGCTCGGCCAGCCCCTGCATCGCGCAGGTCTTCACAATCGAGCTTCGGTCGTCGAGCCAGCCCGCGAGCACATCGGCCACGCGCCGGCACTCCGGCCGCGTCAGCTTCAGCTGCGTCACGATCAGCGTCAGGTGCCAGCGCAGCTTGATGGCCCGTGACTCCACCAGCAGGCCCAGCAGCGCCTCCTTCCACGGCTGAGACATCCGTGGGTGCTCGCCCGCCACCGTCTCCAGTGCGTCCGCCGCCCGCGCGGCCACGCCCCCATCTTCGTCCCACAGGCACTCGATCAGCTGTCGGCCAAGGCGCGGCTCCTCCAGCACCATCACCGCCGCATCAAAGGCCCGCCCCGGGCCCTGCGTGCAGCGTTCCTCGGCCAGGATTGCGCGTATCCGGTTCTGTCGTGTCATGGCTTGCTACTGAGAATTCTGCGCCTGTTCGGGCCCAAACGCCAGAGTTGTCGCCAGCGATGAGGCCAGCGATTTTGCCGCCACGCGCCCGATCCCGCGCAGGATGATCCGCGCGGGCCACGAGCCGTCCTCGCCGGAAAAGAAGACTTCGCCCGTCCGCCGCACCTCCGGCCGGTAGTACCAGCGCTTCAGCAGTGCCAGGTGACCTTGCCGCTCCGTCGCCGAGGGCGGTGCCGCGTTCTCCGCGAGCTTGTCAAGAACCTCTTCAAGCCGCGTCTCCAAGACTCCCCAAGCGAGTTTCTGCCGCGCTTCCGCAGAGGATTTGTGGGCGACGGCTTGCGCCTCAACCGGCAAGCTCTCAGCGCTCTCTACTCCCTGCTCCCTGTTCCCTATTCCCTCGTCCTGAGCGGAGCTCTCTCGCCCGTGCACGTCTTGGGCTTCACCGTGACGGTCTGAACCCTGAACCCTCGACCCTGAACCCTGTTTTTCCGGCACCGGCTCAATCGCCAACGGTTGCGCGTGAAGCGAGCTCGAACCTGACTGCTCATTCTGAATCCGCATCCCCAGGGTCGAGAAGCCCACAGGTCCGCGCAGCCTGCCGCCCTCAAAGGCAAACACCGCGACCTCGTCGGGCTCTTGGGACGCCTGCAGAATCAACGCCCGCAACTGACTCAGCGGACGCACCAGCTCCGCGGCCAGCCCGCGCACCGCCTCAACGCGCTGGACCTGAGTGTGGATTGCCGCCGCAGTTTCGAATTCAAGATTTGTCGAAGCCTCATCCCGTTGCGTCCGCAGCGTTACCAGCCGGCTCTCGCCGCGCGTGGCCAAGAACCGCTCCACCCCCGCCGACTCCTCGCCGTACCGCTCGTCGGTGCAGCCCTGGTAACAGGGCGCAAGGCACATCTTCATCTCGGAGTAGACGCACCCCGGATGAGCCGGATTCGGATCCAGCTCCTCCACGCACCTGCGCAGCAAAAACAGCTTCAGCGCCTCGTCGGCATAGCGCTCCGCGGCGGCGCGGGAAGGGAACGGCCCATAGGACCAATCGGCTTCGCGCTGGCTGGGCCGGTTGGTCACCGTGATGCGCGGATAGCGATTGCTGCCCAAAAAGCGCACAAACGCCGGCGCTCCCAGGTGCATCCGCTGCAGCGCTTTCTCGCCGTAAATCTCTTCCAGCAGCGCGAACTGCGCCAGCAGCGACTCGAAATCCGACCCCGTGAGCCGCCACGCAATTCGCCGCACCCGGCCTGCCAGTTGCAGCCTTCGCGGATGCTTCGCGGAGGGCTGCAGCAGCCGCTCCAGCCGTCCGCGCAGGTTCGGCGTCCGGCCGATGTAGGGCTCCGCATGCGCGTCTGCGCCGTAGAGAGCAAAAACGGCCGCGGAGGTGGGAAGCTGGCCGAGCGCAGCCTTTGCATCTGCGGGATCAAACGGGAGAGTGTGCGGCAGGTTGGGCACGGCGCGTCTCCGTTCAAAGCGGTTCCAGGGCTGCTGCACCTAGTAGGCATTGTCATCGAGTCGACGCGACCTCAAGAAGCGGCGACCTTAAAAAAGGCAAACGGGCTAGACCTACCCTGCAACCGCTCTCAGGCTCCAGCGATGGTCATGCCGTCGATCCGAAGCGTAGGGCTCGCGACAGACCCGCGAAACACCAGGTCGTTGCCGATCGCGGTCACGTGCTTCAGCATTTCAGCCAGGTTGCCGGCGATCGTCACCTCTTCCACTGCGTGGGTCAACTCGCCTTTCTCAATCCACAGCCCGGTCGCGCCACGCGAGTAGTCGCCCGTCACCACATTCACCCCAAAGCCCATTAGGCTGGCCACGTAGAGCCCGGCGCTAACTTCGGCGATGATCTCCTCAGGCGTTTGCTTTCCCGGCTCGAGGAAGAGGTTTCCGCAGCCGATGCCTGGCGTCCCCGCCAAACCCCGCGAAGCGTTGTGCGTCGACTTCATACCCAGCTTCCGCGCGCTGTAGGTATTCAGCAGGTAGCTCTCGAGCACGCCATCCTTCACCACGACAGTCCGCCGCGATGGCAGCCCTTCGCCATCAAACGGCGAGGTCCCGAATCCTCCAGCGCCCGTCGGCAGCAGCATCAGGTTGTCGTCGATCAGTGTCAGCGAAGAGCTCGCAATCGGCTCGCCCAACTTGCCCGCCAGAAACGATGCATGCCGCCAGATCGAGTCGCCTGAAGCAGCCTCGAAAATTGATCCAATCAGCGACCGGGCTACCTCCGGCGCAAAGACGATCGGCGCCTGCTGCGTCTTCACGCGCCGCGCGCCCAGCCGCCGCAGAGCCCGCCGCGCCGCTTCTTTCCCAACCGCTTCTGGCGTGTCGAGGTGCGCAAAGCTTCGCGCCGACGACCACCATCCATCGCGCTGCATCTTCCCGTCTTCGTCCGTCGCCAGCGGAGCGGCTGAAACGCCCGCGTAGCTGGTCCGATAGCCCCCAACGAATCCCCGCGAATTGGCCAGAACCTTTCGGCCCGTCGCCGCGTCAAAGCTGCCGCCGTCGGAATTCGTGATGCGCTTGTCGGCGGCCAATGCGGCTGCCTCGGCCCGCCGCGCCCACTCAATCCGCTCCGGCCCGCTCAGCGAGTAGACATCGTCATAGCTCAGGTGCAGGTCCCCGCTGGCAGAGCCAAACGCCGCGGTCTCCGCCAGGCCTGCAAAGGGATCTTCTTCCGTGACCCCGGCCAGCGCTACGGCTCCTTCCACAAGTTGACGAATGCCCTCCGGCGTAAAGTCGCTCGTAGAAGCAGATCCAGATCGGTTGCCGCGAAAGACTCGCAGCCCCAGCGCCCTCGATCCTGACTCTTTCAGCGTCTCCACCTGGCCCATGCGCACGTTCACGCTGAACTCGTCGCCTTCGCGTACGACAGCCTCGGCGTCGCTCGCTCCGGCCTTCATCGCCAGCGCGACTACGTCTGCGGCGAGGGATTCCATGTCGAGCGATTCAGGGTTGGCCGGGTCAGCTTCCGTCGGGTTTACGAGTTCGGGCATGGGTCAACAGTAACAAAAGGAATCGTCCCCTGGCATTTAGCGCAGAAGGGCTACCCAGCCGCGCGCTTTAGTGCCGCCCCAGTCCCGCCAGCCTCAAGTGTGCCTGAAAGAAGAATTAATAAATTAGTTGATTCTGTCATCGCGACGAATGGTCTCCCGTCTAAGTGGCTGAAGCGGTCAGTCTGCACTTACAGGACGGCGCTTTCAGAGGACGAGCGAGGAGAATCGATGAACAGGAAAATTGGAGTCGTGTTGTTGGGCGGCATGCTTACTTTGGGCATAGCTGCGAGCGCTGCACTTTCACAGGCAAATGGTGCACAACCGGGCCAGGGAGATCATGGCCGGGGCCGTATGGATGCCGAGGGACAGCTCAAGCACCTGACCGAGGCGCTGGACCTGACCACCGATCAGCAGACGCAAATCAAACCCATTCTGACGGCGCGCGATCTTCAGCGGCAGCAGATCTTTGCGGACCAGTCACTGGCCGAGGCAGATCGCCACACAAAAATGAAGGCGATTCAGGACGCTACGCGGGGCAAGATCGAAGCTGTCCTGACCGACGCGCAGAAGCAGAAGTTCGAAGCCATGCACGAGCACGAGCATCGTGGCGGCGCGCGGGGCGGATCGAATCCGTCGCCTCAGGCGTAATCGTTGACCGAAAGCAACCATGAGGGCCGCCCGCCGTTGATACAGATGGCGGCCTTCGTTGCTTCTGGGCGTCAGCCAGCTGCCTACTTGCGCAACATCTTCAGGTAGTACTTCAGGCTGGAATCGTCTTCTGCTTCGCGCATTGAACCGAGGTAGCGCTGTGCGCCATCGCGGCCCCAGCACCAGATATCGTTCCAGGGGCATTCAAGGGCATGCGGAAGATGGAGGTCCTCAAAATCGAGACACGTCTTGATAGTGAGGTTCTGCTTGCGGCGGACGCCGCGGTGGGCCAGCTGCTTGTCGCTCTTCGCGCTCGCTGTGCCAGTGATCGCCGCATAAGGGCGGCGGAAGGAACGGCTCATGACATACTCCAGGTCGCGGTTGCGTACCTATGTCATGGCGGTCTCCTCCTGCCTTAAGTTTAGCGCTAGTCGAAAGACGCATCAAATCGGGGGTTAGGTATGGTCGGAGGAATCGTTGCAATGGTTATCTCTTTATGATAACCTAGCAATCGCAATGCAGAAGCACGACCCTGCCCTCGACGCCTTGCTCGATCTGGATGGCCTCACGTTCGTTGTTGACCCGGAGGGCGGCCGTTGGGTTCGCTTCGTAGTGACACGCGTCCCGGTCACTCCAGAGAAGCCTCACGGTCTGGACTACTCGCTGACGCTTCATGGTCAAAACGGCGGACGGTTGGTCGGTTTCGACAACGCCCATCCGGTTGGGAAGCAGAAGCGCGGCGATCCTCAGGACCATCGCCATCGCATCAGGGTTGTGAGGCCCTACGACTACACCGACGCCGCAACGCTGCTCGCGGACTCTTGGACCGAGGTCGACGCAGTGCTGAAACAGGGAGGGGGACACAAATGAGCACACTGAAGGTTGGTATTGCCAGCTACGAAGAAATGAAGGCCCTCACCCTGGCTGTGGCGCGGGGGCAGCGCCGACTCGCGCCCAATGAGCCGCGCATCTGGTTCCCCTCCACTGAATCCTTCGCGAAGGTGCTCTCCGCGGCGAATCGCGACCTGCTCAGGGTGATCGCCGAGCAGGCTCCGGCGTCTCTCGACGAATTGGCCCGATTGACGGGTCGTCAGAAGTCGAACCTGTCGCGCACGCTCAAGACAATGGCCAACTATGGGCTGGTTCGCCTGGAACGCGGGCCACGCGGAAGAGTTGCCGCCAAGGTGGTGCATGACCGTATCGAGCTTGAGCTCCTGCTGGGACGAAGTGCGGCTGCCGCCTGATTGAACTCAGGGCGGCGGCTAGGGAATTCTCGTCAGAATGCCCGGCACCAAGCCAAGGCGCCTTAGGCAGGGATGCAATTCCTACTTGCCGTGGTTCTCGTTGCAGCGAATCAGGAAAACGATGGCCGATCCAGTGAGATGGATTTGGTAGGCTACCAGATGGTCGGGGACTTTGTTTGGGACTGACCCGGCCCCATGAGCGCCTTCCTCATTCCGGATGACGGCCACCGCTTGCAGGAACTTCTTCAATTCGCCAATATGACTGCCAAGAAATGGCGGGAAGAGGCTCCGCTTCTTGACCTCGGCGAACAAGTTGTCGAACTTGGGGTCGCCGGGCATATCCCAGTTATGCAGAGAGAAGATTCTCTGAAGCGTACTCTCCAATGCTTTCAGACAGTTGGTGAGGGAATCATCGTAATGATCTGGACCCTGGCGATAGTACTTGTGGGCCAGCTGGAATTCTGCGAGAGAACCCTCGTAAACCTTCACATGCATTAAGGCCAGCGCGGGTTCGGTCGTCTCCGAATGGAGAAACTCGGAATCGAGCCGCACAATCTTCCCCTGTTCAAGCCTGAAGCCGATTGCGTGTTCCTGAAAGCGCTGATTAAGCTTCTTCACTGCCTCAGGCGAACTGAGCTTGGGCTGTACGTAGGAAGCGAAGGTCGAATCCTCTTGAGCAGCAGACATTAAGTTGAAACTAAGTTGGATAATGTCCAGCGCCTCATCGTCCGTGCATCCCTGAAAATAAACCCTAAGCGCAATGCAGGGACCTTCGAAATGACTGCTCCTGGGCAAACTCAGCAAGTAATGTTCTTCGCAAAATACGTTGGCAACCCGATCAAAAAGTTGGTTCACCTGCAGAATCGCCATGTTCTGCATATCGTAGGGCGCAACGGGACGGCGAGGGATTGACACCTCTGTATATCCCATCGACTGGGCCCAGATAAATATGACTTGGTTGCGGAATTCGGCGGGCAAATCGTAACGATACGAGGCCGGCGGACCCTCCGCAGCTTTCTTCCGCTTTGAATAGAGTTCCATATTCCTACCGCCCCGTCCCCCCCACCGTCATCTTGTCCAGCTTGATGGTCGGCATCCCCACGCCCACGGGCACGCTCTGCCCGTCTTTGCCGCAGGTGCCGATACCCTCGTCCAGCTTCAGATCGTGGCCCACCATCGACACATGCTTCAGCGCCTCGGGTCCATTGCCGATCAGCGTCGCATCCCGCACCGGCGCGGTGATCTTACCGTCCTCGATCAGGTAAGCCTCTGAGGCGGAGAAGACGAACTTCCCGTTCGTGATGTCCACCTGGCCCCCGCCAAAGTTCACGGCATAGAGCCCGCGCTTGACTGAGCGGATGATGTCGTCGGGCTCGTCGTCTCCGGCCAGCATGTAGGTGTTCGTCATGCGCGGCATGGGGATGCACTGGTAGCTCTCGCGCCGTCCCGAGCCCGTGTTGGCCGCACCGGTGAGCCGCGCCGAGAGCTTGTCGGTCAAATAGCCCTTCAGAACTCCGCCTTCGATCAGCACCGTCTCCTGCGTTGTCGAGCCCTCGTCGTCCACGTTGAGCGATCCGCGCCGGCCCGTCATCGTGCCGTTGTCCACCACTGTCACCTTGGAGCTCGCTACCGATTGGCCGATCAGCCCGGCAAACGCCGAAGTCTTTTTGCGGTTGAAGTCGGCCTCCAGGCCATGCCCCACGGCTTCGTGCAGCAGAATTCCCGGCCAGCCTGGCCCAAGCACTACCTCCATCTCGCCGGCAGGCGCAGCCACGGCGCCAAGCTGCAGAATCGCGCCGCGTGCTGCCTCCTGTGCCAAATGCTCCGGGCTCTTTGAGCCCTGGAACTGGTCGAGGCCGGCCCGCCCGCCCGCTCCGGTTGAACCCTTGGTCAGGTTCGCGCCTTCTTTCGCAATCACGAACACGTTGAGCCGGCACAGCGGCTGCGTGTCGCTGGCAAAGGCGCCGTCGGAGGCCGCAATCAGAATGCGCCGCAACTCTTCAGAGTAGCTCGACCTTACCTGCACGATCCGCGGATCGTAGGCCCGCGCCGCCCGATCGGCCCGCAGAATCAGCTCCAGCCGCGCCGCCAGGTCCAGCGAGAACCCGCCCACCGGCACAGGATAGAGATCGGCCATCGGCGTTTCGACAAACCCCTGCACCGTCTCCTTGGCAGGGCCTGAGGCGATCAGTGCCGCCGTGCGTGCCGCGTGCAGCAGCCGCTCCGGGCTCAAATTATCGGTGTAAGCGTAGCCGGTTCGCTCGCCCGAGAGAACCCGCACCCCGCAGCCGGCGCTTGTCCCCTGGCTCGCGGACTTCACAATCTGTTCGTCGACTCCAAGAGCGGTTGCGGTAACTGACTCAAAGTAGAGGTCGGCGTAGTCGCCGCCTGCCGAAAGCGCCTCGCCCAGGCAGCGCTCAAGCAGACGCTCTGTGATGCCAAACTTCTGAAAAAAATACAGATTGTGGTTGGTTTGAGGGGAAGTCTGCGTGGTGCTCATCGTCTTTCCAGTCTACTCTTTCGTTGGACGGCTAAAGCGAAAGGCCTCTATTAGGTCGCCCGCATCCATCCTCGGCACCCGCCGACGGTTTCCTCTTTTGATGCCGCACACACTGCAGGCTTTCACGGCCTTCGCGAACCGTGCTACATTCAACGCATGAAAAAGATTCTCGCAGCATCTCTTCTCCTGGTCCTGGTGATGTTTGCCAGCCCGGCGTTCGCTGCCGCAGGACAATATCACCACCACCGTCACCACCACCACCATCACCATCACGCCTGAGTACCTGGCCGGGCCCGGCGTGTAGCTTGTCGCCGTTGGGCTCGGTCATCCAGCGAGCGGCAACCTAGCCGCACCGGCCCTTCTGTTTCACTCCCCAGCGAATTCCTGCTAAGGTTCTGCCAGGACCGATGTGCCATGGCCGATATATCTGATCTCCGCTATCCGATTGGGCGTTTTCGCATGCCCGCCAGCAGTCTCCCGGGTATTCGCGCCGCTCATATTCAGGTCCTTCGCGAGTTGCCCGAACGCCTGACCGCGGCAATCTTAGGCCTCGATGACGCCCAGCTCGACACTCCCTATCGCGAGGGCGGTTGGACGGTGCGCCAGCTCGTGCATCATCTCCCCGACAGCCACGCCAATTGTTATGTGCGATTTAAACTGGCGCTGACGGAGGATTGGCCAACCATCAAGTCCTACGATGAAGCTGCCTGGGCAAATCTTGCCGACAGCCGTCTGCCAGTCGATGTCTCGCTGGCCCTGATCACGGCTTTGCACGCCCGCTGGGTCTCTCTGCTCGAATCGATGTCAGAAGACGACTTCCGCAAGGGCTACAACCACCCCGAAAACGGAAAGCAGACCCTGGCCGTTGCTCTGGCCCTCTACGACTGGCACTCCCGCCACCACACAGCGCATATCACCACGCTCCGCGCCCGTCAGGGCTGGTAGAGCCCGTGTGAGCCCAACTTCGCGCATTGCCGCCGAGACTTCGCCAGGCAATGCGAAAGCCCTGTCTCCCAGTCAGCTTGTTGAGGCCCTCGAAGAATACTTGGCCGACCATCCTGCCGCTGCGCTGCTCGAGGATGGGCGCGTGCTCTTCGACATGCGCCTCGCGCATTTCTCCGTCAGCGAACAGCATGGCCGCTGCCTGCTCCAGATGTGGAGCGAGGAGCGCAACCTCGTCCGCACGGTCCTCGATCTCCAGCATCGCGCACAATGCCTGCGCATTTCGACGCGCCGCATGGGCGCTGCCAAGCCTCAGGCCCTCGAACTTACTCCCACCAACGACCGACGCACCCCGACCGCTCGCGACGCCGCCCGAAAGAACTATCTCCGTCTGTTCGAGCGAGTCCTCAATCGGCACTTTTTGGGCGCCAAGGTCGACGGCCTGCGCTCGGCCATGGATCTCGAGCACAGCTTCGGCCCGGCCTATGTCCGCGGCAGGCTCCTTCTCGGCACAGGGGCTGATGCGGTCATCGGCGTCGCTGAAGCCGAGTCCTCCGCGATGGTCGATGGCATTCTTACCCTCGGCATTCTCTGGCTCGAGCATTGCCGACAGAAGAGCGATGGCCGCCGCCACTTCGGCGGACTCAAGGTAATTGTTCCAGCCGGCGCCTGGCGCACAACAGCAGAAAGAATGGCCTGGCTCAACCACGCCGCCGCAAGGTTCGAGCTTTACACCCTGGACGAGCGAAGCGAAGAGCTCAGTGCGGTCGATTTTCGCGACACCGGAAACCTCGAGTCGCGCCTGGTTCATGCATTCGACGCGCAGGCGGCGCGGGAACGCTGCGCCTCAGGAGTCGACAAGCTATTCGCGCTGGTCCCTGATGCCGCGCGGGGGCGGGTCGAGGTCCACGTCAAATCTTCCACCGAAGTTGGGCTGCTTCTTCACGGCCTTGAGTTCGCGCGCGTCCGCCACGGCGTTTCATCGCATTCCTTCTCTCGTCAGGACGAAGTGACCTTTGGAGCGGGCGCACACGAGACACCGCTCACCGCAGAGAACGCGTCCATCTGCGCCGAGATGCTTACGCGGCTCTTTCAGAGCCGCCGTCCCGATGGCATGCACACCGACCCGCT
>Ga0181517_10004295_pt1 | contig 13071 bp, 12 predicted proteins | sample PEATcosm2014_Bin_31_FD_119748 | JGI IMG/M metagenome (GOLD analysis project Ga0181517, IMG submission 119748) | Peatland microbial communities from MTU Mesocosm Facility, Houghton, MI, USA - PEATcosm2014_Bin01_30_metaG | ecosystem: Environmental > Terrestrial > Soil > Wetlands > Peat | place... | reverse complement strand
GTTCGACAACTCGTTCATCGCCTGGGGCCTGCGACGCTACGGCTTCAAAGAGGAGGCGGCGCGCATAGCGGCCGGTATCCTCGACGCGGCCGAGTTCTTCGAGGGGCGCCTGCCCGAGGCGTTCGGCGGCTACCCGCGCGCGCTCACGAGGTTCCCGGTGCAGTACCCCACGGCCTGCAGCCCGCAGGCCTGGTCGACCGGGGCGCCCCTGCTGTTGCTGCGCGCGGTGCTCGGCCTCGAGCCGGTCGGCGAGCACTTGCTGGTCGACCCGGCGCTGCCCCAGGGCATCGGCCACCTCGAGCTGCTCGACATTCCGGGACGCTGGGGGCGCATCGACGCCTTCGGGCGCGGCACGGTCGACGTAGACCGCGTGGGTCGGGGCCGCCGGCAGCTCGGCGTGCTGCCCCAGTCAAAGGTGAAGCCGACGGCGGGGTCGCGCGTGCACGGCCACTAGGCGCGACGAAGTCACGCCCGCCTGAGCGACAACGACGAAGTCGATCGACGGCACCAGGCGCGCGACGAAGTCGCTTGGCGGCCCTGAGGCGGCGGGTGGGCGGGCCGTCAGGAACCAGGGTAGTACGGCATGCGGCGGCGATCGCGGTAGCCCGACGAGTACGAGCCGAGGTCGAGCAGAAAGCCGACGAACACGAGGATCCAGCCGGCGGCGGTCGGGCCGTTGTGCGCCGTCGAGTACACGAACACGTAGAACAGGGTCGTGAACGGTAGGAAGATGATGCCGACGAGCGGCAACAGGAGGCTGCTGAAGGCGCGGTCGACGGCGTTGGTGAAGAGCCACAGGAAGATCAGGACGAGGCGCGGCGTGAACATGCCGAAGCAACCGAGGCAGCACATGCGCCAACTCCTTGTCGATCGTGTGGTTCCGAGCCGCTGAGCGCGCGCCGCAAAGGCCGCGCGGCGGGCAAGGCGACAAGGTATCACAGGCGGGCCACGGCAGGACCGTTCGACGCGAAGTCGAAGCAGCAGGAGTGACGGGCGACCGCGACAAGACAGGAAAGGAAGGCTCCGTGCCCGACGATCGGCCCCAGGTAGACGGCGCGCGCTCCGGCGCGGCGGGCGACGCCCCTTCCGGGGCGGCGGACGCCGGCGCGGGCGACTCCGGCGGCCTCGTGCGTCCGTTGCGCCGCCTGCGGCACGCCGAGCCCCACAGCGAGCGCTACTTCTTTCTGCTCGGTCTGCTGCTGGTGGACGTCTGCGTGATCGGACTGGCCGGCGGCGGGCGCTGGGCGACGTTCACCTACACGCCGATCACGGCGGCCACGCTCCTGCTGGCGTTGCGCACCTCCGAGGCTCGCCGGCGCACCATGCGGACCGCCTGGGCGGCCGCCGGCATCGCCGTGCTGGCCTCGTTGCTCGTGGTGGTCACGGGCTCGAAGCATCTGAACGGCTACGTCTACTTCATGCTGTTCGCGCTGCTGCTCATCTCGCCGCTCGCCATCGCCCGGCGCATCGTCATGAGCCGGCGGGTGACGCTGCGCCTGCTGGTCGCGGCCATCTGCGTCTACCTCATGATCGGCCTGTTGTTCACGTTCGTGTACCTGGGAGTCAACGGCGTGCACCCCAGCTTCTTCGCGCAGGGATCGCAACAAGACCCGTCGATCTATCTCTACTTCAGTTTCATCACGATGACGACCGTCGGGTACGGCGATTTCACGCCGGCAAGCTCGGTGCCGCGCGTGCTCGTCGTCTTCGAGGCGATGCTCGGCCAGGTGTTCCTGGTCACGGCTGTGGCTCGCCTGGTCTCGTTGTACTCATCGGAGTCGCCGGAGCCCGGCGACGCGGTGCACGACGGCGAAGACGGTGGCTAACGTAGTGCCTGTGGGTACGTAGCGCATAAGCGGGGCTTGGGCGGTCGTTCTTCGGATCTGCTCCGGCGCCCCTCCCGACCTCTGCGAAAGCAGGCAGCATGACCGACGACGAGATCTCTGAAAGCGGCGAAGGCGCCACCGCGCCGCTGCCCGCATCGGGCGGAGACACGGCGCCCCTGCCGGCCGTCACCGAGTCTACCGGCGCGGGGGGGAGTGGCGCCGTCGTCGCCGTCTCTGCCACGCAGGCTCGCCGCGCCCGCTGGCGCCGCCCCGTCGCCGTCGTGCTGATCGTCCTGGCGACGCTGCTCGCGCCGCTGACCCTGGCCGTGCTGTGGATGGACCACGACCTGCTGAACACCGACAACTACGTGAAGACGGTGGCGCCGCTCAGCTCGAACCCGGCCGTGCAGGACGCCGTCGCCACCGACCTCACCGATCAGCTCTGGGCCAAGGTGAACGTCCAGCAGCAGCTCGCCGGCGTGCTGCCCTCGTGGGCCCAGACCTTCTCGGGTCCGCTGTCCGACCAGCTCAAGACCTACGCCTACCAGGCGATGCACGCCATCGTGACCTCTGCGCAGTTTTCCAGGGTGTGGGAGGTCGCCAACCGCCAGGCCCACGCCCGGGTCACGGACGCGCTGCTGGGCAACAAGGGCCACCTGGTGGGCACCGCCAACGGCGAGGTGAGCGTCGATCTCTCGGGCGCCCTCGCCAAGGTCAAGGCGGCCCTCGACGCCCGCGGCATCCACGCGCTCGATACCGTGGCCGCCACGCCGGGCAGCGCGACGTTCGTGCTGTTGCGCTCGGAGACGCTCGCCAGAGCCCAGAAGACCATCAGCTTCTTCCACAAGCTCTCGGTCGCGCTGCCGCTGCTGCTGATCGCCGCCTGGGCTGGCGCCATCGCCGTCTCGTGGCGGCGCCGGCGCACCGTGGCGCAGCTTGGCTTCACGCTCGCCCTGGCCATGGTGGCGACGTTGATCGGCTACCACATCGGCCGCGGCGCCTACCTGAACGCCATCGTCAGCTCGCGGTTGCCGCGACCGGCCGCCTCGGCCATCTTCGACACGCTCCTGGTCGGCGTGCTCGACGCGGCGCGCACCGTGTTCGTCGTGGGTATCCTGGTCTGGCTCGGCGCGCTCATCGCCGGCCCGGCCGGTTGGGCGGTCGCGGTGCGCGCGGCGCTCTCCGGAGTCTTCCAGAGCGCCGGCGAGCGCGCCGAGCGCAGCGGTCTCGACTTGGGCCCGGTCGGCTCCTGGGTGGCCCGCCATCATCGCGCGCTGCAGATCGCCGGCCTGCTGGTGGCCGCCGCGGTGCTGGTCTTCTGGGGCACGCCGGGCATCGCCGGCGTCATCTGGATCGTGGTCGGGCTGCTGGTCTACCTGGCGATCGTCGAGTTCGTGGGGCGGCTGACCGCGCCGGCCGCCGACGCCGACGCTTCGGGGGCCGGCCCGTCGTAGTGAGCCCGTGGCGCGACGCTCAGGTGCGCAATGCGGCGCCGATCGTGTCGCCCAGGCGCGCAGCGGCGTCGGCGAGCAGCTCGATGCCGTACAACGTGAAGGCCAGGCGCAGGCCGCCGTCGTAGCCTCCCAGGTGGCTGCGCGCAGCCGGCGCGTAGGACACCCCCGCCGCCTCGGCGGCCGGGAGCAGCTCGCCGGCTCGCAACCCCGCCGGCAGCGCGACCCAGATGAAGAACCCGCCGCCCGGCCGCGACACGGTGCAGCCGGGCGGCAGGCGCTCGACGAGCGCGTCGGCGAGCACGTCGCGGCGCGCCGCGTAAGCCGCCCGCAGCTCGGCGACGTGCGGGTCGTAGCGCCCGCTGGCCAGGAACTGCTCGACGACCACCGCGGCGAACTGGCTGGGACACCCGCCGCTCTCGTTCAGGCCGCTCGCCGCGATGTGCGCGATCTGCTCGGGCGCGGCGTTGACCCAGCCCACGCGCAGTCCCGGAGCGAGTGTCTTGGCAAACGAGCCCAGGCGCACGACCGTGCCGCGCGTCGCGATGCTCCACAGCGAAGGCGGCGCCGGGGCGTCGTACCAGAGCTCGCGGTAGACATCGTCTTCGACGACGAGCAGGTCGTGGGCCGCGGCGACCTCGACCAGGCGCTGCCGGCGCGAGGGGGCAAGCGAGACGCCGGTCGGGTTGTGGAAGGTCGGGATGGTGTAGAGCAGGCGCACCGGGCGACCCGTGGCGCGCGCGGAGACGAGACGCCGTTCGAGGGCGTCGACGTCGAGGCCCTCGTCGTCGAAGGGCAGGGCTTCGATCGCGACCGGGTGGTCGCGGAAGATGCCCAGCGCGAGGCTGTAGGTGGGCCGTTCGACGAGCACGACGTCGCCCGGCCGGCAGAACAGCGTGACCAAGTGGTCGAGCGCCTGCGAGTTGCCGCCGCTCACGAGGGTCTCGTCGAGGCCGGTCGCCGCGCCTTCGAGCGCCGTGAGGCGTTCGGCGAGGCGTCGCCGCAGGGCCGTCGGCCCGTAGTTGCCGCCGTAAGGCAGGGCCGCCGCGCCGCCGTCGGCGAGCCCGTCGCGGCAGGCCTCGACCAGACCGGCGGTCGGAAAGAGCGCGGGATCGGGCTCGCCGAAGCCGAGCTCGATCACCCCGGGGCGCGGCACGCTTTGTGCGGCGTCGCTACTCGACACTGTCGAGCAGCGCGCCGATGCGTGCGAGTCCCTCAGTCACGTACTCGTCGGGCAGGCCGAAGCTGACGCGCAGATGGCCGTCGAGGCCGAACAGGTCGCCGGGCGCCACGAAGGTGCTTTTCTCCTGCAGGAGGCGCATGACGAGCTCGGTGGTGTTGATCTTCTCGGCGTACCTCACGAAGCAGACGGCGGCCGCGTCGGGCGGCAGCACCTCGACGTCGTCGCGCGCGGCAGCCCAACGCGCCACGATGTCGAAGCCGCGCCGCACGTAGCCCCGGGTGCGCGCCAGGATCTGCGGCCGCACCGCGGGCGAGAGGGCGACGGCCGCCAGCTTGTTGCCCAGGCGGGTCGCGCAGATCGTGATGTAGTCCTGCCAGGCCCACATGCGCTCGATGGTCTCGGCCGGCCCCACGACCCAGCCTATGCGCAGGCCGGGCAGTCCGTAGGCCTTCGACATGCTGCCCACGGCGAGCACCTTGTCGTACTGACCGTAGAAGCTCGGCGTGAACTCGTCGGTGGCGCGCTCGGCGCCGGCGTAGACCTCGTCGGCCAGCAGCCAGGCGCCGGTGCGCTCGGCGCCGGCGATGATCCGCGCGCGCTCCCCGGCGTGCAGGATGCGCCCGGTGGGGTTGTTGGGGTTCACGACGGCCACGAACCGGGTGTGGGGCGCGACGGCGTCCTGCAGCTCGTCCAAGTCGAGCGCCCAGTCGCGGTGCTGCTTGAGCGAGAAGGTGGTCATGGTGCGTCCCAGGTTCTGGGCGAGCCCCCAGAACTGCTGGTAGTTGGGTTGCATCACGGCGATAAGGTCGCCGGGTTCGGTGACGGTGAGCAGACTCGTGAAGTTCGCCTGGATGGCGCCCACCGTGACGAGCACGTTGGCGGCGGTCGCGCCCGGGTACCAGGCGGCGATCGCCTGGCGCAGCTCGAGGGAGCCGTTGGCCTTGGGGTAGTCGAGCCCGGTGTCGGCGAGCGCCGCCAGGGCGGCGTCGACGTCGCCGCCCTGCATGGCGAGCAGCTCGCGGGTGGTCAGGGGCCGTACGCCGCTCTCGGAGAGGTTGATCTCGACGTCGTGCTCGTAGGCCGACAGCAATCGCTCGAGCTTGAACTCGACGAATGGCTGGGACAGTGCCATGCGGTCTCTCCTTCTCGAATGGTCTTGAGCGCTCGCGTCGCGCCCTTCGGAGTCAGTCGCCGAAGGTGGCGCCGAGGCCGGCGGCGGTCGCCCGGCGGTAGGCGAGGCGGGCGATCGCCGTGTCCTGCACGCCGACGCCGGTCAGGTCGCAGATCGTGATCTCGTCGTCGGTCTGGCGCCCGGGCTTCATGCCCGCGGTGAGCTCGCCGAGCTCGTCGATGCGGCTCTGGTCGAGCAGACCAGCGTCGCACACGTGATGCAGCTCGCCGATCAGCACGCATTGCGACACGCGGTCGCAGGCGACACGGTCGGCCTTTGCGAAACACTCGGGATAGAGCTCCTGCTTGCCCGGCATGTCGGAGCCCATCGAGGTGATGTGCAGCCCGGCGTGCAGCCACTGCGCCTGCAGGTAGGGTTCGCGGGCGGGTGTGGCGCACACCACGACGTCGCTCTCGCGCACGACCGCTTCGGCGGTGGCCGCCACGACGACGTCGACGTTGAGCTCGGCCTCGATGTCGTCGACAAAGCGCGCGATCTCGTCGGCGTCCAGGCCGTACACGTAGAGGCGCTTGAAGTCGCGCACCATGTGCAGGCCGCGCATCTGGTAGCGCGCCTGCGAGCCCGAGCCGATCACGCCGACGGTCTCGATCCGGCGCCGCGCCAGGCGGTCGGCGGCGAGCGCTCCGGCAAGACCGGTGCGCAGCTCGGTGAGGTAGCCGTTGTCGACCAGCAGGGCCTGCAGAAAGCCGGTCTCGGCGCTGATCAGGACCATCATGCCGGTGCCGTAGGGCAAGCCCCGCGCCGGGTTGCCGGCAAAGCCCGAGGCGACCTTCACGGCGAAGCTGTCGAGCCCCTCGATGTAAGCCGTCTTGATATCGACCTCGCCGCCATGCTCGGGAATCTCGATGGCGATGACCGGCGGCGCGACGACGCGGCCCTCGGCGAGACGCGAGAACCCCTGGGCGACCGCCTCGAGGGCCTCGCGGTCGAACCCGACGCAGGCGCGGAGGTCGGCTTCGGAGAGCAGCGTCACCTTCATCTAAGGTCCCCTTCCGGGCGAGGGTGGACTCATCTGTGATTCTACCTGACGAGCGCCGTCGCCTTCCCGCGTCGGGTATGCGGCGCTATCGCGTGGCGTGCGCCCCCGGCGCGCGCCGCCGCCGGCGGCGCATGACGAGCAGGGCGACGAGTCCGGCGATGAGCACCGCGCCGACTGCCGGCAGCATGAGGTCGACCCACAGCGGGGCGCTGAACGTCCAGGCCAGCCAGTGGACGTCGGCGCGCTGCCCGTTCTGCACGATGAAGGCGAGCAGGCCAAGGGCGGTGAGACCGCAGAGGAACGGCACGGCGCCGCGGCGCAGCATCGTCACGGACGACGTCGGTTCGTGCGGCCGGCCTTTCTCGTCTTGCATGCGGACCCTTCTTCGTCTTAGTGAACGGCTCGCTTGCCGTCGTGCCCCGGGGGCGGCGCCGCGAAACGGCGCCTCGCTATCTGCCTACCAGTAGCGGTGGCGGGCGAGCAGTCCCTCGAGATAGCGTGATTTTATCTGTTCGCTGGCCATGACCTGCTTGACGGGGGGCAGGCGCAGCACGACGCCCAGTACGGCGGCCAGGGCGCGGTGACTGGCGAGCCCCTGCTCCGAGAAGATCAGGTTCTGCAGCTTGCCGCGTTCGATGGCCATGACGACCGTGCGGTGCGCCGAATCGAGCGGCGTGATGATGCGTTCGGGGCGCACGGCGAGCACGATCGCGCGCCGCCGGCAGGCACGGCTGCACACGCCGCAGCCGATGCAGACCGTGCGGTCGACCGTCGGCGCCACGCCTGGCAGTTCCTGACGGATGGCCTCGACCGGGCAGCGCTCGGTGCACAGGCCGCAGCCGTTGCAGGTCTGCTCGGTCACGACCGGCATGAAGCGCGTGGTGTGCACGGGCCGCAGTACGGCGAAGCGTCGCGCGGCGATCATGGTCTCGCAGCAACAGCGGCAGCAGTTGCAGATGAAATTGACGCCGCGGCGCACGTTTTCGGCAAACTGCACGAGGTCGTGCTCGTAGGCCTCGGCGAGCAGGTCGAGCCCCTCGGCCGGTTCGATGGCACGCACGATGCCCTGTCGGATCAGGGTCTCGGCAGCGTCGTTCAGCGAGAGGCACAGCTCGAGCGGCGCGTCGCAGGCTTTGCCGACGTGCTCCATCTTGTGCCGGCAGTAGCACAGCCCGACGGCGAGGTGGTGCGCGTCGCCGATAATGGTGCTGGCGCGCTCGTAGTCGAGCACGTGCAGCTCGTCGTCGATGGTGAGCGCCGGCTCGTGGACGAGAGCGCGGCCGAGCTGGGTCTCGCCCTCGTAGAGCTCGCGCACGAACTCGTCTTCGGCGTTCATGTAGCGGTGGAACAGCTCGGCGAGCGCCTGCTTGTCGAGGTGGCCGTCGCTGCGCATGAGCGAGAACTCGAAGAAGCCCGCCATGGGGGGCGGCAGAAAATAGCGGCGTACGCCGTCGAAACAGGTGTCGATGAGCAGCGAGCGCCCCACCAGGACCTCGAGCTCGCGCTCGGCTTCGGCGGCGCCGGTGCCCCACGCCCGGGCGGCGTCGGCGGCCTTGAAGGGGGCGATGGGCAGCTGGGCGACGAGGCGTGCCTCGCGCTCGGTGAAGAGCATGGCGAGAATGTCGTAGAAGAGCTCCGACGGCGCCGCTCCGACGGGGAACTTGTTGAGCCGGCGCGTGAGCTGTTCGTAACTTGCCCGTGCAGTGCGATGCGCCATGTGACCCTCGTTGCCTCGGTGGAGTGTCAAGGATACCAAACGGCTCCGAGGGTGGCCGTTGAGGGCTGCCCTGCGACGACGACGTATACTTGCCCGCATGAACGCCGGTCGGCCCCTTCTCATCGTGAATCCGTCGAGCGGCAAGATGGGCGGGCCACGCTCGTTTGCGCGCTTCACCGCGGCCGTCGAGCGCGTTCTGGGCGACGTCGACTTCGCGGCCACCGAGCGCCGCGGCCACGCCATCGACCTGGCTCGTCGCGGGGCCGGCGAGGGCCGCGAGACGATCGTCGCCGTGGGCGGCGACGGCACGTTGAACGAGGTCGTCAACGGTGTCATGCAGGCCGACGCCGCGGCCGCCGGCGTGCGCGTCGGCCTGATCGGCCTGGGCACCGGCGGCGATTTCGGCCACAGCCTCGGCATAGGGCGCGGCCTCAACGACTACCTGGCCGCCGTCGCGGCCGGCCACACCCGGCGGGTCGACCTGCTGCGCGTGGCCTTTCACGGCCACGACGGACGGCCGCTCGAGCGCTATGTGGTCAACGTGCTGTCGGCCGGCCCGGGAGGCCTCGTCGACCGCTACGTCGAGAAGATCCCCGGCCTGCTGGGCGGCCGCGTGTCGTACGGCATGGCGTCGGCCTGGGCGCTGGTGGCCTGCCCGCGCGCCCGCCTGCGCCTGCGCCTGTCGGGCCTCGCCGACGATCCGTCGGCCGGTCGCGCCGCCCCCGGGGGCCTCATCGAGCGCGAGATCTCGACCTACCTGCTCGGGCTGTGCAACGGCGCCGTCTTCGGCGGCGGCATGCGCCTGGCGCCGGGCGCCGTGCCCGACGACGGCCTGCTCGACGTCGTGTCGGTCGGCTGCGACTCGAAGCGGACGATCGCCCGCCACCTGCCCAAGGTCTACGGTGGCCGCCACCTGGGCGTGCCGGGGGTCGAGCTGCTGCGCTGCCGCGCCGTCGAGGTCGAGCTGTTCGACGCGGCGGCGGCCGCGCGCTTCGCCCTCGACGTCGACGGCGAGCCCCTCGGCCGGCTGCCCCTGAAAGCCGAGCTGGTCCCCGCCGCCCTGACCATGCTGGCCCCCGCGCCGGCCGCGGCCGCGGCCGGCGGCCGGACTCTGTGATCGGCCCATGATCGAGCTGCCCGCGGACGACGACGACCTGCTCGCCGAATGCGACGTCACCACCTTTCGCGCCGGCGGCCCTGGGGGCCAGCATCAGAACACGACTGACAGTGCCGTGCGTCTGCGGCACCGGCCCAGCGGCATCGTCGTCATCTCCCGGCAGGAGCGCAGCCAGCACCGCAACAAGGCTATCTGCCTGGCCCGCCTGCGCGAGAAGGTGGCGGTCGCCAACGACGAAGCGGCGCGCCTGCCGCGGCGCGCGCGGCGCGTGCCGCGTGCCGAAAAGGAGCGCCGCCTGACCGACAAGGCGCATCGCGCGCGGCGCAAGCGGGAGCGCGGCACGCCGTCGACCGACGATGCCTAGCGCGCGGTACGCGCCCATTACGTGGCGCGCCGACTGCGGCAACGACCGCCGTGAGCGGTCCGCGCACGGGCGCGCCGCCCGTGCGCGACGTTCAAGCCTAGTAGAATCGGCCGTCGAAGGAGGGTGCTGAGATGGATGACTGGGCAGGACGAAGGCGGCGACGCGCGCTCGCTTCCGGCGTGGCGCCCGCGTCCACTCCGGCGTCTCTGCCCGTCGTGATGCCCGTGTCCGTTGAGACACTCGCGTCCGACCCGCCGGCCGCGCCGTCCGCCGAGACACTCGCGTCCGACCCGCCGGCCGCGCCGTCCGCCGAGACACTCGCATGCGACCCTCCGGCCGCGCCGCGCGCGGCGCCGCGCCCTGCTCGGCGCCGCGTCGTGTGGCTCGTGGTGGGCTCCATCGTCCTGATCACGGTCGCGGCTCTCGCGATGCGCCTGGCCGGCTTCACCGGCTGGGACACGCCCGCACACCTCTACAAGATCGCCACGCTGCGCAAGGGCGGCTCGCTGCTGTGGGACAACGACTGGTACGGCGGCGCCTACCAGATGGTCAGCTACGGCTTCGTCTTCTACTGGCTCGCCCAGTTCGTCAACTACAGCGTGCTGGTGGTCGCTTCGGCGGCAGTGCTGCCGATCCTCTTCTACGTCTACATGCGGCGCATCTACGACGTGACGGGCGTGCTGCCGGCCGCGGCTCTGGCCGTCGTGCTCGCCGTCTACCTGGCCAACGGTCAGGACCCGTTCCTGTTCGCCCTGGCGCTCACCATGGGCGGCCTGGCGGCCGCCGCCTGCGACCGGCGCGTCGTGGCCGCCGTCCTCATCGGGGTGGCCGGTTTTGCCAACCCGGTCGCCGTGACGGTCGGCGCCATCTTCCTCGTGGCTCAGTACCTGGCGCTGCCCGAGCGCCGCGCCGGCCTGCGGCGCGTGGCGCTCTACCTGCTGCCCTTCGCCGTCGCCCGGATCGTGCTGGCCCTGTTCTTCTGGGAAGCGGCGACCTACCAGTATCACCCGATCGAGGTCGTCGCCTACGTGTCGTTCGCCGCGGTCGGCGTGGCCGGCGCCCGGGTGTCGCGCGACCCCCGGCGGGCGGCCAAGGCGACCCTGTTCGCCACGTTCGGCGTCGTGGCGATCGCCGCCGTGGCGCTGCCGGCCAACGCCATGGGTGGCACCTTCGGACGCTTCTTCTTCGTGTTCGGCGTGCCTCTGCTGCTCACGCTGCGCAAGGTGCGTCTGCCGCGTCTGGCGCTGGTCGTGGTGCTCGCCGGCGCGGCGTTCGGCCAGGTCATCGTGCCGGTCACCCACTTCGTGAGCCCCGCCCAGGGAGTCTCGACCAAGCCTGTCTTTTTCGCCTCGGCTCTGGCCTGGGCGGCCGGCCATCACGACCCCGACTACCGCTTTCACGTGGTCGCTCTGGCCAACCACTGGGAGGCCTATTACTTTCCGGTCGACGACTACGCCATCACCCGGGGCTGGTACCGGCAGTCCGATGCCCTCCACAACGCGGTGCTCAACCGGCCCCGCTTCAGCGCCGCCCAGTACGTCGCCTGGCTGCAGGCAATGGGCGTCCGGTACGTCTTTCTGCCGGCCGCGCCCCTCGACCAGTCGGGCCCGCAGGAGACCGCCATCCTGACCACCGATCCGCGCTTCACGGTCGTCTACCACGACGCCGACTGGACCATCTTCAGGCTGACCGTCGCGCGACCGATCGTCGCTCCCGCGTCGGGCGCCGGCATGGCCCGGGTCGTGGCCCTCGACCGCGAGGCGATCGTGATGCGCGTCTCGGCGCCGGGCGCCTACATCGTCAAGGTCAGTTACTCGCCCTACTGGGAAGTGGTCGCCGGCGTCGGCACGCTCACTCGCGAGCGCGGCGATTTCATCGTGCTGCACGCCCGCACGGCGGGCGAGTTCGAGCTGCGCATGGTGGTCACGCCGCGGGCGCTCTGGGACGATCTCGCCACAGAGCTGCACTGACCCTTGGCCGCGGGGCCGCGCTCGGTTGCGAGCGTCGCAGAAAAGTCGGTAGAGTACGGGCTCGGGTCGCCCCCATTCTCGCGCCGGGCGGAGGTCTGGCCGTCTTGCGACGTCCGGCTAACTCCGTGCTTGTGCGCTGCTCACGATGGCGTCCGGAGCTCTTCAGTGGAACGTCGGAGGATCGATGAAAGACGAGTACGTGAGATGGCGCAAGAAGAGTCGCAGCCGCGATCTGACGGGTCTCGGATGGCTTGAAGCCGAGATCCTGCGCATCGTGTGGGACAAGGGCGACGTCAAGGTGCGCGACGTCTACGAAGAGCTGCGCCTGCGCCGGCGCATCGCCTACACCACCGTGATGAGCGTCTTGCGCAACCTGCATGTCAAGGGCCTACTCGAGCAGGACAAAGAGCCTTCGGGGTACATCTATCGGGCCATCGTGAGCGATCTCGACGTCGCCAAGGGCATACTCGACGACGTCGTCGACAAGATCATGGGCGGCAAGGTCGAGCCCTTGCAGGCCTACCTCGACTCCTACCACACCTGAGACCGGCCCGTCGGCAAGGGCGCCGAGGGGTCACGTAAGACCGGGAGGCACGCCATGCCGTCCAGCGTCACAGACCTCATCCAGCGCCTCGTCGACCGCGTCGCCGCGGCCGACCCCATCGTCGCCACGCAGCTCGGCATGGTCGAGCACGCGGGCGAGCTGCCCGACCTCTCGGCGCCCGCTGTGGCGGCTTACGTGGCCGATGCGCGGCGGCTGCTCGAGCTTCTCGACGAAGCCGCGGCGAGCGCCAGCGGCGCCGCGGCGATCGACGCCGTCACGGGCGGGCAGATCGCACGGCGTGTCCTGCGCAGCTTCGAGACGCGCCGCGTGCAGCACGCCAAGCCGGCCCTCTACCTCGACGCCGCCTACGGCGTGCTGCTGCTCATGATCAAAGAGGTCGGCACGCCCGCCGGACGCGTCGAGGCCATGGCGGGCCGTCTGCGCGCGCTGCCCGGCGTGCTCGAAGAGGGTCTCGCCAACCTGCGCGCGCCGCTGCCGCTGCCGTTCATCGCCACCGCTCTGGCCGACGTACCCGGGGTCACCGAGCTGGTGGGCGAGGCCGCGCCGCGGGCAGCCGCCGAGCTCGGCTTTGCCGGCGCCCTCGACGGGCCGGCGCGCCTGGCCGCCGCCGCCGTGACGCGCTTCGGCGATGAGCTGCGCGCCCGCTACCTGCCCACCGCCACTCCGACGGTCGCCGGCGGCCGGGAGCTGCTGGTCGACCTGCTCGC
>Ga0181517_10004294_pt1 | contig 13071 bp, 12 predicted proteins | sample PEATcosm2014_Bin_31_FD_119748 | JGI IMG/M metagenome (GOLD analysis project Ga0181517, IMG submission 119748) | Peatland microbial communities from MTU Mesocosm Facility, Houghton, MI, USA - PEATcosm2014_Bin01_30_metaG | ecosystem: Environmental > Terrestrial > Soil > Wetlands > Peat | place... | reverse complement strand
CCTTTGGCACCCGGGAGGTCCTTCACGGCCAGGCGGTAGGAGTCCGTGGCCACCAATCTGATCCCTTCGGCTTCGGCGGCCATGAGCACGCCGGTGAGCACTGGACGGGTGTCCTCCGACGAAGCCGCCCTCACGACCTGGCGGAGCGCTTCAGCCAGGCCCGCGGTCGAGAGTGACACGGTCTCCCCGCTTGACGACGGCGGCTGGGGGAAGTCCCCTAAACGGTAGGGCCGCAGCATGAACTGGGACCGACCAGCCGACACCTGGATCTCCTCCTCGTCGCCTTGGACGAGAACAGCACCCGGCTCGAGTGCCCGGACGATGTCGGTCAACAGCCGGCCTGGGGCTACGACCACGCCGTCGGCCTGTCCGGCCACCGCCACCTCCGTCGAGATGGTGAGGTCCTGGTCGGTCCCGGTCACCTCCAACCGGTCTCCCGTCAAGGCCAACCGGGTGCCCGGCAGGACGCCCGGCCCCCCCGATCGGCCCGATCCGGCCCGGCCGGCCGTGGCCAGGGCATCGAGGAGGTTGTCACGCTCACATCGCAACTTCACTGGGTACCCGCTCCTCTACTAAAAGAGTTAAAAGTTAAAGGTTGTAGCTGTAGTGCTGTGGATTGTGAAGTAACCGACATCCGGGCTGCTCGCGGTGGATGTCGGACAAGAGGGCCATGTGGACGGCCGATTGGGGACTCGGCGGCCCAAGAGCCACGCTTGTGGACACCTGGCCCGTCGTCCCCCGAATTACAACGGCCCGGCACAAGATCTTCATGTGAGCCCGGCGCAGTCAGTCGCTGGCCTTGATCTTGTGGATCAGGTCGGTCACTTGCTCGTACACCTGTCGCTTCTCGCCCATGAGCCGCGCCACCTTCTTTTGTGCGTGCATCACTGTCGTGTGGTCCCGGTCGCCGAACTCACGGGCGATGGCCGGGTAGCTATAATCGGTGAGTTCCCGGAACAGGTACATAGCTGTTTGCCGGGCCGCCACCAGAGGCCGGCGTCGGCTCGGGCCGCACATTTCTTCGATAGTGAGGTCGAAGGCTTTCGCCGTAGCCTCCAGGATCCGCCGTGCCGTCACCTGGCGCGGGGCACTGGCCGCAATGACATCAGAGAGGACCTCAGAAGCTAGTTGGACATTCACGGGCACTTGGTGAATGCTGGCGAAGGCGGAAAGCCGGATCAGCGCCCCTTCGAGTTCCCTTATGTTGTCCTTGACATGGATGGCAATGAGCTCGAGGACGTCTTCGGGCACCATCGCTCTTTCGCCCTCGGCCTTTTTGCGAAGAATGGCCAGGCGGGTCTCGAGCTCCGGCGGTTGGACATCGGTTATTAGTCCTGACTCGAAACGGCTCCGTAACCGGTCCTCCAGCGTGGCGATGGCTCGCGGATGGCGGTCCGACGATATGACTATCTGTTTATCCGTCTCGTAAAAGGAGTTGAAGGTGTAGAAAAACTCCTCCTGCGTCTCCTTTTTGCCTTCCAACAGCTGGATATCGTCTACCAACAAGATGTCGTAAGCACGGTACCGACGCTTGAAGGCAGTTTGTCCCCGGGTACGGATTGAGTCGATGAACTCGTTGAGGAAAGTTTCCGTCGACACGTAACAGACGTTCAGGCTGGTGAAGTTCTGGTAGACGTAATGCCCGATGGCGTGGAGCATGTGGGTCTTGCCCAGCCCCGAGGCCCCGTAGATGAACAGAGGGTTGTAGGCCTTGGCAGGCTCTTCTGCAACGCGTTGGGCGGCCGCATGAGCGAAACGGTTGGACGCGCCGATGACGAACGCCTCAAAGGTGTAACGCGGGTTGAGGGCTATCTGCGGGCGGCGGTCGTTCCGGGGCAGAGCGCCCGTCGCGGTTGTCCCCGGTGTCGTGGTCCTCACAGCGCCGTTCGTGGTCAGAGGGTGGCCGGGGCGGGGCTCGGCAGCGACTGCCAGAGCGTCTTCCTCGTCGACCTGCTCGTCGCTCACCACGGGAGCCTGGACCACCAGTTCCACATCGGGCGAGGCGGTACCGGTGACTTCGGCCAGCACCTCCTGTATCAACGTGTAAAAACGTGTCATCACAAGCTCGAGGACTACAGAGTTGGGCGCCGACACCACGAACTTGGGGGGGCGTGCGTCTACCAGCGCCAGCGGGGCGATCCATGCGTTGAAGGTCGGCTCCGGCACCTGGCGACGCAGGTGGGCCGAGCACGTGGACCAGAGCTGTTCTGCGGTGTCGGTCATCGTCCAGTCACGGCCGGGTAGTATCATAATTGCCCGCAATCCTGTTGACAAACTTGTGGAGATTGGATTCAATGCCGCTGCTACCAGCGGTTTTTCCCCGGGGCCGGGGGGAAGGGGCCGACCTCTTAGAGATGCTTACTGTCTGAACCGTCCACACCCACCGAAGCGGGTTGTAGGGAGTCGACGCTAGCACCTCAGCAGGTGAGGGCAAGATGGCCGTCCTATCGAACATAAGTTCGGTAGGATGGAAGGTCATGACACGTGGTCTGCCAGCTGTTCCCCAGGACGGTGTCCATAATCCACGGGAAATCAACACCTTTGCCCCTAGTGAAGCACAGGCCGGAGCTGGGAGGCTAGATAGCCGTGGCCCAATCGATCGCTGACATCCGGGAGCGTGCCCAGACTGGCCGGGCACGAGCCGACCGGGTGCCGCCCCATGACCTCCAGGCAGAGGAATCCCTGTTGGGGGCGATGCTGCTTTCGCGTGACGCCATAGCTGCGGCTGTCGAGTGTTGCAAGGCGGCAGATTTCTACCGACCATCGCACGGCCACATTTTCGAAGCGGTCTGTTCGTTGTACGCCCAGGGCGAGCCGGCCGACCCCGTGACCGTCGCCGATGAGCTGAAGCGGGCCGACCTCCTAGAGGGCTCGGGGGGCGTAGGCAACCTAGTAGCGCTTCAGGCCAATACGCCGGCCATTGCCAATGCCGCCCGCTACGCCCGTATCGTCGAAGAGCACGCTCTGCTGCGCCGGCTGATCGGTGTCGCCGGGGAAATAGCGGAGATGGGCTACTCGCTCCCCGAGGACGTCGTGAGCACTCTGGACAGGGCCGAGGCGATGGTGTTCGACATCGTCGAACGACGGGTTACCGACTCGCTCAAGCCACTGCGGGAACTGCTGGCTGCGAGCCTCGACCATCTCGAGGCCCTGTACAACCGGGGGGACGCCATCACCGGAGTGCCTACGGGCTATACCGACCTGGACGAACGTCTGTCCGGTCTTCAGCCCAGCGCTTTGATCATAGTCGGGGCCCGGCCGTCGATGGGCAAGACGTCTTTTGCCCTGGGGGCGGCTGCATATGCCGCCATCGAGAAAAGACTGCCTGTTTTGTTCTTTTCTTTGGAAATGAGCCATCTCGAGCTCACCCAGAGGCTGCTGTGCTCTGAAGCACGGGTGGACTCCTCGCGCATGAGGAACGGGAAGTTGCACGAGTCGGACTGGCCCAAGGTAGTCAATGCCATCGGCAAGCTGGGAGAAGCCCCGCTGTTCATCGACGACAACCCGAACCTGACGGTGATGGAGATAAGAGCCAAGGCTCGCCGCTTGAAGAGCCGAGAAGGGCTGGGCCTTATAGTCATCGACTATTTACAGCTCATGTCGAGCCACGGACCTAGTGAAAGCCGCCAGGTGGAGGTATCAGAGATCAGTCGTGGCCTCAAAATCCTGGCCCGCGAGCTGAGTATTCCTGTGGTAGCGCTCTCCCAGCTCTCCCGTAACCTGGAAGCCCGGGGCGACAAGCGCCCGGTCCTGGCGGATCTCAGGGAGTCAGGCAGCCTGGAACAAGACGCCGACGTGGTCTTGTTCATCTACCGTGATGAGGTCTACAACAAAGACTCCGCCGATAAAGGGTCTGCCGAGGTGATCATCGCCAAGCACCGCAATGGTCCGACAGGTATGAGCCAGCTCGCATTCTTGGACCACTTCACCCGTTTTGCCAATATGGCGAGAGTTTGAAGGAACCTGTAGGTTCCGCACGAAGATGGCCAACGTCCGGGATGGTTGGCCATTGTCCGGCCAATTGGCCAACTACGGCGGCGAAAGCCCGAGCTAACGTTGAGTTCCGGGCCCTAGGCGCACTCCGTTCTGGCGCGAAATCGCCAGGCGGCCGGAGCACCCGCGAAGAGGTATCAGGTCACTTTGGCCGCGTCGTGGCCGTCGGCACTAATTATGACGATGGCTGGTGGCGGGAACGGCCTCCCGGAGGGATAGCCGGCGGTGTTGAAGATCTCCAGGGCCACCACGTAGCTGCCCGGGCCCAGGAGAGCCCCGCCCACCTTCAGGTCCCAATGGATGTGGTGGAGACCGGGGGCTAGAGGGCCGAGTCGCACAAGGCCCGGGGGGACCGTAGGCGGGCTATCGACGCCCCGGAACACGACCAGGCCGAAGTCGAGGGGGTAGTGGACCAGGCAGGTCAGCGTGGCCCCGCCCGCCTCGGTGCCAGTGACAGTCAGCGAGTACGTGGCCGGGCCTCCCATTACGGGCACCGCCCCGGCCGGGGCGGTGCCCACAACTGCAGCCGTGACACCCGTCGCCATGGCCAAAAGGGTCGTCCGCAGGGCGCGTCGCATCGGCCCGAGTATATGAGGTCCGTATGGGGGCGGGTGCCCACAGAAGTGACCGCCACCTGCTCTGAGCCCACCGGGTAGCGCAACGGCGACCGCCCGGGCACGTCAGGGCGCGACGACACCAACACCGTGACCGTAATGGCCTAGGGTGCGGGCCGTGCGTGAAGCGGCTCAGCCCAAGGGTCAGCCCGCCTGGTAGCGCTCCGCTTCTGTTGCCTCAAAGCTCAGGCCGAAGGTCCGCGGTCTGCGCAGAGCGCTCTGGAAGTATGGGACATGGGCATCGGGGTCGGGAGCGTGGTCAGGTTCCGTTCCGTGGACGACATCGTCTCCGAGGCTCCCTTGAGAGACGTGCGGACAGAGGCCCTGGCCAGCGCTCTACCGTGGCGGACGTTCCGGTGGCACCGGGGCCAACAGCACTTCTCGGGGTACTGGTGGTCCTCGACGATGGGGGCCCATGTCGTCTACGAGTCGCGTCTGGAACTGGCCCGTTTGGTCCTGGCCGATTTTGACCCGACCGTGGAGGTGATCGTGGCCCAGCCGTTCCTGCTGGAGTCGCAGGTGGAGGGAAAGGTCCGTCGCCACGTGCCCGACTTCCTGCTGTTGGGCGTTGGGCGGGTGGTCGTGGTGAACGTGAAACCTGCCGACCGCCTGGCCAAGCCCGAGGTGCGTGCCACGCTCGGGTGGGCTCATCGTCTGTTGGAGGAGCGGGGATGGAGTACCGAGGTGTGGTCGGGGACCGACCCGGTGGTGCTGGGCAACGTCCGGTTCCTAGCCGGGTTCCGCCGGGCGGTGCTTTTCGACCCCGACTTGTTAGCAGCGGCCGAGGACGCTGCCCCGGGCCGCACCGTGGCTGCCACAGTCAGTGGCCAACTCTGGCGGCCGCCCTGGCGTTCACAGGTGGATTGGCCAGGTTCGGGCGGACCCTACAACGAGCTTGTAGGGTTCCCACAGAGGCGGCGAATGTCACGGGTACATGGCGAGCACTTGGCGAGTGTTCCCAGTATGTGGCGAATCGGGGTTGCTGGCGGGGGACTGCCGACGACGACGATCCGTCGATAAGGGCGACGCGCTGCCCTTCACAGATGGGTCAGGAGGCGTGCTGATCGTGATGGGGGCGAACTGTTCGGCACAGCGCTCGCGTGGCCGGCTCTCGCTTGCAAGAGTCCACGCCGAACGTATGGTCTCGGCAACCGAGGCAACGCAGTGAGCAGTCATGGCTTTAGATGGAGGTCGAGGAAGGTGGGCTGGCCAACGGGATCGAGATCACCATGATCGTCGAGCCAGGCCCGTACGAAGGCGCTCCGCTTCTTACACGAAGCGCTGGACGAAAGCCAACGCGAGGTTCGCCACTTCACGCCAGCCGCTGTCGATCGTGAGGGCGTGGCCCCGGCCGGGGACTTCGACGAATTCGGTGATACCGGGGTTCTTGAGCTGCTTCTTGTAGGCCGCCTGGGAGATGGCCCGGGGGGCGATGTTGTCCTTCTCGCCCGAGACCATCAGCATCGGGCCACGATCAGGATTTTGGGTGTCAACCTTGGCCTCCGACCACGGATTGAGATTGGCCGCGGCCGCCTGGAACAGGGGAACCCCAGAAGCCGGCACGACGAAGGTGTCGTACAGCTCGCGGGCCTCCCCTTCGCTGACAGCGTTAGCGAACGCGAAGCGGAACTGGTCGTAGGTGAGCGGCACGGCGCGATGCCGATTGGCCGGGTTGCCCAACACCGGCTTGGCCGACCGCAACGAAGAGATGGGCAGCGGGAGCACGCCGCGGAAAGGGGCAGCGTCGATCGCCACCGAGGCCGCCGACAGCCCCCGACCGGCCACGATCTCGGTCAGCAGCCCGCCGAAGGAGTGGCCGATCACCGCCGGCTTCTTCTCCAGGCCACCTATGACCTCGGCGTAGTGGTCGGCGACCTGGCCGATGGTCTTGCCGGCGAACACCTCTGGCTGCTCGTTGGCCTCCTCGACCGTGTCGGGGTCATCGGGCCAGCCGGCCAGCACCGGGGCATAGCCAGCCTCGTCGAAGACCACCCCCCACCGGTCCCAGCTGCTGGCCAGTAGCCACAGGCCGTGGATGAACACCACCGGCGTCCGCCCCGAGGCGTTGGCCCGGGCGATCTGCTCGCTGGTGTGCTCATCGATCGTCGACATGATCGGTTCTCCTTTTTTCGTTTTCTTCTTGGGTGGAGCCTGGCAGAAGAGACGGCCGGTGTCACTGTGCGGCGAAGGCCGGTTTCGGGCTCGCTCTTGTGCACGAGCACAATGCCTGGGAGATGGACCCTAGCTAGGTTGGAGGTTATGACTCGATCGGATCGTGACGAAGCACAATTGTCCGAACAGGTGGCGACGATCGCCCGGCGGCTACTGGAACGCCCTGACGAGCTCGCCGACCAGATGACCGCCGCCATCAAGGCGGCCGTCCCGCTCTACCGAAAGGGTGTCGTCGACCACGACACCCTACGGACCACCAGCTTGGTCCACCTCAAAGCGCCCGGTTCATGTGGGAACAAGTGGCCGACATTTCCCGGAGTGTGGGCGCCGATAGCGAAATCGTGCTGCAAGCCGGTTCTGAGATGTGGCAGGTCCTCGACACCTATAGCCATGAGCTGGCCGACGGCTACCGAGAAGAAGCGGCCGCTCAGGCCCTCTCCGCTGAGCAACAACGCTCCGCGCTATTCCAGGCCCTCTTCGAAGGCCATCTCGCGGCGACCAACCCTCCGGCCAATTGGCCAACTACAAGCGAACATGTCATTTGGATCATCCATGACACGGCGTGTGGGCGTACCCTGGGAAAGCCGCCTCAAAGGTCCCCGCGCTCGTCAGGTAATGCTGGCCGCGTTAGGGCCGCAACCGCTCAACACAAGTGAAGCAAGTAGGGCCAGCCACAAACGCAGCCGTCTACCGCCGAAAGGATTTTGGACTAGCTGGCTGCGTCGGACTGGCTCAGGTTCGGCAATTCGAGAGCGTTAGTCAGATCCACCAAAAACGCTACGCAACCGCGGCTGAAGTATCACTGCGAGCTACGTGCAGGTGGACGGCGCGCCGGGTTTTGGTGGTTTGCAAGAAGGCTTGGGCAGCGTGGTCGGCGTCGGCGGCGGAGCGTTGGGGTAATAGACCATCGCGTACATCTGGCCGCTGACGTGGGTGGTGCCTAGGAAGCCGTTGCCGAACGAGTAGCTCCATTGAAAGGCGGCGCTGGCGGGGCCGCCGGGGGGTTCGCTCGCCACGCCGCTACAGGGCCCAAGGACACTCAACCCTGCGCACGACCAGTAGAGGTATGGCTGGATGTCCTGGAAGCCATGCAGGTTTGTGTCCGGTACGGGCACCACGGGCTCTTGGCCAGAGAGCCCAAGCGCCTGGTATAGGCCGGCAAGATCGTTCTGCGTGGGGAACGTCCAGCCTTTCTTTTGCAGCCAACCGTCATTGCCGTTGAGATCCTCGTTCATGGCTGCGACCCAGCTGACCGCGATGGTGTGCGTCATCGAGCCGTCGCTGAGTGTCGTCAAGCCGTCGCGGCCGAAGCTCCCATTGACATTGAACGTCTCCTTCTGCGCGAGGTCCGCGTCAGCCAGCCAGGTGATACCGCTGGTCCCAGGGACTACTTGGAAGACGGCCTGGCCCCCATCTGTAGGGTAGAGGCTGCCGCCGAAGACGGTAGTAACGCCGAACACGTTCCCTGGGATCATCGGCAGGACGTACATCGAGAACAAGTCGGTGTTCGAGCTGGCCCGTCCCGTGTTGAACGAGAAGCTGAAGCAACAGCGCTGGTTCGGGTTCTCCACGTTCGTCCAGTACAGGTACGGCTGGAAATCTTGGAACGGGCCTGTCGTTGCGTCCGGGATCGCCACAGCCGTGTCGGGGGCTTGCAGATGGAACGAGTTGTACAGCGAGGCCAGCGGGCTCTGAGTGCATCCGATCCCGAAGTGCCCGCCGCCCTTTTTGTTCTTGCCCGAACAGTGCTTATCTCTGGACGGGGTCCGTGTGATCGGGAGCGTCCAGTCTCTGTGGCCATCATAATCCGCTTGGTTCATGGCGCCCACCCAGTTGAGCGCCGTGGCGTACCCCATCGACCCGTCGCAACTGATACCGGGCACATCGAACGTGTCAGTCGCCGCCAGGTCGGCGTCGGCCAGCCACGTGACACCCAGTGCCGCATCGTCCACCGTCGCCGCGGCCGGTGCTTGCGGGGCGCCCCCACATGGCGCTACGTCCGGCGCCGCCCTCGGCGCTGCCGAAACACTCGGCGCCGCCGAAACGCACGCCGCCGTGAGTAGACCCGTGACAAGAACGCCGAGACACAGCTTCCCTCCAACCACGACCACAACCGTATCAGCGAGCCGAGACCCGGGGGAGCGCAACGGCGACCGACCGGGCACGTCAGGGCGCGACAAGGCCCGCACCGTGACCGTAATGGCCGACGACGCGGCCGTGCGTGAAGCGGCTCAGCCCAAGGGGTCAGCCCGCCTGGTAGCGCTCCGATTCTGTTGCCTCAAGGCTCGCGGTGCCGGTCACGCCACAGCCCGTCGACCCGCCATCGAGGCTCAAGTGCTACCGGCCACCTGAGAGCACAAAGCGGTGAGCAAACCGAAGCCTGGTGGAGGATTGGCCACGGCAAGACGGACGAAGCACAACCAGTCAAGTGGCCAACTATCACGGACACCCTGGCGTTCACAGGTGGATTGGCCAAGTTCGGGCGGACCCTACAGAACCTTTGGTAAGAACGACAGCAGGGCCAGGTGACCGTGACGGTCACCTGGCCCTGCGTCCATGCCCTTGTCGGTTTTCAGGCCCTGACGACTTCCACCGTCACTGGGAACTCGACCTCGGGGTGTAGCCGCACCGGCACCTCGTGCGTGCCGAGTGTCTTGATCGGCTCGGGGAGGTGGAGGCGGTAGCGGTCGACTTCCAAGCCCGCTTGTTCCGCGATGGCGTCAGCAATGTTGGCGGTCGTAACGGAGCCGAAGAGCTTGCCTTCGGGGCCGGCCCGCATCGGGATGTGGATCACCTGCTGGACCAAACTACGGGCCACGGTCTCGGCGATCTGGCGGTCATGAGCATTCTTGGTCTCACGGGCCCGGCGCATCTTCGCCGCTTGGTCGGCTATCCCGGAGCTGGCTGGGATCGCTTGGCCTTTGGGGAACAGGAAGTTACGTGCGTAGCCGTCGGCCACGTCGCACATGTCCCCCCTCTTGCCGAGGTTGGCCACGTCAGAACGGAGCACGACGCGCGTCATGGCTCGATCTCCGCCAGCTCAGGTTCGATCTCGGCGTCTGTGTCATAGGTCAGAGCCTCAGGAGGCACCAAAACCCCTTCCAGCCCCGCGCTCTCCTCCCGGCCCGCGGCCGTCCGCGGCCGTCCTGGCCCTCGTTCGCTCGCCGTCCGCTGTACGTAAGGCAATAAGGCCAGCTCTCGTGCGGTCTTGATAGCCACCTGGACGTCGCGCTGGTGCTGCGTGCAATTGCCTGTTACTCGTCGGGAACGGATCTTGCCACGCTCGCTCATAAAGCGTCGGAGAAGCCCGACGTCCTTGTAGTCCACCCACTCGGCATGCTCCTTGCAAAAGACGCACACTTTTCGTTTGCCACGAGGGCGCGTCTCCTTCGGTGCACGTTTTGGGTTACGGTCCCTGTCGTTTGCGCGTGCCATCGCCTAGAAGGGCTCCTCGTCCTCGTGGCCCGAGCCGTAGCTCACGGGCGCGGGGTCAGCTGCGGGCCGCTGGTAAACCTGTTCGGGCATGGCGTGCGAGTCGCCGTTGGGGCTCTCGGGGCTACGCCGCTCGTTTTTGGTGACCTGGACCGTCGCCCAGCGCAAACTGGGCGCGATCTCGTCGGCGGTGATCTCGACCTTCGAGCGCTTCTCGCCGTCCTGGGTCTCCCAGGACCGCTGGTCGAGACGACCGGTCACCACGACGCGAGAGCCCCGGCTCAACGAGGTGGCCGCGTTTTCGGCCAGGTTGCCCCAGCAGACCACGTCGAAGAACGAGGTCGACTCCCGTCTCTCCTGGCTCTGGCGGTCTGTCCAGCTCCGGTTGACGGCGATACCGAAAGTCGCCGTCGCCTGACCGCTGGGGGTGAAACGCAATTCCGGCTCCCGGGTGAGGTTGCCGACGATGCTAACTGTGTTGTCTTGTGCCATCCTCATACTTCTTTCGTGTTGGCGCCCACTGCGGTGGTCGTCTCTGTGGACGCCGCCGGCCGAGATCGGCCCGCGGCAGGTTCGGGGAGCCTCAGTACCTTGTGCCTGAGCACCTCGTCGGCGAGGCTGAGCTGGCGGTCGAGGCCGGATAACGCCGCAGGCTCGGCGTTGGCTTCCAGGACCACGTAGTACCCCTCGCTACGGTGCCGGACCGGGTACGCCAATCGGCGTTTGCCCCAGGTGTCTGCTTTGACCGACTTCGCGCCCGCAGCAGTCAGCTGCTTGGTGAAGCGGTCGACGAGGGCCCGGACAGCATCCTCCTCCAGGCTGGCGTCGAAGATGACCATGACTTCATAGGGCCGCATAAGCGGCTCACCTACCTTTCCCTGTGGGCCAGTCCGGCGGCTCGCCGCCATCCTGGGCCCCGGTCGTTCCGGAGCAGGGCCTTACTGATTGTGCCTAGCCATGGTACCTGACGCCTGCGATCGTCCATCAGCACGAAGGCTGCCACAAGGCGGTGACCGTTATGAAGGCGGTGACCGTTCGCTCAGTGGGCGTAGCTTTCGCCGGCAGCCGGGAAACGCCCTGCCCGTACGTCGGACGCCCACGTCGCCACGGCTTCGGAGGCCAGGGTCTCAAGCTGGGCGTAGCGACGTACGAAACGAGGCGCTCGGGGACCGCCCAGCCCGACGATGTCGTGGAACACGAGGACTTGTCCGTCGCAGGATCTGCCGGCGCCAATGCCGAAGGTGGGCACAGGTACCACACGGGTGACCTCAGCCGCCAGGTCATCAGGCACACCTTCGATGACAAGCGCGAAGCAACCCGCGTCGCTTATGGCTATGGCGTCCTCGACCAGGAGCTTTGCTTCAGCGGGGGAGCGGCCCTGTACCCGGTGGCCTCCCATGGCATGGAAGGACTGGGGGGTCAGGCCTATGTGGCCCATGACCGGGATCTCTGCGTCAAGTATCGCCCGTATGACCTTCAAACGCTTGGTCCCGCCTTCCAGCTTGACGGCCCCAGCGCCAGCGCGCACCAGGCGGACGGCGTTGTCGACCGCGTCCCTGGGGCCGGAGTGGTAGCTCGCCCACGGAAGGTCCGCGACCACTAGCTGGGGGGGTTGTGAACGGGCCACGGCTCCGGTGTGGCGCACCATGTCCTCGATCGTGACGTGCAACGTGTCCTCGAAGCCCAGCACCACCATGCCGAGGGAGTCGCCCACCAGGATCACGTCGACGCCGCCGGCCGCCACTGCCCTCGCCGTCGGAGCGTCGTAAGCGGTGACCATTACGAGCGGTTGGCCCTGGCCCTTCCGGGCCCGGATCCCAGGCGCACCTAACAGGGAGGGCCTTTGTACTGTCATCATCCAACCTCCGGCGGTCCAGTGCCTCTCGGGGCTACCGGCCGCAGGCGCATCCTAGCCTCGGACGGCGCGGCATGCCTGCCGCCGCCGCCCCGTGGAGCTTTAGTTCGAACCCTTGCTAGTGAGCGAAAAAGCTTGCGCCAGGTGGTTCCAGGAGCACGAGACGCACACCTCGATCACGTAACAGGCCAGGTCCCGGCCGGGGTTGGCCAATTTGGCAAGCTCTTTTTTGGAGGCGACGCAACGACCGGAGGGGGGCAGCCGGTGCCCGAAGACGTAGGACACGAGCCGTAGTTTGACGTCCTCGCAGATGGGGCAGTCCTCCTGGGAGTCCTCCCCGGCATCGAGTGCGGCCCGCAGCAGTTCGGGGTGGGCATCGCATATGTCCAGGCGGGACAAGTGGCCCTTGCGGTACTCGCTGACCACCACGTTGCGAGCCAACCGGTAGTCCACATTGCCAAGGACACGCAACGACGAGGAGCCCTTGACGGCCGCCTTTGGCAAGTACGTCATCGCCATACTGCTACCACAGGCCACAGGGTACCTGGTCGGCGGGCCATCTCCGGACGTTGCCGGATCTTGGACGATCGAACGGCGTCGCGCCGCACTGGGGGAGCGGCTCTCCCACCTGGCCACCCGGGCTCGGGGTACCTCACGGGGCCGGGCGGCCTCAGTTGCTCTCCCCGGCGCCGGGCTGGGCCGCCCACCATTGTTCGAGGAGGTGCAAGGCCTCGTCGTGCGAATGGGGGCCCTCTTCCAGGCGTGCCTCGAGGAGGAAGGCGAGGGCCTGGCCGACCAGGGGCCCCGGTGGCAGGCCGAGGTAGGCCATGATCTCCCGCCCGTCGAGGTCAGGACGAATGGCCGCCAGCTCCTCCTTTCCGCGCAGCTCGGCGATGCGGGCCTCGAGTTGGTCCATGCGCTGGCCCAGCGCTTTGGCACGCGCCACGTTACGCGTGGTGCAATCGGCGCGCGTCAGCTCGTTGAGATCTTCCAGGAGAGCGCCGG
>Ga0181517_10004292_pt1 | contig 13075 bp, 9 predicted proteins | sample PEATcosm2014_Bin_31_FD_119748 | JGI IMG/M metagenome (GOLD analysis project Ga0181517, IMG submission 119748) | Peatland microbial communities from MTU Mesocosm Facility, Houghton, MI, USA - PEATcosm2014_Bin01_30_metaG | ecosystem: Environmental > Terrestrial > Soil > Wetlands > Peat | place... | reverse complement strand
GCGCCACGAGGGGAGTTACTATGCACGCCTTCTCTGCAGCAGACGCGATTGCGCCCGCAATCAGCCGAACCAATCGTTTCCTCTTTCACCCATTCCGGCTGGGAACGTTTCTTAAGCTTTCGCTGGTCGCGGTGATCACCGAGGGCATGAGCCTCCATCTGAACACCTCACACAATCAGCCGGGGAAATGGGGAACAATGCCCCCATCGAACTTTCCAGCAGGTTGGCTGGTCATTGCGCTGGTGGCAATCGCGATCTTCGTTCCGCTGGCGATTCTGATCGCCTACCTCGTTACGCGGCTGCGATTTGCCTACTTCCATTGCCTTGTCTACCAGGTAAAGCAGATCGCGCCCGGTTGGAGAATCTATCGTGAGCAGGCAATGCGGTTTTTCCTTCTCAACATCTGTGTGGGGTTGGCATTTCTGGTGGTCCTCGTGCTGTGCGCGCTGCCCTTCGTTTCAGGGTTTATCAAGTTCTTTCACGATATGCACCAGGGCACATCTTTTGACTTCGGCGGCTTTTTTGCCCTGTTTTTGCCGTTGCTCCTGCTGCTCCTGGCCCTGGGTGTGCTTGGGTGGATCACGGACGTGTTTCTGCGCGACCTGATGTTGCCCCACATAGCGCTCGAGAATGCGACGGTAGGCGAGGCGTGGGAGAGCGCCAGTGCGCGGGTCGGCGCGGAGCCGGGCGCATTTATCCTGTATGGCTTTCTGCGGCTGGTATTGCCGATTGTGGCTTTTATCGCCGTAGCTGTGGTGCTGGTCATCCCGTTATTGGTGATCGCGCTTGGCTTTGGGGCGATGATCGCGGGGTTAACAGCTCTGGTCGTGAATGCAGCCGGAGTTGCCAAGGTGCTCCTGATAATGATCGAAGTGGTCGTCATTCTTCTCGGCGTTGGAATCTCTGTGTTTGTTGGCTTGTTTGTCGGAGGCCCAGTCGCCACTGCGATTCGCACCTACACCCTTGTGTTCTACGGCAGCCGGTACCAGCTGCTGGGTGATCTGCTGTATCCCCCGGCGCCTCCGCAGCCGGCGACTGGATTAGCCGGAGCGCCAATCGGGAGCTGACACTGGCCACTTTCAAGCGCAGCATCACTGTTTCAATTCTGTTCACTGTCTTCGGGGGGCCGGGGCTGGTGTTGGTGATCCTGCCCTGCCTATTGACGCGGTTTCACGTTCCCCGTGGAGAACCAGCCTGGCAGATATTGGTTGCAGCAGTACTGATGGCGGCGGGCACCGCGCCGCTCATCGAGTCTATCTGGCGGTTTGTCGAGGTGGGCCGCGGCACGCTGATGCCGGCTGTTCCCACCGAACATCTTGTAGTGAGCGGGCTCTACCGGTTTGTGCGGAATCCTATGTACGTCGGGGTTCTGACGGCACTGGCGGGCGAAACTCTGCTGTTTGCGCGGCGAAGCATGGTGATCTATTGGGTGGGGGTGGCGACCACGATTCATTTCTTCGTTCTGGTTTACGAAGAGCCAACACTTTCGAAGCGGTATGGGGCGGACTATGCGCAATTCAAAAAGATGGTTCCGCGCTGGCTGCCGCGTTTGAGGCCGTGGAAAGGCTGAGGGCTAACAGGCTCGGGGGCTGGGGCGCGGGAACCTTTTCAGGCCCGCGGTGTCCAATTAGAGAGTACATGCAAATGAGAGCCACCCGCCGGACGCAGGGGCCAGCGTGTACCCTGAACAGCGGAGCGAATGAATGCGTTTGATTCCTGCGATTGCATGCTTGGCGGTGCTGGCCGTTGGCGCGAATTGGACGGAGGGCCAGGTGGCGGGCCCCAAGCATGACGCGCATCGCAAAGGAACCCACAAGGGCGCAGCGCAGGCGGCCGCGCCGAAGGGCCTGCTCCCCGACTCTTTTGCGGGATGGGTTGCAGCCGGGCCGGAAAAGAAGTTGACCGAACCGGCAGAGGCAGACGGGGCGAATGCCGCAGCACTTAAGGAGTATGAGTTCGAAGAAGGGGCGACGGCCGACTACAGGCGGAGTGGCGAGACGCTGGGCTTGCGCCTGCTGCGCTTTCACGATGCCAGCGGGGCTTATGGGGCGTATTCGTTTTACCGGCAGAACGGATGGCCGAAGGAAGAAATCGGCGCGGGCGCAACCTCGAACCACAATCGCGTGCTCTTCTGGGTCGGCGACACGGTAGTGGATGCGAACTTCTCGCGTATCGGCCCAATGTCGGGCAGCGAGTTGAGGGAGCTGGCCGCGCAGATTCCGGTCCCGGATGGTACACGGGCGATGGCGCCACCGATCTTGGTGAGCCTGCCGAAGGCTCAAATCGACGGGCAAACGACGCACTACGCGTTGGGGCCAGCGGGATATTCAGGTGCGGGAGGCGTGCTGCCGCCGGAGTTGGTGGGCTTCGATCGCGGCGCGGAGACAGTGACGGCGACCTACTCGCTGCGCTCGGGACCAGCCACGCTGACCATCATCGACTATCCGACGCCGCAGATGGCAATGGCGCAGGAGCCGAAGATCCGCGCCTATCTGAAGGCAGGTAGCCAGGCACAGCCGGCGTGGCCGAAACCTCTGCAGGATTCGGACGTCGCTTCGCTGGAGGTGAAACGAAGCGGACCACTCGTGGCCATCATGAGCGGCGATGCAATTCAAGACGAGAGCCACAGACTGCTGGCGATGGTCCACTACGAGTCGGACATCACTTCGATTCCGCAGCCGACCGAATCGGAGATCGCCAAGACGAGCCAACTGTTGCTGGGAATTGCGGCACTGGTGATTATCGGCGGAAGCGCCGCACTGCTGATGGGATTTTTCCTTGGCGGCGGGCGGGCGCTCTACCGGATGGCGCGAGGTAAGCCGGCATCGACGGTCTTCGATGAGGAGTTCATTCGTATCGACCTGCGGGATGGGGCCTCAGCGGTGGAGGCGGCGGTTGACAGCGCGCACCCGAAGGGTTAATGGCAGGTTTAAACCTGTGGAAAACTAGGCCTAAACCCAAGAAAACACCGTAAAAAGACGGGAATCGCCGAGGTTTTTGAGGCGAACAGAGGGAGAAGAATTCCTTTCCATCGCACCGTCCTTCTTGTTTCTAAGAAGCTGATAATAATGGCTTTATTTCTTCCCTCATTTCTCCTTGACACTCCCCTTCCCCGAACCTACTATGCAGCCAGAAAGTTCTGATGGTTTTGCCTCCGTTGGAACTATTCTCCCTGAGGGAAGAGCTGCCCTGTTGCCGGGCGGCTCTTTCCGTTTCTGAGGGCTTATTGGGCGCGTCAGGCCGGATCGGTGCCTGAATCGGCCACAGGATCGCTCCAGCGGGCGCCACAGGCCTCGCAGAGCCAGTTGTTGGACGGGTCGGTGCTCTCCAGAACCGGGTCTTCGGCGTGGCACTTGGGGCAGGTTGGCGGGACGTACTCCGGAACCAAGTCGCGCGATTCATCCAGAATCTCCTGAGGGATGGGCTGAGCAACGATGGCCTGTGCGGCTTCAAGTTGGTCGGCGGCGACCAGGATCTTCGGGCCGCTCAGTCCAACACGGTCGGCTCGATTGTCGACCCAGCTCTCAATACCAGCGCGAGAGAGGGCTTCGCGAAGCTGAAAGGCCTCCGCCGAATCGCCCGCTTCACAGAGGATCGTCTTCCAGGTGAATTCGTGGGGGGCGTCCTGATCCGAGCCCCCGTCGCTGCCGTCGTCTTCCGGGTCAACGCGGCCTCCGCTGATGCCGGCCCCGAACCCAAGCGGGTCGGAAGAGATGGCAGAGCGTGTCTCGCTTGGCGGCCGTACTTGGTAGGGGACGCCCGGCGGATTACTACCGGGCATAGAAAGGCCGCGGCTTCGCAACTCTGTCTTAAGCACATCTTGCGCGGTCTCGGTGAGATTGCCGAAATCCTCAGCGAGTTCCAGGAGTTCTTCGTCGCCCTTCGCACGATAGAACTCGGTGAGACGTTGCCACTCCGCGACGGGGTCGATTTGCATGGGGGCAGTATAGCTTTACCTCTGTCAAAGTTCGTACAAGCAAATGATCGGCTATTGATCAGACTGTGTCGGTCGATGCGTTCTATTGCGCTCTATGCGCTGCGGCGATGCATCTGCGCGGGTCCCGGCGAACTTTACCTATATCTGGGTGGAAGATACAATCGGAAGAGCCAGAGGCCGACGTAGCTCAGTTGGTAGAGCAGCTGATTCGTAATCAGCAGGTCGTCAGTTCAAGTCTGACCGTCGGCTCCATAGAATCCATAGTTTTACGAAAGATTTTTGCCCAGATCGACCGAACGGGAACTCCCCCGCAAGAAAGACTTCAGGGTTGACGGATCCGTTTCTGGTCAGTTAGTTTTCAGGAGTTCCCCTCATTTGAAGAATGTGGCTTGCAGCGCGATCTCCTTGGCGCGGTGTCAATCCACGAACACCAGCAATCGGATCAACAGCGATGAGGCTTCCGCCATCCGGGAACCCAGACGACCCGGTTTGCGATGGGCAGATTCTCCCCGTCGCAGGTCTTGCCCGAGGTTGAGCGCGGAATCGGTCCGTACCCAGCAGCACGTGCCCAGGAGGCAGATTGATTCAACCAAGAGTTCCTCGCACTATCCTCGTCTCTGCCTTGTTTCTTGGCCTTGTATTCTGTGCGCACTCAGCTCGCCTCCATGCGGTCCCGGCTCACTCCGCCGGAACGACGCGCACCTACTATGTAGCGGCCGACGAAGTGCAGTGGGATTACACGCCCTCTGGCCGCGATGAGGCCATGGGCATGGACTTCGACGAGATTGGCAAAGCCTTCACTCAATCGGGGCCCCATCGGATCGGCCACGTGTATAAGAAGGCCATGTATCGCGAGTACACCGATGCGAGCTTTGCGAATCTCAAGCCGAGGAGCGCGGAGGACGCGTATCTGGGGATTCTGGGGCCGATCCTGCGCGGTGCCGTGGGCGACACCATCAAAGTTGTATTCAGGAACAATGGCTCGCATCCCTACAGCATGCATCCGCACGGGGTGTTGTATCTGAAGGACTCTGAAGGGGCCGACTACAACGACGGCACCAGCGGCCCAGACAAAGAAGACGGCGGCGTTCCCCCCGGCGCCACACATACCTATGTCTGGCAGATCAAGGAGCGCTCCGGCCCGGGACCAAACGATCCCAGCTCTGTCTTCTGGCTCTATCACTCTCATGCGGACGAGCTCCGGGATGTGGCCTCCGGCCTGTTTGGGGTGATCGTCGTTACCCGGCGAGGCAACGCGCTTCCCGATGGCCGACCAAAGGATGTGGACCACGAGTTCGTCACCATGTATATCGCGATCAACGAAAACGAGAGCTGGTACCTGGACGACAACATTCGCGATCACACGACAGATCCCAAGGGAGTGAACAAGAGGGAGAGCAGCCCCTTCACCCCGAGCGGAATGGCAGGAACTGTTGCCGGCACCGGTTTTATTGAAACCAACGTCAAGTGGTCGATCAATGGATACATCTTCGGCAATACGCCCCTGATGACGATGAAGATGGGCGATCGGGTCCGGTGGTACGTGGCCACGCTCGGCGACTTCAACAACGGTCATACGCCACACTGGCACGGCAACACGGTCCTCGTAGGGGGCCAGCGCACAGACGTTCTGTCCATCACTTCGGCGCAGATGATCACCGCGGACATGGTTCCCGATGCGCCCGGCATCTGGCTCTATCACTGCCACATCAGCGATCACATGCTCGCCGGCATGGCGGCGCGGTATGAAGTGAGGAACGTTAAACGGACTTGTCTGGACCCTGGGTTAGAGTTGTTTCGCACTCAGAAGGTCGTCCGGTCCAGTCGGACCGCCAGCCCCGCTCCTGCTCGAAAAGCCCCGGAAAAACCTGCGCGCAACGCCCACGACACCAGTAAAAGCGACGCCGAGCTTTTCCGGTTTCCTTCTGCATTGCAGCGGGATTTGTAGTAGTTTGCTTCGTTTTCCACAGGGCGGAAATTTGGCCAGGGCAAAGAAAATGCACGCCGGGGCGGGACCTGATCTCCGTCCAGTTTCGGGAGTGAACCATCTGAGGCACGTGTTATCCACGTAATTTTTTGTTAGGACGGTAGTTGCGGACCGTATATCCACGCGTACTCTTGGCATAATCGCAGCAAGAGCGGTTTCTCAATATCTGTTCCAGCCACTCGGAGCTTGACCTCTAAAAGCGAAAGCCGGGCCTGAACGCAGAGGCCAAGACAAGGGATCGAGTGCTGGGCAAGAGTTCAAGCCCCGAGGCAGAGCCGTTTCCCGGTGGGAGCACTCAAGAGTGACCAGCTATAGCCGTCAGGACGTGTTGCGGATCCTGCAGATCAGTTCTCACCAGCTGCAGGGGTGGGAGCGCGCCAGACTCATTCCCCAACAGCAGACATACACCTTCAAGGATCTTGGGCAGTTGAGGACGCTGAGATGGCTGCGCGAGGAGAGCGTATCGGCGGCTTCGATCCGCGACTCAATTGTGGCGATGAAGGCTGTGGCTGGGATGACGAATCCGCTCCTTGAGGCCTGCGTGGTTCGGACAGGCACGCGACTGGCCTTTCGTCACATGGGCTCGATGGTGGACCCAATCCGGCGGCAACTGCTGTTTGACTTTGAGCGATCCGAACGGATGGAGCGGTTGGACCGGCCGTCGGCCTCGTCCGATATCTCTCCGCTGCGCAGAAACGGCAAAGAAAGCCCGCGCGGCATTCAGGAGCGATTCCTGGGCGCAGTGCAGGCCGAAGAGCGCGGTGAGAAGCAAATCGCGATTCGCCTGTATGAAGAGATTCTAAGCATCGACTTGGAGTATGCCCCGGCGTATATCAACCTGGGAACGATTCACTTTCATCTTCGCCAGTTTGGCCGCGCCGAAGAACTCTACCGGCGGGCAACCGAGGTCGATGCCGGGTATGTGCTGGCGTTCTTCGATCTGGGCAACGTGCTGGACGAGTTGCAGCGGCAGGATGAGTCGATCGTGGCGTATCGCCGGGCGATTGCGCTGGCCCCCCGCTTTGCCGATGCCCACTACAACCTTGCGCTGGCCTACGAGCGCAAGGGAAAGAAACGGCAATCGCTGCGCTACTGGCAGGCGTATCTTAAACTGGACAACAGCGGCCCCTGGGCGGACCACGCGCGCTGCCAGATCCGCAATCACCTGAGCCAGGAAGAGCTGACCATTGCGGCGCGGGCCGGGCGGTTCCTGCCTCCGCGCACGGGGACGGCGGCGCTGATCCTGGTTGATTAGATTCCAGGAAAAATGACAGAGCAAAATTGAACAGCGCCCTGCCGGTCTGGTGACGTAAATCTTCTTTGTGCGTAAACTCAGGATTCCGCGCCGGCTAAGACCACCCGCAGCGCCCCGTCCTGCAATCGGCCTGTCAAACTCCCAACCTGACGAGAGTAGCCGCAGAGGCAACTTTCTGGCTCCATTCGATCTCTAAGCTTCACAAGGAGAAACTATGATCCACGGGAAATTTTTAGCTTTTCCGGCCCTCGCGATAGCGCTGCTAAGTTCTTCCTCCGTTGGCCCGGCCCAGATCGCCGTCGGTATTGGCGTTGAACCCGGTTGCCCCTATGGGTACTTCGACTATGCCCCCTATGACTGCGCGCCCTACGGCTACTATGGGCCCGACTGGTTTGTCGGCGGCATCTTCATTGGAGCTGGTCCATGGTTCCACGGCCACCACGGCTTTTACGGCCACGTCGACAATCGCTTTGACCCTCATAACGGCTACCGCGGGCCATTGCCGGCGCGCGGCGCGCAGCCGTTCAACCACTTCCAAGGTAACGAGGCACGAGACGGGAAAGGCAACGTAGGCCACGCCAGCCATGAAGCCACCAACGAGCATGCCCTCCCCGGTGCTCGAGCTGGCTTCCGCGGACACAGGTAACCGAGGAATCCACTTCAGCCTCGATCGGTGATAATGTGACGCGATAAGGCGCCAAAAGCGTCTTATCGCGCCTGCGTGAGGGCTTCGCATCCCCGGCTAAAGCTCCTGCAGACCCGCAGCCCCGTTTGATACACTCCGAGGCCGGAGGCGAATCTCGCTTGGCGCACGGAACCCCCACCCCCCTCACACAACTCTCCGAAGAGGAGAGCCTTTTCTCGTCCACTGTCAGGCAGTTTGCCGAGGAGCAGCTTGCGCCCCAGGTGAGCGCGATGGACGAGCAGCAGCAGTTCGCCGCCGGCCTGGTAGACCGGCTGTTCGAGATGGGCCTGATGGGAATCGAGATTCCCGAGGATCTGGGCGGCGCGGGCGGATCTTTCTTTGACGCGGTCCTTGCCATTGAAGCGATCTCGACCGTGGACCCTGCGGTGGCCGTGCTGGTCGACGTGCACAACACGCTGGTGGTGAACGCGCTGCGGCGGTGGGGGACAGAAGAGCAAAAGAAACACTGGCTGCCGAAGCTGGCCTCGAGAACGGTAGGGGCGTATGCGCTGAGCGAAGCAGGTTCGGGGTCCGACGCGTTTGCGCTGCAGACGCTGGCGGAGGCAACGCCGGGCGGATTTCGGCTGAGCGGGCGCAAGCTTTGGATTTCGAATGCTCGTGAAGCAGGGCTGTTTATCGTCTTTGCCACGGTGGATCGCGGCGCGGGGTACAAGGGAATTACGGCCTTCCTGGTGGAGCAGAACACGCCGGGGCTGACCGTGGGGCGCAAGGAGGACAAGCTCGGCATCCGCGCTAGCAGTACTTGCGAGCTGATGTTGGATGGGTGCGAGGTGGGGGCTGAGTGCTTGCTGGGCGAGCTCGGCAAGGGATACAAGATTGCGATCGAGACGCTGAACGAAGGGCGCATCGGCATTGGGGCGCAGATGCTGGGCCTGGCTGAGGGCGCGTGGGGACATGCGGCGCGCTACGCCAAAGAGCGGAAGCAGTTTGGCAGGGCGATTGCTGAATTCCAGGCAGTGCAGTTTGCGCTGGCAGAGATGGCGACGGACATTGAGGCGGCACGGCTGATGGTTTACAACGCCGCGCGGTTGAAAGATGCGGGACGCCCCTATGTGAAAGAAGCGGCGATGGCCAAGCTGTTTGCCTCCGGTGTGGCCGAGCGTGTGGCGAGCCAGTGCGTTGAAGTCTTCGGCGGCAACGGCTTTGTGCGCGATTACCCGGCGGAAAAGTACTATCGCGACGCCAAGGTGGGGAAGATCTACGAGGGCACGTCGAACATGCAGTTGATGACGATTGCGAAGCAGGTGCTTCCGGGATCATAACAATTGCGGGAACCGCGCGTGAATCGGCGACCTGTACTACCGGGTGGTCGCTGGGGCCATTATATTTATTGGCCTGAACCTCAGCGTCGGTCCCTTCACAGTGACTCCAAAGCGATTCGCATCCGTACGCGCCAACGTAGGGGTTCCGTTGCTGTTTCGCGGTGTCACCAACCGCGAGCGGCTCGCAGCGGGAAAAGGCTGCGAATTGGACCAAGGAATCGGAAGGCTGCTCATATCCACAAGGGAGACGCCCGTGGATGTAATTACAAGAACCTTGTTTGTTCCCTCTGCCATAACCAGCGGGTCGTAGACGGCCGCTGGCGTTTCGGAACCTGAATACGATAGAGAAGCCTGCCACTATTACGGGAGAGCAAGTCGATGCCATCGGTTAAAGGCTGGAAGAGAATGCTTCCATCCTGATTCAGCTTCGACGTGGGCACCGCCGTCGCGTACCATAACTCCCAATCCAGATATGCCGTATCGTCTTCGACGTTGAGAGAATTGTCGGCGAACTGGGTGTCGAGCGCGAGCGTCCCGCCATCGTTTGAGATTGCGAGATTCGAATAGTCATCGCTCAAGTAGGCAAAGGGCGCCATGTTCTCTTCGTTCGTGGATGTTTCATACCACCGATAACCGAGATAGACGCGACTTCCGTCCGGACTTAGCAGCACTCGGTCGAACTGATCGGACGCGGACCCATTGCTCTTACCAACGCCCACATCAACAATCGTCCCCTGGGCCGAGTTGAGCTCATGGAAGAGCGGCGCATTCAGGCAACCAAGACACTCGGTGGCGAAGTAGACCAGACCGCCATTCGTGACAGCGAGGCCGGATGGCTGGAACTTCGAAGAAAAACCATCGTTGTCCAAAGTCATGGGGAACCTCTGGACAGTCGACGGATTGCTTGGATTCAGTACGTAAATAGCTTGACCGCCAAAATCGGATACGGCCAGATGAGAGCCGTCGGGCGACTCGGATATGGCCAATAACTGAGAGTTGCTGCTGATGCCTGATAGGGCAATCGGGGCCTGCCACTGTCCCACAGCCGTCGAGAGCACCTGTATCTTCGACTGATCTGCGAAATAGTACAGATTCCTGCTGGCATCGTAAATACCAGACTGCAGGTTCGAGGTGAGCGGATACGACGTTGATGCTGCCGTGTAGTTGAAAGCACCCTTCGCTGTGGCTGTTCCTGACGGCGTGGTTACGGTGACGTCCACTTTGCTGCCCGCTGCACCCGGTGGAATAGTGAAGCGAACTGCGTTCGTTGGGAACGCATTGATGAGCGTACTGTTCCAGTCATAATAGGGATCGTCCTTTACAGCGGTAATGGTAGCGGATTCTCCACCTATCGATATCTGGATTCCGGAATCGGAGTTGCCGAACCCATAGCCCACAATCGTGCCCGTCTGTCCGCCTTCCGCCGTCGCTCCATTAGGAACGACTTCGAGGATCGTGGGTCCATAACTGAAGGCGTCGGGCAAAGTGGCCGTTGCTCCGTCGCTTAGTACGACCGTCAGATCGACAGGACCATCAAAGCTACTTGGTGGAGTTGTCATCCCCCAATTGGACACATCAAACCCCTGAACGTTGCCGACATAGTACTGGGCCAAAGTTGCACTGCTAGTCGTCAGTGGTCCGAATGCGTTTGCGACTTGAGTGCCCCCACTCAGAGGGCCCGTGGACAGTGCGGGGTCACTCGCGACAAGAACCGTTGGCGCGCCCGCGTAGACTGTCGCGCCATCGATAAACTGAACTCCGTGAGTTGCGGGACCGATGATCAATCCGGTAGGGTCAATCGCACCAATCGTGTTGTCGAACGGGAAAGTGTCTGGAAGCCAACCCGTCTGGGTCAGGTTGGCGGTGCTGAAGGCCCCGCCGACGCTGCCCGCGTAATTCATGAGAAACACGGTCTTCCCATCCTGGCTTACGACTCCGCTGGATGCGCCGCCCGGTAGAACGTCATAGCTTCCGTCTCCCACATTCTGCGCCAGCAACTGGACCGTCTTTGCGTCGAATTCGGCGATCCCATTCACGTTTGTGGTCACGATGAACTTCGTGCCATCCGGTGTTGGAAGAATCTCAAACGCGTCGAATGCGGCTCCTGGAAGAGTTCCATATGTCTCAACCTGAGCGATTGGGTCATACGAGCAGGCCTCTCCATTAAAAACCAACAGCCGGGTCCGGTCGCCGCTTGCCGCACTTACCACGTTTCCCGAAGAACGTTGGCTACAGATTCCCCAGGGCCCTACCCCGTAATCCATGGCGTTGGTGCTTGAATTCCAAACAGCCACCAACCCACCCGCAATAGAAGTACCCTCGTTCGGGGCCCATCCTCCGCCTATTAATGCGAGCCGGCCATCCGACAAAGCAAACACTTGACCTGCTTCAAAGCCGTTAGGGCCAATGCTCGCGGAAACATAGCGACTGGTGATGCTCAATGTGGATGTATTCACCTGATAGACGTCGCCAATCAGAGTCGCCGCGTACAAGCTACCGTTGTAGGGCGACACATCAATTCCCCAAGGTTGGGGGACAATGATCTGGCCCGTTTGCAACTGGGTTGTAGCGTCGAAGACATTGATCTCATTCACGTACGGATCGCTGACGAAGAACTGATGGTGAGCTTGATCATATGCAGTGAATTGAACAGTGGGCTGCAGCGTTTCCGTGAGTGCGATGGGGTTAAAGTAGTTGTCAGTGCGAAGAAATCGAGTGCGAATCGGAGCGTGGGCCGAGGTGACGGGCGCAACGACGGCGATGGTTACTTGCGCGTTGTGGCTCAAGGAGCCGTCTGATCCCTGAAGAGTGATTGAAGCAGAAACTGGCTGGGCGGACGCCGCTGCCGCGATCACTATCTGCTCACTGGTCCCCACAGCTATGCTCGATGTTGAGGGCGACGCCGAAACGCCTGCAGGCAACCCGGAGACTGAGATGCTGACATTCCCACCGAGAGGATTGAGGGGATAAACCTGGGCAGTTGAAACTGTGAGGGTGATGCTGGTTCCCGGTCCGAGGGCCTGGGTCGGGTTAGCCGCAGAGAGAGTGAAGTCCCCGGCCGGCTGAGTGGGAGGCAGAGTGCCTCCGGAGCCAGCTCCGCCGCCGCATCCTGCCAAGATCATGTTAAAGCCGCCTGCGGCTAAGCAAATGGTCTGAACTCGCACACGGAGTCGGCAACAGTCGGGCATTCGCCCCCCCCAAAGTTGTATCTGAAGACGGCAACATCCTATCACACGCCGATACACTACCATGGTGGCCTTTAATCATCTGAGATTCTGGCCTTCGCAGCCTCAAACCGACGTCAAGGGCGCGCGGCGGCGATTTGCCGAATATGCTCTGGCCTGGTGCGGCAGCAGCCGCCAATGATCTGTGCGCCGGCGGCGAACCAACACGAGGCCGAGCGGCCAAAGTCGGTAGGGTCGCTACCGCCAGTCCAGGAACGGGATTGCGCGTTCCACTCTTCGCCGGAGTTGGGAAAGAGGAGAATCGGCAAGTCGGTTGCGCTGCGTAATTCGGCAATCAGGTCGAGGATGAGCGACGGGCGCGTGCAGTTGACGCCGATCGCCGCGGTCTGCGGGAAAACTGCGACGGCGCGAGCGCAATCGGCGAGCAACTCGCCATGAGCAACGTGGGCGGAGTCGCGGCAGGTGAAACTGAACCACGCGGTCAAACCTGGCCATGGGGCGAGCGCTTCGCCTATGGCGAGAGCCTCTTCGAGCGAAGGGATGGTCTCGAACGCGAGCAGATCCGGCGCTTGTGCTGGCGGAGCGCCGGCTAGGACGGCGATCCGCTCGCGATGGAACTGAACGAGATCGGCGTGGGTGCAGTCGTAGTTGCCGTGGTACTCCGCGCCGTTGTGAAGGGCAGCGCCGTAGGGGCCAAGCGAGGCGGCAACGAGAACGCGGCGCGGTGAGGCTTCGGCCGCGGC
>Ga0181517_10004290_pt1 | contig 13085 bp, 15 predicted proteins | sample PEATcosm2014_Bin_31_FD_119748 | JGI IMG/M metagenome (GOLD analysis project Ga0181517, IMG submission 119748) | Peatland microbial communities from MTU Mesocosm Facility, Houghton, MI, USA - PEATcosm2014_Bin01_30_metaG | ecosystem: Environmental > Terrestrial > Soil > Wetlands > Peat | place... | reverse complement strand
GTCCAGGCGGCAGCAGCGCTGGCGCAGCCTGCCGAGCGCGTCCGCGAGCTGTTGGACCAGCTCGTCGCCGAGTTCGACAAGCCCGAGCACGGCTTGTGCGTCAGGGAGGTGGCCGGCGGCTTCAAGATGGCCACCAAAGCGGAACATCACGACGCCGTTCGCAACTTCGTCAAGAGCCTGAAGCCGCCCCTCAAGCTCTCGCTCCCGGCCCTCGAAACGCTCGCCGTGATCGCCTACAAGCAGCCCGTGACAGCCCCGGAGATCATGGAGATACGTGGCGTCCAAGGAGCCGGCGTGCTGAAGACCCTGCTGGACCGGAAGCTCATCGCCACCGCCGGGCGCAAGAACGTCATCGGCAAGCCGATTTTGTATAGAACCACCAAAGAGTTCATGATCCAATTCGGGTTGAAGGACTTGTCTGAGCTTCCTTCGCTCAAAGAATTCGAGGAGATCCGGCGCATGGCGTTTGGCGACGCCGATTCGCCTCCCGAACCGGCGCCCGAAACGCCTCCCGAAACCATTGAACCTCTGTTCGAACCGCTCGAAGCCGAGCCGGAGGTGGCGGAGGAACCTGGTAATGCCGGCGGCCTTGCCGAAGAAAAGCAGGAGATATGATGGCGCAGGAACGGCTGCAGAAAATCCTTTCGCAGGTGGGCGTGGCTTCGCGCCGGCAGGCCGAACGGATCATCCAGGAGGGCCGCGTGGCGGTGAACGGGGCGGTGGTCACGGAGCTGGGTTCCAAGGCCGATCTGGAACGCGACCATATTAAGGTGGATGGGCGGCTGATCCACGCCCCCAAGCGGCTGCTCTATATCGCGCTCCACAAGCCGGACGACACGGTGACCACGGTCAGCGACCCGCAGGGCCGCGCGACGGTAATGGATTTGCTGCGCGGGGTGAAAGAGCGGGTGTACCCCGTGGGGCGCCTGGATTATCACAGCGAAGGCCTGCTGCTGCTGACCAACGACGGCGAACTGGCCAACGCCATCCTGTCCGCCTCCACCCACCTTCCCAAAACCTACTTGATTAAGGCCAATGGATCGCTCACCCCGGAGCGGGAGCAGCAGTTCCGGGAGGGGCTCCCGATTTCCGGGCAACGCACCCTTCCGGCGGGCCTGAAACTGGTTCACCGGGCTGTGAATCCGTGGTATGAAGTGCGCCTGTTCGAGGGTCGCAACAACCAGATTCGGCTCATGTTCAAGCACTTAGGCTTGCTGGTGGAAAAGCTCAAGCGAGTGCGTATAGGGCCGCTTGATCTGGGCCCGCTCAAACCCGGCCAATTCCGCTACCTGAGCGAGGAAGAGGTCCGCAAGCTGAAACGAGCCGTCAGCCGGACCCAGGTGGCGCCGCCCCGGCAGGGAACCGCATGAGACGCATTACAGACATCCTGCGCTCGGCCCATACCATCGCCGTAGTAGGCCTCTCGGGCAAACGCTTCCGCCCCAGCTTTGGCGTAGCGGAGTACTTGCAGCGCGCCGGTTACCGCATCATTCCGGTCAATCCCAGGGAAACCGAGGTCCTCGGCGAGAAGTCCTACCCCGACCTGGACGCGGCGCCCGAACCAATCGACATCGTGGATATCTTCCGGCGGTCCGAGCACGTCCCCGCCATTGTCGAGGCGGCCCTGCGCAAAGGCGCCCGGGCAGTCTGGATGCAGGAAGGCGTGGTCCACGAGGATGCCGCCCGCCGAGCCGAAGCCGCCGGACTGGCAGTGGTCATGGACCGCTGCATTTTGAAGGAACACCGGAGGATGGGGTAGGAAGCTACTCTTCGTCCAGAAGCGCCAGAAGCTCCCGGCTGTCGAACGGAAGATGGCCGCCGGGAAGCTCAAACCCCGAAAACTCCCGGCGCACCAGGTCGCCGTTAACAAAACCGAAACTGGTGCGGTCGGCCGGGTCCATCTGAACGATATGGCGAACCCCCAGCTTCTCGTATTCCCGGAAGCGCTGCAGCGTCTCGCGCAACCTGTCGTCGGGCGAGACAATCTCGATGATCAACAGCGGCGGATCGAGCACCACGCGGTCGGTCTGGCGAAACGGCCGTCCCATCACCAGGACGTCGGGGACTCGATACCGGGTCTCCTCGATCCGCGTACGGCACTCCGGCCGCACCGCGATGTTGAGCCGCTTCTCGAAGCCGGCCAGGTACACCACCAGGATCTTCTGCAGGGCGCTATGATCCGGAGTGCCCACATTCCTCTCCACAATTACGCCGTCCAGGTATTCGCGATCTCCATCCGGATAACTCGCGCTCAGGTACTCCTCCACGGGAACCAACGGCGGGTTTGGCAGAGCTGCCATGCAACAAATGTACTCCTTTCCGGATGGGCAAGCTACCCGGCTCCTACTCCAGCTTCTCGATGCTGAGTTCGTCTCCCGCCACTGTCCCGGTTTCGGCGGCCGAGCCGGCCGGAAGCTCCAGCACCGAGTGCGCGGTGAGACAGGCCGAGAGCCGCCAGGCCGGCACGGCGCGCCGCACCTTGCGGACCCTGAGCCGCTTGTCGAGGTAGACGAGATCGATGGGGAATTTCATGAAGAAGGTGTGGACCGATTCACATGGAACGATCCACAACCCTTCGCCTGGGGCCAGGCTCTTGTGGCGCAGCAACCCGACCCGCCGTTTAGCGCTGGTGTCGGCCTTTTCGGCCCGGTCGGCCAGCACTGTCTGGCGGGTCTGATTGCGGACTGAGATCTTCAAGCTATTGGCCTTCGGCAGCCGAGGTGGGACAGACGATCGGTTCTTGTCGTCTGTCCCCCGGCCGCAAGCTACCGCGCCTTGTGGGGCAGGCGCTTTCGCCTGCCAACCGTTTTTTTCACACCCGGTCGCGGCTCCGAATCAGTTCTTACCCTGCTTCAGCTTTTCCCGCTGCTCGCGGAGCACAGCCTTGCGGCTGAGCTTGATCTTGTTGCCTTCCAGGGCCAGAACCTTGACCAGAATCTGGTCGCCTTCCTTCAATTCGTCGCGAACGTCGCGGATGCGGTTCTCGGCGATTTCGCTGATGTGCAGCAGGCCGTCGGTTCCCGGGAAGATCTCGACGAACGCGCCGAAATCCACCAGCCGTACCACCTTGCCCAGGTATGTCTTGCCCACTTCGGCCGTAGCCGTGATGTCGGAGATGATCTGGATCGCTTTGTTGGCCGATGCCTCGTCGGCCGAGGCTACATGGATCGTACCATCGTCCTCCACATCGATCTTCACGCCGGTCTGCTCGATGATCCCGCGGATCACCTTGCCGCCCGGTCCAATCACGTCGCGGATCTTATCGGTGGGAATATGCAGCGTGTAAATGCGCGGCGCGTATCGCGACATCGCCGTTCGGGCTTGCGGCAGCGCCTCGTACATCTTGTCCAGAATGTGCAGACGCCCATGGCGGGCCTGCTCCAACGCTTCCTTCATAATCGCCGTCGTGACGTTGGGAACCTTGATGTCCATTTGCAAGGCGGTGATGCCCGCGCGCGTGCCCGCCACCTTGAAGTCCATATCGCCGTAATGGTCTTCGGCCCCCGCGATATCGGTCAGGACGGCGTACTTGTCGCCTTCGAGCACCAGGCCCATGGCCACCCCGCCCACGTGATCGGAAAGCGGCGCGCCCGCATCCATGAGGGCCAGCGAGGCGCCGCATACCGTGGCTTGCGAGCTGGAGCCGTTGGATTCCAGAATGTCGCTGACCACGCGCAGGGTGTAAGGGAACTTCTCCTCATCCGGGATCAGCGCCGAGAGCGCCCGCTCGGCCAGCGCGCCATGGCCGATTTCGCGGCGGCCCGCGCCGCGCATGAAACCGACCTCGCCCACGCTGAACGGCGGGAAATTGTAGTGCAGCATGAAGCGCTTGGAGGCCTCGCCGGGCTCCAGCAACTCGATGCGCTGTTCGTCTTCCTTGGTGCCCAGGGTCACCGTTACCAGCGCCTGCGTTTCGCCGCGCGTGAACAGCGCCGAGCCGTGCGTCCGCGGCAGCAACCCGGTCTCAATGGTGATGGGCCGGACCTGGTCGAACGCGCGGCCGTCCGGACGGCGCCGGCTCAGCAGCATCTCGTCGCGGAAAATGCGCTCCTTGAGGACTTCCAGACACTTGGCGGCTTCGGCGCGCTTTTCTTCGGGCTGCGCCTCCACCACCCGCTTGCGCACCGCGGCCACCCGCGCATGGCTTTCCAGCTTCTCGTATTTCCCTGTGTTCAGCGCGTCGGTCAGTTCTTCCCGCGCTTCCTTCGCAATTCGCTCGTACAGCTCCGCGTCGAGCGACGGCCCCGTGAACGCGCGTTTGGGCTTGCCCGCCAGCGCTACCAGCTTTCGGATGGCGGCCGCGATCTTCTTGCAGCAATCGTGGCCGAATTCGATGGCCCCGAGCACTTCTTCCTCGGAGACCTGTTTGGCCCCCGCTTCCACCATCACGATGCCTTCTTCGGTCCCGGCCACCACGATGTTCAAGGTGGATTCGCGGCCCTCCGCGTAGGTGGGATTGGCGATGTAAACGCCGTCCTTCAACCCTACCCGTACGCCTCCCAGAACATAGGGGAACGGAAGATCGGAAATGGCCAGAGCGGCGGCCGCGCCGGCCACCGCCAGCGAATTCGGATCCTGTTCCGGGTCCGCGGAAAGCACCATGGCGATGATCTGCGTTTCATGCAGGAAACCCTCCGGGAACAGCGGGCGGATCGGACGATCGATCAGCCGGCTGGTCAGGATTTCCTTCTCCGAGGGTCGCCCCTCGCGCTTGATAAAGCCGCCCGGAATCCTGCCGGCGGCGTAAGTGTATTCCCGGTAGTCTACAGTGAGCGGAAAGAAGCCCGCTCCCGGTTTCGGCTCTTCGGACATGCAGGCGGTGACGAGCACGGCGGAATCGCCGGAACGGACGACCACGGCGCCATTCGCTTGTTTGGCCATCCTGCCCGTTTCAAAGGTGACAATTCGACCGCCCAGATCGACTTCAACTGTATGAACCATTTAGTTTCGTTAAACCTCCAACCTCGGCTGGGGCTGCCCACCTGGGCCCCCAACCGTCAAAAACTGGCTTCCCTAAGGAAGCCGTTTGAGACTGGAGTTGACAGGAAATGCGGACCGGGAATTCGAGGTTACGCGTATCAACCGTTCCCGAGCCGGATTGGCATGATCGAAAGCCGCCATCCCTACATCCGGAGTGGCGCTTCCGAAGAATGGACTATCGGCGAATTCCCAGTCGCAGCAAAACCGCCTTGTAGCATTCCGGATCCGTATCGCGCAAATAGGTCAGAAGCCGGCGACGCTTGGCCACCAGGTTCAACAGCCCTTTGCGGGAGCCGTGATCCTTGTGATGCGTCTTGAAGTGCTCCGTCAGCATCGAAATACGCTGGCTTAACAGAGCAATCTGTACTTCTGGCGACCCGGTGTCGGATTTGTGACGCTGATTGCTGGAGAGGATCTGCTGCTTTGCTTCAATCGCCAGTGCCATTCTACGGGTAGTGCTCCTTGTCTTCTCTTAATCTCGTTTGGGTACGAGTACAGGATACCACAACACCCGAACCGCCCGGCGCAACCGGCTATCCGGACAACTTTGACGCGAAGACGCGGAGGCGCGAAGAAAACCAGGAGAAAAGAACAAAAGGACAGAAAGCGCCTCGTTGTTCTTAGTCTTAATCTCCAATCTTCTCTTGAGTCTCTCCGCGTCAAAAGGCCATTGAGCCCTCGACGGGCCGCCGTATGGGGCCGGCTGCTATACTGGCTGCGTCGCCTTGAAACCGCGCGTACCCCCACCCCAGGCCGCCAGACCGGCCCGGCCCGATGCCACCTCCGGCTTGCGGGCGGTCCGAACCAAACGGTGGCTGGCCGCCGGGCTGTGCGCCATCGCGTTGATCGCTTACGCCGATTCTCTGGGCTTGGGGCTGGCCCTCGATGCCCGGGTGATTGTCCTCGGCGACTCCCGCATCCGCGACGCCAGCGCCCAGAACCTCGGGTTGATCCTCACTAAGGATTACTGGTGGCCCAAAGCCGTCGACCGGCTCTACCGCCCGTTGACGACGCTCTCGTTCCTGTTCAACTACGCGATCCTCGGGAACGGCGAGAACCCAGCCGGCTATCATTTCTTCAACCTCCTGCTGCACATTTGCAACGCCCTTCTGCTATACGGCCTGGCGCTCCGGCTGTTCGCGCGCGCCGGACCGGCCTTTTTCGCGGCGGCCCTGTGGGCTGCCCATCCCATCGGAACCGAGTGCGTAGCCAATGTAGCTGGCCGGGCGGACCTGCTCGCCACCATGGCTGTTTTCGGCGGCCTGCTGCTCTACGCCCGCATAAAGCATGGCGGAGGACGGCCGGACTGGCGCCGCCTGGCGGCGTTCTTCGCTATCGCCACGGCCGGCGTCTTTTCCAAGGAAACCGCGGCCACCCTGCTGGGGCTGATGCTGCTTTGGGACCTGGCATTTACCGAGGGCCCCTGGCGTGCCAGCCTTATCCGCCGGCTGCCGGCATACGCCGCGGCCGCCGCCGCACTTGCCTTGCTGTGGGCTGCGCGTCTGTTGGTGTTCCGTTCCTTGCCTTGGCCGCAAAAGCCGTTCGTCGATAACCCGGCCGCCTGGGCCGGGTTTTGGCCCGCCCGGCTGACGGCGCTGAAGGCGCTCGGCATCGAGCTCTGGCTGCTGGTCTGGCCGCTCCGCCTCTCTTCGGACCGTTCCTACAACCAGATTCCCCTGGCCGGCTTTTCGGATGCCGGGGCGTGGCTCGCATTGCTGACCATCGTGACGATATCGGCGGTGGTTATCTTCAGGCGCAAGAAGGACCCGGCGCTGTTCTGGGCCGCCGGGTTCGTGGGCATTACGATGCTGCCGGTCTCCAACCTGATTTTTCTCATCGGCGCGATTTCGGGTGAGCGTTTCCTGTACTTACCCGCGGCCGGATTCGCGGTGGCGCTGGCCGCTTTGGCATACCGGTTGAATTGGCCCAAGCTCACCCCTATCGCGCTCTCTGTTGTGGTTGCGCTGTACGCCGGGCGCGCCATGGCGCGCAACCTCGACTGGGATAACGAAATTGCGCTGGCCACCGCCGATCTGAAGGTCGCCCCACATAGCTTCCGCCTGCACGAAATGCTGGCCCGCGCGCTGTTCCTGGACGACCGCCGGCGGAACCTGGACAGGGCCATTGCCGAATCGGAGAAGGCCTGGACCATCCTTCGCGACCTTCCTCCCGAGCGCATCTTCTTTGAGACCCCCGCCTACCTGGGCACGTACTATGCCCTGAAAGGGGAAGCCGCGGGGGCCGCGGCCACACCCGAAGGCCGCGCCTGGTATGACAAGGCTATGGCCATGCTGTCGCTCGGGCGCGATGCCATGTTGGCCACCCAGAAACTGTTCGACGAAGCACAACTGGCGCACGGCAAACCCATTGCCGGCCGCATCGGACTGCCCGATATCTACATGAACATGGCCGTGATCCACGCGGCCCGGGGGCAAATCCCGGAAATGTTCGGCGCCTACCAGCAGGCCAGGTTCCTGGACCCCTCGGACGCCGAGGTCTACGATTCGCTGGCGCAATCGTATGCGGCCGAAGGAAATCTGGAACGGGCCGCGGTCCTGCTAATCGAGAAGACCCAGGTGGACGGCTACAAGCCGGCCACCATCGCGGCCATCGGGCAGCTCTACGCCCGCATCCCCGGCGGCGGCTGCACCGTCGAGAGCCAGGGCGCCGAGTGGAAGCTCAATCCGGAGTGCCCCCTCATGCGGACCGACCTGTGTTCCGCCTGGGCGGACCTGTCGCACGCCTACATGGAAGGGCGGCGCCCGGAAGCGGCCCGCTTCCTGAGGGACCGCGCCCTCGGCCGCTACGGATGCGCAGCGGAACCGTTCGCGGAGGCGCGGTAGCGGCTGGTGCCGGGAGAGGGAATCGAACCTCAAGGGCCTACGTGGAATCCGTAAGTTACGTGTTTTCAATTGCCGACACTTCCCAGAATGCCAAGAAAAACAAAGCGTGGTACACGGATGGTACACGGGCATCGAACGTCTATGGGAGGGCGCAAGTGGCGGGAGCGTGCGCAGCGCTGCGCATCTGTGGTACGATTCAATTATGGCGCGCAAAACACAAAAGAAGGACCCGGCGGCGGCGCGGCTGGGGCGTAAGGGCGGCAAAGCCACGGCGAGGAACCTAACGCCGGAGCAACGCATAGAATCGGCGCGAAAGGCGGCGGCGGCGCGGTGGGGGAACAGGCAAGTCGAAGGGGGTAGGGCTGATGAAAGAATCTCAAGAACTCCATCCGGCGAATGATCCGCCTGAATGGCTGAATCAGTTTTGGGGCCGCCTCCATTATGCCACGAGCCACTTTGCGCTTGTCCTTGAGTACGCCAGAATCCGCATCCTTCCATCGAAGGCATTGCCCGACCATGATCGCGAGCAGGTGACCGGGCTTATGGAAATGCTCTTCCATGGCGTGACGCTTCTTTCTGCACAATCAGTGGAAATCGAGTTTCTCAGGCTCCAACGGCGCTGCCTGCGAGACTGCATATTTGCCCACGCGGGCCTTGCGCTTTACGACCAGGACATTGAGGCATTGCAGGAGTTTTCCAAAGCGGTCCTGGGCGATGCGAAACAATATCCAGCTATGTCCAAGGCCCTGGTGGAAAACCACCTCAAAGGTTGGCGGGACTGGCGCAATGCCAACGATCCGGCGGCATGGATTGGAAAAGTCGCCCGCGCGGTGATTGAAAAGGAGCAGCGAGAAGATGACCCCGATCCTAGCGCCATAGAATTGGACGAAGCAGCCGAAACGCCGAATGAAGCCATCGCCACCAGGTGCTTCACCTACCAATCGATCAAGGAACTGGAGACGGCTGCCCTATCAGACAACGATTTGCACCAATACGTATCTCTGCGGGCGAAGGGCAACAGGCCCGGAGCGATCCGCCGGAAGCTCGGATGGGACGAACGCAAGACGGAGCAGGTCCGGGGGCAGTTTCGACGCCTGAGGGATAAACTGCGCCAGCAGGGCGTCGGAATGGGCGTCCGCTGGTCCGCATCCCTTCCCGTGTCGCAGGGCAGTTGCACGGTTTACCGCGAACTACTTTTTGACGGCGAAAAAGGCAAGGGTAAGCATAGCGGCGGGGCCATCTGGCAGCATCGCGACCCGGAAGGTAATGAAAACTAAGGGAAATATAAATCTTCGCCTGGAGCGTCCAAAATGCAAAAAGGCCACTACTTGCTATATAGAGGGAAGAAATCCGAACCGATGTTTAATTTAGCGATAACCTACAGGCCGGCGGGCGGGCGTCCGCTCATCGTTGCAACGATTAAGGATCGGGAACTTCTGTCGGTGGCGGCGGAGGCTGCTCTCATCGAGGCCGAGCAAAGCACTTCTGACCTATCTAAAGCTGACGCCACACTGGGGGCGATCCAAGGACTCGAACTAGCGAAACTCAAGCGCGTATTGGTTGCCTTGACAACGCCATCGGCCAAGTGTTCTGCGGTCCTTATGTAGTTCCTGCTCTCCGTTCTTCATTCCCTTTCAATCGAAATGCACGCTATCACGCCCCGCGAAAATGCGGCGGCCGGAGGTGCGCCCGCCCCTTGGGGCCGCGTGTTCTCGGTTGCCGAATTGGCGCGCGAATGGCAGCTATCCGAGAACAGTATCCGGCGACTGTTTCAGGATCAGGCCGGGGTGTTTGTGTTGGGGCAGAGCAACCCAAAACGCAAGCGGAGCTATTGCACGCTGCGGATTCCCGAGGGCGTAGCGTTGCGCGTGTGGCGGGCGCGGGGCGGCGGGGTAATGGCATGATCCGCTCTCACCACGACCGCGATGAGGCCAAGCGGCGAGCCGAGGCTGATTTCGTCGCGCTGTTTCAAGAGCACGGGGGCCGGCGCAAGAAAAAGGCTCTGTTTTGTCCCTTCCACCACGATGAACACCCATCGGCTTCGATCTATCGCGGGCGGTTTCATTGCTTCGCGTGTGGGCTGAACTTGGACGTGATCGAGTTCTTAGAGCGGGTCCGGCAAGAGCCGTTTAAAGATGTGCTCGCGTTTCTGGGAGCGCGCTATGGAGTAACTCAGAATAATATGAGCCGAATTGTCGCCACCTACGATTACACCGACGCGACCGGGAACCTGCTGTACCAGGTGGTGCGTTTCGAACCGAAGGATTTTCGGCCGCGCTACCCGGATGGGCGCAATGGATGGATCTGGAAGAAACACCCGCACCAGGTTCTTTACCATCTGCGCGAAGTCCTGGAGGCTCCCATCGTTTTCGTGGTGGAAGGCGAAAAGGATGTTGAGACCCTGCGGGATTGGGGCTTCGTCGCGACCACGAACGCTGGCGGCGCTAAGGCTCCATGGCTGCCCCAATACACGGAGGCACTGGCCGGCAGGGAAACGATCCTCATTCCTGACAATGACCGGCCGGGCTGGGAGCGCGTGAAGGTGATCGCCCGCGCGCTACTGGGCCATGCGGCACGTATCCGCGTTTTGGACCTTCCGCGTGAAACAAAAGATATCTTCGATTGGTTCGCGGCTGGGCATTCCGAGTGCGAACTGATCGCCATGCTGGAGGGTGTCAATGTCGTTTGAACTCCACACAGAAAACGAGCTAGCGGACCTGGACGCTATGGCCGGGGAATGGCAAGTACCGCCGGAATACGGCGAACGGAGCGCACCGGGCGGCGCTCCGAAGATTCGCTCCATCTCCGAGGTTGCTTCCATCCGGGAATATGCCGCACAGAAAATTGATTTCATGGTGGAAGGCATCATCGCAGCGGGAACGGTTACCGCAATCACGGGCGAGTCCGGGGCCGGGAAGACTTCGGTGGTAAGCGCCATGTGTTCGGCGGTGGAGCGCGGCGTGCCATTCGCCGGGCTTGAAACACAGCGGCGGCCGGTTCTGATGCTCGATAAAGAGAATCCCCTGCCGGTAGTTGTAGAGCGCTTCGATAGGCTCGGGATTCAAGACGGGCCGAACTTCAAGGTGTGGGCGGCTGGGTGCTCGAAGAACCGCCCGCGCCCTTTTCGCCCATCATCATCGAATGGGTAACAGGTTGCGAACCCAAACCGTTGATTGTGGTGGACTCGCTGGTATCGTTCCACGGCGGAAACGAGAATGACGCCACCGAGACCCGCGCCTATATGCAGGGCTTCCGCCGACTGGCGGACTTGGGCGCAACCATCATAGTTCTGCATAACAGCGGCAAGGCCGATAGCGCCAAAGAGTACCGGGGATCTTCGGATATCAAGGCGTCGATTGATGTGGGCTACCACTTGGCGAACCTGGGTGATTCATCGCAGCTTGGGACGCTCCGACTAAAGGCGTTCAAGGCGCGGTTTAGCGTTCAGCCAGAAATCATCCTCAACTACCGCGCCGGGCGCTTCGAGATTGACCAGCGCGGGGCCATGCGAACGAATCAGGAGATTTTACAGCAACTCCTGATGGATAACGCTCGTGCTCTGGGGAAACGATTTGAAGACATGGCGGCCGAAAAGGGTGTGGCGCGGAATAAAGCCCGCGATTTTCTGGCGAGTGGCATTGTGGCCGGCACGATTCGCGTGGACAAAGGCCAGCGCAATATGCGGTTTCACACGTGGGTCGGAACGGATACGGAGGGGCTACTTTGAGGCCAAATTCCAAAACGCCAAGGGCTACATCAGAAACACCTGTTTTTCAAACCGCCGGCGTTTTGGAAATGGGCGGCGTTTTGAGCTTGAGAATTTCCCGCAAGTCTCTGAAACTTCACAGCTTGCCAAACCGCCGAGGGGTGTTTGGCATTTCGGCGTTTTAAGCCCAAAAGTCAAAACGCCAGTGTTCAGCCACTCTTTAGAGTGGCGAACTGGCGGTTTAGACTTGGCTCTTATTTGGAAATCGAGAAGAACATGAGCATGGTGAAGCGGGCGGTGGACGCCTACCAACGCGGCAACTTGGAGGCGGCGGATATCATCCTGGGCGACAAGGTGAAGTACCCCGAGGGCAGCCTACCGGCGGTTTGGGCGCCGTTATTCATCGCACGGGTTGAAGCGCCGCCGGAAGACCGGGAAGCGGGGCCGCTATTTCGAGCAGCGGCATAGTGGACAAAGTGGACGGGGATGGCCCTCTTCAAGCATAGGTACTATGCGTTCTAGACCTTTGGGGGCAAGCGCGCAATCGCCGAGTACCGATTTTCAAGTCATTTTTGGGCAAAAACGCCCTAAACCGAGGCAATTAACATGCAAAAAACGAAACCGCCAGCGGATCTCACAACCGCCGCAAAGAAGCTCTGGAATCGCATTTATGACGCGGCGGCCATGGACGAACCGGCCCAACTGCTGCTCGACTCCCTCTGTCGGTCCTGGGACCGTGCTCAAGCGGCGCACGCGCTTATCGAGCGAGACGGTTTGGTTTTAGTCGAGCGTACCGCGCACGGCGACGCGAAGAGCAGAGCGAACCCGGCTTGCGCGATTGAGCGGGACTCGCTCGCGTCCATGATGCGTGCGTGGCGCTTATTGGGCTTCGACCAACAACCACCCACGGAGGTGAGGTAATGCCACGGAAGCCACGCCGGGCGCGTCTGAGGGCAACCGCCTTGAGCGATCATCAACGCTCGCTCCTGCTTTTCGGCGAAGATCCTTTTGAACCCGAATTGATGCTGAACGTGGGCCGCCTAAGCGATTTGGAACTCAAGAATATCCTGGCCGAACGCGAGGCCCGCGACTTTCCCGAGGGCGCGCGTCAAACGTGGACCAAATACAGAACCGAGCTAATGACCGATTCGAGCTTATCGCCGGGGCGAAGGCCATCGGCGTTCTGGAGGTTCGACGTGGGGGTGGTTCCGCCAGCCCATTGGTGGCAAGAGCTTGCGATGCTGTTAGAGCGCGACCTGTTAGCGCGCGAAGATGCTTTCGCAATCGAAAGATGTTACGTCGCCTTGACTGAAAGCCCGGCAGCATACGCCAGCTTCGACACGCCCGCCGGTGTCCGAACTTTGGCCCTAAGCGCGTCAGTAGTTGCGCATTGCCAACAACAGTTTGAGCTTGCGGCGAAATGGCACGAATGGCGCTCGCGGCCTGAGCTTGCAAAGAGTTATGCACGCCGGGCGGCGGCATGTAAGCATGTGCTTCAAAATGCCGATGAATGCGGCATCAAGGCGCACTAACAAGCCACTTATAAACACTTACTC
>Ga0181517_10004288_pt1 | contig 13089 bp, 12 predicted proteins | sample PEATcosm2014_Bin_31_FD_119748 | JGI IMG/M metagenome (GOLD analysis project Ga0181517, IMG submission 119748) | Peatland microbial communities from MTU Mesocosm Facility, Houghton, MI, USA - PEATcosm2014_Bin01_30_metaG | ecosystem: Environmental > Terrestrial > Soil > Wetlands > Peat | place... | reverse complement strand
GGTCCTGGCCCGCCAGCTCCAGCGTCACCCCGTCCGTCGTACCGTGGCCCATGTCGATTTCCAGGTCGTGAGCCGCGACGAGGTTGTCCACGCCGTGGTGCCCATCGTCGTGGTGGGCGTCGCCGGCAACGTCGAGCGGGAAAGTGGCGTTCTCGAGCAGCTCCTCACCAGCCTCAGCATCTACACCACGCCCGAGCGCATCCCCGAAGCGATCGAGCTCGACGTGAGCGGGCTCGAGGTGGGCCAGGCCCTGCGGGTGCGCGACCTCGCGCTCCCCGAGGGCGTCACCACCGATCTGGACCCCGAAGAGCCTGTCGTGATCGCAGCAGTGTCGAGGACCGCGGCGGATGTTACGGCGGCCGAGGCGCCCGAGGCGCCCGAGGCGGCCGTCGCTCCGGCGGAGCCGGGGGTCGCGGGGACGGGCGGCGCACCTGCGGCCGAGGAGGGCTGAGCCCGCTCTGCTCTGGACGCGCAAGTCTGAGTCGACGGCCGGCGCCGACCTCCTGGCCGTCGGGCTCGGTAACCCGGGGCCGGCTTATGCCAAGACCCTCCACAACGTCGGCGCCGATGTCGTGGCCTTGCTGGCCGAACGTTACGGCGAGCGGCTCCGCCCGGGCCGCGAGCTGGCGCTGACGGCTGAGGTCAAGCTGGACGGCAAGCGCCTGGTCCTGGCCTTCCCTCAGACCTTCATGAACGAGTCGGGCCGCTCGGTGGCCCGGCTGGTCAAGAGGTTCAAGGTCACGGACATGGCCAAGCTGCTCATCGTCCACGATGAGCTGGACCTGCCCCCAGGGGCTGTAAAGGTCAAGGCGGGAGGGGGGCTGGCGGGCCACAACGGGCTGCGCAGCATAAAGGCGTGGTTGCGCTCGGACGAGTTCTCTCGCGTCCGCATCGGTATCGGTAAGCCCCCGGGCGGCAAAGAGCACGGCGTCGACCACGTGCTGTCGGCACCCAGCCGGGCCGACCGGCGCCAGCTTGAGGTCGCCGTCGAGGTCGCCGCCGACGCCGTCGTCATGGTGCTCGAGCGGGGCGTGGCGGCGGCCCAGAACGAGCTCAACGCCCGCCAGGTCTGAGATGAGCCCTTTAATGGTCGGGAGCGACGGGATGATCGGAGTGACGGGCGTTCAATGGCTTCAGTAGTGCAGGACCGGGCCGGCCCGCCGCGTCGCGCGCCCGAGCGGCCCCTGGCCGCCCTCCTGCGCCTGGCCAACCGGGACGCCAGCCTCGCGGCGCTGATGGCGGGGGCCGAGCGGACCGTCGCCATGGCCGAGCCGGCCCAGGCCTTTGCCATTGCCGGGGTGGCCGAGCACGGCGCCCGCCGACCCGTCGTGGTGGCCGTCCCCAGCGCCACCGCCGCGGCCCGGCTGACCCACGAGATCGGGGCCTGGCTGGGCCCGGACCAGGTCGCCTTCTTCCCTGCTTGGGAGACGCTCCCGTTCGAACGGGTCAGCCCGGGAGCCGAGACGATGGGCCGCCGCCTCGAGCTCATGTGGCGCCTGCGCCGCTTGCGGGACGGCGCCCCCGACGCCGGGGCCCCGGCGGTCATAGTCTCTCCCGTCCGTGCCCTGCTCCAACGCCTCGGTCCTCACGTCGAAGACGTCGAGCCTGTCCAAGTGGCCGGCGGGCAGGAGGTCGACCTCAACCGGTTGGTGGAAGAGCTCGTAGGGCTCGGCTACCGCCGGGAGTACCAGGTAGAGCACCGGGGCGAGCTGGCGGTCAGGGGTTCGATCGTGGACGTCTTCCCCTCCACCGCCGCCGGACCGGTGCGCATCGACCTGTGGGGCGACGAAGTGGACCGCCTCACCGAGTTCTCGGTCGCCGACCAGCGTTCGGTGGCCGATATCGACAAGGTCGTTATTTTCGGCTGCCGGGAACTGCTGCCCTCGGCCGAAGTCCGCCAGCGGGCGGCGGCGTTGCGCCACGAGGAGCCTTGGGGCACCCAGACCTGGGACCGGTTGGCCGACGGGATGAGCTTCGATGGCATGGAGTCGTGGTTGCCCTGGCTCACTGCTGATGGGCGCCTGCTGGTGGACCTGCTGCCCGAGACCGCCAAGGTGCTGCTGGTCGAACCGCGGCGCATGCGTGAACGAGCCGTGGAGATCGCCGAGGAGGAAGCCGACCTGGCCGGCGCTCTGGCCGTTACCTGGGGGGCTCAGGGCCGCGATTTCCCTCGTCTCTACCTACCTTTTGACCGCCTTCTGAGCGGCACCGGAGCGGCCGTGGCCATGCTCCCGGCCGCCGCGGAGGGGCCGGGCACGGCGACGATGACGACGACGGGGTGGTCCCCGGTGGCGGCCGGGATGGAGCGCCTGATGGCCCAGCTGCGCGACCTCAGCGCCAAGCGCTACACGGTCGCGGTCTGTGCCGAGAACGCCAACAGCGCCGCGAGGCTTTCCCAGTCATTGCGCGACGAGGGCTTCAACGCTCCGGTGGTGAGCGAGCTCGGTCCCGGGGTGCAGGTTGTGGCCGTGCCTATCGAGCGCGGCTTCATATGCCCGGCGCTGGAAATGGCCGTGCTGGCCGAGAGCGACCTCACGGGCCGCCACCGCCCCCATCGCGTCTCCCGGCCACGGGCCGCCGCGGTGCCCACCTTTTTCGACGCCATGAAAACGGGCGATTACGTGGTGCACTTCCAACACGGCGTGGCCCGCTTCGGCGGCATGGTGAAGCGCAAGATCGGCGACGTCGAGCGCGATTACCTGATGCTCGACTACCGCGACGGCGACAAGTTGTACGTCCCCTCGGACCAGGTCGACGCCCTCCGTCCCTACACGGGCGGCGAGACCCCGGCTCTGTCCCGGCTGAACGGGAGCGAGTGGCAGAAGACCAAGGCCCGGGTGAGGCGAGCGGTGCACGAGATCGCCCACGAACTGGTAGCCCTCTACCAGAAACGGGCGACTTCACCGGGCTATGCGTTCGGGCCCGACACGCCCTGGCAGGCCGAGATGGAGCAGTCCTTCCCCTTCGAGGAGACGCCGGACCAGTTGAAGGCGATCGTCGATGTGAAGGCCGACATGGAGACGCCCGTGCCTATGGACCGGCTCGTCTGCGGGGACGTCGGGTTCGGCAAGACCGAGGTCGCTATGAGGGCGGCGTTCAAGGCCGTTCAGGACGGAAAGCAGGTGGCCGTCCTCGTACCTACGACGCTCCTGGCCTCCCAGCACCTGCAAAACTTCAGCGAGCGCTTCGCCAATTATCCCGTCCGGGTGGAGATGCTCTCCCGTTTCTTGACGCCGGCCGAAGCCCGGGCGGTCACCGACGGCCTGGCCAACGGGACGGTCGACATCGTTATCGGTACCCACAAACTGCTGGCCGGTGACATCAAGTTCAAGGACTTGGGCCTGCTCGTCGTGGACGAAGAACAACGCTTCGGGGTCAACCACAAAGAAACCATAAAGAAGTTGAGCACCAACGTTGACGTACTGACGATGACGGCATCGCCCATACCGCGCACGCTGGAAATGACCCTGACCGGTATAAGGGACCTGTCACTTATCACGACGCCGCCGGCTGAACGCCGTCCCATCCTCACTTACGTGGGCGAGTACGACGAGAGGGCGGTGGCGGAGGCGGTCCGCCGGGAACTGCTGCGCGAAGGCCAGGTCTTCTTTGTCCACCACCGGGTCCGTGACATCGACAAAGTGGCGGCACGGCTGAAAGAGCTGGTCCCCGAGGCCCGCGTCGCCATAGCCAACGGACAGATGGACGAGGGGTCACTGGAGCGGGTCGTGATCGACTTCTGGGAGGGCCGCTACGACGTGCTGGTGTGCACCACGATCATCGAGTCCGGCATAGACATGCCCACGGTCAACACCCTGGTCATCGATCGCGCCGACATGTTGGGGCTCGGGCAGCTGCACCAGTTGCGGGGCCGCGTCGGCCGAGCCGGCCAGCGCGCCTACGCGTACCTCATGTACCCGCCCAACCACAAGCTGAGCGAGGAGGCCTACGAGCGGTTGCGCACGATCGGAGAGCACACCGAGCTCGGCTCGGGGTTCAAGATCGCCATGCGCGACCTGGAGATCCGGGGAGCCGGCAACCTCCTCGGGGCCGACCAGTCCGGCCACATCGCCGCTGTGGGCTACGACCTCTACGTCCAGATGGTGAGCGAGGCCGTGGCCGAACTGAAGGGCGAGACGCTCCGTGAGCCGGCCGAGATCCGCCTCGACCTGCCCGTGACCGCCAATCTTCCGGTGGCATATGTCGAACGCGAGGACCTGCGCCTGGAGGCCTACCGCCGCCTGGCCACGGTCACCACTCAGGAAGAGGTCGACGATATCGAAGCCGAATGGGTGGACCGCTACGGTCCCCTGCCTCCGGCGGCCCAGGCCTTGCTCGGCATCGGCCACCTGAGGGCCGAGTGCGCCCGCCTCGGCATTCGGGAGGTGGCCGTGGTGAAGGGAGGCCTGGGCACTCCTACCGGCTCCCTGGTGGCCCGCATCTCGCCCCTGGCGCTGAAAGCGAGCGAACAGGTGAGGCTAGGCCGCCTGTGGCCGCGTGCGGTTTACAAGCAGGACTTGGGCCAGCTGGTGGGACCGTTGCGGGGCGGGGCCGACACGACTGCCGCACTAGTCGAACTGTTGCGAGCCTTGGTGCCGCCACCGTCGGATGACGCGGCGCGAGCGGCACTAACATTGGCCCGACAGTGAGACCAGTAACCCTTTCTCGCCGTGCCCGCCCCCTCGGCCGCCGTGACCGGCGCGTCCGGGCCAGGGCGTTGACGGCCGTCGTGGTGGCGGCGACCCTCGCCGGGGCGCTCTCCAGTTGCAGCGCCTCTCCCCCCGCGGCCACCGTCAACGGCCAGGTGATCACCCAGGGCCAGCTGGACCAATGGCTCGAGGGATGGTCCTCGAGCCCCGCCTATGTCCAAGCCTTCGAGGCGGCCAGCGCGCAGGAGTCAGAGGAGGCGGCCTCCCAGGGCCAGCAAGAGCCCGCTTTCAGCGTCCAGGGCACCGGCTCCGGGCCCGGCGACTTCGGCCTGGTGTGGACCACCGGGCGGCTCAGCCTTCTGGTCTCGGCGTCGGCCCTTCACCAGTACCTCGAGCGCCGGGGCGAGGCACCGTCTGCCCTCGAAGTGGCGGCGGCATGGGCGAGCGAGTACGCCGCCAGCCCGCAGGTGTGGGAACAGCTCCCGGCGGCGCTGCGCTCGGAGGTGGCCGAGCAGGACGCCGAGCACGCTCTGATCGAGCCGAAGTTGTCCAACAAGAGCGAGGACGAGACGTTGTACAAAGAGGACTCCTCCCTTTTCTGGACGCAGGTGTGCCTGCGGACGGTGGAGGTGACCGTTCCCGGCCCGGGTGAAAGCGTCGACATGGCCGCCAGCCGCAAGCAGGCAGACGAGATCGCCGGCGAGCTCAGCGGCACGGTGCCGCCGTCCTCGGGCCCGGCGGTGACCAGCGGCGCCCTTTATTGCCTGACCCCTGAGCAGCTCATCGACCAAGCGACCAGTTTCCGTGACGCGGTCGGCGCCCTCAAGGCCGGCCAGGCCGTCGCCCTCTCAGAGAGCTACGGCTACCAGGTTGTCCAGGTGCGCTCACGGGCGTCGGTCCCCTTCAACGACCAGACGGCGGCCAACATCGCGGTCGTAGCCTCGCAGAGCGGTGGCCAGGCCCCGGCGTGGCCCGTCGTAGGCGAGGGCACGGACACGAGCTTCATCAAGCTGCTGAAGACGGTCAACGTGCAGGTAAACCCGCTGTACGGGTCGTGGACAACGGCGCTACCGGCACCGTACCTGCCCCAGGTGTGGCCCGCCGGCGCGGCTGCGCCCTCCTAGCCTGGTGGGCGCCCTGGGCGAGGTCACGGTGGTTGGCCTGGGGCCCGGCCGCCCGGGCCTGATGACCTCCGAGGCGCTGGCTGCCATCGCCGCCACCCCGGTCCGGTGGCTGCGGACCTCCCGGCACCCCTCGGCCGACGCCGTGCCCGGCGCGGCCAGCTTCGACTATCTCTACGAGTCCGCCGCCAGCATGGAAGAGGTGTACGCCGGCATCGTCGACGTCCTGGCTGCCTCCGCGGCCAAGGAGAAGCACGTCATTTACGCCGTACCGGGTTCCCCGGTCGTGGCCGAGCGCAGCGTCGAACTACTGCGGGCCGACTCCCGGGTGAGGACCATCGTGTTGCCCGGTGTTTCGTTTGTCGACGTGGCTTTTTCCCGCCTCGGCGTCGACCCTCTAGCCGCCGGGGTGCGCCTGGTCGACGGGCACCGCTTTGCCGCCGAAGCCGCCGGGTCACGGGGCCCTTTGCTGGTGGGGCAGTGCGACTCGCTCGCCGTGCTGTCGGAGGTAAAGCTGGCCGTCGGCTCCGTGCTCGACCAGCAGGGCCCCGCGCCCGAGGCGACCGGCAGTTCGGGGGGGCCCGTCAGTTTCGAGGTCACGGTCCTCCAGCACTTGGGGCTCCCTGACGAGTCCGTCCGCCGCGTCGCCTGGGACGACCTTGACCGTGACGTAAAGCCGGACCACCTGACCAGCCTGTGGCTGGGCGCTCTGGCCGACCCGTTCGCGTCCGAACTAGTACGTCTGGAGGAGCTGGTCCGGGCCCTGAGGGCACGTTGCCCGTGGGACCGGGAGCAGACCCACCAGAGCCTCACCCGTTATCTGCTCGAAGAGTCCTATGAGGCGTTGGAGGCCATCGAGGAGCTCGGCCCGGATGGAGCCGGGTACCAGCACCTGGAGGAGGAACTGGGCGACGTCCTGTTCCAGGTCGTGTTCCATTCGGTCCTGGCGGCCGAGCAGGGCCAGTTCGCCCTCGGTGATGTGGCCAGGAACGTCCACGACAAGCTCGTGGGCCGCCACCCCCATGTCTTCGGCGACGTGGTGGCCAAGACGCCCGACGATGTCCTTAGGAACTGGGAACTGATCAAAAAGCAGGAGAAAGGGCGGGCCAGTGTCATGGACGACGTGCCCCGCAACCTCCCGGCCCTGCTCTACGCCCACAAGGTCCAAAGGAAGGCGGCGTCGCTCGGCTTCGATTGGGCGGACGTGCGCGGCGCTCTCGACAAGGTGGGCGAGGAGCTGGCCGAGCTCACGGACGCGCTGGTCTCCGCCGTCGTTGGCGCCACGGCGGCTCCCGCGGGCATGGGGCCGGTACGCGACGAGCTCGGGGACCTGCTTTTTGCCGCCGTCAACGTCGCCCGCCACGTGAAGGTGGACCCGGAGGCGGCGCTGCGCGAAGCCACGGCAAAGTTCCGGCGGCGTTTTCAGGCGGTGGAGGCCCTCGCCGCGGAGCGGGGGCTGGACCTCCCCGGCACGGGGCTGGCCCAACTGGACCTCCTCTGGGACGAGGTGAAAGCGGGGGAGCATGGACCAGTTCCGTGACAGTTACGGGCGAGGCGGCTAAGCTACCCTGGCTATTCGCTCGGGTCATGATTGTTTTCGCCAGACTTGTTACGTCGCAACATTTGAGGTGCGGGAATGCGCTTGACCGTGAAGTTCGGCTTGGCCGTGCTGGTCTTGTGCGGAGCCGTCTATCTGTTCGCGTTCCCGGCCCAGACCTACCTCGCTCAAAAGCAGGACATAGTGGGCCAGGAACAGACCATCGCCGTCCTGCAGGCGGAGAACACCAAGTTGGCAGCCGAGAGCGCCGCGCTCCGGAGCGATGCCACTATCGAGAAGATCGCCCGGTCGAAGTACGGCCTCGTTTCGCCCGGCCAACAGGCCTTCATGGTGCTGCCGTCGTCCGTGAGGCCGCGGCCGGCTGCGGCCCCGGCCCGGTCTCGAGCGCCATGGTATGCCTCCCTGGAGTTCTGGCATCACCTTTAAGGACCTCGAGGCCCTTACCGTCCTGCTCGGGCGCCCACCTCGTGGCCCGTTCGAAATCGTCGTGTCGGACGACCAGGGCGGCCCTGTCGTCATCCGCAATGCCCCGCTACTGGACGACGGTATTCCTATGCCGACCCGGTACTGGCTTGTCGGTAGGCAGGCCAGGTTGGCCATCGACCGTCTGGAGGCGGCCGGCGGGGTCAATGCCGCCGAAGCCGCCGTAGACCCCGAGCAGCTCGAGGAGGCGCACCGGCGTTACGCGGCCGAACGTGATGCAGCCGTCCCGCCGGGGTGGGGCGGCCCGCGCCCTAGCGGCGGTGTGGGGGGGACGAGACGGGGCGTGAAGTGCCTTCACGCCCACTACGCCTGGTTCTTGGCCGGCGGCGACGACCCTGTAGGTCGCTGGGTCTCCGGCCAGCTGGCGCGTGGCTAACGTAGCCGCCGTCGATTGCGGGACGTTCTCTACCCGGCTGCTGGTGTGCGGGCCGGGCGGGGAGCCCCTCGTCCGCCTCATGAAGGTCACCGCCCTCGGCGAGGGCGTCGACCGGTCGAGGTCGCTGGCGGCGCCGGCCATGGACAGGGCCCTAACGGCGCTGCGGGACTACCGACGGGTGATGGACGACCTTGACGTGCGAAGGGCCCGAATGGTGGGGACCTCCGCTCTGCGGGACGCCGGCAACCGGGACCTGTTCTGCGAGGAGGCGGCCAGGGCCATCGGGACCGAGCTCGAACTGCTGAGCGGACAGGACGAAGCCGCCCTCTCGTTCTCCGGTGCCACCCGGGAGCTACCTGCCGAGACCGGCCCGTGGCTGGTGGCGGACATCGGGGGCGGGTCGACCGAGCTGGTGGTGGGCCCGGCGCCGGCCGGCGCCTGCTCTCTCGATCTGGGGTGCGTCCGCGTCACGGAGCGTTTCTTGCACCACGACCCCCCCGCCCCCGCCGAGCTGGGAGCGGCCACGGCCTGGTTGTCGGAGCAGTACCAGCGGGCGGAGGCGGGCGTCCCGGGCCTGAGCGGGGCCCGTACGCTGGTCGGGCTGGCCGGTACGGTCGCGGCCTTGGCCTCTTACGACCAGGGGCTGACCACTTACGACCGTGCCGCCGTGCACCATTACCGCCTGGCCCGCCAGGCCGTTGAGCGGGCCGCGCACGACCTGGCCTGCGAACCGGAGGCCCAACGCCGTAGACATCCCGGGATCGAGGCGGCCCGGGCGCCCGTGATCGTGGGCGGCACCCTGGTCCTGGCCACGCTGATGGCGCATTTCGGCTTCGAGGACTGCCTCGTTTCCGAGTCCGACATCCTGGACGGTTTGGCCTGGACGCTCCTCGGGTCGTGGGCGCCGGCCCGGCGTCGCGCTCGTTCCGAGCGACCTGGGCCGGCCCGATAGCATCTGCGACAATGACCTGGGGACACTCGACGGTTTACCCCGAGCTCCGGGGCAAGCGCGTACTGCTAAGACCGCTGGCCGCCTCCGACTTCGACGCCTGGCGTGAGGTGCGGTCGCGCTCGCGGGACTGGCTGGTCAAGTGGGAGCCCTGCGCTGTGCCCGGCCAGCCCGACCCGACGGTCGACAAGCGAGCCTTCGCTGCTCGTTGCAGCGCCCGTCTTCGCGAGCGCGAGCTCGGGACGGGTTATGGTTTTGGGGTTTTCGTCGGCGAGCGTTTTGCGGGGGAGATAAACATCTCGTCCGTGCAACGGGGACCGTTCCAAAACGCCTATGTGGGCTACTGGGTGGACGAGGCCATGGCGGGCAACGGCTACACGCCCGAAGCGTTCGTCGCCCTGGCCCGCTTCGCCTTTGAGGACCTGATGCTCCACCGGCTCCAGGTCTCGATAATCCCGCGGAACCGTCCCAGCCTGCGTGTGGCCGAAAAGCTGGGCCTACGCAATGAGGGGACTGCCCTGCGCTACCTCGAGATCAACGGGGTGTGGGAGGACCACGTCCGTTTTGCCATCACCTCCGAGGACTGGGCGCAGAAGCGGGACCCCTACCTGAGGGAGTGGCTGCTGCCTTAGGGCCCTCCCTTTGGCTTCGTCCTAGTCCTTGGGCCGGAGCCGGCCGGTCCTTCCCGGCGGTGCGTAGCGGTAGACCGCCTTTCCTCGGACGAGGCCCAACGGGACCGGCCCGAAGTGGCGACTGTCGGTGCTGTGCATTTCGTTGTCCCCGACGAGGAAGATCCACTCAGGGTCGACGGTGGCGGCCCGTTTTAGCACCGTCCGTGCTGGATGGCGGGGGTCGCCGGCCGCGACTATGTCGCCTGGTCGGAACCGCTTGGTACGCCAGACGACGAGACGGTCCCCGGGCCGGAGCGTCGGCACCATGCTGTCGCCCGACACCTCTGTCCGCTCCGACCGGCTCCAGGCCCAGCGGGCCGCGAAAGCGGCTACGGCAACAGTCGCCGCCACGGCAACAGTCGCCGCCACGGCGGCCGGCCGTTCTGCTCGATTATTGTCCACGGCGCTATAACGTGTGGCTTGTCGGTGTCCCACCGCACGTACCTCTATCACAACCGACCACGTACAAAAGGAGCCCTCTTTATGACCATGCTGGCGCGATTGCTCGTCCTGGCCGATCGGGTGAGCGAGCCTCGGACCGCTTACGCTCACTGCGACCTGCCCTGCGGCATCTACGACCCCGTCCAGGCCAAGGTAGAGGCCGACTCGGTCAAGGCCATCATCGAGAAGTACAACTCGTCGAGCGATGAGGTTTTTCGGGCCCGGGCCCTGTTCATCAAAGAGCAAAGGGCGGAGCTGGTAAAGCACCACCTGTGGGTGTTGTGGACCGACTATTTCAAGCCGCCTCACCTGGAGAAGTACCCGGAGCTCCACCAGCTCTTCTGGAAGGCGACCAAGGCCGCGGGCGAAGCCAAGCACACGACCGATGTTGCCGTCGCCGACGACTTGCTGCGCCAGATCGCCGAGATCGACCGTATTTTCTGGGAGACCAAGAAGGGTTAGTCAGCCGTCCGTGGGCGGGATGCCCACGTTGACGCACAGGTTCTCTGACCAGCGCCGGGCGGGGCGGTCCCGCCCGGCGCTCTTTGTTACGAGCGCTGTTTGCTGTTAGCGCCGTTTGGCTAACCGGCTGAGATTTTTCCTGGTTAGTGCACAAAGGGACCGCTCAACTGGTATAGGCGGGCCCTAGTCGCACCACGGCCCTAGCCCGGCGGGGGCATCGACTCAAGACCGGGTGGTTCGTCGGGCCACACCAGTAACACCGAACACGGCGCATGGTCGACCACGAAGCGAGTGGCGTGGCCCAGGCTGTGGGGGCCCAGACGCGAGCGGTCGCCATCGCGCGCCACCACGAGGAGGTCGACGTCTTGGGCGAGGACGGCGATGACTTCGCGCTCGGGCCTTCCCCGACGGTGGATGAGCTCGGCGTCCTCGCGCCCGAGCCGTTTGGCCGCGGCGACCAGGAACTCCAGCGCCCGTTGGCCCGTGCTTTCCTCGGGGCGGCGCGTGGGCCTGTGCCTCGTAAAACCGCGTCCCAGAAGCCCGGCGGTCGCCGCCGCAGTGACTTCATCGACGTCGGACGGCTCGACGTAAACCAGGGCGACTTGCACATCGGCTGAAAGGTGCCGGCCAGCGGCGTCGACGCACCCGCGCCAGGTGCCCTCGACCACCCAGACGACGGCCTTCACGGGCTGCATCATCCCACCAATTTCAACGACGCCCATAGGGCCAGGGTGGAGACAACCAGCACGGGCGGGACCGTTACGACGCCCAGGCGGAGGAACTCAGAGGTGGGCAGCTCCTCGCCCCGTTGGCGCAGGGCTCTTCTCCACAGCAGGGTCGCCAGCGAGCCGACGTAGGTAAGGTTCGGCCCGGTATTGACGCCGATGAGGACGGCGAGCACCACCGCGGGCCCGACTGCGGCCGCCGCCGGCAACAGGAGCAGGACGGCGGGCAGGTTGTTCATCACGTTGGCCAGGACAGCCGCCATTGTTGCGACGGCGAGGAGCGACCACAGCGAGACCTGGTCAGGCATCAGCCGGGCGACGACGGAGCTAAGCCCGTGGAGGGACACCGCCTTTACCACGAGCGCGAGGGATATCACGAAGGCGAGGAACGGGACGTCGAGGGCCAGGGCGAGGTCGCGGGCCTTGGCCCGGCGACGGGCCAGGGCCGGCACCGCGAGGGCGACGGCCCCGGCGAGAGCGGCGAAGGCGGGGGCCACGTGCAGGAGGGAGGTGACGAAGAACCCGACCAGGGTTACCAGCACCACCACGACTGCGAAGACAGGCACGGGAGGGGGCGTCCCGGGATTGGTCTCGCCCCGACCAACCAGGTCGGAGGCGAAAAACCATCGCAGCACCACCCACTCGACGGCGATCGCGGCCAGCCAAGGCAACACCATGATGGCCCCGAAGCGGGCGAACGACAGGCCACTGGCACTGAAGGCGAGGAGGTTGGTGAGGTTGGACACGGGCAGGAGCAGCGAGGCCGAGTTCGCAAGGTGGGTGCAGGCGTAGGCGTGGGGTTTGCCCCGGAGACGCAGCCTGGCCACTGTCGCCAGCACGGCCGGGGTCAGCAGCACGACGGTGGCGTCGAGGCTGAGCACGGCGGTGACCACGCTGGCGACGCCGAACACGAGCGCCAGCAAGGCCACGGGCCTGCCGCCGGAGCCTTTCGCCATCCATGCCCCAGCCGCTTCGAACATGCCGTACCGGTCGCACATGTCGGCCAGGACGAGCACGCAGGCCAGAAAGCCAACGGTGGGCGCCAGGCTGCGGATCTCAGTGCCGGCCTGGCCCAGCGGAAGTACTCCCGAGGCCAGCAGGAAGCCGGCCGCGGGGACGGAAAACGCGGCCTCCGGCCAGCCCCGGGGCCTGAGGACGGCGCACACGAGCGTGCCGGCGAGGAGCACCACCGCGAGCGTCTCAGCAATGGGGCTCGGCACGGTGGTAGGGATCGTACGTCCGGAAGGGGGCCTTATTCTCCTGGCCCCTAAACTCCGTTGAGAACGGAGCTTTAGCTTAGAGAACGAACTGCAGGGTGTAGGGCCGCACGCCGGAGATGCCCGACGCCGTGCCGGTGATCTGGCCGGCGGCGGTCCGGGCGAGGCTGCTGCTGAGCACGACGGCCCCGGTTTCCAGCTGTGCCCCGGGGTCGGAGACGGTGACGATACCTACGCCCACCCCGACCACCCTGGCGATGGCCACGGCCACGGTAGCCGTACCGCCCATGGTCCCGGGGAGCGCGAGCGTCCCCGTCACCGAGACGACCGCTCCTGAAGGTGGTTTGACGCTGAGCGCACCGGAGATGGTGACGCCGTGGTTGACGTAGCTGAGCGAGCCGCTAAAGACGAGGGACACGGTCCGGGCGTCGTCGGCC
>Ga0181517_10004287_pt1 | contig 13092 bp, 11 predicted proteins | sample PEATcosm2014_Bin_31_FD_119748 | JGI IMG/M metagenome (GOLD analysis project Ga0181517, IMG submission 119748) | Peatland microbial communities from MTU Mesocosm Facility, Houghton, MI, USA - PEATcosm2014_Bin01_30_metaG | ecosystem: Environmental > Terrestrial > Soil > Wetlands > Peat | place... | reverse complement strand
CGCGCAGCGGCGTGAAGTAGCGGCCGTTGTAAATCAATTCGGCGTATTTGGTGGCGAGCTGGTCTTTGAAGTGCATCGTCTCGGCGTCGAGCACGAGGTTCTCCAGCTCGCGGTGCGCCGCGTAAAGGATCGTCCCGCCCGGCGTTTCGTACACGCCGCGCGACTTCATGCCGACCAGGCGGTTCTCGACCATGTCGACGCGGCCCACGCCGTGGCGCCGGCCCAGTTCGTTGAGTTTCGCCAGCAGCGCGGCCGGCCGCAGGCGTTCGCCGTCGAGCGCGATCGGCGCGCCCTTTTCGAAAGCCACGATGATTTCCTCGCCCTGCTGCGGCGCGGCCTCGGGCGAAACCGAAATGCCGAAGACCTTCTCCGGCGGGCCGACCCACGGATCTTCGAGTTCCCCGCCCTCGCTCGACAAATGCCACAAATTGCGGTCGTGGCTGTAGATGTTTTTCTTGTCGACGTTCAACGGCACCTGGCGCTTCTGCGCATAGGCGATGGCGTCCTCGCGCGAACGGATGTCCCACAGCCGCCACGGCGCGATGATCGGGATTTTCGGGTTGAACGCTTTGAACGCCAGCTCGAAGCGCACCTGGTCGTTGCCCTTGCCGGTGCAGCCGTGGGCGACCGCGTCGGCGCCTTCGCGCTCGACCGCGTCCATCATCCGGCGCGCGATCAGCGGCCGGGCGATGCTCGTGCCGAGCAGGTAACGCCGCTCGTACACCGCGCCGGCCTGCATCATCGGCCAGAGGTAGGAGACGCAGAATTCTTCCTGCAAGTCTTCCTGGATGAACTTGTCGGCGCCGGTCGCCAGCGCGCGCTGCTCGAGGCCGTCGAGTTCGCCGGCGCCCTGCCCGACGTCGCCGACGTAGGCGATGACCTGGCAGCCGTCGTAGTTTTCTTTCAACCACGGGATGATGATCGAGGTGTCCAGGCCGCCCGAGTAGGCGAGCATGACTTTTTTAAACGATGGACGCGTCATGAAATCCTCCGCGTTATGGGGTCGAATCCGGCGCAATCGCCGCGAGCCGGGCCAGAAGTTTTTTCTGCGCGGCGCGGCCGTCGCAGGCGATGAACAGCGTATCGTCGCCGGCCACCGTGCCGGCCGACTCCGGCCAGCGGGCGCTGTCGATGGCCAGCGCCGTCGCGCTCGCCTCGCCCACCGACGTGACCACGACGATCAGATTGTGGCCCGCCGGCCGCACGTGGCGAATCAACGCCGCCAGGCGCGGCGCCGGGTCGCCGGGCGGCGGCGCGCCGTTCGGCAACGCGTAGCGGCCGCCCGTCTTGACCAGGCCGAGCGCCGCGATGTCGCGCGAGATCGACGCCTGCGTGCAATCGGCCCCGCGGCGGCGCAGCAGCCGCACGAGCTGGCCCTGCGTCGCGATCGGCCGCTCGCGAATCAGCTCTTCGATCAACCGTCGGCGGCGCAGCGTTTCAGGCATGGGCTTTTCCCGCCGGCAACCGGGCGAGGCACTGGCCCGTCAGCCGGATCAAATCCGCCACGGCCGCCGTGAAATCCCGCAGCGCGATGCGCTCGTCCGGCGCGTGCGAAAACGTCGGGTCGCCCGGACCGAGCTTGAGCCCCGGAATGCCGCGCCGCTGCAAAAAGGCCCAATCGCTTGCGGCGTCCGACGCGAACACCGAGGCCTGCGGCAATGCCTCCTTCGCGGCGAGCGCGAGCGGATGCGCCGGCGGCGTCTCGCACGGCGGCCACAGGTCGGAGCGCACGGCGACCGTCGACTCGACGGCCTCGCGGATCAGCGCGAGCAGTTCCTCGGTTTCGTACGCCGGCGTCGTGCGCACATCGACCAGCGCCGTCGCCACGGGCGCGGTCATGTTGTCGGCGACGCCCGCCTGGAGGCGCGTCGGCGTGATCTTCACGCGGCCGAGCGACGGATGCGCGCGCGGCGGCCGCAGCGTTTCGAGCGCGACGAGATCGCGCGCGAGCACGTGAATGGCGTTCGCGCCGTGGGTGCGCGCCGCGTGGCCTTGCGGGCCGCGCGCGGTCAGCTCGAGCACGAGCAGACCGCGCTGCGACGAGGCGATGTTCATGCGCGTCGGTTCGCCGACGAGCCCCGCATCGATGGGCCCGATCGCATCGAGCAGGCGCGGCAGCGAGGGGTCGTCGCCCTCCTCGCCGATCGAGAGCGCGACGACGAGCCGGCCGCGCGGCAGGCCGGCCTCGGCGAAATGGCGGGCGACGGCGAGAAACGCGGCGCACGAGGCGCGCGCGTCGACGGCGCCGCGGCCGTGGAGCCAGCCGTCGACGACGGCGCCGGCGTAGGGCGGCGTGCGCCAGCCGTCGCCCGCGGGCACCGTGTCCAGATGCGAGCAGCAAAGCAGCGTCGGGCCCGGCGCGACGCCCGGCAGGGTCACGATCACGCCGTCCGGCGACACGACGGGCGCCAGGCCGAGTTCGTCGACCAAAGCGGCGGCCTCGGCGAGGATGCCCGACTCGCAGCCGGTCACGCCTTCGACGGCCACCAGCCGGCGCAATATTTCGGCCGCTTCGATCATCGCCCCGCTTCCTGGTAGCTCTGTTTTTCGCGTTGGCTGACGATCATCGTGCCGCAGCCTTCGCCGGTGAACGCTTCGACCAGCAGCGACGCCGGCGCCGCGCCGTTAATGATGTGCGTGCGTTTGACGCCGCCCGCCGCGGCGCGCAGGCAGGCCTCGACCTTGATCCGCATGCCGCCACCGATCGCGCCCGAGGCGAGCAGGCCGGCCAGGTCGTCGGCGTCGCCAAAGGGCACGAGGGTGCTGGGGTCGGCCGGATCGCGCAGCACGCCGCGCGCGTCGGTGAGGAAGATCAGTTTTTTGGCGCGCAGGGCGACGGCGAGCGCCTCGGCGACCGCGTCGGCGTTGACGTTCAGCGGCCGGCCCTGGGCGTCGCCGGCGAGGCAGGCGACGACGGGGACGAAGCCGGCGTCGAGCAGGCGTTCGAGCAGCGTCGGATCGACGCGCACGATGTCGCCGACGTGGCCGAAATCGACCTCGCGTTCGGCGCCGTCGTCGTCGCGCACGAGCCGCGGCGGGCGCTTGTCGGCCACGAGCAGGCCGCCGTCGAGGCCGGTCAGGCCGACCGGGCGCGAGCCGCAGCGCCGCAGCAACGACACCAGGTCGACGTTGACCTGGCCGGCGAACGCCATCTTCACGGCCTCCAGCGCGCCGTCGTCGGTGACGCGCCGGCCGCCGACCTGCACCGGCTCGAAGCCGAGCCGCCGCGACAGCGCGCTCGCCTGCGCGCCGCCGCCGTGCGCCACGACGACGCGGATGTTCAGATCCGCCAGCAGCGCGCATTGCTCCGCGACGTTCTGCGCCGCGTGCGCGTCGGCGAGCACCGCGCCGCCGATTTTGATGACGAACACCTCCTGCCGATACAGGCGAATGTACGGCGCCGCCCCTTGCAGCGCCTCGGCGATCCCGTTCATGCCGTTCCTTCCTGCAGGACCGCCGCGAGCGCCTCGACGAACCGGTCCGCGTCTTCGATGGTGAGATTGAGCGGCGGCAGCAGGCGCAGCATGTCCGGCGCCGCGCTGTCGCCCACGATGATGCCCCGCGCCAGCAGCGCCGCGCGCACCGGCGCCGCCGGCCGATCGAGCCGGACGCCGACCAGCAGGCCCAAACCCTGCACCAGCCGCACGCCCGGTATCGCCGGCAGCCGCGCCAGCCAATGCGCGCCGACGCGCGCCGCGTTGGCGAACATGTCTTCTTCCTGCATCGCTTCCAGATTGGCGACCGCCGCCGCGCACGCCAGCGGGCCGCCGCCAAACGTGCTGCCGAGCGCGCCCGGTTTCGCCGCGGCGGTCGTCGCCGCGTCGGCGAGCACCGCGCCGATCGGCACGCCGGCGGCCAGGCCCTTGGCCAACGTCGTCAGATGCGGCGCGACGCCCAGGCGCTGGCCGGCGGTGAACGCGCCGCAGCGGCCGGCGCCGCACTGCACCTCGTCGAAAATCAATTTCGCCCCGCGCCGGTCGCAGAGCGCGCGCAGGCCGGCGAGATACTCGGTCGTCGCCGGCCGTCCGCCGCCGAGCCCTTGCACCGGCTCGATAATGATGGCGGCGCACGTCTCGTCGAGCAGCGCCGCGGCCGCGTCGAGATCGCCGAACGGCGCCAGCCGCGCCCCGGCGTAGAGCGGCGCGCCGCCGGCGGCGGCCAGCGCGCGAAATTTCGGGAAGCCCGCCAGCGACAGCGTCAGCATCGTCCGGCCGTGAAAGCCTTCGCTGACCGCGACGACGTTCGGCCGGCCGGTCGCCAGCCGCGCCAGCGTCAGCGCGTTTTCGTTCGCTTCCGCGCCGCTGTTGCATAAAAATACGGCGGTCATGCCCGCGGGCCCGAGCGCCAGCAGGCGGGCGCACAGTTCGCGCCGCACGGGCAGATCGACAGCGTTGGAGTAAAAAATCAGCCGCCCGGCCTGCGCGGCGATCGCTGCCGTCACACGCGGATGGCAATGGCCGGTCGAGGCGACCGCGTGGCCGCCGTAGAGGTCGAGATAATCGCGGCCGGCGTCGTCGATGACGTGCGCGCCGCGGCCGGCGACGAGCGTCAGCGGCATGCGCGTGTAGACGGGCATTTCCGGCGGTGCGCTCAACATGGGAAAGCTCCGGGGTGCATCAGGCCCGCGGTTTCCGGCAGGCCGAGCGCCAGGTTCATGTTCTGGATCGCCTGCCCCGCCGCGCCTTTGACGAGGTTGTCGAGCGCGAGCGTCGCCTCGATTTCGTCGCCCTGCTGCTTGACGTGCACGCAGACGAAATTCGTCGCCGCGACTTCGGCGACCTGCGGCGGGCGCGCCAGCGCGTCGACGAACGGCTCGGCCGCGTAGGCGCCGGCGTAGAGCCGCGCGATGTCGCGCGCCGCAAAGCCCGCGTCGCGCAGGTGCGCGGTCGCGTGAATGCCGCGGACGAACGGGCCGGAATGCGCGAGCAGGCGCGCGCGCCGCGGCTGGCCGGCGACCTGCGTCAGGGTTTGATCGATCTCCGCCTCGTGCGGGTGCGCCAGCATTTTGTAGGCGTAGAAATTGCCGTCGCGAAACGGATGGTGCGTCGTCGGCTTGGGCAGCGCGCCCGAGCCGGACGAGCCGGTGACGCCGTGGACCGCGACGAGTTCCGGCAGCAGGCCGGCGCTCGCCAGCGGCAGCAGCAGCAATTGCACCGCGGTCGCGAAGCAGCCGGGGTTGGCGATCAGGCGTGCGCCGCGCACCGCGTCGCGAAACGCCTCGGGCAGGCCGTAGACGAAGTCGGCCGCGAGTTCGGGGCAGACGTGCTCGCCGTAGTGGGCGCGAAACACGGCCGGGTCGCGCAAGCGAAAATCCGCGCCGAGGTCGACGACCAAACGCGGCCCGGCGGCAAGAATCTCGCGCATCACCCGCTGGCTGTCGCCGTGCGGCAACGCGGCGAAGACGACATCGGCGTCGGCTGCGGCCTCGCCGGCCGGCCGCGCGACAAAGGCGATCGGCGGCAGCCGCCGCAGGCTCGGGTGCGTCTCGTGCGCCATCTTGCCGGCCTGGCTTTGCGAAACGGCGACGATGCGCGCGACGTCCGGGTGCAGCGACAGCAACCGCATGAGTTCGCCCGCGACCAAGCCGCCGGCGCCGAGCACGACGGTCTGCAAACCGGCCGCCGTCATGCCGCCGCTCCCTTCCGCCGGCAATGCTCGAACACCGCCGCCGCGAGGCCCGCCAAGTCATAGCGCGCGTTGTGCGCCGCGAGTTGCAGCGAGCCGCGAATGAAATCGACGCCGACCGAGTTGTCGGTCACCGGGCCGGTCGCGATGTCGATCGCCAGGCCGAAGCGCTCTTCGTAAATGCGTTTGGCGCCGAGAATCGCCACCGGGTCGGGCGCCGCGACGACGTGGCAGCAGGCGCGCGACATCAACTCCGCGTCGTCGAGCAGCGCGCCGACGCCGTACTCGCCGAGGATGCCGTCGCCGAGTTCCGCGACGATCACATCGGGCTTCGCCTTGGCGAGGTGGTTCAGCAGCCCGCGCGCGATCGGCCGCACGTCGACGTTCCAGGTGGCGACGATGCCGGCGTCGTTGAAATCGACGGCCTCGATCGCGCCGGCGTCGTGCATGCCCAGCGTGTCGCGCATCAGGCTGACGCCGGTCATCTTGCACGCGCCGACGCGCAGGCCCTTGTTCGTCAGGGCGCGGATGATTTCCATCGCCGCGGCCGTCTTGCCGCTGTTCATGCACGTGCCCGCGACGAACACCACCGGCGGCGTCGGGCCGAGCACGTCGGATTTTTTCACCAGCCCGTCGCCGATGTGCGCCGGCGTCCCGACGCGATCGCCGAGGTTGGGAAAGGTCAGCACCGCGCCGAGCACTTCGGCGACGAACGGCGGGCCGATTTCCGGGTTTTCCGCCGTGCACGTGCCCAGCACGCCGCCCAGGTTGAGCACGTTGATGTCGTCGCCCACCGCCACGTGCTCCGGCACGACGCCGGCGTAGCCGCGCAGCGCGCGCCGCGCCCCGAGCGCGCCGGCGATGACGTCGCCGCGGTGCAGGCGGATCATGCGTCCGGACGGGTCTTCCAGCGTATGGTAAACGTGCTTATCGTTGCGGATGCGGACCGCGAGAATGTAACCCGGTCGCGCGACGATCGCCGGTCCGACGGTGACCTCGCGGGTCAGGCCGGCGTTGCGGGTCGCCGAGGCGATGCGGTCGAGACGGAGGCGGAGCAGCGTCACGTCAGGCTCCTGTTCGGTAATGAATATTTATTCATGCCGGTGCATATATATGCGCGGGCGCGCCGCTTGTCAAGCCGGCCGCGCCGGCCATTTCCCGCGGCCCGCGGGTGTGCCAAACTGGCGGGCGACAACGAAGCCAGGGTCGAGTGGGAGTCGGATCGCCGATGAGCCATAAGAATCCCCAACCGGCGCCCGCCGCGGCGCCGGCGGTTGTGCCGCCGCTGAGCGTGTTTCCGATCCGCCTCGCCGCGGTCGACGTCGGCAGCAACGCCATTCGGCTGCTCGTCGCCGAATTCGCCGCGCCGGACCGCATTCGCGTGCTCGCCGCCGAGCGCGCGCCCGTGCGTCTGGGCCGCGGCGCGTTCCTCACGGGCCGGCTGACGGCGGCGTCGATCAAGGCCGCGCTCGCCGCGCTCGAACGCTTCCAACGCCAGATCAAGCGGCTGGGCGCCTTCCGCGTCCGCGCCGTGGCGACCAGCGCCGTGCGGGAAAGCGCCAACGGCGCGCAGTTCCTCAAGCGCGTGCGCCGCGAAACCGGCCTGAAAGTCGAGGTCATCTCGGGTTCCGAAGAGGCGCGCCTGGTGTATCTCGCCGTCAAGAACAGCGTGCCGCTTGGCGAGGGGCGCTGGATCATCGCCGATCTCGGCGGCGGCAGCGTCGAGATCTCGCTGGCCGACGCGTCCGGCGTGATTTGGACCGAATCGCACAATCTGGGCGCGGTGCGGCTGCTCGAGGAACTCGCCGGCGGCGCCGACGACGACGGCCGCTTCGGCCGCCTGCTCAACGAATACGTGGCGACGCTGCGCAAACCCGCGGCGCTGCGCGACGAGCCGCCGGCGGGGATGATCGCCACCGGCGGCAACATCGAAGCGCTCGCGGAACTCGCCGGCGAACCGGCGCGGCCGGGCGGCGCGGCCGTGCTGCCGGCGGCGAAATTGCGGAAGATGATCGCGTTGCTCTCGCGCCTGCCGTACCGCCAGCGCGTCGATTCGCTCGGGCTGCACCCCGACCGCGCGGACGTCATTTTGCCCGCGGCGATCGTCTACGCGCGCCTGGCGCAAGCGGTCGGCGCGGCGAAAATCCTCGTGCCTTTCGTCGGCGTGCGCGATGGGATATTGCTGGACCTGATGGACGACCTGGTCTCCCACGAACGGCACGCCGACCGCCAGGATCGGCAAATCTACACGGCGGCGCTGGCGCTCGGCCGGCGTCATCAGTTCGAAGAGCCGCATGCCGTGCACGTCGCCCGGCTGGCGTTGTCGCTGTTCGACCAACTGCGCGACTTCCACGGCCTCGACGACGCCGACCGGCGGCTGCTGACCGTCGCCGCGCTGCTGCACGACGTCGGCGTGCGCATCAGTTTTCAAAAGCACCACAAGCATTCGCTCTACTTGATTTCGCAATCCGACCTGCCCGGCGTTTCGGCGCGGCAAATGCAGTTGGCCGCGAACATCGCACGCTACCACCGCAAAACCGAGCCGACGACGCGCCACGAATCGTTCGCCGCGCTGACCGACCCCGAGCGGGAACGCGTCACGAAACTCGCCGCGATCCTGCGCCTCGCCGACGCGCTGGATCGCGAGCACGGCGGCCAGGTGCAGGCGATCCGCGTGCGCCTCGAACCCGGGCGGCTGACACTCGAACTGGTCGGCGACGGCGATTTGCTGCTCGAACAATGGGCGCTGCAGAAAAAGTCGGCGCTGTTCGCTCGCGTTTTTCGCGTGAAAGTGCGGGCCGCGCTCGGCCGCGCCCGCGGGTGACGGAGATGAAGGTCGCGTTTATTTCGGATGTCCACGCCAACTTTCCGGCCCTCGCCGCGGCGCTGACGACCGCGCGGCGGCTTGGCGCAACGCGCGTCTTCGCGGCCGGCGACGTCGCGGCCGGCGGCCCGCATCCGGCGGAATGCGTGCGCTTGCTGATGTCGCAGCAGATCCCGTGCATTCGCGGCAACCTGGAAAACAAGCTGCTCGAACTCGCCGCGAATGCGCGCGCGCTCAAAAAGGCGAAGGAGAAAAACAAGACCGCCGCCCTCGCCTGGACCGTCGCGCAGCTCGGCCGCGCCGAACTCGACTGGCTCGCCGCCCTGCCCGCGGAGTTGACGCCCGCGCTCGGCGGGGCGCCGGTGCTGGTGGTGCATGGCTCGCCGCTGGGCGACACGGATTACGTTTTCGCCAGCATCACGGCGGACGGCTTGCGCGCGAAGCTGGCCGACCGGCGACCGCCGGCGGCGCTGGTGTGCGGCCACTCGCACGTGCCGTTCGTCAAGAGCGTGGCGGGCGTGCGCGTGATCAACTGCGGCGCGGTCGGCCGGCCCGTCGACGGTGATCCGCGCGGCTCGTTCGCCCTGGCCGAATTCGCCGGAGGCCGGGTCGCCGCGGCCCGCATCGTGCGTTTTGCGTATCCGCTCGACAACCTCCTCGCCGACCTCGACCGCGCCGGCCTGCCGTTTTTCGACAAAGACGAATACCGCCGCGGCGTAAAGCGCAAAGGCCCGTGAGCGCCGCCGCGCCGCCGCCGACGATCCATTTCCGCCTCGCCACGGACAGCGCCGAGCCGCGCCTGGATGCGCTGGTCACGGCCGGCTGCACGCGCACGCCGCTGGGCGCCGAGGAATGGATCGACGAATACTTTGACTCGCCCGACGGCCGCTGTTACCGCGACGGCTTGCGGCTCGTCCGCCATTGCGAGGGCGACGCGGACTGCTGGCGGCTGGCGGACGCCGAACAGCCCGCGCCGACGGACCGCCCGCCGACGCGCGGACCGGTCGCCGCGCATCTCGCCGCGTTTTCCGCCGGCCGCCGGTTCTTGCCCGTCCTGCGCGCCGCCGTCCGGCGCCGCGGCTGGCGCTTGGACGGCCCGTCCGGCTTCGCCGCCGTCGCGTGGGAAGAGACCTGGCGCTTCGCCGATCCGTATCGTCCCGAGCACGAGGCGGAGTTGCGCCTGCTCGCGGCCACGCCGGCCGAAAGCGATCCGTCGGCCGGCGATTCGCGCTTTCTCGCCGCACTGCTGCGCGATCTGGCCGGCCTGGCGCCGATGGAGTTCGAGCCGCTCGCGGCCGGCTTGGCGGCGCTGCGCGAACCCCCGCCCGGCGCGCCTCGGCCGCCCGAATTGCGTCTCGAGCCGCGCGATTCGTTCGCCGCGGCGCTGCGCAAGATTCTCCGCTTGCAGGCCTACAAAATGCGCGCCAATACGCGCGGCGCGGAACTCGATCTCGACCCGGAATTCGTGCACGATCTGCGGGTCGCGACCCGCCGGGCCCGCTTCGCGCTCCGCGTGGCGGAGAAGGCCGGCGCCGGCGAATCCGTCGCCGCGTTGCGCGTTGAACTGGCCTGGATTGCCGATCTGCTCGGCGAGGTGCGCGACCTCGATGTGCTGCTCGAACGCTTGAACGTCGCTCTGCCCGCGACCGCCGCGCCGCCGGCCGCCCGCCGCGCCATCCGCGCTTATTTCCGTGCGCGGCGCGACGCGGCCCGCGCCGCGCTCGCGCCGGCGCTCGCTTCCCGGCGCTGCCAACGGCTGGTGGGCCGGCTGCGTCGCGCCGGGCTCGGCGACGGCGAGTTCACGGCCGGCGCTGCGCCGGCCGTCGAAGCGGCCCCGGCGTTGATCCGCCGCGCCGCCCGCCGGCTGCGCCGCTTGCAGCGCGACGCCCCGGCGCCCGACGCGGAAACGCTGCACGCGCTGCGCATCGCGGGCAAGCGCCTGCGCTATACGTGCGAATATTTCGCCGATTTATACGACGAGCGGCTGACCGGCTTTATTCGCGCCGTGGTCAAAATCCAGAACCTGCTCGGCGAGCATCAGGACGCCGTGGTCGCGCTGGTCCGCTTGCAGGAAATGGCCGATCGCGTCGCGCCGCACGGCCGCAACGCGAAAGAAATTTTGCTCGCGGTCGGCGCGTTGCAGCAATTCGAGCGCGACCGCCAATCCCAAATGCGCGCCGCCTTCGCCGCGCGGCAAGCCGCGCTGGCGAAGCGGCTGAAACGCCTGCGTCGCTATCTGGTCGAACGCGCGGGAGCGGCCCCGGACGCGGAGCGTCCGCCCGCGGAGTAACGTCGTCTTCCTTCACTTTTCGATGAGATTCCGCGCCGTGGCGTAGATGCTGCGCTGTTCCGCTTTCAGGCCGGGGATGTGATCCAACTCATGGCGCACTGACAGCACCAACGGGATCGCGAGGATCAAGCTGACGACGCCGAAGGCGACTTCGCAGGCGATCAGCGAGGTCAGCGTCACGACGGTCGGCAGGTCGACGATCTCGCCGATGATTTTCGAGTTGAGGAAGTATTCGAGTTTGTGCACGCCGACGAGCATGCCGAGGCAGACGGCCGCGCCGAACGTGCCGATCGAGAAGAGCGCCGCGATCGTCACGATCGTATTGGAAACGAGGTTGCCGACCACCGGAAAGAGACCGAAGACGTAGACGGCCGCGATCAGCGCCGGCTTGTGCGGCAGACGCAGGGCGATAATGAACGACGCCGAAATCGCCGTGTTGATGGCCGAAATGATAATCTGCCCGCCCATCACGCGCTTGAAATAAAAGTAGAAAATTTTGATGCGCGCCGCGACGAAACGGTAGAGGTAATGCGTCAGGCTGTCCGGGCGGCGGCTGAAGACGCGATCGATTTTCTCGGTGTTGTGATAGAGCAGCGCGTTGACGACCAACGCGAACACAAAATAGAGTATGGCGCGATAAATGGTTTGAATCTTCTTCGCGGTCTCGCCGATGGTCTTGCCGACGCCGGAAATCAGCGAATCCCGCGCCTCTTGCCAATCCTCGTCGGAAAGGCCCCACTCGTCGGCGAGCGTCTCAAATTTCGTCTTCGCCTGTGCCTCCAATTGCTCGGCGATCGCCGGCAGGCGCTTCGCCAGGCCCGGCACGGTCTTGTACGTGCCGATGCCGACAAACCCGATGATCACCAGATACAGCAAAGCGAACAAGACGGCCTTCGGGACAAAGGGAATCCACCGCCTCAGGTCGTTGGTCAGAAAGTCGGAAACCAGAAACAGCAGCAGGAACGAGAGAGCGAAGATCGTCAGGTGCGTGATCAGAATCGCGATGGTCAGCGCCGCCAGACACAGATAGCCGATCAGGAACGGGTGCCGTTCGAGCAGCACGTTGCGCCGCAGTTCCCAGATCTTTTCGATCTCGGGCTGCAGCGCGTCTTCCGAGTCCGCCGGCCGCGCCGGGTTGGGCTCGGGAGTTTGTTTTCCCGCCTCGCTCATCGCCGCTCCGTGTATTTCGCCGGACGTTATTGTAACACTCGGCCGGCGGTTTGGAAAAAGACTTTGGCGGCGGCGCTCGTCACTTACGGTTTTTGCATTTTTCGACGGCCGTGCTATGTTTTGGGTCCCATGAAACAAAAACTCTGGCTGGCGGCGCGCGTTCTGTTGGTTGGCGCGATTGTATTTTTTCTTGGCCTGTTCATTTACCGGGACTGGGCCAAGCTCTCGACGATGCAATTCACCTTCCGCGCCTGGCCGTTTCTGGCCTCGTTGCCGTTGGTCCTGGCGTTTTTTTTCCAGCAGGCGACGACGTGGTGGATCATCCTGAACGGCCTCGGCAAACGGATGCCGTGGCGCGAGGGCGTGGCCGTCTGGTTCGCCAGCCAGATTTCGAAGTACGTGCCCGGCAAGGTGATGCTGCCGCTCGTCCGCTTCAGCTACTGCAAGCGGCGCGGCATCGACGTCGGCCGCGTGACGCTCGCCATTTACCTCGAACTGTCGCTGATGACCGGCTCGGTCATCGCCGTCGCGCTGCTGACCGCCATCGGCTGGGGCGGCGAGATCTGGAATTCGCTCGCCGCCAAAATCTCGTGGCCCGGCGGCGGCGATTCGCTGCGCTGGGTGACGCTGGCGCTCGTGCCGGCGACGCTGATCGGCGTGCATCCGCGGCTGCTGCAATGGGTGATCAACATCGGCCTGCGCGCCATGAAAAAAGCGCCGGTTCTCATCGACATCACCTATTTGAAAATGCTGCTGCTCGGACTGTGGTGCATCATGGGCTGGATCGTCTACGCCTACGCCTGCTGGCTGCTCGCCGTCGCCGTCGGCTTCGACGACCCGTCGCAGATGCTGCGGATCGCCGGCGCGTTCCTGCTCTCGTGGGTGATCGGCTTCCTGTCGTTCGTCACACCCGGCGGCATCGGCGTGCGCGAGGCGGTGCTTGTCGCCCTGCTCGCGTTGTCCGGCATGGAGTTCGGCGCGGCCGCTGCGGCGGCGGTGCTGTGCCGGCTGCAATGGACCGGCGTCGAATTGATCGGCGCGGCGCTGACGTTGCGTTATCGCCCGCTGGAGACGCCCGCGCCGGTTGCCGCCGAGGCCGTTGAGTGAAGCGGCCGGCGACTGACGAATCCGCCGACGAGCGTAGGGGCGCCGCTTGCCGCGCCCGGGGTTCAGATCGCGCCTG
>Ga0181517_10004286_pt1 | contig 13092 bp, 3 predicted proteins | sample PEATcosm2014_Bin_31_FD_119748 | JGI IMG/M metagenome (GOLD analysis project Ga0181517, IMG submission 119748) | Peatland microbial communities from MTU Mesocosm Facility, Houghton, MI, USA - PEATcosm2014_Bin01_30_metaG | ecosystem: Environmental > Terrestrial > Soil > Wetlands > Peat | place... | reverse complement strand
GCTCAATCCTAAGAATCCAACCAGTCTGCGGCTCTCGGTCGCCAAGGCGGGCGCTAGGGCGGGCGTGGCCAACGTGGGCTTCCGCGGCACGAACTATCCAAAAGATCCCGATCCGACGCATTGGCTCGCCCGGTTCGAGGCGGCTGTCAAACAGAGCAAGCAGTGCGTCAACGGTATCGCCGTCGAGCGAGGGAAACAGTACAAGCTGTCGTTCTACGCGCGCTGCGACGAGGCCTTTCACGGTCCGCTGGTCACCAGCTTGGAAAAGGCGGACGGGACGATCCTTGCCGAGCAGAAGCTCCAGGGGATCGGCACCCGCTGGAAGAAACTCGAATGCACGCTCACGGCATCGGCCAGCGAACCAGCCGCTCGATTGGTGCTCAGCACCACTGCCACCGGCACGCTCTGGTTCGATGTGGTCTCGCTCTTTCCGGCCGATACCTACAAAGGCCATCCCTTCCGTCGCGATCTGGCCGAAATGCTGGCTGCCATGAAGCCGGCCTTCGTTCGCTTCCCCGGCGGGTGCTACGTGGAAGGCAACGAGCTGTGTGACGCTTTCCGTTGGAAGAAGACGATCGGCGACATCGCCGAACGGCCCGGCCACTACAATCTCTGGGGCTATTACTCTAACGACGGTCTGGGCTACTACGAATACCTTCAACTCTGCGAGGACCTCGGGGCCGAGCCGCTCTACGTGCTCAATTGCGGCATGAGCCACGCCGAGCAGCGCAAGCAGGACGAGACCAAGGCGGCCGTCCGCGTGCCGGATCTCGGCGAATACCTGCAAGACGCCCTGGACGCCATCGAATATGCCAATGGGCCTGCCGATAGCAAGTGGGGCGGGCTGCGGGTGAAGGCTGGACACTCGGCCCCCTTTCACCTGAAGTACCTGGAAATCGGCAACGAGAACGGCGGCCCCACCTACGACAAGCACTTCGCCATTTTCTACGACGCAATTCGCAAACGCTACCCGGAAATGCGGTTGGTGGTCAACTATAAGCCCTCGGGCAACCGTCCGCCTGAGATTGTCGACGAGCACTACTACGACGTCTCCGATTTCTTTGCCCGAAACGCCAGGAAGTACGATACCTACGACCGTGCGGCGCACAAGGTCTACGTGGGCGAGTATGCCGTTACGCAGGGGGCGGGGTCCGGCAACCAGGCCGCCGCGCTCGGCGAAGCCGCTTTCATGACCGGCATGGAACGTAACAGCGATGTGGTCTCGATGTGCAGCTACGCCCCCCTCTTCGTCAATCCCGACTGGCGCAGTTGGAACCCCAACGCGATTGTCTTCGATTCGGCCCGCGCCTATGGCACTTCCAGCTATCACTGCCAGGCGCTCTTCGCGCGGAACCGCGCCGACATCGTGCTGCCGGTGGAAGTCGCGTCGCCGCAAGTGGATTTATCCCGGGGCGGAATGATCGGCGTCGGCACCTGGGCAACGCAGGCCGAGTTCAAGGATATTCGCGTGACTCAAGGGGACAAGACGCTCTTTGCGAGCAGTTTTCTGAAGGGCCTGGCGCCTTGGACACCGATGCGCGGCGCGTGGGAAGTCCACGATGGCGCGCTACGGCAGACGGGCAGTGAGATGGACTGCCGGGCGGTAACCGGTAATGGCAAATGGTCCGACTACTGCCTCTCGCTCAAGGCTCGCAAGCTCGGCGGCGAGGAAGGCTTCCTCATTATGTTCGCGCTTCGCGGGCCGGACGCAAGATGCTGGTGGAACCTGGGCGGCTGGGGGAACCGCGAACATGGCATCGAAGGCGACGGCCTCGACTGCCCACGGGTGCCGGGCAAGATCGAAACGGGCCGCTGGTACGACATCCGCGTCGACCTGCAAGGCTCCCGGATTCGCTGCTATCTCGACGGCAAGCTGATCCACGACATCTCGCGGAGCGGAGTCAGGTCGCTCTATGCCTGTGCCGGTCTGAAGCAAGGCTCCAACGAATTGATTCTCAAGGTTGTGAATATGCTTGACCAGCCCCAGAACACGGCGATCGACCTGCAAGGCGCCCATAAATTGGCCGGCACCGCCCGTGCGATCGTGCTTGCTTCGCCCAAGGCCGCGGACGAGAACACGTTTGACGCGCCGACCAAGGTTGCTCCGCGCGAAGAATCGGTCCGCAACATCGCTCCGCTGTTTCGCTACACGTTCCCCGCGAATTCGATCACGGTGCTGCGGATTCCGCAAGTACAATGAAGTTCCAGCGCCGTCGAAAGCCATCTGCCGGGACAGGTTGGAAACCTATCCCAAGGATGACGACGAGTACACGTTGCTAGGCATGGCCGTCAACTACGCTGGGCTGCATGAAGTCACGATTAGTATCATCTTTCTCCTTCGCCAGCTGTAGCCGGCAAGACCGATGGCGCCGGCAGCAAGGAGGAGCAGGAGTGTCGAAGGCTCCGGCACAGCTTGAATTACCAGGCTGTTGGCATTCCACTCCGGCACGAACTGGATGCCTTCGGCGGCAAATGCAGGATCGACGGCCAGAGAAGCAGTTCCAGAGAGCGTTCCGTCCCAGGTGAGAACCGTGAAGGTCTCGCCCGGAGTGGGCACGAATCCGTCCCAGTCGACGATATTAAAGCTCGCGCCCCGCGACAGGATAAGATCGCCGTGGTTGTTCGGGTCGTTCGGATCGGTGAGGATGTTCAACTGACCGTAGTTGTTGTCTGAGTTGCCGGGGGTCGTTCCGCCGATGTCGAACTCCGTGCCGTTGCCACCCAACTCCGTTGCCCCGTATTGGTAGTTGATGCCGGGGCTATCTCCCGTAGCGAAGCCGCCAAGGAACGCAATCCGGCCAGAAGTTTGTCCCGTGCCGCCCTTGAAGAGCATGTTGAAGGTCAGCCAATTGCTGGATGTCGAAGACGGGCCTTGCACATTGCCAAGGTTTAAGAACCGGGAAGCAGTCCCGCCACTGACGGTTCCTCCCGCATCTGTGGTGACCAGGTTATTGCCGCTGTCCAGGACAATTCCGTTGGGTGCAGCGAGGTTGCCGCCGTCGATCTGTGTCAGTGAGCCCAGCACGACCGCATTCTTGTTGTTGGCGGCATTGTTGGAGAGGAGGGTCACGGTATACGCATTCGTGTAGAGTTCGCCATTGCTGACAAACCCGACTGGAGAAGTGGCATCGCCCAAGGTCAGATTGCCGGTGGCGTTGATGGTCGAACCGTACCCGGCGGCGATTTTACCGTTGACGGCCCCCGAGCCAACCAGGTTGTCGCCCACGCCAAGGGAGACACCGTTGGGCGCGGCAAGCGTTCCGCCGCCCAACTTCGTGAGTACGCCCAAGTTGGCGAAGCCTGCACTATTGAGAGTTACCGTGTTGGACCCCACGATCAGGGTTCCCGCCTGGGTAAAGCCGGTGTAGCTTCCGCTGTTGCCCAGCGAAACATTGGCGGTGTTGGCAACGATCTGGCTGCTGTTGGCCGCCCCCAGAATCGGGCGCTGCACCGAAGCATTAGCGACCAGAGTGGCAGAAAGTCCAACATCGACTTGACCTGCCGACAGCGACAAAGGGCCGTCGCATTGCAGGGTACCGCTGGTGACGGTCGTGTTGCCCGTGTAGGTGTTGTTGCCGCCAAGGATCAAAACGCCGAGTCCGTATTTGGTCAACCCACCCGAACCGCTAACCGCGCCATTGATTGAAAGCCTGTCCGTCAAGTTCGTGACCGTCACGTCGGTCATCGTGCCCAGGGTGACCGGGGCCGAAATCTGCTGGCTACCGACACTGACGTTGATCGCGGCATCGCCGGGGCTGTTGTTCAGCGTCAGTGTTCCCCCACTACCTTGGGCCAAGGAAAACGATCCACCTGACGCATTGTTGAAGGTAATCGCACTCAGCGTAGGGCTTACGCCGTCGAGTGCCACGGTTACGGCAGAGGAGCCGATGGAATTGCCGAACGTCGCCGTGTCGCCGGCAATACCCGAGATGCCTGGAGCCCCGGCGTTGGGGCCGCCAGCCTGTGTGTCTGTCCAGTTGCCGTTGGAACTCCATGTGCCGCCGCCGTTCAGGTTCCATTGGGCCTTGCCGGAAAAGACCTGGGCCGTGTAGCTGACCGGCACGTTGATGGGCGTTTCGCCGCTAAGGCCCTCACCGGTGGTGGGCAATTTGATTGAGCCGTTGACCGTGCCCAAGGTGTCGAAGACCCCGCTTAGCGCGCGCTGATCGGTCACCGAACTGCTATTGAAGACCGGATTCGTGCCGCCGCTGACGCTGATGCCGTTCGCGTCGGATCCGGCGTTGCCCACGCTGACCCGCGTGAAGTCGCTATCATCTCCCGTAGTGGAGAGCATGATCGGCCTGCTAACGGCAGCGCCCACGTGTACGGCGCCAAAATTCCCCGCGCTCGCCGTGACCACGCGATTGGCAACCACGGTCAACGCCACCGCAGTCGCAATGTCGGCCGGTGCGGACGCGCCGGGCAACGTTTGATCGTCACCCACATTGAGCGAGAAGGTCTGGGTCTGAGGGCCCAGTGTCGCGGTACTGAGGGTTGCCGTGTAAGGTTGTGTCGCACCGGACGCAACCAAGGCCCCGCCGGTGGAACCGCTCACGCCGCTGCCTAACGAGTTCACATCCAGCGCTGCCAGCCCGCTCTGGGCCGACATGCCGTTGGACAGGCTCAGTGCGGCACTGATGCCGGTCGTCTCGATGATCGCCCGTTGGTTGTTTCCGCTGCTGACAGTGAGGCTCGGCGCGGCGTGGCCGAGTACGGTCAGCGTCACGCCTGTCGCAACGTCGGCCGGCGGCGACGCGCCCGGCAAGGTGTGATCGTCACCCACATTGAGCGAGAAGGTCTGGGTCTGAGGGCCGAGCGCCGCGGTACTCAAGAGGGCCGTGTACGATTGCGTCGCACCGGAGGCGACCAGTGCACCGCCGGTGGAACCGCTCACGCCGCTTCCAAGCGAATTCACATCCAACGAGGCAAGACCGGTCTGACTCGACGTTCCATTGGAGAGCGTCAAACCTGCGCTGATTCCGGTCGCCCCCACGATGACAGTTTGATTGTTTCCACTACTGACCGACAGGCTTGGAGCCGCATGGCCGAGGACGGTGAGGTTCACGCCAGCGGAGGTGGTTGTCGGACTCGACGCTCCCACCAGCGTATGGTCGTCGCCGACGTTCAGCGAGAAAGTCTGCGTCTGGGGACCGAGTGTGCCGGTAGTCAAGCTCGCCGTGTAAGCCTGCGTGGCGCCGGAGACCACCAAGGCCCCGCCCGTCGAGCCATTCACGCCGTAGCCCAGCGCGTTCACGTCCAACGAGGCAAGACTGGCCTGGCCCGCGGTTCCGTTGGACAAGGTCAGTCCGGCGGTAACGCCCGCAGCTCCTACGATCACTGTTTGATTGTTGCCGCTGCTCACGGCGAGGCTTGGGGCGGCATGACCGAGGACGCCGACGTTGCCCGTGCTGTAAAGCTGAGAAACGTCAAAGAGGCAAGTGGCCGAGACATCGTTGACGATATTGAACTGCCCGCTGGGGGTCACGCCCGACCAGTTGAATGTCTGGAAGGCATGGCCAATGAGCGTAGTCGGATCGACTCCGGCCGCCACACCGAGCTCCAGGTTGCCACCGAGCGCGACGGGGATTCCCGAGTCAAAGGAAATCGTCGAACGCCAGGGGTTGCCGTCAAGCTGCAACACAAGCGACGTGCCTGGATTCATACTCATCCCTTGGAGTACGTGGATTGGCGTGTTGCCGCTATAATTCCGGACAACGAGCGTCGGGTTGGTCGAGTTCAGGTATAGACCTTGGATCGTACCGTCTGGAAGTATGGTATTCGTGGTAGTCGCGGAGCCGAGAGAAGCCCCCTGTGCCCCACGCAGATCGGCCCCGGCCAGGTTGGTGTTGCTCAGCGTGCTGGAATTGAAGTTGGCATTGGTCAGGTTCTGGCCGGCAAGGTCCCAACCCGTCAGGTTGATGCCGGATAGACCGATTCCCGCCAGGTTTTGGGCCTGGTAACTGGTCGTACTATAAAGCTGTGAGGCCGTAAGGTTGGAGTTGGCAAAGCTGGCTCCCGTAACGGCGGCCCCCGTCAGATCCGCGTTGGTAAGGGTGGTCGACGAAAGGTTGGCGTTGGTCAAGTTTTGGCCCATCAGGCTCCAGCCAGACAGGTTGATGCCGGATAGTCCGACCCCCTGCAAGTTCTGGGACTTGTAACTGGCAGTACTATAAAGTTGCGAGGGAGTAACGTTCGAACTTGCGAAGTTGGCTCCAGCCACGGTGGCCCCCGTGAAATCGGCATAGGTCAGGTTCGCAGAAGAGAGGTTGGCGCCGGTCAGGTTGGCGTTGGTCAGCGCAGTGGAATACAGGTACGTGCCGGTGAGGTTGGCGTTGGTCAAATTCTGGCCGGCAAAGCTCCAGCCCGCCAGGTTGTTGCCGGCTAGTCCGATCCCCTGCAAATTCTGAGCCTGATAGTCGGCGGTACTGTAGAGTTGCGAGGCCGTGAGGTTAGAGCTGGCAAAGTTGGCTCCGGCCACAGTGGCACCCGTCAGAATGGAATAACTCAGGTTGGTATTGGTTAGGTTCGCGTCGGCTAAATTAGCATAGCTTAGGTTGGCGTCGTAAATCGTGGCGTTATTCAACGTCGCGTTGGTCAAGTTGGCGTTACTTAGCGCGGTGTAATAAAGGGCGGCATTGTTCATGGTGGCACTAGTCAGGTTGGCGCTGGTCAGGTTGGCGCCATAAAGGTACGCACTGGTCAAGTTGGCATTGGTCAGGTTCTGGCCCGAGAAGCTCCAGTACGCCATGTAGATGCCGGATAGTCCGATCCCCTGCAGGTTCTGGGCCTGATAGTTGCTGGTGCTGTAGAGTTGCCCGGCAGTGAGGTTCGAATTGGTGAAGTTGGTTCCTGTGACGGTCGCGCCTGTCAAGTTGGCGCCGTTCAAGTTGGCGCTGGTCAGGTTGGCATTCGTCAGGTTGGCGTTGGTCAGCGTGACAGAGTAGAGAGACGCGCTGGTTAGATTGGCGCCCGCGAGCGAAACCGAAGTGGCGTAAACATAATTCAAGTTAGCGCCAGTTAAGTTGGCATTGTCAAGCGTAGCGTTGCTGAGCGTGGTTGACTGCAAGTAGGCGTTGGCCAGGTTCGCCCCGGCCAGGTTCGCGTTGGAGAAATTGGCATCATACAGGCTGGCATTGGTTAAGGTTGCGTTCGTCAGCGAGGCGGAGTTGGCGTAAACGTAGTTCATGTTCACCCCCGCCAGGTTGGCGTTGGTCAAGTTGGCATAGCTGAGGTTCTGGCTTTGGAGATACCAACCCGCCATATTGTTACCGGAGAAGCCGATGCCCTGGAGATTATAGGACTGGTAGCTCGATGTGCTGTTGAGTTGTCCGGCAGTAAGGTTGGAGCCGCTGAAATTCGCCCCAACGACGATTGCCCCGGAAAAGTTGGCGTTGGTCAAGTTCTGTCCGAAAAAGTTCCAGTTCGTCAGGTTGTTGCCGGACAGACCGATTCCTTGCAGGTTCTGCGTTTGATACCCAGCCGTGCTGTAAAGTTGCGAGGCTGCGAGGTTCGAACTGCCGAAATTGGTTCCAACGACTATGGATCCGGCGAGATTGACATTGGTCAACGTGGTCGAGGAAAGGTTGGCGTTGGTCAGGTCTTGGCCAGCCAAATTCCAGCCTGTCAGATCATTGTTCGAGAGTCCGATGCCTTGCAAACTCTGGGCCTGGTAATTAGCGGTGCTATAAAGTTGCGAGGCCGTGAGATTGGAGCTGGCAAAGTTCGCCCCCGACACGGTAGCCCCGGTCAAGTTAGCATTAGTCAGATTATCGCCATATAGGTAGGCATTGGCAAGGTTCGCATTGGCAAGATTCTGCCCCGAGAAGTTCCATGACGCCATGTTGTTTCCAGACAGTCCGATCCCCTGCAAGTTCTGGGCCTGGTAGCTGGCGGTACTATAGATTTGCGCGGCCGAAGGATTCGCATAAGCGAAGTTCGCTCCCGCCACGCTGGCGCCCGTCAGGCTGGCATTGGTCAGGTTGGCTCCCGCAAGGTTGGCTCCCGTCAGGTTGGCGTTGGCCAACGTCGCGTAGTAGAGGTATGCATTCGTCAGATTGGCACTGGTCAGGTTGGCACTGGTCAGGTTGGCGTCATAAAGGCTGGCATTGGTAAAATTGGCATTAGTCAGCATAGCGTTACTCAACGGGACGTAATAAAGGTTAGCACCGGTCAAGTTAGCATTACTCAAGTTGGCACTGGTCAGGTTGGCGCCATAAAGGTACGCACTAACCAGATTGGCATTGGTCAGGTTCTGGCCCGAGAAGTTCCAGAACTGCATGTTGATGCCGGATAGTCCGATCCCCTGCAGGTTCTGGGCTTGGTAGCTGGCGGAACTATAGAGTTGCGAGGCCGTGAGGTTCGTGCTAGCGAAGTTCGCTCCAATCACGGTGGCCCCTGTAAGGTTGACGGCGCCCAGGTTGGCGGATGTAAGGTTGGCATTGGTCAAGTCAGCATTTGCCAGGTTAACGCCATAAAGGCTGGCACCGGTCAGGGTGGCACCGGTCAGGGCAGCTCCAGTTAGCGAGGCGTAATTGAGGTTGGCGCTGGTCAGGTTGGCATTACCGAGCGCGGCGTTACTCAAGTTAGCGTTGTAAATACCGGCATTGGTCAGGTTGGCATTAGTCAGCGTGGCGGAATAGGCGGAAACATAATTCATGTTGGCCCCCACTAGGTTTGCGTTGCTCAAGTCGGCGTAGCTGAGGTTCTGGCTTTGGAAATACCAGCCCGCCAGGTTGTAGCCGGCGAGTCCGATCCCCTGAAGATTATAGGACTGGTAGCTCGAGGTGCTGTAGAGTTGTCCAGATGTAAGGTTGGAACCGGCAAAGTTGGCTCCCGTCACGACGGCCCCCGCCAGATTGGCGCTGGTCAGTGTGCTGGAGGAGAGGTTGGCGTTCGCAAGCGTGCCGGACGAAAGGTTGGCATTGGTCAGGTTCTGGCCTGTGAAGTTCCATCCGGTGAGGTTGTTTCCCGAGAGCCCAATTCCTTGCAGGTTTTGCGCCTGGTAGCTGGCGGTGCTGTAAACTTGCGAGGCCGTCGGGTTGGAACTGTCAAAGTTGGTCCCGGTGACAGTAGCGCCAGTCAGATTGGCACCGGTCAGATTCTGGCCTTGAAGACTCCACCCTGCCAGATTGTTACCCGACAGCGCGATCCCCTGAAGATTATAGGACTGGTAGCTCGAGGTGCTGTAGAGTTGTCCGGTTGTAAGGTTGGAACCGGCAAAGTTGGCTCCCGTCACGATGGCCCCCGCCAGATTGGCACTGGTCAGTGTGCTGGAGGAAAGGTTGGCGTTCGCAAGCGTGCCGGAGGAGAGGTTGGCGTTGGTCAGGTTCTGGCCGGCGAAGTTCCATCCAGTGAGATTATTGCCTGAGAGCCCGATTCCTTGCAGGTTTTGCACCTGGTAGCTGGCGGTGCTGTAAACTTGCGAGGCCGTCGGGTTGGAACTGCCAAAATTGGTCCCGATGACGGTAGCGCCAGTCAGATTGGCACCGGTCAAGGTACACGCGGAAAGGCTGGCGTTAGTCAAATCCTGATTTGCCAAGTTCCATCCTGATAGGTTGATTCCCGCCAGCCCGATACCCTGCAGACTTTGGGCCTGATAGCTCGCCGTGCTATACAGTTGCGACGAGGCGAGATTGGAGCTGCAAAAATTGGCTCCAACCACAATGGCCCCCGTAAGGATAGCATTGGTCAACGTGCCGGAAGACAGGTTTCCATTGGTCAGGTTGGCGTTGGTCAGGTTGGCGTTGACCAGCGTGGCGGACTGAAGGCTGGCGTTCGTCAGAATGGCATTGGTAAACACGGCGGAGAAGGCGGAAGCACTGCCCAGATTGGCGCCTGCGAGATTGGTATTTGCCAATTTCGTATTGAACAGCGTCGTGGAACTCAAGTTGGCATTGGTCAAGTTGGCGTTGCTCACGTCGGCGTAGCTCAGATCCTGGCCGCCAAAATAGGCATTCGCCAGGCTGTCACCGGCGAGTCCAATACCGAGCAGGCTCCTGGCCTGATAGCTGGCGGTGCTGTTGAGCTGCGAGGCCGTAAGAGTGGAGTTGTCAAAATTAGCCCACGCAACGGCGGCCCCCGACAGATTAGCGCTGGTCAAATTGGCGGTGGCGAGCGTGGCATACGTAAGGTTCGCATTGTTCAGGCTGGCCCCCATCAAGTAGGCCTGTATAAGGTCAAGCCCTTGCAGATTCGCGTTGGGCACGGCATACACGCCGGCCCCGCCGGGGCACACGACAGATGACTGAAACACGCCCTGGGTCGGATCACTGGGATTTACCCACGCCCACTCATAGATATCGGCCCAAGCCGGCGCGGCGCGCAGAAGAGATGCGGCGATGAGCGCGGCAAGAGTCCACGTGAAGATTCGGCGTGTCGAAAACAAAGCGCTGATCGGACAATGGTGCAGGGATGACATGGCTTTTCTCTTAAGTGGAATGATGATGAAAATGCGGTCTTCGTTGCGCGCAGCCTTCGCCACGGACAACACTCACACAAGCGGGCGTCATGCCGTTTGGCCGCCGGAGCAGGCGATCGATCAGGCCCTCCAGCCAGCCGGCATCAAGTGGTTTGCAGAGGAACAGCGAAGCTCCGCGAATCCTCGCTCCCCGCTCCGCGTCAGCATCGCAAGCGTCGGCCACGACACAAACAGCCTGGGGAAGGTGCGAATTCCTCAGCATGCCGCATAGCTCCAACGCGGATAGGTCTGGCAGTTTCGTGTTGATCAACCACAAATCGACATGCTGGCGACGCGCCACGTGCAATGCCTCGTGGGCGGTCGTTACGAATCGCCAAGCGACGACTGGCGACGCCAAGGCGGCACGAACGGCAGCGTAGTCCGCGGGGCGGCTATCGGCCACGACGAACTGCAAGACACGATTGGGTGAGTTTGACACTGGCGGCACGGACGTAGGCTCCTGGGACGGTTGTCGGCGCTTTGTGAATGCAAGCCTCGTGCCCATGTCCGTATTCGGCCGCCCAGATCATGCCGCAACACCATGTGCGGCAAGAAGTTAACGTCACCAATCCTATGCCGTTGCCGAGCTGGAGCCCTTCTTTCGTGCTAAGCCAAAATGGACCAACTCTTGGCCATTTTGGTAGAGTCGCGTTAGGCCAAAATGGTACAAACCTGGGACACGAATGAGCCAGTTCGAGTGGACTCGACGCCAACCGGTAGGGCCGCACTTTTTTCCGCAGGATTGTCCGCGGGGACCCGCTTCCATGCGGTTGCCCGAACCTAGGCGGTCCCGATACCCAGATTTCCGCTTAATGCATTTTGACGCGCAAGATCGGTATGCTCCCTGCTCGCTGTAGGGAACGCCCTCCGTGGCGTTCCGAAGAACAACGCGGAACGCCACGGAGGGCGTTCCCTACAGAAACGGGATGCGCCTGCAAGCCTGGACGTCAGGCGGCGCGGAGATGATGTCGTAGCGGAAGCAATCCGTACTTGCGGGCCTTGCGGACCAGGAGGCGACGATCGACTTGCAGCAGCCGCGCGGCGGCGCTAATGTTGTAAAGCACGCGTTCCAGTGCCGCACGGATCTTGCACTGCTCACACTCGGCTAGCGTGGGCCACGATCCGCTGGCGGCAGCCGGACATTCGCTCCCGCAATCGCCGCAGCACGCTGAGGAGGGAAAAGGCAACAAGTTGGGAGCGTCGCCCGCTTGCGGCACGGGAACCGGGAGCGCGACATCGTCGAGCACACTGGAAACATGTTCGGCAGAGATCTCGTCACCGCTGAGGAACACAACCGCCTGCTCCAGCACGTTCTGTAACTGGCGAACATTGCCGGGCCAGACTTGCGTTTGCAGCAGCCGCAATGCCTTGGCGGAGAGCCGGTATCGCGGACCGCCCCTCTCCACGGCGAGTCGGGCGAGGAAATGGCTCGCCAGCGGTTCGATATCCTCGGGGCGTGCTGACAGCGGCTGAGTTCTCAAGGCAACCACGTTCAGGCGATAAAAGAGATCGAGGCGGAATCGACCCGCGGCCACTTCCTGCTTCAAATCGCGATTCGTGGCAGCAATGATCCTCACATCCACATGCACGCCCCGATGGCTGCCAACGGGGGTAACGACCCGCTCCTGGATCGCGCGAAGCATCTGCGTCTGGAGTTCCAAGCTCAGCTCGCCGATTTCGTCGAGGAAGATCGTCCCGCCTTGGGCAGCGCGGAAACAACCCAGGGCATCGTGCTCGGCCCCCGAGAACGCGCCCTTCACATGTCCGAAAAGCTGGCTGGGAAAAAGGCTGGTGGGGATCCAGGTGCAATCGACCACCACGAAGGGGTTGTCGGCCCGCTGACTTTGCTGATGAATTGATCGAGCGATTAGTTCTTTACCCGTACCGCTGGGACCCATGATGAGTGCAGTGGAATTAGAGCGTGCCACGCGTGCCACAGTTTGCTCGATCGCATGGGTCCACGCCGATTCGCCAATGAAGAAACTCATGAAGCTGTCTCCCAAAGACGCCAACTCGCGATGAACCAGCATTCATGCTGGCTATGGTGCTGTTCCCAGTTGTTAATACACCGCTTGGGCCTACTGCAGTCGGCAGGAAACGGAACGCGATTCGACGGGCATGAACGCCGGGGGTTCGCTTCCTGACGACTGCTATGCGCCACGATTCTAACTCGCCCGAACTACAAAGTCCACCGTTACGAAAAGAAATTCAGCTTGCTCATTCGTGCCCGCCCCAGACTTTTCCAGCCACAGCCGTCCGAGACCACCCACGGTCTCGCTGATCAAAGCGCCGCATCGCCGTAGAATTCGAGGTTTCCACTAACGAGCACACCCCACATACAGGTGGGAATCAGAGACAGTCGTTACCGTTTCGGAAAAACCACTCATTTTGCGGAGCAAGGCGCTCCCGATCCCAATCGCTGCGCGAACATCGACGGCAAGAATCCGCGGTTTTCTTCCTGACCTTGGAAACCTATCCTATTCCGCGTCCAGGCGGACGATGGACTGTTTCTCCATCTTCATGTTGTCCGACAAGCGCCAGGCATAAAAGCACTTGCCCCGATCGCTGTACGTGATGCCGTGGGGCTTGAAGGGCGCGGGCGGGCCGCGTTTCGCCCACGTCGCGCCGCCATCGGC